>Ga0116127_1002205_pt1 | contig 10108 bp, 10 predicted proteins | sample June2015DPH_16_1_FD_89731 | JGI IMG/M metagenome (GOLD analysis project Ga0116127, IMG submission 89731) | Peatland microbial communities from SPRUCE experiment site at the Marcell Experimental Forest, Minnesota, USA - June2015DPH_16_100 | ecosystem: Environmental > Terrestrial > Soil > Wetlands... | reverse complement strand
GTTCGGCTTCTTCTTCGCGGCACCGGTCGGTCCGCCCATCGGGGCCGCTGCAGCACCGCTCGACGAACCCGAGGGGGACGACGGGGCGCCCGAAGAAGGGCTCGAGGGAGGAGCTGCTGACGCTGACGGGCTCGACGGCGACGCTGCCGGGCTCGACGGCATCGGCGACGAGGGGCTCGTCGACGGGCTCGAGGATGGCGAGGACGGAGACGACGAAGGCATCGACGACGAGGGGTCGTCGGAATCGGGTGCTGCTGCGTGAAGCATCTCGTCGGAGATCATCGAATGAACCCTTTCCCTTCGTCTCGGTACCCACCATCCCTAGCAGCGGGTCGGTGCGCCTCGCAAAGTTGCGGTCGACCGCAAGCGGCATCATCCCGAGCATGAGCCTGATCCTGAAACCCGCGTTGTGCCTCGACCTTGACGGCACGGTCGGGTCCCGATGACATCGCGCTCTTCGATGGGGTTGAGGCTGTGATCTGGAAGTACCGCGACGAGGGATGGCTCATCGCTGGCATCTCGAATCAGGGCGGGTCGCGTGCGGGCACAAGACCGTTGCGGATGACGTGCTCGAGATCAAAGCAATGACCTCGCTTTTCGAACGCAATCCCTTCCACATCGTGCGGCGTTCGTTCCACGACCCGCGCGGGAAAGTCGAGCCGTTCTGCCACCGATCACTCATGCGAAAACCAGACTACGGAATGCTCGTCTGCATCGAGGGCGAAGCCTTCCACAACGGCGTCATCGTCGACTGGGACAAGAGCCTGTTCGTCGGTGACCGTCCCGATGACGAGAACTGTGCGAAGAACGCGGGCATCCGTTTCGAATGGGCTCACACGTTCTTCAACCGCGCGCCCTACGTCCCGAGCAAGGTCTCCTAGAACGCGGTGTGCGGCGTCGCCGTCGCGGCCATCGTCTTCGCGTGCGCGCTCCCCGCGAGCGCCTTCTTGAAGATGATCGCGATGCGGTCGGGGGCAATGTTCTTGAAGTCCTGCTGGATGTGCACGCCCCCGAAGAAGTTCTGCACCGGGGGCGCTTTGATCTTCTCTTCCTTCTTGTGAGCCTTCTTCCACGCGAGCGACTCCGCCTGCGCTGCATCAAGCCCCTTATCGCGCCCGCCGATGCTGGCTCCGAAGTAGCCGCTCGCTTCCGCCTGCGCATTCATCGCGATCTCGTTTCGCACCTTCTCGCCCAGCGACGTCATCGACGCGATCCACGCGTCACTCGCTTGCCCCGCCTTGTACAGCTCCGTCGTCATCCTCTCGACCTCGCGGGTGTTGCCGACTTGAGCAGCGCGCAGCGTCGCTGCCTGCTTCGCATGAAGATCAAGGACATTGCCGTTGTGCAGCACGGCTTCGTCGAAGAGCTGCACGCCGTTATAAATTGCTGCGCCCACGCCACCGATCGCAGCCGCGAACACACCAAGCGCGAGCGCTGATGCTGCGGCGCCCGTACCCGCGATACCCACGCCCGTACCAAACAACCCGACACCGCCCGCTGCCGTCGCCGCGGCGGTGCCCTCGGCTGCAGCGACCCCTGCCACTGCGCTCTCCGCCGCAACGGTGCTCACCGCGGTAGCTGCGCCCTCCGCCGCGACCGCGCCCGCGACCCCCGCTGCCGTCGCACTCGCAGCTCCTTCACCGAGCGCCCCCATCACACCGAACGACTTGCCCGCCATCCTCGAGCCGAGCGCCATCGCCGGCTTCAGGAGAGCAGCAGCCCCGCCCGCTGCTGATGTGATCCCCTGCGCGATCCCCGGGAGCTTCGAAGCTCCCCACGCGATCGCAATCGCCTCGCGATGGTCGATGAGGAACTCCACCGTCTCACGGACGAAGCTCATCGCTTCCTTGATGTCCGCCTTGATCTCCGCGCTGTGTGCTTCGAGGTAGTGGAAGCCTTCCTTGATGTCCTTCGCCGCGTCCTTCACCCACTCACCCGCGTCCTTGCCGACCTCCTCCGCCCACTTGTTGATCTCGTCGCTGTTGTCTCTGAACATCTTGCGCAGCTGCGTGAGGGGCCCGCTCAGCGCCTTGAGCACCGGCGCACCGAGCGACTCATAGATCTCCTCGCGTAGGCTTTTCATGCTCGCGATCGTCTCGTTGAACGTGAGCGGAACGTCCTTCATCTTCTCGCTCATCTTCCGGATCGCATCGAGCCCCAGCTGCGCCGCGTGCTGAGGGCTCATCTTCTGCATCTGCTTGGCGACGTCGCGCGCGTTGCCGTGCAGCACCCCCGTCGCCGCGATGAGCTGCACGATCGGGTTGCGCGCTCGGATCATCCCTTGCGCCATCATGCTGAAGCCGCTCGAGAGCGCTCCCACGCCCCCGGGCACCGCGCGCCCCGCGTTCGCCATCTGCCCCGTGAGCTTCGACACGTCCTCCGTCGCGAGCCCCGTGCGCTCTGCCATCTCGTCGAACGCGCTGATGAGGCTCTCCTTCGTCGCCCCCGTCTCGACCGCCATGTGAGCGAACTGCTCGTTCAGCTCGTGCGCCTGCGTCGTCATCTCCTCGAGCGACGTCCCCGCCTTGTCCGTGATCATCAGCACGCCACGGATGCTCTTCTCCTGCTCCTCGAGCCCCGTCGCCGCGTGGAAGATCTCCTCCCCGATGCTCTTGAACGTCTCGACCGCACCCGCCAGCTCGAACCCAAGAGCCGTCCCCACCGCGCTCTTGAAGATCCCCTCTAGCTCCTTGCCGACTTCGTGCGCTTCCTCCCCGACGTGCTCAAACCCCTCGTGAATGTGCTCGAGGACGTGGCTCGCTTCGTCTTCAAGCGTGAGCTTGGTCGACACAACATGTTCATGCGGCATGACGCGAGGCTACGACGTGGGTGCCTTCTTCGCCCATTCCTTCAAGGCGTTCGGCGTCACCCCGTAGTCCTTCGGCTCGAACGGGTACGCAACCACCGACGCGTCGATCGTCGCCTTCTTCGATGCGCTGCTGCCCATCGCGATGTCGTGCAGTACCTTGTCCATCGGGCTCATCGCCTTTGCGGGCACAGGTTCCCCGACGAGCTTCCACGCACGGGTGATCTGCTCAGCCTTCAACCCTGGCGTCTGCCACTGCGTGTTCTTCTCGTCGTACGGAGTCTGCTTGAAGTCGTCCTTGCGCCTGCGGGATAGTCTCCGCGAAGAACGTGTTCGGGCCCTGCTTCGAGGTCACGTGCGGACGAGTGCTCTTGACCACGCCCGTCGCCTTGATCGCCGCGAACTCGTCCGACGTCAGCCCGCGGTACACGTGGTTCGAGCGCGTGAGCTTCGAAGTCATCTCGTCGTTCATCAGCTGCCCGGCACGCGTCCACGTCGTGCCGAACCTGCCGTGCTCGTCCCTCGGGTGCTTGCCCTCGTCGAAGTCGCTCATGGCATGGCGCGAGCCTACCCCACCACCGCGGCATCATCGAAGTCATGACCTACCGCGGACGGAACGCCGCGCGACGCGCCCACAAGCTCGCCGTCGCCGAAGCTGCCACGAAAAAGCGCATCAACCTCGAGATCATCGCGTGGGAGCGTCGCCACCCCCCGCGCGTGCACCCGAAGCTCCTCGAAGCTGTCGACTATCGCGACGACCACACCGGGGAGCGTCGCTACTTGTACGAGTGCCCGCCGGCGATGAACGACAGTCCGCGGGTCCTCCGCATGCCGATCATGGCGCGCCGCGAGATCCTTGCCGCGTATCCGCAACTTGGCGGCCCGCACATGCGCACCGTCGACTTCCGCCGCGTCCAGTGGGGCTTCCGCGCCGACCAAAGCGAGATCCGCTGGTACACGTGGGAGCTCATCGGCGAAGCGGGCGATCGCGAGAACATGCCCCACGCCCGCAAGGCTGCCGCGTTCATCCGGCAAGCCCGCATGATGCTCGGCGCCGCGGGGCTCATCGGCATCCGCCCCCTCGAGAGCGGGCGCTTCCCCGGGTTCCCCTTCTCGTCAGACTGGGCACGCAAAGAACTCGACGAAGTGCTCGAGGTTGTCGACCTCGAGCTGCACGCGTGGCTCGGGGACGTCCCCGCCGTCCGGGGCTGAGCGGCATCATCACAACGACGACCTCGGCGATTGGACCTCCCAGGGTGCCCGGTCTTGGGATCGCGGGCGGAGGGTTCGAATCCCTCCCGCCGGAGTCGTCGCTAATCCTCGTCGTCGATCACCTTGTCCCCGTTCTCACGCGCGATGAGACGCCCCATCTCCGCGTACGCATCGTCGAGCACCCACACCGGCTTGTCCTCCCAGATGCTGATGGGCTCGCTCCCGTACCGGCTCAAGTAGATCGCCTGCTTCAACCGGCGCTTCGCGTCCTCGTCCGCGTCGCACGGCGGGAACCGCGCCCAGCGATCCCCGATCGTCTCCTCGATCCACTTGTCGAGCTTCGCGCCCTTTAGCCGACGGTCCGGACCGAAACGCAGTCGTCCAAAAAACTCTTCCGCTCGGCTGTCGAAAGCCGGTGCAGCCGATTGAACTGGACGAGCAGCATCTCGCGACACTTCGGACCGATCTCACTCCAGAAGTGATTCACGCTCCCCGGCCCAGCCTTGAAAAGCTCCGCCCGACTCCCGTCCACGACGCAGAGCATCGCCTTCGCGTACTCCTCCGCGAGGTCGTAGCCGCTCGTCTTGTCCCCCGTCGGCACCTTCGCGCGCGCCCAGCGCTCGAGCTTCGGCGTCAACGGACGCACCGCGCACTGCCGCTCACCCCTCGTTGGCGACCCCGTCATCCACACCGGGAAGCGAACGAAGATCACCGTGCTTCCGGGCTCCACGTCGCCCGGTAAGCCGTTGCTCGGCATCTTGAACCAGTCAGGGTGCCCGAACCCTTGCGGAGCGTTCTCAGACGCTGCAGCGGGCAGCACGGCGGGTGTGGAGGGGATCTCCGGTTGTGCGGGGGGCGACGAGTCGGGGGATCCCTCCTCGTTCTCCTCTTCCTCCTCGTCATCTCCATCCCCCCGTGGCTGCCCCTCACGGAGCATGTCCGACACTCGCGCAAGGTCCGCGCGCTGCTTCGGTGTCGCCTGCATCAGCGGGGCGACTGGCTTCGGCGCCTCAAGCGTGGGGGTTGGCTGCTGCGGGGGCTTCTTCTGCTTCGGTGTCACCTGCTCGCTCATGGGTCACTTCCTCCATCGCGGAAGCTAGCCCAAAGGTTGCGGTCGACCGCAACCGGTCAAAGAGGGCCCCCGCGACGCGGAGAAGGAGGAGGTGCTCGGCGAGGTCCGAACGCCCCGCCTCGCGGGTTCCCACACGCAGGCGATCCGGTGTCACCCGATCGCCCCCTCCTCCTTCCAGACCTTCGCCGTAGACTTATCTAGGTGGGAATCAGAGCTGTATATCGAACTCGCCCGCGATGAAGTCGAGGTCCATCGCCACGTAGTCCTTCGCGTTCGCCATATCGAGGGGGATGTCCCCGAAGTTGATGTCCGGGTAGCTGATGACCGGCGTGTCCCCGTTCGGGAAGTTCATGGTCGCCACCACGTTGAACGTGATGCTCGGCGAGAGACGGCGCGCGCGCAGCTGCAGGTTGAGGATGAAGTTCGCGAAGTCCTCTGTGTAGAGGTGCAGCTTCATCTTCCCTTCGATGCCGCCGTAGATCTCGTCCGTTCGGACCGTCTGCTCGCCGAGGTACCTCTGCACGAGCTTCTCGAACTTGAAGATCGTGTTGAAGCTCTCGATGGCGGTGAGCGAAGTCTGCAGATCGCCGTCAGCAGTGATGGCGAGCGCGACGTCCGCGCCCCTGATGCGTTGAAGAGTAGTCACGCGTGTCCTCCTAGCCCTGCTGAACGACAACCACCGAGTCACCGATCTGAGTGTCGAGCACGATGTCGTCCATCGACGGCAGCGTGGTGACGAGGATGAGGAGCCGGAAGATCCCGAGGCTCGTCGGCGCCGGTCCGCCCGGCGGCGCGAGGTTCGGCGTCTTCGTGTCGAGGAAGAAGCCCGCGATGCGCTGCAGGTTCAGGTTCGTCGGGCTGAGCAGGCTGATGAGGAACTGCCGCACCTCGACCGTCACCGCCTGACGGAGCGCCAGCGTCATCAGCTGCTTGCTGAACGGATCGAGGCTCGTCGCGATGCTGTCCTGAATGAAGTCCGCCATCCGGCGACGGTGGATCGGCGCAAGCGCTGAGTAGAGCGCCGGGTTCACGCTCGTCACGCCGCTCTGGAAGATGAGCGTGCCGCTCGTGAACTTCGCCGCGCAGATCCCGTTCGCCTTGAACGCGATGTAGTCGTTGATCCCGAAGGGGTTCCCGCCGTTCGCGTTCGGCTCGAGGCTGATCGCTGCGCTCGTGACCGTCGTGAGCTGCCCGGGGTTGTCCTCGGGCGCGAGGCTGCTCATGACGCACGCGAGGAACCCGTCGCTGCCAACGGTGATCACGCCGCTCGCCGTGAAGCCCGTCCCGCCGACGAGCCCGATGGTCGCGATGGCAGGGATCGAGGTCGTGACGCCCGGGTACGAGTAGATGATCCGCTCGTAGCTGTAGGCACCGACGCCCGGCTCCGCGACGGTGCTCTCCGCCGTCGACGCCAGCGTGCCGATGGGCGGGCGGACGAGCGCGACGCGCCCGAGGACGCCGACGCCACCGTTGTCTCCCGCCGTCTGCACGTTCGTCTTCAGCTGCCGCCGCACCGCGTTCGACTGCCGCGCGCTGAAGAGGATGTTGATGTCGTGGCTGACATCTTGACTGTTGAGCGTGTTGTTGATCGCCGTCACGTACGCGGCGTCGATCTGGTTCTCCGTCAGCGGCACGCTCACCGGCAGCGGGTTCGTCACCAAGAAGCTGTCGATGAGGGTCGGCGTGAGCGGGTTGATCTGCACAACCGTGCTCACGAGCGCGCCCGTGGTCACCGTGAGGTCGTCGTCCGTCGCCGGACGGATGGGCACCGGGTAGGGACCTGGGCCCGACGCTGGCACCCCGAGGATCGTGGTCGCCGTGACGTTGATGTCCTGCATCGTCACGTACTGGTTGCCGCTCGCCACCTGCACCATCGTGCCCGCGGGGATGGTCCCTGCGTTGCCCGTGCTCGCAGCGTCCGTGATGGAGATGGGGAATCCGAACTCCGTCGCCGTGCTCGTGCTCGCGACCTCGATGCTGTCGACCGAAGGAACGTTCGACAGGCGGTACATCCGGAGCGTGCCCGATGCGAGCTGCTCGACGTAGACCGTCGCAAGCGCGGTGTGCACGACCGTGTTGATCTCGCTCGGTGCCACCGCTGCGATGTTCGCGACGTTGCCCGTGCCGATCGTGGTCGCGATCGTGAAGTCGAGGAGCAGCGCCCCGATCGCGGTGCCCGACACGACGCGCACCTGCCCGCCCGTGCCTTGCTGGATGCCCGTGAGCTTGATCGTGCTGCCGGTCGCCGCCACCGCGAACACGAAGCCCGCGTACTGGTTGATGCGCGCGATGACGTTCGCCTGCGTCGTGTCCCCCGCGAGGAACGTGACCGTGAAGTTCGGCTGCGAGTCGACCCCGAAGACCGCCGTCATCCCCGCCGTGATGCTGGCGTAGGTGTCGCCCCCGCTCGTGACCGTCGCCGCAACGCCCGTGAAGGTCGAGACCACCGCGCCCGCGCAATCGACGCTGACGTCGAGGTGCTGCCCGGAGATCAGCGCGTATCGGAAGAGGTTCGAGCCCAGGAGGTTCGCTTGCCGCGTGAACTGCACCGCACCGCAGCTCGTGTTCACCCGCATCAGCAGGAGACGGCTGAACTGCTTGCCGTTCAGCGCGCACGACGCGTTGCCGTTCCAGTATTCCGCGAGCGTCGCCGAATCCGCGAAGCGCTGCCGCGCGCTCGGGTTGTTGCCGACGATGCCGTTGTACGTGTAGCCGAACCCCCCGAAGGTGCTCGCGAGCTGCGTAGCGCTCGTGACCTCGGTTGTGATGCCGAAGGGTCCGTTCTCGAACTCCCCGACGATGCACGTCGTGCCGGAACCGACGCCGATGATGCTCTGCGGCGGCTGGCGGTCGATGATGACCACACCCTCGATCTGGGTGATGACCGACTGACCGGGGTCAAAAGTAAAACGCCTGGTGAACCCAATGGACATGTAATATCAGCGCTTTAGCGCTCTCCTGGTGAGCCACTCTTCAAGGGAGCGTCTTCATCGGGTGACCACACCCGCTTCAGAAGTTCGTCTTCTCGCTTCGCCGCGGTCATGAGGGGAAATACTCCGAAGCGCGTCATTGCGCCGTCGTCATCACCCCTGATGCCCAGCTGTTCTGCCCGCGCCGGTTCGGTAGTGGGGTCTGCGTTCTGGGCGGAGCATCGCAGCGCCCACGCGCGGGGGTCAACGCGACCGCCTGCTAAGGCGAAGGACCCGACGGGTACGACTGCCCCCCTATGCTCGGGTCCGGAGCGATGACGAGCGGGCTCGCCGTCGTCGGGATCTCCGTATCCACCACCGATTGCTGCAGCATCGTCACGTAGTTCACGAGGTGAACGACGTCGTAGGACATCCACACATGGATCTTCGCCATGCGCCGGTTCTTCACCGCGCTCGCTTCCTCTGCCCACTCCGTCCGCTCGAGCATGAAGCGCGCGCTCTGCCAGTAGTAGTCCGGAAGCCGTAGCAGGAACCCGTTGCGCTCCTGCGTCGGATGGAACGCTGCCTCGATGGTCGCGACGATGCTGCGCAGCTCCGGGTGCGTGCTCGACCACACCTCGAGCGGGACGATCTCTTCGCGCTCCTCGTGCATGTAGAGGATCGTCCCCTGCCCGAATTGATCGCGCGTGCTGTAGTTCGGCTGAGGCTGGAAGCCGCGCTTCTTGCTCTCGACCGGTCCGTCCGTCGCCGCGATGCTCGGGAACGGCAGCTCGTTGGGCTCTGCCTGGCGGTCGATGAAGTAGTTCTCGTACGGGATGCCGAAGTACACGGGGTTCCCCCCGATCTGCCCCACGCGGGCGTACGGGAGGCTCGTCAGGTAAACGCCAAGCGCCTTGAGCGCGACGGATCGCCCATCGATGGGGGGCACACCTGCGATCGGGCGACGCGGGAAGACGTTGTCCGTCGGCGTCCCGATGAGCAGCTGCTCCGCCGTAAGCGGCGTCGGCGGATTGAGGATCGGCGTCGGCTGCGGGCCCGGGGGCTCCGGCGGTTGGTGCGCAGGCGAGCACTCGGGCGCGTTCGGGTACGGAGGTCGCGGCGGGTTGTTCACGCTTCGACGCTACCGCACGCGCGGCATCATGACCTCATGAAGCTCCGCGCATCCTCAGACGGTTCCTACCTCGCACACCGCTGCGCGTTCTCTTGGCGCAAGCCTCGCTGGATGCTCACGTGAGTCGTGTTCGCGGGCCCGTCCGCGTCTCCGCCGGGGGCGCGAGCCTCACGAACTCGGGGAAGCAGGACTACGGCACACCGGCAGACTTCCTCGTCGCCGTCCGCCAATACTTCGGCATCACCGTCTTCGACTGGGACCTCGCCGCGCATCAGGACAACCACATCGTCTCGCGCTGGCTCGGGCCCGGGTCGACGGAAGCAGAAGACTCGCTCACGTACGACTGGGATCGCCTCGATGGGCACCTGTGGCTGAACCCTCCCTTCAACGACATCGCGCCGTGGGCGAAGAAGTGCGCAACGACGTGCGGTGCGCCCTCGAGTCGTCGACGCACGATCTACTTCCTCGTCCCCGCGAGCGTCGGCGCGAACTGGTTCGCGGAGAGCGTGTTTCCCTACGCGCGCGTCTACGCGCTGCAGGGGCGGCTCTCCTTCGACGGGAAAGCGCCCTACCCGAAGGATTGCATGCTCTGCGTCTTCACGAACGTCCATCGCACGAACGGCTTCGCGGTGTGGGACTGGCGTTACACGCTCAAGAAGATGCCGAACCCCCCGCAGCCGTCGTCTCGACCGAAAAGCACACCGTCGGTGCCCCGCCGAAGCGCACGCACCTCGTGATAGCCGACAAGGATGGGCGCTACCCCGATCACCCACACATCTGCAAGGAGAGACCATGGGAGCGCACATCGAGGGAGCTCGCACGACCGCACGGGTGAGCCCCGCCTGGAAGCCTAACCTGAACGCGCTCCCAGCCGTCGTCAACGCCCCTCGGACGGACGCGATCTACAACTGCCACTCCTACCTGACGAAGGTTCCTGTCGGGGCGATCCGACCGTTCATCGAGGTCTTCACGAAGCC
>Ga0116127_1002174_pt1 | contig 10196 bp, 13 predicted proteins | sample June2015DPH_16_1_FD_89731 | JGI IMG/M metagenome (GOLD analysis project Ga0116127, IMG submission 89731) | Peatland microbial communities from SPRUCE experiment site at the Marcell Experimental Forest, Minnesota, USA - June2015DPH_16_100 | ecosystem: Environmental > Terrestrial > Soil > Wetlands... | reverse complement strand
GGGCGGCAATTTTCCCCCCTGCCAGCGCCTCCTCCAACAACGGCCATAAATCCAATTCGTCCGGCCGTGGCGCGAAAAACAGGACCGATCCGGCATTTTTCCAGACAGCCTGTTCCTTGAGCCGGTCGCGAATTTGCGCCGACAACGCGGTGCGCACCGCCGGGGAAATCTTTTCCAGCGCCGCGCGGATTTTCCGACGCAGGTCGGACTTAGGATTTGAGTTAAAAGAAGTCACTCCTGACTTGGTGTTTTGCTCCGCGCTTTTTTCAAAAAGACGCTCGCTAGAAGCAGCGCGACAATTGCAATGACAAGCTGAGCGGGCAACAAGCCCGCACCTGTCACCAAAAGTTCAATCGTGCGAAGGACGGCCAAAATGCCATAAAAACCAAATACCGCCGTAAGAAAATACCATAGAATCTTCATAGATATTAAGGCTTCGAGTGTTTTTTAAGCCAATCATTCGCACGCCGCTTTCCTTCTGCAATTTGTTCTGGGGACATTACAGCGTCCAATTTAGTGACCGCATTTTTTGCAATTTCATTACCTTGTACCGAAGACAAGAGACACCATTTGTAACCTTCCGCACCGTCTTGCGCCACTCCTAGGGATCTTAAGTAACAACGGCCCAAACTGTATTGTGCGGCGGCACAGTTCTGCTCGGCCGCTTTGCGATACCACTTGACTGCTTCTAAATTATTCGATGTCACTCCCTCGCCGTGCAAATAGCATTGACCTAGATTGTATTGCGCTTCAGCTACGTTTTGGTCAGCCGCCTTACGATACCATCTCACCGCTTCAACCATATCCTTTGCTACGCCTTGGCCTTTCTCATAGCAGGTGGCTAGATTAAATTGCGCGCCGGCTAGATTTTGGTCAGCCGCTTTGCGATACCATTTTACTGCTTCAATCTCGTCTTTGGTGACACCTTGACCGACAGCGTAGAAGTAGCCCACCGTGAACTGAGCCTCGGCGTCTCCCTTTTCCGCCTTCGTGCGCCATTCGGAAAATTGTTTGTCGGCTGAAACATTTTCTTGGCCGTATAGCACTTGAAAAGCAGACACCAAGACAACACAGAGAGATATTACAAATCCGTTGAGCTTCATGGTTTCGACAGTATTCAGGGCGCAAAACTTAGTCCAGCGGGAAAACGGATTCAATCAGCAGATGTTTTCTGTGCTGCTTCAGTCTGCTTGCGCCATTTTTCGACGCGCTCCTTGATTTTCTTTTCCACGCCCTGCTCGGTCGGTTCGTAATAATGCTTGTCCGCGCCGAGATAATCCTGCGCGACGAAATGTTCGGGATGGTCGTGCGCGTATTCGTAACCCTTGCCATGGCCGAGCCGTTCGGCACCGGCATAATGCGTATCGCGCAAATGCTCCGGTACGGGCAGCGTGCGACCGGAGCGGACGTCTTCGAGCGCGGCATCAATCGCCATATACGCGCTGTTGCTCTTGTTGGCGGTGGCAATATAGACCGTTGCTTCGGCCAGCGGAATGCGCGCCTCGGGCCAGCCCACAAATTCCGCCACCTGCAACGCCGTGTTTGCCAGAACCAAGGCCATCGGATCCGCCAGGCCCACGTCTTCCGCCGCGCAAATCACAATCCGCCGCGCGATGAAGCGCGGGTCTTCGCCGGCGTGAATCATCTTCGCCAGCCAGTAAAGCGCCGCGTCCGGGTCGCTGCCGCGCATGGATTTGATGAATGCGGAAATTGTGTCGTAGTGCGCGTCTTCGTCGTCATACACCACGGCCTTTTTCTGGATGCTTTGCTCGGCGGCGGCCAGGTCGATGTGAACGACGCCCTTTTTGTCCGGCGCGGTGGTGAGCGCGGCGATTTCCAGCGCGTTGAGTGCCTTGCGTGCGTCGCCGTCGGCGATTTTGGCGAGATGGCGCAACGCATTTTCTTCCGCCTTGATTTTCATGTAGCCAAGGCCGCGTTCGGTGTCGGCCAGGGCGCGTTGCACGAGCGAGAACAGCTCGTCTTCGGTCAGCGGCCGGAGCTCAAAAATCTGCGAGCGCGAAACGAGCGGTGAATTGACGAAGAAAAACGGATTGTGCGTGGTGGCGCCGATGAGCCGCACGACGCCGCTTTCGACGTCCGGCAGCAGCACGTCCTGCTGCGCCTTGTTGAAGCGGTGGATTTCGTCAATGAACAGGATTGTCGGCTGGCCGGTGTTTTCGAGGCGGTTGGCCGCGGATGCCAGCACCCGGCGCATGTCGGCGACGTTGGATTCGACGCCGCTGAGCCGCTCAAATTTGCTTTTGGTCTGGCGCGCGATGATTTGGGCGAGCGACGTTTTGCCCGTGCCGGGCGGCCCGAAGAAAATCAGCGATTGGATGCGGTCGGCCTCGATGGCGCGGCGGAGCAACTGGCCGGGGCCGAGGATGTGCGTTTGTCCGGCGAACTCGTCGAGCTGGCGCGGCCGCATTCGCGCGGCCAGCGGCTGATGGCGGGAAGATGCCGGCGTTGTTGAAACCTCCGGCTTTGGTTCAGCCGGAGTTGCAAACAAATCGTCGCGCGCCATGAATTCAAATTAGCAGTTGGCAGAAGATTTGCCCAAAACAAAAAAGCCCGCCGACCGGCGGGCCTTAATTCTTCATTCTGCATTCGTCATTCCACATTAAAATAAAACCCCACCCTTGCCGTGTGCGACATGATCCTTTGAACATGTTTTACAACATGCGGAACCCGCCGGGCTGCTTTCGACTTCCAGTGAAGGCGTGTCGGCCACAGTCACAGATTGGCTCCATTGATCGTTTTACTACGGTTCAAGGATTTGCTGCGAATCACGAACAGGGCAGGGTAAATCGCATCAATTTTTCCAAAGAACAACGCGCGGTTTTCGGCTCACGCTTTCCGCCTATTACATCGCCCCAAGCAGGCATTTTCACAAGAAGAATTTTTCAGGAAATTTATTGTGGCGCCCTTGACAAACGCAAAAAGGGTTTTCCGAAAAACGCGGCGCCCGGCTATTCCACCTCCACCGTCACCACGCCCAGGATTTTTGTTTCCCGGCGTTGCAACAGGCGGCCAAGAGGTCCGAGCGTCTGCCAGTAGGCAAACGCCACCAGCGCCGCGAGCAGGCAAGATAAAATGAGATTGACCGGCACCACGTCCGGCCAGCCGGCCAGCCGCCACAGCAGTTCGGCCAGTGGCGGTACGACTGCCGGGGCCATGGCGACGGGGAAAAGCATCTGACAGAGGATCATCACCAGCATCGCCAGGCCGGGCATCTTGGTCGGTTTCATCGAGCCGGGTTGGATGCGGTAAGGCACAAGGATGGAAAGTAGATTGCCGCCAAGACCGGCAATCAACAACAGGGTGACCAGCTGAAACAAGGTTGCGATGACATCGAGCAATGGCAGTTGCAACCGCACGGAAGTCAGTGTGAGCAACAGGATGCCGAAGAGGGCGCTGGCGGGCAGGCCCGCGAGGTTTTTGCCGAGCAGGATGAGTCGCCGGTTCGCGGGAGAAAGGATCAGGGCGCGGAAGCCGTCGCGGTCAAAACCAAACTGGTTCACGAAAAAGCGGACGAGCATGAACATGGAGAACACGATTGAACCGGTTGCCATGAATGGCTTCGCCGTGTCCGGGAAATGGGGCGGAGAGCGAAGGAAGAACATTGCGCCGAAAATCACCGTCACCAAAAACGAGCTTCCCAATGCAATTTTCACCTCAGGAGCCCGGAGCATTGAGCGGAACGTGGCCAGCGCCAGCGCAGCGGCCTGCTCCGGCACGGCCGGAAGATGGAGTTCGAGAAAACGGCTGCCACCTTTGGCCGGGGCGACAATTGCGGTGGCGGTGGCGGCCGGTTTGATTCGCGCCGGAGCTTTCCCGCCGGTTTCACCGTAATAAAAGCGCACCGTGCTGCGATACGCGCGGCGCAAGCCGAGTGCGCCAATACCGAGACAGCCAAGCGTGCCCAGCAACGCGGGCAGTGCGCGTCCTTCGGCCAGCCCCTGCGCGCCGAGCGGCAGCCAGAGCGGCGGAATGAACTTCCGCACGGCAATCAGGTTATTAAACATTTCCGTCTGGCGGGCATCCCGACCCGCGCGCTGGCGTTGCCGTTCCTCACGGTTGGTGGGGAACTCCCCTCGATTCTGGAAGATGTTGAAGTAAAGGTTGGGTCCCTGGCTGAGCAGGATGAACGTGAAGGTAATGCACATGATGACCGTGCGCCGGCGGCGCGGGTTGCTCATCAGCGACGCCAGCCAGCCGCGCAGGCAATAAGTCCACGCTGTGACCATGAAGACCATGCTCAACGCCAGCGGAATCAGCAGCAACATTTCCGGCCCGCGCGCAACCGCCAGGCCGATGCCCAGCCCGAGCAGGACGGGAACGACGATGATGATGCTCAATGTGAAGTGCGACACGAAATAATTGACGACGAACATCTGGCCCAGCGCGACCGGCAGGTGCATGAGGCGTTGCAAATCTATGGTCTCGGAGCGTTGCAATTCGGTGAGCAGGCCAATCATCCAGAAGAGAAGGAACCCGACGGTGACGCCAAACCAAATTCCCATGATGACGGGCGGCGATGCCTGGGACAGACCGAACGCCGCGCCGAGCAAGGCGCCCACGAAGCACAATCCGCCCATCACGAATGCGCCCAAGCCGACGAGCACCGCGATGATCGCGCCCAGGCCGCCACTGCGCGCCCACTGATTGCGCGTGAGCCGCCAGCGCAGCCAGAGAACGGTTTTAAGTTGCTCCCAGTTCATTCAACCCTCCAGCCAACTTAACTTCTGAACCTCGTGCCCGTCACTGCCCACCACCGCGAGGAATTTGTCCTCCAGTGAACCGTCCCGGTGCAGCTCCTCCATCGTGCCCTGGTGAACCAGCCGCCCCTGCGCGATGATGCCGACGTCCGAGCAAAGTTTTTCGACGATCTCCAGCACGTGCGAGGTGAGAAAAACCGTCGCGCCGCGGCTGACACATTGCTTGAGCGTGTCGCGCAACACCCGCGACGCCACCGCGTCCACGCCCTCGAACGGTTCGTCGAGGAACAGGAGATCCGGATTGGGAATCAACGCGGCGGCCAGGGCGAGTTTCTTCTTCATGCCATGCGAGAATTCGAGCGTCAGCTTCTTCTCCTCGTGCGCCAAATCCATCATGGCGAGCAACTCGTCGCAACGTTCGCGCACCGTGTCGCGGGGCAGCAGATACATACGGCCGATAAAGGTGAGGTATTCGCACGCCGTCAGGTTGTCGAACAGCGCCAGGTTTTCCGGCACCACGCCGATGCGGCGTTTGACTTCGAGCGCCCGGCGTGGGTCGCCCACGTCTTCGCCCAGGATGCGCATGGTGCCGGCCGTCGGCGCCAGCAGGCCGGTAAGCATCTTGATGGTGGTGGATTTGCCCGCACCGTTGGGGCCAAGGAAACCGTAAAAGCGGCCGGATTCGACATGGAGGTTCAGTTCATTGACCGCGCGGAACTTTCCGAAATCGCGCGTCAGGTTGGAGGTCTCGATGGCGACATTCATGGGGCTGGCAATGGGCCGGAAACTATCGGGCGCCGGCGGTTGAAGCAATCGTAAAGAGAACCAAGCGGCTGGTCGGGGCGTAAAAACTTCCACTCGCCTTGACCGGGGCGTTGTGGCTGCCTCCCCCTTGATTTTGCCGGACAACAAAGAAACAAAGCAACGAAGGTTAAAATCACTTCCCAAGGTACTTCAATGGATTGCGTATCCGGTCGAGCCGTTCGGCTTCATGTTCGTTCAGCACGATCTGCCGCCGTCTTTGCTTGACGGCATTCGCGACCGATTGGGGAAGCAACCAGACCTGTTTGACCAGCTGGAGGAAGGTCAGACAAATGAGCTTCAGTGTGTGCATAAAGCGGTATCACTCGTTCCGTGGTCGGTATAGAACAGTGTGCAGAAAATGATAATGGATGATTCCTCCGTTCTGGGCATGGCATTCGGCTCGGCGGGCGTGACCAGGGGGCTCATGTGCGTGGCCACCAACCGCAGGTCCGGGTAAATTCGTTAAGCTGTTCTTCAAGTGCGGTCGCAGGCGACTTGCCGGAGGGCAGCTTGTGAAGAGCGACTTCGAATATTTTTGCTTTCATGGAGCATCCGATCTCCGCCCAATGGCGTTTTCAAGTGGAATAGCAATCAATTCCGTGGCCGGCACAGGCGCTTTCGGGCCGCCTTCTCCTTCAAATCTGTGCCTATCCTCCGGTTCAACCGTCGTCACCGCCCCGCCATTTTCCGGATGCGGGCGCTGCGGATTCTCAACGGCCAGGAAATGATTTTTCGGCGTCCAACCTCTGGAACGATCTAAAAGGAGCGGGTGCTCATAGGCCAGACACATGACGTTCTGTTGCAGGTAAAAACGCATGTTATTTCGCGGTGCGGAAGGTCAGTGTGGTCAAGCCAACAACGGCGGCGGCCAGGCCTCCAATGAGCAGCCAGACGGCCTTTCATTTCGGCACCGGATTCGAGTCCGCCCATCAGACCCGCTTGGGGTTCACAAGCAGCAGCACGATCCCACCGACGAGCGCGAACGCTCCGACGACGGGCGGGATAAAGTGGCTGACTGTGGTCTCAAAGTGCATTCCGAGGAACTCGACAGGCTTTCCCGGAGTCGTAAAGGTGATGCCCGAGTAAGCGAGCACCACAATGCCGAGAGTGACCAGGAGGACTGCAACAATGGTTTTTGTATTCATATTGATTCTTCAGTTTTTTCTTCGGTTGGCAGTTTCTTAATTCAATCGCCTGCGACCGGAGATGAGGTTGACGAGCACCATGACAATGGCAACTACCAGCAGGATGTGAATGAACCCGCCCATCGTGTAACTGCTCACCAGCCCCAGCGCCCACAAAACGAGCAGTATTACCGCAATCGTCCATAACATATAATTTTCCTTTCAGTTTCCTTTGGGACCGCTGCCGGCTGGCGCGCTTTCGCACCAATCAACAGGCAATTCGCCAGTTTAATTCTTGGACACAGCCATCTCCGGTTCTTTCAGCACGACTTTGACGCCTTTGATGGGTTTGGCCAACGCCTTGCGAACCGCCTGCACCGCGGTCGAACCTACCCGGCCAGCCGCTTTCAAGGCTCCGTCGGCAGCAGCCGCTGCGGCGTCCTCGGCACTGACTCCCATTTCTTTGGCGCCTTCGATCGCCCCTTCGACGAGCCCGGTGGCCGCGGCTCCAACATCGCCGCCGACCTCGGCCGTATCTCGGATCGCAACATGGGCGGTGTGGCTGATGGTATCCAAAACCGCCGCGCCGGTTTCTTTGGTGCCGCGAAGCACCCCGAGCATGATCCCCTTGGCGGCATGTCCCAAGTTGGCCCCGACCTGCACTGCGCCACGGATCGCGCCGCTGGCAACGTTGGCAATGACATCGGTCACAGACGTGCCCACCTTGCCCGTATCTTTGATCGTTGTGGCGAGGATTTGAGTAACGGCATCCACCGTCGCCTGGACGATGTTTCCCGTGCCTTTGATTGCGGCAACGATCTGGTCTTTTACCGTCTCAATCATTCCCGGATGTGTTGTCTTCATGTTGAGTTTCCTTTCGTCTTGTTACTGTCATTTGTCTCCAGCTTGGGCTGGCTGGTGCGCTTTCGCACCAGCCAACAGCAATCTGTCCGCTTAGTTTAGTTACTGGGTCACGGGCGCGGCGATGGTCATGTTGTTGATCACGCTGGTCACACCGTTGATGTCGGTGACGAGCTTGGTGACCAGGCTCTTTTCGGCGTCGTTTTTGGCAATGCCGCTCAACGTCACCACGCCATCCGTCGTCGAAACCGTGGTGTGCAGGGCGCTGGTCGAGTGGTGTGACAGCAATGCCGATTTGACCTGGGCGGTGATGGAGGCGTCGTCAATCTTCTCGCCGATCGTTTCGACCGGCTTGGCCGGGGTCTTGGCAATCGTCATGTTGTTCTTGACCTCTTTGACGTTGTCAACGTCCTTGGCGTATTCGGTGGTGAGTTCCTTTTCGGCCAGGCTGGAGGCTTCACCTTGCAAGGTGACGATTCCATTTTTCACATACACCGTCGTTCCGGTGGCGCTCACGTTGCGATGGAACAAGAGCGCGGTTTTCACTTTCATGCCGATCCACGTGTCCGAATGTTCAGCGGGGCTTTCACCTTTGACTTTCAGGCGATTGTCCACGCTTACGACGCCGGGCAGGCTCGCCACGGTGTCCTGGGCCAGGGACTTATGGGACGCTTCGGCGACCGTTCCGGTCAGGGTAACGACGCCATCTTTGGAATCGGTCTTGATGGAATCGTCCTTGAGGTAGGTTTTGAACACATACGACTTTGCGGCGGATGATTCGATGCGGCTGTCCGTATCGGAGGCGCGCAGGGATGCGCTGGTAACTAACAGGGCGCTCGTGGCTGCCAGGAGCGCGAGCGAACAGGTTGATTTCATTTTCATTATGTTTTTCTTTCTATCTTTTTGCGTTTTGGTTTTGATTGTAACGACGAGAAGCATGCTATGCTGCGAACTGGCCCTTCGCTATGGGGTATAACCCTACCATGCATTTGGGAGGTGTTCGGCAAAGACGGATCTGGTTCAAACCTCAATGTGCAGAATCCGTCGGCGAATGAGGCACTTACGGCAGTGGCACAGTTTGAAGATTTACTCACGGCAACAATCTGATGCACCATGACCCATCAACTGGTCAGAAATCGCCACTTACAGCCGGGAAATCGCCGCCGACATTCAGGAAATTGCCGTAAACATTGGGGAAATCCGAATCTACACCCGCCGCACCGCCGCCCGCAGCCGGGGAATGGCCGCCCGCAGCCGGGTTTCGACGACAACCCCTGCAAGATCAAGGTTTTACGCATATTCTCTGCAAAAGTAGCGCGGGCGACCCGCCCGCCACGCCCGGCGACCTCGCCGAACGGAACAGTAGCGTGGAAACGCGCCAGCATCATCGTGGACAGCGGCGGCGGCCACAGTGCGCGCAGACCGGCGGATAAAGCATCGGTTCCTTGCCCGCGAAACGCAGACCCGCGCGCGCGAAGTTGCTCACGCGGTTACCCTACCGAAACCATTTTGATTCAGACGCGCCATTCGCGCCACCTGGTTTCCGCCAGCCGGATCCGTCCGAAAAGCGCCGTGATCATTGCCGCGAGATATCACGAAAGCGTTTTTTCCCAACTCGCAATTGAGCAACTGGCGAACCTCTTCGGGCAGTTCGTTCCGGTTTCGTTTCTACTCGCGGTCAACGTGCCGACAATGGGGATTCCACTATCGGCGTGTTGCGAATGCGCCTTTCTCAATTCGATCACTCTTTGACGGTGATGTTGTTTTCGACATCGGTCACGCCCTTGACTTTCCTGGCGAGATCTCCGGCCCGGTTTTTCTGGTCCCTCGTGTTGACAAAGCCGCTCAACTGGACCACGCCCTTGAACGTTTCCACATTTACTCCATCGTACCTATATTGCGAGTCGTCTGCCAGCGCTGCCCGGACGCGGGAAGAAGTGTCATGGTCGTCAATTCGTTCGCCCGAGCTTTGCTCGTAGCGGCTGCCGGTGGTGGTGCAGCCGGTCACGCCCAGGAGCAATGGCAGCGCACCGAGGCCGATGACCAATCCCAACACTGTCAAGGTTTTGCCCGTGTTTACAGATGCTTTTTTCATATTGTTTCTTTCATTTTTTGTTGTTTATTTGTTTGCCGCAGGAGGCCGATTACCAACCTCCATACAACTACTCTTTGACTTTGTTCTCGTGATTTTGGTCCGCCGGGTTCGGTCCGTTTTGTTCATTTGCGGCCGGGTTTTCCCTGGCCGGCTGCTGCTCTTTCTTGTCCGACGGCTGGGCAGACTTTTCCTGTTTTTCAATGTGTTTGTCAGCCTGCGCTTCGTCATTCTTCGGGGCGGGCGCTGCCGACTCATGCGTGGCGGCGGCTGGTTTCTCAACCTGCGGCGATTCGTGCGCCACAACGGCTTTCTTTTCGGCGGGTTGAGCCTCGCTGCGAACCGGCGGCTGGACCGTTTTCTCACTGGTCGAGGTCGGTGTCCTTTGCTTCGCGACGACCGCGGCTTCCTCCTTGTGACGCAGTTCCTGAACCGGGACCGTCTGGACCTTTCGCCCACTTGCCTTTTCGATGGCCGCGGTGGCCGGACCTTCGTTGATCACGGTCTTGTTGATGATGGTAGTGCTATTGACGACCACTGTGGAACGGCTAACGGGCTCCAGGAAATGCCGTTCTTCGACAAAGACATACGCTCGTG
>Ga0116127_1002167_pt1 | contig 10216 bp, 12 predicted proteins | sample June2015DPH_16_1_FD_89731 | JGI IMG/M metagenome (GOLD analysis project Ga0116127, IMG submission 89731) | Peatland microbial communities from SPRUCE experiment site at the Marcell Experimental Forest, Minnesota, USA - June2015DPH_16_100 | ecosystem: Environmental > Terrestrial > Soil > Wetlands... | reverse complement strand
TAGCACCCACTGGATACAACAGTGCTGCGATGTTATGCTGATTGTTGGACAAGTGATAGAACTCACCTGGAGTTCCTACCACTCCCCCCTGTAACCCACTCGTTTGATTGTGGACAATAGAACTGGAACTTGTACCACTATTGAAGTTGTTAGCAAACTGCGTGAAGTCCAAGAACCACTTCAACCAAATAGGGTTGAATTTAGAATACCCTGGTTCACCAACCTTTTTAGTCTCGTCCGTAATTACAGGGTCGGCATAAGTAGGTGGCGGTTCAAACTTCAGTGCTGTCATGTTCCTACATCCATAACAGGTTCAATGGCGGAAATTCTAAATGGTGTATTGCAAGCGTGGCGTAAGTGAAAAGCCCTACGATAGAATGTTCCACACTTATCAAGGTAGGGCCTTTTAGAACCAAGGTTCACGTTACGGAACCTTGACCATGTTACATAGTCATCATCACTATGCCTAACTTGCAGTGTGCTCCCCACCACACGGTCAGCTGTGAAGTACATAATGCCCATGACTTTGCGAGAGTTAACTCCACCATCATAGTTAGGGGTGTAAATATCACTGGTGATGATTGACCCTTGGTCATTCCAGTTAGCAGAGCTCACCGCATAGAAGTAACCATCTGTAGCATGCTGCCACACCCTGTCACCCTCGTTATCGTATGTTGTGGAGACAAATGGTAAGTAGTTACCATTCACATCTGTCCATTGGCACCAGATCTTTTCTGTTATATCATAGACAAGAGTTAGGTTAGCTTGCACATCAGTAATCAAGTAGAACTTGTGACCACCTTCTTTGAAGCTCAAAGAGTAAATAGTGTCATCTGCATCGAAGTTATCAATCAGCTTGTCTATAGCATTTGTTGAAACAACCTGCGCTGATACATTCTCCAGCATCAATACTTGAGTATTGGAGTTCCTGTTTGAGCCGAGCCACAATAGTGTTCCATCAATGTCTTGGATGCTTGATGCAGCGATACAGCCGTAATTTACTTTTGCACCTTGGACAGCACCTAATGGAGAGCCTGAGGCATTGCCAGCATCGTAAAATACTTCTGTTGACCACTGCTTAAACACAATAACATATACAAGTTGCTTAGCTATGGCAACACCTGGGTCAGGTTCAATTTGGGCAGTTAGGAAGTTACTCCCAAGTGAACCTCCTTGACCGCCAACAATAAACTGTGGGCAGTTATAATAGCTCCCCCATATCCCAGCACTGGGGTCAAGCACGTAAGTTGTTTGGTCTAGGTACGCCAACCCTGGAACCATAGTGGTGGGGCAGTTGCTTAACGCCACAGTACCATTGCCACCATAACTATTTGTTGTTGCTTTGAAGATTGTCCCAACTGTGTTGTTGCCTGGAAAGGTGGATGTGCCAACAGTTGCCACTTGATACCAAGCACCAATAACCAGACTGCCATCAGTAACTACTGCGCCAGATGTAGCTGCGGTTATCAGGGTTGTACCGTCATAGCTATACAAGGCATTAGTACACTGTAGCACAATCTGCGGCCCTGTAGTCGTTCCGATGAATGAGCCAGAACTTGCCAGTGATTGGCTAAAGCTATATTGACCACCTGTTGCACTTACAGTTCCAACGCTGCTTGCATTCTTATAAAGTGTCCCCACCCCACCAGAGCTATAAACACTATAAATATCCCCAAGCCAGTTGTAAGCACCCAGCGCTGTTGCAGCCCCACCAGGAGGTTGCAGTGTGCTATAAACCCCTTCACTCAATTCCAGTTCTCGTGTAACCCCAGGCCTTTTGTAAATATGTAGCTCACCTTTTTGGCTCCCACTTTCCATGTAGCAGTTAACCAATCGAGCATCTTTGGATGTAGTGAAGTCACGATTCTCTGGCATGACAACCAGAGGAATTCGTTTATGCTCTGCACCACCTTGTCCCTGAGCCATTATTTAAACCTACTTCCACCCATTCTAGGGTCAACAATAAACATAGTGCTAGCATCTTCCACATCCCAGTCTTCAAGAGCCCTTCTGTACATCTCAGCCCGTTGCTGACAACGTGCCTGAATAGATTGTGGTTGGTTGGAAGATATTTCATCTGCCAAGCACCACCTTAAGGCTATGAACCATTCCTGAGGGAATGTCATTGTATCTATGATACCAGTGAAGTTTGTCAACTGACCTTCAAGCAACAAGTGGCACGTTCCATTGGCAGCGGTCACACTGTCGGGGGTGTTCCAGAAGTAAACATTCAACGTGCTTTGTTGTTTGTCTACGAAGTAAGAACTGATGGAACCCTGCGTGGTTACATTGCTGAGTGATAACCACTCTTGCCAGCTGATTGGATAGATTGGCCGACGAACAGGGTTGGAAGGACTCGTGAGGTCATTGTAATAACCTTGCAGAGCTCGCAAGGGCTTAGTCATGACAATAGTTCCCAGAGGCCCTAATGTGTACAAGTTTGTACCAGCCACCAGGGGAATGGACACGTCACTGCAAGTCCACAACTTCAATCCCTGTGTGCCCAGATAGTTGACAACGTCATTCAACCTTTGGCTATACTCAGCTATCTGGTCACCATTAGGGTCATCACCCTCAGCCAACAACCCTGCATCACGCATGGCATAGGTGATGCAGCGAATTGGAGTGTTGAACTGCGTTGGGAAGGTCATGGAGTTACCCTAACCAGTTGACCAACAAGGAACAGGTAATCTGAGGCTGTACCAAGCTTCAGTGCTGTGTTAATGTTTACAGCGTTAGCTGTATTGATGGCTGGCATCACCATAGCTACACCTGATGTACCAAAGCCAGCTCCAGCAGCACTATTCCCAGCCCATTGGGCAGATAAGCTATTGGCATTTCGAACTATGATGTTTGGTTGACTGGAGTACGTAGAACCATTGGAGTTGTAGCTATACACTGACGTACCGCCAAATGTAACAGCGGTGGTCTTGGAATCAGAGTTATTGGGCGTAGCAAACAACGGCATAATCTCCACCATGCCATTTAGCCCAAGGGTGTTCCCCGGCAGCATTACTGACCTAGCTATTACAGTATCAGTTGTATCACCTGCATAAGCACCTACACCTGTCGAAGTCATTGCACCAGCAGCTAACTGAGCAGCTGTTGGAGCTGCAGGGTCTATATTGCTTGAAGGTGTGTAAGTGATGTTGTAAGCTGTACCAGCGGTGTTGCTAGATAAAGCTACCCAGTAAAATCCAGCTGCATAGCCTTGGCCAGCTCCGGTGTTAAGCTGACCTTGGGGGAAATACATATATACCCCAACACCACTTACAAATGCAGCTGGTAGCGTCATAACACTCAATGCACCGTTGTTTCCAATAGTGCATGAAGAACAAAGACCGGCAGGAACATTGCTTCGTGATAAAACAAAGTTACCACCAGAAAGGATACTTGCAACACCCCTTAACATTATTGTCCCTCCCCAGCGGATACATACAAGGTACAGGAACTACTAGGACATATAACACTCAGGAAACGGTACGTCCTATCAGGTACACTAAATGCTGTATCTGTACCAGGCAGCACCAGCATACCTTGTTGGGGGGATGTAGCAGTTGGTAGGGATGTGGCTGTTCCAGCTTCAGACACTACAGCACTGACAAAGCAACTATCAGGGCCAGCATTAACTAACCGAACTGTAGAGCCCCCACCAGGTAAGGAAACAAAACTTGCAGTTGTGGTTGCAGCTGCAAGTGTAGTTACACTTGTTAGTGAAAGAAGTTGAGGCGATAGCAGAGACATGATACCTCCTTAAACTGTGTAAAGCTTTATCAACTCCAGCACAATGGAAAAGTTTGCAGCAGTTCCATTAACATAGTTATCTGTGGTCAGGTTAATATCACCTGTATATCCAGCACGAATCATGTTAGGAATGAATCCACCATAGTTAGTTGAGTTAATTCTGCCTCGGCCAGCCAGGGGAAAAATTTGCTGCGGAGTAGCGCCATTCCAGGCAAGATTAACTTCAAGACCTGCACTGATAGACCACTCAATCAAATCAACTCGGAGACCTACCAAGTTCATGCGCTTATCATTGTTTACAAACATCGACAATGGAACTGCTGGAATCTCAGACACATCACTCGTGTCCAAGATTCCTGTCAGTTTGATAATGGCATTCCTAGGGCCTTCCTCAGTGACTTGATAGTCAATTGAGTTTGCCATAACAGCTCCTTATTGTCCTTGAGGCCGCTCAATCCAACCTACATCAATGGAGTATGTAGGAGCACTTGCTGCCCACGAAGCTCCCCATGTGCCCAAGGTATACGTCCAACCAGGGGCAATGATGACTGGCGGAACAGGCACTACAATAGCCTTGACCAAAGACATTGTTCCGATAAGGTTGTAGGTAGTTGCTGGCTCACCATACGCAAATGTCCACGTATCCAGAACGATAGGGATGGAGTTTGTGATTGTGCCAGTGTGGATAGTACGAGCATTGGCTGAGTCAGCACTTGCAATGTTCACACCGCCATACAGAACAGCCTTGGACAGGGTGGGAGAGTTACTATTGGTGTTGGTAGGAGTGTTGAGCAGCGTACCAAGAGTGGAGAGCTTAGGGTTCAAGCTATCCAGCGTCCCAACGTGCTGAGCAGTGGTAGCACCAGTTGTAACAGCAGTCATCAACAGCTTAACATAACGCAAGTAAATGTTATAGCTGTTAGCGCCACCGACAGTGGAAGTGTTGGTAATAGAAAGCGTTGGGTTAGTTTTACCCAGTGCTTGCGTTGTGGTAGCTACAGCTGTAGAAGCTGTTGCAGCCAGGTTAGCGGTGAAGAATGAACCCTCATCACACGCACCATAGTCGCCAGGAAAGATGCTAACAACTTTAGAGCTATTAGTAATTGGCAAGTTAGCATTCGGTTGACCTTGAGACATTTTAGTTTCCTTTCAAAGTGATTAAACGGCTGCAGGGTTGATGAGGGCGGACTTATCGGCAGCCCGAGTAATCATGCTGTAGTTGTTAGTGAAGCTCAGTTTCGTTCCAGTGGAAATCCAGATACCTGTTGAACCACTCAGACCAGTACCGATATAGTTGTCATAGCAATGTCCAGTCCAGGAAGTGCCAGAAGAGCTAACTGCAGTTGGCAATGAAGTACTGGTGTTCGGACGAGTCAAGTGATTACGGGCCATCGTAAAGTTAGTCAAGCTTGCTGCCCCAGCCGCCAGTAGGATAGGCCCTTGTGTAACAGCAGTAATGGGTGAGACCATCACGTTGTCAGACAGATTCCATCTGTCATGGTTGACAGTTGTTATCAACGCACACGTTACGGATACAGTGCTTTGACTCCACCAGCTTGTGCGCGTCATACAGAAGCCATCCGAGCTATTGGCTGTTGCAGATGTGGTGTACAATGTCAGGAAACCCAACACACTGCTATTGTCTCGGAACTCACAGTTGTCAATAGCAAAGTCAGTATTGCTGATTGTCATTGCCACAGATGCAACTGTTGCATTACCTGATACAACATACTGGCCAGCGCCACCAGTAGTACCAGAAAGCTGGCTAACAATCACTGAGCCAAGCTCAACACCTGTACCAGCAATAGTATTACCGATGTTGATAGTGCCAGTTACAGCACTTGCAGTCAGCACATTGTTTGCAACTACACCAGTGAAGCTAACTGCAGTTCCTGTAAATGCGGAAGCAATACTCAGGAAGTTACCAACGAACAGGCAGTTCTGAATACTGATGCCAGCACCACCTACAACAATGGTTGATGTAGTTGCAGTATCAAAGCTGAATGTTGGGCGAAAAGGGCCAGCACCAAGGCCTACAATAGCCACACCAGATACTTGTAATGCCGTAGCCGTTGCACTGGACACAGTTTCGTAGTGCCCTGAACCTACCATAATTATGTCGCCACGGCCAGGCTGACAAGATGCGATGGCATGGTTCAGTGTAGCAAATGGGTCAAGGTATGTTCCTCTGTTACTATCACTCCCACCATGCTGGTTTGAAAGCAATGGGTTGTTGCTGTTGTTGAGCCAGAATACAACTCCTGGCTGAGCTTGAAGCAAAGGCACACCACGAACACTCAGGCCATTTGCAAAGCCTTGAGGATAGTTTGTTGGCGAGCCTATCGGATTATTTCCAGGCATTTGAATCTCCTTATAAGGGCTGGTCTTCCCAGCATACAGTAGTAAATCCCTTGATAGGGCCTTGGAGCCCTCCCTTATGAACCAAATTGGAACATAAGGGAGTCACAGCAATTACTTAAGGACCATTGCTGCCATACAGAGCACGTGGGTCACCTACACCGACTGAGCAACGGAAGTAGGTAAGAGCCTTGGCATTTTTAGTGTCAAAGTCATTATCCCTTTGCAGGTCAGGCTTATCACGCCAGAAGAAGTACATCCCAGCTGGGCAGTTCGTCCTGATGAACCATGCGTGAGCGGAAGTGAAGTAGTGATTCAGCAGAATCCCTTTCGGGAAAGCGTTGGTAGCCTTCAGCACGTTGATGTTATTGTTAGCAGTGTTAGACTGCAACACAGACTTCAAAATGCGATTAGCGTTGAACCACTCCTGACGAGGTACATGGAGGGATTCAGGAATCAAACTAAATAGCATCCCACGGTCAGTGGTAGCACCCATAATCTGGATGGTCAGGTCTTCAATGGAAGCTTCGCTGAGGTCAGCAGCAGGTGACAGAGCATTGGAGAAAGTACCACCAGTTGCTTGAACGTGTGCAGTGCTACACAGCGGCTGCCCATCAGCAGTTGCGAAGTACGTTGAGGCAAAAGCGTTGTTGTACGGGAAGACACCGATGTTCTCCAGTGTTTGGTTCACACTAAAGGCATTGGCTTCTGCCCGACGAGTTGCCACGATTTCATACTGATTATCGCGCAGCTCTTCATAAGTTACAATCCAGCCCAAGGAGTAAGGGATGTGCTGAATGGTAGAAATGACGCCTTGTACTTCGGAATCATAACTACCAGCAGTTCCTTCAGGTTTGACCTGTGCAAGGCCATAACCAGTTACTTGAACCAGCTGTTCGTAGGCTTTGTCAGAATCATGAACATTCCAGAGCATTTCATACTCTTTAGCGTGTTCATCATAGATCTGACCCCAAGTTTCGTACACACCAGGCCAGAGTAGCTTAGGATGTGTACCAGTGTTTGTTACTCCACCGATTGCCATTTTCTATTCTCCTAAGTTATACACCAGCAGATGGGCTGTTCAGTTCGTGTTGATTTATCTGGACAATGTATCTGGCATAAGAGCCAATTGCATTATCCTTAGATTGTTTCAACCAGAGCAGCTTCAACTGATATGTGGAAGATGTGGAGGATACAGCTGTATCATCAATAGTCCAGCCTGAGATATAGCCATTGTTTGTACCAACTTTCAGGTTCGCATTCTTACCAATGTCAGCTGCTGTGAACGGCGTTGACCCAGAGCCAGAGAAGCTTTGAACTTCCCAATACATATCAGGGTCATCAGCAACAGTAACAAAGTAACCTTGTGTTTTAGAAGCTGGAATAACAACTGTGCCAAGTGCATTAGGGTCATACATGCCAGCACCGAAGACATTGATAGGAGCGTTGGAACCCAGCGCACCACCAGCGGACATTACAACTCCACGAAGCAGGTTGGATGCCCCTGCACTTGCAAGTGTTACAGATGGAATACCATTTGCACTCGCAGCTCCAGTCAGTGATTTAACTGGGTCTCCAATTGCATAGGCGTTTGTATCCGTAGATGGAATGTAGTAGACATGACAAGCTGCGTTCATGTCATTAGCTCTACCGTACTGATAGAACGACAATCCACTCGGAGCATTCAAGTTAGCCATAAATCCTCCAGGTTAAGTTCGGACGATTTTACTGTCCGGTTTGCGTTTAAACATTTCAGGGATAGAGTGTTTTTTCTGATACCGCTGGTCTGCATCGCCAGGCATTTCACCAGGAGCTTCACCTACACCAATGTTGCCAGCGTTCAAGCTCTTCACAATCGGGTCGATCTTTTCTGCTTCATACTGTTCTTGGTCTTTAGTCCACCATTCAAGCTTAATCTTCATGAGATACAAACGCAAGAACTGGCCGTTGTCATCAGCTCCGTCTTGTGCGGCAACACTAACTCTATCCCCCATGTCAGCATGACCTGGTAGGTCAAGGTTCCCAGCGAGGTCATGGGAGAATACATCAACCTCCTCTGGCTTTACAAACTCATACCCAGCACGCAAGGCACGTTGCAAGCGCCCAGGTTCACCCCTGAACCAGTACATCTTAAATCCAGGCATTTCAGGGACTTCCAACTTCCGTGTTGGGGAAGTCATTGGGATACGCTTGAAGCTAGGGGATTCTTCAAGTGTTCCTTGTTCGTTTGAGACATTACTTTTTGCCATGATATTTAATCCGCGAAGTATTGTTGAGCGAAACGCTTTTGCCAGTCAGACAACTTTTCATACCGCTTGCCAGGACCGACGAACTTTTTAGCTTGGGCCTCACACATGGCTTTGGCATCGGCAGGAAGTTTGGCATAACCTACATCACTGCTAACACTGCCGCCAGAGCTATTTGTGTGTTCTCCTCCACCCACTTTATCGCTACGACCTCGCTTGGACAAGTTAAATTTATTATCCATGCGTTTCGTTATTTCGTCAAGCAATTTTCTGCCTTTTGGTGCATCATCACCTTGGGCAATAGCTTCGGTGATAACAACAGAACCAATAGCAGTTGCAGCGGCAGCGTATACAGGGTCTTTGTACCAAGCATTGTCAGCTACCCATCCATCCCAGATAGCTTGGTCCTCCGCAGACATTTTAGGTTGCTTGGAGTCAGGCTTAGTAGGGTCGATAACAGGAGCAACGGGTTTGTTCTTCAACTCAAGCTTAAGGTCCATTAGCTTCTCTTGAATCCCAGCAATCAGCTCATGGTCTCCTTCACGATTGGCTTCCACCAGTTGTGCACGAAGGGTTGATATTTGGTCTTCAGTTTGAGATGCTTTTGTGTCAGCAGATTCTTCGGCTAACACTTTAAGAATGCGACTCTGTTCGTCAACCTTCTGTTGCAGGGACTGAACAGATACATCACGCTCATGTATTTTTTGCATCAGCGCCTTATTGTTCTGTTTCAGAACGGGGAGGTAGCTTTCCGCAAACTCAACATATTCTTGTGCTGGTTTCCACAGCTCGGGTTTCCCATGCCAGTCTTCCTGAGGCACCCAGCCGAGTTCGGAGGCCTTAGCCACAAAATCTAATTCACCACCAGCATCATCCGTACTACCATTGAATCCTTCACCCTCAGCCATTTTGTTCTCCTTTATCTTCCACCAAGAATATATCTCTCTCATTCACTGCACGATAGGTTTTACCATCTTTACCTTCGAGGATGTAACCAGAGAATGCTGCGAGGATAACATTGTCTCCAGGTTGGGCTCTTGCTTCTGGCTCATCCATCCAAGCGGCGGCGCCTACTGCCACAACACAGGCACGGTCTTGCATCAGCTTTGTTCGGTCAGCTACTGATTGAGGTAAAGCAATACGAGATTCCTTTTTGACTATATCCTCAGGCAGCACTAACACAGCCCTCCCAGCAGGTCTCCAACCACTAGTGTTTTCCATCTTCTATCTCCGTTATAAAAAGTTCATAGTTTAGTTCAGCTATATCTTTCAAAAGCTTGCATTGTGCTACTGTTGCTGCATACAACATAAGGCTTTGGGATTCTACAAACTCACCCTCAGCTAGTTGTTCTTTTAAGTTCTCACGCCGCGCCTCCAGAGCTTTGCGAAGAATCTTGGTTTGAGGAAGCTCCAGCCATTGGAGCCATGCTGCCTCCTCCGGTGTCAGGCTGTTTGTTTTTTTCTGCATTTTGGTCTAGCTCCAGTCCTTTAAGAAGTAGTTCAGATTTCTTGATTAACAACTCTTGATGTTGCTTCATTGCTCCGATAGCAGCGTCAAAGGCGGCAAGTTGGTGACCCGCTTCAACGCCCTTGGCTTGTGCAAGTTCATGGGCAGCCTTAGCTTGGAGTTCAATTATCTTAGCTTGGTTCAATCTCATTTCTTCTTGAAGCTCAGCAACAAACATCATCTTGTCGAGTTCAAGCTGTTTCATTTTTACTTGAGCTTTGATTTCCTCAACCTGCATCTTTGGATTGGGAAGAGGACCAGTTTTCTGGATGCCAGGGTAGATGCGGTCAATGTTATCTACACGGATAACTCTGAGGAAGTCTTTTTCAATCTCCTCACGATTGTACCCAGGAGTTACCAT
>Ga0116127_1002158_pt1 | contig 10242 bp, 10 predicted proteins | sample June2015DPH_16_1_FD_89731 | JGI IMG/M metagenome (GOLD analysis project Ga0116127, IMG submission 89731) | Peatland microbial communities from SPRUCE experiment site at the Marcell Experimental Forest, Minnesota, USA - June2015DPH_16_100 | ecosystem: Environmental > Terrestrial > Soil > Wetlands... | reverse complement strand
TTCCTTAGGCTCTCCTCATAGGCGTTTGAGAGTATGATTCCTCCTTGCGGGCCGAAGAAACTCTTGTGTGTAGAACCAATTAACATCACTGCGCCTTCCCTGAGTGGGTCTTGGAATTGGCCACCAGCGATTAAGCCCAACACGTGAGAACCGTCAAAGACGACTTTTGCGCCAACCTGCTCGCAAACACCGGCCAACGCTTGAACGGGGTGTGGAAAGAGAATTAGGCTTGCCCCGAAAACGACGACGCTGGGCCGTTCCCGTTCAATGACCGCCCCTGCTTGTTCGATGTCAATGTTGAACACACTTCTGTTGAAGGGGAATTCGAGGACATGGAGCCCGTAAATTTTCGGGTACCCATACTGAGATATGCCCGGGTACCCGCCGTTTCCCGGGCCGACTGTGATTATCTTGTCTCCACGCTTTGCCAACGCGGTTAGGGCGATCATGTCGGCGGAATGGCCTGAAAGAGGCCTCACATCCGCGTACTTTGCACGGAAGATTTCCTTCGCTAATGTCTCAGTCTGGATCTGATCGGTGTACTTTGTTCCCATGTAGAATCGTTCGGGCGACGTGTACCTATTGGCCAGATCGCAGCTGAGAATTCCGCGCACTGCTGGGCTGGACATGTTCTCCGAGGGAAGAAGGTTCAGGCATTTGCCCAGCCGCCAAGCTTCATGCTGGTGTAGCAGTTTCCTCAGGGAGGACGGGATTCCCGCTTTTCTTTCCGTAATCCGAAGTTTCAACGGAACATCAACAACCAACTTACTGAGAAGTCCAAAAAGGGATTTGGTGTTGGGTCAGCAGCAGGGCTAACATGCCATCTGATTGGTAGGATTGGCGAATAGGTGGATTGTATTCCGGGGCGGTTCAGGCTCAGACTCTAAGCTTCCGTCGGCGTAAGCCCTCACATGCCACTCCAGATCATATCGTAGGTGGCGGATATAGCCGAAAACCTTCCCTCTCTTCCAAATTTGGAGTATTCCAGCGCTAGTAAAGCCATCCGCAAGTAGCGTCTGACGAGATCTTTCCGCAAGTGAAGTATGAATCGAGAGCATTTGGTCCATTGGCCCATGCGCTATGTTCACCGGTTATACGCGTCTGCCCCGGCGACCGCCGGGCCTGCGTGTACCATCATGTGGAACCGGGGTAACATCCTCGATTCGGCCGATCCTGAAACCTGTTCGCGCGAGCATTCTGATTGCAGCTTGGGCACCTGGGCCTGGGGTTCTCGCTTTGTGGCCGCCTGGAGCCCTGACTCTGATGTGAAGGGATGTGATTCCTCTGTCCTTAGCTACGCGGGCTGCTGCTGCGGCAGCTTGCATCGCAGCGTAAGGCGACCCTTGAAGCCGGTCCGCCTTCACGTGCTGTCCCCCTGCGCTGCGGGAGATGGTTTCAGCACCACTCAGGTCCGTTATGTGAACTAGCGTATTGTTGAACGAGGAATAGATGTTCGCTATACCCCAGCGCTGAGGCACTTTCTTCTCCGACAGTGGTCACACATCCAAGTGAATATTCGATCTGGTCAACCTAGTTCGCCATATTTAACTTTCCTTGGGCTTAGTCTAATCGAAACCGAGATGGATGTCCTTCCTGTGAGAAGTTTGCGAATACGATCCGCATCGGCAGCGGACCTTCAGGCCATTTGCCTTATTGAGGATGATTCCTTCTCCGACCCATATCCCAGCTACCTACTCAAGCGACTGCTAGATGATACTCGAAACAATTTCGTAGTGGCTGAAAATGTGAGTGGCGCATTAGTCGGGTACAGCGTCTCCTCCATAGAGGGGAGGCTAGCCCACTTGATTTCAATCGCGGTTCTCACTGAGGGCCGTAGAAAAGGCGTAGCGACAGTACTACTCAAGAATCTTATAAAGGGCCTAGAGGCACGCCAGGTAGAAGAGCTCTGGCTTGAAGTAAAGCAGGGAAACAAAGAAGCCATCAAACTTTACGAAAAGTTCCACTTTGCAACTATGATGGTTTTGGAGAATTATTACTTAGACGGTTCAGCAGCACTGCGAATGCGAATGACCTTCAAGAAACAGGTCGTGAAGGTTGGGCATAGACAAAGGTGATGGCTTAGTGAAATCTCAATTCTACCTGCTCGATGATAATGAAATTGAGTGGGAGGGGAAACCTTACGTCAGGTTTTGGGGCGTGGACGAGAAGGGCGCCAGAATTTGCTTACTCAGCAACCTGATAATGCCTTACTGCTACTTTCTACCAAACCAGCAAGACAACCTCGAGACAATTAGGCAGAAGGTCTTCGAGGACAAGAGGCATTTTCCAAAAATAATCGGCATATCAATTGAGACAAAAAAGCGCCTTGGCCAAGAATGCAAAGTGCTGAAGATAATCTGCGCCGAGTCCGACGTGCGATCAAACTACTTGAAAGAGTTACAGAGGCTAGCCGGTAAGGGCGAGGGCTTTGAGAACGACGTAAGGCTTCCCGTCCGCTACATGACCGACCTGATGTTAACCCCGTGCGGTTGGAACGAATGCGAAGCCGACAAAATGAAATTCGATGGGGCTGCGGGATACGATGCTTACATCACGTCTACAGCTCCCAAGAGTGTTGCCGACGATACTGTTCCAACCCTTCGAATCCTCGCATTCTACACGCTCACGGTGGGGGAGAAGGGTTCAGCGAAACCTGAAAGCGACCCCATTCGAGCCATAGCCATAGCCACAAACTCAGGGAGATCGACAACCCTTGTTTCCGAAAAGGACGATGTAAAGGTCCTGAAGGATTTCGTCGCATTCGTAAAGGGCTACGATCCAGACATCATCGTCGGCTTCCAGACCAACACCCAGGATTGGCTGTACCTGATCCAACGATCAAGGGCCGTGAAATTCAAGTTGGCGGTGGGACGGGATTCGAGTGAACCGCATAACAGCGTCTACGGCCATGTTTCAGTAGCTGGCAGAGCAAACCTAGACCTGTTCGACGTGGCAAGTGGTATCCCTGAAGTCAAAGTGAAGACGCTCGAAAACCTTGCCAAATATCTTCGCCTTGATTCCGCTGGAAAGTTCACGACATTCGAAGAATGGGACAGGTCTTCGTTATGGGCTGAGGAGTCCGGGAGAAGAAAACTGGTCGAAAACGCAAGTATGTCGGCTCATGCTTCGTTAGAGCTGGCGAAAGAAACGATGGATTTTCCCATGCAACTTTCCGCCCTAACAGGGTTGCCGCTCGACTAGGTGATGGCTGCAGCGACTGGGTTTCGTGTCGACTCGTACTTGGTTCGCAGGGCTCATCAAATAGGAGAGCTGGTTCCGGGGAGGAATGAGCAACCATACTTCACGTATAGGGGCGCAATTGTGCTTGAGCCCAAAACTGGGTTGCATGACGACGTTGCGGTGCTTGACTTCGCCTCCATGTATCCAACTCTCATGGAAAAGTACAACCTCTCACCCGACACCTTCATCAAACCTGGCGAAAGCGTTCTTGAAGACTCAGTGTACATCATTCCTGAAGTGAACCATCGCTTCAAGAGAAAGCCGGAAGGCTTGTACAAAACTGTACTCACCACGCTCATTCATGAGCGGTCGTTAATCAAAGCCTTGCTGAAAGATGCGAATCCCAAATTGACTCGCTATAAGGTCTTAAAGGAACGCGAAAGGGCTCTGAAGGTCATTACGAACGCGTGCTACGGTTACGCTGGGTGGGCAGGCGCGCGGTGGTATGTCCGGGAGGTTGCAGAATCCGCGGCCGCCCTAGGGCGAGAGACGATTACCAAAGCCACAACGAAAGCAGAATCTCTCGGGCTCTCAGTAATCTACGGTGATACTGACTCACTTTTCGTCAAGAATGAGCGTGCGAAGGTCAAGCAACTCCTCGATTGGGTTGAAGATGAGCTTGGACTGGAGATCAAGGTTGAACGAGAATACCGGCGGGTTTTGTTCACGGAGGCGATGAAGCGGTATGCAGGCCTTCTCCCAGATGATTCCTTAGACATAGTGGGACTAGAAGTTGTTCGCGGCGACTGGTCTGATATCGCACGCCAAGTCCAAGAAGAAGTGTTGGGGAAGATCCTGCGTGAACAGTCTCCTGAGAGAGCTGTTGAGGTAGTCAAAGCGACTATACGCAGACTACACAAGGGCCAAGTACCACTCGCTGACCTCACGATTAGGAAAACGTTGACCAAACCCATCGAAAAGTACGCTGTGAGAACGCCCCACGTTGAGGTTGCTAAGCAATTGATTAAGGAGGGTTGGACCTTAACAGTTGGCGATAAGGTCGCTTATGTTATCACGAGGGGGCCGGGAAGCCTCTTCAAGAAGGCCAAACCCTCAAGCCAAGTGAAACCTGGAGACGTTGACATTGAGTACTACTTGGAGAACCAGGTGAAGCCCGCCGCGATGCGGATATTGGAGCAGTTCGGTGTAAGCGAAGGGCAGTTGGTAACTTAGGCCGTTGGCGGGCCAGCAACTTCGGGGAGGGTCATGATCCTAATTGAGGCGGGCCTACGTGCTAGGTCCGCGATCCGGTCTCCCACAAGTAATTTGATGCCTCGCTCCTCCGCCAAATCTACCAACCTTTGAGTGACCACTCCGTCGAAGACGATGGTATCAACTGCTTGGTAGTCAGCGAGTTTCCCTGCAAGTTCGCTTACGGGCAACTTGGCAACCTCATTCAGATTCTGGTCGAGTAACACCCCTTCCAGGGAACCTCTGAGTTCGCGGGCTTTGACTACAACGTTTTGCGGTAGCTGGGCGAGAGGTGGTCGCGTTGGAACATGAACTGGTTCTGGAGGGCGTGTTCCTGGGGGCCTTGCGGTTTCAACTGGCACCTTCTCTCGCAATGCCTTCAAGATTTCTTTCGGCACTAGGTCTTCGACTTCCTTACCCAAAGGAGCCCGTGCAACATAATCAACGGGAGCAACCTGCATCAATTCCTTCAAAATCAGGTCCCCGCCTCTGTCCCCATCGAGGAAGGCTGTTGTTTCTTTAGATTTCGCCAGGTCGATTATAGTCCTGGGAATCTTCGTCCCTTCGATCGCTACTGCGTTTCGAATTCCACATCGGAGAAGGTTGACAATGTCAGCCCTGCCTTCAACGAAAATTATGGAAGCACTGGTGGAAACGTCTGGACCTGCGGGAAGATGATCCGCACCATACTCGGCAACGTCTGACGACCGGATTACGTCTGATACGTCCTTGACCATCTCGTCTGTGCTTGGTGAGTCTTCAATGACCCAAGTGCGGAGAATGTCCTTCGCCTTGTCCAGAATCACTTTACGTTTTTCTTCTCTGATATCAGCGACCTTGTCCAATATGACTTTGGCGATACATGGACCTATGCGGTCCACGCTTTGCACAGCAGCTGCGATGATGGCTGTCGAGGTCTTGTCAAGGCTCGACGGGATGGTGATTACTCCAAATGTTTTATCCTGTTTGGATTCCAATTGAATTTCTATGCGTCCGATTCGACCGGATTTTTGGAGCTCGCGTAGATCCAGGTCCGGACCAAACAATCCTTCCGTTTGACCGAATATGGCGCCTATCACGTCAGGCTTCTCTACGACGCCCTCCACTTCGAAACGGGCGACGATCATATATTTGGTCGTAGGTGCATATTGTGAATTTGCTCCCAATTATGATTGAACCTCCTAATTTGCTCATGTTTGCTTCGGTATACAGAGGAAGCGAAGCGAAAGTAACTGACATGAGCATCCAAAACGTACCTTTCGAAGTACCCCATATAAACGCTATGCACAGGCAGATTCGGAATCAGTGGACCGGATTGGCGGGGAGACATCTGTCATTCACTCCCTCGTTCTCTCTCAGAACTTTACCTCAACTAAGCTTGACCTTCTTGCCCCGAATCACTTGTCGCGGTATCCTTAACGATAGAATAGTTGGGATGAGAATTGCCAAGAAAAATGTGGCTGGGTCGAATTCCGGAACTACGGTTACGGCCGTGGGCAGTTGCACGCCGCTAGAGTGTTGTACGTCGTCGAAGAAGACATTCATACGCCACCCCTCCGTCGTCGAACCCACCCCAACAGCGAAGACAAGCCTCTGGCCTGCAGAGACGTTTTGGTTGAGTTCGACATTGAAACTATAAAGCGCCGGGGTTCCGGTGAGAGCCTTGCCGCGCGCGTAGGTGAAGGCGTAACGGTAGTTTCGAACGGTCTGATTTAGTTGATTGAGAACTGCAATCCCTGCCCCTACACCAGAGAAGGATGGTGTAACGTCGTCGCTGGAGAGCCACGCTGTGAATGTTGCGGTTCCGCCAAGCATCGTAGGTTCCGTTAGTGGTTCAGTCACCCAAGCAACGGATCCTACCCAGATAGTGCCGAAGATTGTGGTAGCGTTTCGGATAGCCGCGGCAACTTCAAAGACTTTCGGGGTTGAACCTGAAGGCGCCGTCAAATTGGCTTCTTCAACAACCGTGATAGAAGCGTTCTCGCTACGGTATGTCACAGCCTTCAAGTGAAAGTAAAATATGCCACCAGAGACGGGCGACTGGGCTGAAACCAAACCCGTTGATGCCCCAAGAAATAGAATCACCATCACAGTCAGTGAAATAGCATGCAGCCGCATAATACCTCAAAACACGTATGTCGAATTTACCTATGCCTGCCAAGTCGTGCCCCTCCCCCGACACTATGAACTAGCCGAACTTGGAACGAAGCCCAGAGCTCCGGAAGAATGTAAGTGAAAGATAGAGGGAGTTCCGAATACAGCGGTAATCACTACTATAGTCTAGTATTCAGTAGAAATGTATTACCGAGAGAACGTCTTATCTCATCGTTCGTCGTTTCAAGCATGAGGTTGCGCAATCGTGTCGCGAATTGGAATTAACGGGTTCGGAAGAATCGGCCGCTGCTTCTTCAGGGCTGCGACAGAGGCTGGCTTGGATATCGTCGCAGCCAACGACATCATGGACCCAAAGACGGCGGCTCACTTGCTCAAGTATGATTCAGTGTTCGGGAAATTTAGCCGAACCGTCAGCCTAGAGCCTGAAGGTTTCAAGGTTGACGGAAAACCGGTGAAGATACTGTCCGTCAAGGATCCCGGCGAAATCCCTTGGTCTAAGTACGGCGTCGAGATTGTGGTCGAATCCACAGGGCTGTTTACGAGTCGGGACATGGCTGTGAAGCATATGAGAGGCGGCGCCAAGAAGGTCCTGGTATCCGCTCCTGCCAAGAATCCTGACATCACGATTGTCCCGGGAGTGAATTTGGAGAAGTACGACCCGAAGAAGCATGATGTAGTCTCACTTGCATCCTGCACCACGAACTGTGTGACACCGGTGGTCAAGGTGCTGAATGACTCCTGCACGATAAAGCATGGTTTCATGACCACTGCCCACGCGTACACGGGCGACCAACGACTCCACGACCTGCCACATAGCGATTTGAGGCGGGCTAGGGCAGCAGCGCTCTCAATAATTCCCACCTCAACAGGCGCCGCCATCGCGACAACCGAGGTCATCCCAGAGCTGAAGGGCAAGGTTGACGGCGTGGCACTACGAGTGCCTGTCCCCGACGGGTCCATCGTTGACTTCGTGGCTGAAGTGGGCCGCGACATCACCGTCGACTACGTGAACAAGGCATTCCAAAGTGCGGCGAACGGTCCCATGCAGCATATCCTAGAATACTCCGAGGAGCCCCTAGTCTCCTCTGACATCATCGGGAACCCACACTCAGCCGTTTTCGATTCACTCTCAACCATGGTTCTCGACAATAGGTTGGTCAAAGTCTTCGCATGGTACGATAACGAGTGGGGATACTCAAACAGGCTGGTTGACATGGTGCAAACCATGTCGAAATTTCTATAAGGTCTCCGATGGAAACTGAACTCGGTCTGAATGGTTTGGCGGCAGGTGCACCATTTTGCATTGCAGATTTCGCTCAATGCACTAAAACGCCGTGCACAAGATATCCGAACGAGGCGTTGACACGGAGAGATGAGAGATGTTGTTATCAGTTGACAGGCAGGATTCTAGGTTAAGCTGTTAACTAAGATGGCACTGACAACTTCTGAGAATGCTTGACGTGTCTCCTAACGAGTAGGTATAGTCCGATTCCGGCTATGAGGACCACTCCCAATGCTTCCTCTGGGATGCTTGTTGATTGTGTAGAGGCGGTTTGTGGTGGTTGGGGCATCTGGAGTGATGGTGAGGTGGTAGGACGCATTGTTGTATAAGGTGTAAGGTTAACTTGCGTCGTGTTCGTGTTTTGAGGAGTTCCCTTCATTGTGATGGTTGCAGTCGCGCCGTTGATATCCGCAGGGTTTCCCCATGCGACAAGGAATATGAAATATGCTGATGGAAGACTTTGATTGAGGTCGAGGTTAGTGGCATCCCATTCCGCGAATACGCATCCATTCGACGCCAGATCCTCAACTCGGAGGTGTTGTCCGCAGGGAATGTAGTTGAGGGTTTGGAAGACGTAAAAATCCATGGGCAGAGTTGAATGGAAGGTAATGTGGACTGGTCCTGTGAACGGTATGGGCGCCGCATCCACGCCACAGTAGGTCTCATTTGCAATTGGAAAAATCGTAGTTAGTGTCGCCGTTGTCGTAGACGTATCCGCCGGCCTAGAACTCAGAAGTCCCGGTGGCATCGCACATATTGCGACCACGACCAAAATGCATGACAGAAAAATATTGAATCGCATTCACGGTCTCCTCAGAAACCTGCTTCGCTCTTTGTGCCTACCTACGAAATATGGGCTTTCATATTCACGCCTGACGGACTGAGGGCCGAAAAATACTTCGGCCCTAAGACGGGCGTGGAATCTCGGTAGTTCTTCGATGCTGCGAACATCCGACCGTGTCAATCCTCGGAGCTCGCGCCATAAGACCAAGTTCACGTGAATCTTCTGGTAGTTTAATGTGCGGGCGAGACGCTTCGCTAGAAAGACGCCTTCGTGGTCGAAGTCCGTGAGAACTATCACCTTACCATATGGGTCCAGTTCCTCAACGAAGCCCACCGGGTTTTTTCGGCTACTCTGTAAGCAAAGGATTGTTCCAGGGATTCCTAGTTTATGGAGGGATTCTCGGTCGCGTGTCCCTTCGACTATGATGATGCCACCTTGTTCAGACTCGTGGGTGACTCGTTGAATGAGTTTCTCTAATCGTTCAAGCCTTACTTCGGCGGGGGCACGCATTGCGGGGTGTTACCTTGTTATTTCCATCTGTTCCATTTTGTGAAGTAGTTCTGGGCGTTTCTCGAATTCTTCTCGGACTGGCTCGAGGATTTTGATGAGGCCTTCCGCAACTGAGGTCTTCAGATCGAGGGGGTGAATCTTACCTTGGCGATATTCCGTTTCTAGATCTTTGTACGTGGTGAATGTTGCGGAACCGCCGTACTTGCTTGGCCTATCCATTGTGACTGACTTGGCCCAAGGAAAGATGATGTGACGAGCGATTTCGAGGACTGGGTTGTTCGCTGTTTCCTTTTGGGGGCAGTAGGCACCCTTGAGTTTGTGCTTGATTGTTTCTGGTTCGTCGTGGACGATTATTCCGCTCTCCGTGATGCTCTTTGACATCTTAGAGGAGATTTGGGAGCTGACCTCCTGATTTTCATCGAACTTGGCCGAGTCCATCCTTTTCGCTCCCGCTAGCCCTATGAGTAGAGGTGTGTGCAGGCTTGTTGGTTTCGGCCATCCTAGCTTGTCTGCGACATCGCGTGCTAATGCATGAGCTTTTCTCTGGTCTATCCCTGCGCAAGCGACGTCTAACTTTAGTTCGAATATGTCGGCCGCCTGCATGCATGGGTAGAAGGTTGCGGCGGCTTCCAGGTCCTTGCTATCCATTTCCCTGCCCATAATTGGTAGCGCACGCCATACTCGGTTTACGTTGATGGACTTACCGATTCGTACAACCCTCTCCCAGTATTCCCTTTTTCCCGCCAAATCAGACGCCCAAGAATACGTGGCCTGTGAGGGTGGGATGCCAATCGCGGTGAAGCATTGTTTGATGTATTCTCCGCAGGTTCGAATATTCTCCATCCGACCTCCCAGCTTGTTGTTTATCCAAGCATGCCAGTCGGCGAGGAATACGTTGAAATCGAAACCAGCCTCAATCAGGTCCATGATCTTCCTGCCGCACACGAGGCCCATCCCTATGTGCATCATCCCGCTTGACTCGAAGCCCCAGTAGGCGCGTGGGCGGTCCTTAGTCTCTAGAATCGTTCGTAGCTCTTCCCGCGTTATGATCTCTTCAGTGTCCCTAGCGACGAGGCCTAGTCGTGTTTCTACGTCCAAGCTTCTTCCCTCTCAAGTTCTA
>Ga0116127_1002153_pt1 | contig 10262 bp, 7 predicted proteins | sample June2015DPH_16_1_FD_89731 | JGI IMG/M metagenome (GOLD analysis project Ga0116127, IMG submission 89731) | Peatland microbial communities from SPRUCE experiment site at the Marcell Experimental Forest, Minnesota, USA - June2015DPH_16_100 | ecosystem: Environmental > Terrestrial > Soil > Wetlands... | reverse complement strand
TAGCGCATGGGAAGTTTTGACACCTTCAACCGCCGGGTATCTTCTACAAACAGGCGGCCCGGCCGTAGATCCGTCATGGGCACCACCACCAGCCGGCGGAAGTCCGTATTATCTAGATCCGGTTCTCGACGTGCTTGATAATTATCTTGAGCCAGTCACGGCCACTTACTACAACGGCCCGGGTAATGACGGTATTGGCGCGACGTTAACTAATGCGGGCACTCTTGCTGTGTTTATGGCAGATGGTGACACACCCCCGGTCGGCTCATCAATTTTAGTCGTTAATATGTCTAACGGCGCATATAACGGGATATATGTTCTCAATGTGGCAGGCGATGGCGCGACAGCGTGGGTACTTGAACGCCGAGCAGACTTTAATCAAACCGCAAATATATTTGACGGGATTTCGATAGCGGTTTTCGGGGGTGATTCATATAATTATCTATACAGCGCTTGGGTTTTAAGCAGTGGCAACGAGCCCCCCGTTCCTTATAACGTAGGCACCGATCCGCTTTATTTTCATCGTACGTCTACTCATTCTGTTAATGGCTTTGTTGCTGGCGATACTTCTACTCTTAACTATACGAACTATGGCGGAGGTGGCATCGCGGCTCCCCCAGGTACTACGCTAACCCTTTATTGTAGCTCAGGAGGAACGATAGCCTTATTCACAGATACGATCCAGTTAGAGACAAATAATATCGTAGTCGGAGCAGCGGGGCCGGCGGTAATTTCATATGCAGGCGCAGCAACAAATAATATAACATTTGGCCCGGGCTCTCAAATTTACAATATTGGTGGCGTGGCGCAGATTTCCTTATCAACGTCTGGCGTACAAATCGGTTCGGGTTCAACGGTTACTACTATCTCAACCGATGGAACTTTTGCGGGCGCAGTAGATACTACACTTTCGACATCGTTAGCAATCAAAACTTACGTGGATTCTCAAATCGGGGGAAGCGGTGCGGTTAATCCGGGACTGATTAATGAGCTTGCATATTATGCGGCGGCGGGCGATGCGGTCAGTGGATTGGCTACGACGATTAACGGCATTCTAGTCACAGATGGCAGCGGTGTTCCATCAATAAGCACCACACTACCGGCATCCATATCCGCCACAGATATGATTTTAACTACGCCTGATTTGGGCACCCCTTCAGCATTAGATGCAACAAACGCCATAGGTACGGCAGCAGGGCTCACAGCGGGAACAGTAACAACTAACGCCGACCTAACGGGTGATGTTACAAGCGCGGGAAATGCAACGACATTGACAAACTCGGCAGTGACAGGGCAAGCGCTTACGGGATATAGCATTTCATCCGGTACCGTACTAGCTACTGACAGCATCCTACAAGCCATTGAGAAAATCGCGGGTAATACTGGCGGGGGTGGTACTGTTCTTAGTGTTCAGATTTTCACGTCTGGCGCTGGCACTTATACTCCAACATCAGGCGCAAACTGGATTTGGGTTAGGGCTGTCGGGGGCGGTGGTGGTGGTGGTGGCTGTACTTCAGGTACAGCATCAGGAGGAATGGGGCAATCTGGGGGCTCTGGAGCTTATGGCGAATATTGGGGAGCAGCAGCTACATTAAGCTATGCTGTGGGAGCGGCTGGAAGCGCAGGAACAGCAGGAAACACTGGTGGGACGGGAGGCGCAACGACTTTCGGAACTGCTGGGGCTCAGCTAAATTTGGGTGGGGGAGTTGGTGGAACGGCTACAAATTCATCGTCGACATTTACAGGATTTAGTGTAGTTGGGGCAGCGGGAGGCGCTGCAACCACCGCTGATTTAGGTATAGCCGGAGCCCCAGGGCGCTCAGGAGTAATGTTCCAAGCTTCAGTCGCTTTTTCAGGTGCGGGCGGTGACTGTGCATTTGGTTCAGGTGGCTCATCTTCTACGGTCTTTGGGAATTCAGCCGCCAGCGTTGCTGGAACTGATGGCTCGGGATATGGTTCGGGGGGTTCCGGTGGCATATGCGTCAGTACGGCTGGGAGTGCAGCAGGCGGAGCAGGTACTTCAGGCGTCATTATCATTACTGAATACGCTTAACATGTCCTAAACGCGATTGTTCAGTTTTTGCACAGCGTGTATAACCTGTTAAGATACTGTGCAAAACAAAGTAATCCACAGAGTTATCCCCAGATTTTGGGGGTGATTTTGTGGGTTGACATCGTCCGCGCGGTGACGTATATTCAAGACCTCAATACCATTAAGGAATTATCATGGCAACACCAACCGGACAATTTATTGGCACCGTAGAAGAAATGGGCGCAGCTCTTAAAACTCTATGGTCTAAACTTCAAGCACATCAGCAAAGTGTCCACGAACTGTTAAACGCTAATCTAGAATTGCGCGCAGCTTTACACATGGCACAAGGTACCGCGGCGGCCCCTGCAGTAATTGCCCCCGTGGAAGCACCGGCAACAGATGAAACTGCGCTAACTTCTACCGTAGAAGCTGCAAGCGATGCCAATTCCGTTCCCGCATGATTTTAGAAATCCTGATTACTCTGCGGTGTTTGCTCACCGCATGGGTAAATTACAGGAAATCAGAAAAAACCCGGAAATACTGAAAGCATTAAAGCTTTTTTATCGTGATAACCCCGCTCAATTTATTATTGATTGGGGTGTCACGTTTGATCCGCGTCAAGTTGAGAAAGGGCAGCCTAGCCTTTTACCTTTTCTACTTTTCCCCGTTCAAGAAGCGTGGGTCCATTGGGTCGTTGAGCGATGGAAAAATCAAGAACCGGGACTTACAGACAAATCACGCGAAATGGGGCTAAGCTGGCTTACTGTTTCGGTCGCTTGTACTTTGTGTCTATTCCATGAAGGCATGGTCATCGGTTTTGGTTCCCGCAAAGAAGAATACGTCGATAAACGCGGCGACCCTAAATCGTTATTATTTAAAGCCCGTCAATTTTTATCGTATTTGCCTAAAGAATTCCGTGGAACATTTGACGAAAATAAACATGCGCCGTATATGCGCATTCAATTCCCTGATTCTAGTAGCGTTATCACCGGCGAAAGCGGCGACGGAATCGGTCGAGGGGCTCGAACCTCGCTATATTTCGTTGACGAAGCCGCCTATATTCCACGGCCCGAACTTATAGACGCGTCACTATCCGCGACAACCAACTGCAGGATGGACGTGTCAACCCCTTTCGGTATGAATAACACCTTTGCGCGTAAACGCTTTGGGGGGAAAGTATCGGTTCAATCTTTACACTGGACGAGTGATCCGAGAAAAGACCAAGCATGGTACGATAAAAAATGTTATGAGATTGACGACCCCGTTATCATCGCGCAAGAATTAGACCTCGATTATTCCGCATCTGTGGAGGGTATTATGATCCCCGCTCAATGGGTGCGCGCGGCGATTGATTCACACATAAAATTGGGGATTAGACCTACAGGCGCGAGAGTTGCGGGGGTTGACATCGCTGACGAAGGGGCCGACAAAAACGCTTTTTGCGGACGTCATGGAATTTTACTTGAACATTTAGAACAGTGGAGCGGAAAAGGTGGCGATATTTACGAGACTGTGGAACGCGTTTTTAAGCTTTCGGATGTTCATAATTTTAATCTCGTTTTGTTTGACGCTGACGGCCTCGGTGCTGGTGTACGCGGGGATGCTAGAGTTATTAACTCGAAGCGTCTCAAGCCTATCAAATTTGACCCATATCGAGGAAGCGGGGCCGTAGTGGATCCCCTAGGCGACCCATTTAAGAATAGTCAAGAGTTGAAAATGGGCGATAAGGGACGAACCAACGAGGACTTTTTCGCTAATTATAAAGCTCAAGCGTGGTGGTCCCTTCGCCGTCGTTTTCAACTTACGCATCGCGCGATCGTCGAAAACTTGCCCGTTAACCCGGACGACATTATCAGCCTTAGCGGTTCTTTACCGGAACTAAACCGATTAATATTAGAACTTTCGCAGCCCACGTATAGCCAAAACGGAGTAGGCAAACTCCTCGTTGACAAAGTCCCTGACGGCGGCCGTTCGCCGAATCTCGCCGACGCAGTATGTATCGCTTTTTCTCCCAAGAAGAAAATATCTAAGGGAGCGTTTTGCGGTTAAAATTGTCCCCCATTATCTTTGTCAAATTCTGAAGATTCGTTGTCTTCAACGGTGCAAATGGGGTGAATAGTATTTAATTTGTTTTTGAAATCCGAATAGTCTGTGCTTAATTTCATTACAGAAACGATCGAGGCTAAATGTTCTTTTAGTTTTATATATCCCGTATTTGATGTTAAACGTTGAAAATATCTATGTTTTAATCTTCCTTTTTCATCGCGCAAAGATACTTTTTTTAATTCTTCAAGCACACCAGGAGCTAACCTAGAGTAGATAATATTATTCGTAATGTGACCAAAATACCTAGGCCGTTTTACGCTATTTTCGTTATATTCGAGGCCCCTCAACCTGAACAACTCTTTGTAGTAAGCCAAAGGGATCGTAGATACCCACGGCTGAAGCGCAGACGCTATGTAACCTTGCAGTATCTTACTTAAAGCGTCTTTTATTCGGTCTTGTTGGTACCCGGTCGCTTCGTCAACGAGCGCAATAATCCCCACAGTGGAAAATGCAACGATAAGAGTATGCGAAGCTTCAACCATGTCTTTTTGTTTCTTTGTAATCACACCGGCGGAGTCCGCTTGTAAATAGGTCAAACATATTTGAGGTAGTATTTCCGCTTTATAGCCTCTTGATATTTTTCCTTTCAAATCTCGATATTCGATAGGTTTGATCAAGTCATTAAGTAAGGGAGAAATAAAGGGGCGAATATTAAGAGCGTCCATGAAAGGCGGCATAATTACCCCCTGTTCAACTCGTCTATAACCGCGCTGAGTTCTTCCGAAAGTTTCAAAGACATTTTTAATACTTAAGATTCGCTCCCCTTCTTCAGTGACTACACAATCAATCTTTTTGTCGCCAATATGTAAAATGCCTTGATGAGAAGCTTGCGGAATATTTGGATCCCAATTTTTTGCTACTGCGGCTTTGGCAATTTCCGATCTTCTTTCTTTTGATAATTTCTCAGCGCGAGCGATTCCGCCAGCCGATTTTGATAAGTCTTTCATTTGATCAGCCTATAAAAGGGTTTGTGGTCTTGCATTATCCATACTTTTCACACTTAATGCAAGAATACCCGACTAGTTTTTAACAAAAAGTACTTAAAAAAGGTCAAGTATGATCAGAACGCTTTTTTGAGCCTGGTTTGCTATACTGATGTATCAAAAGGAGCACCTTAACGATGTGGAATATATTCAAAAAAGCAACACCCCCGCCGACCGTGGAACCCACTAAACTCAAAAAACAGGGATTCATGACGACCGATTCACATTTTGAAGGTGTTGTCGAAACGATAAAAGCTAACATTGAAGCGATGCTTGACGAGAAATTTCGAGAGGGGTTAGCTCCTTTTCATGGCGCCCAAGCTGCGGGGACTATGGATAATGCGCCTAGTATCAAAGCGTATAACCAGGGAGGCAGTGCTATCCCCGTGGAGCAAATTGACTGGTTTGCTTCTCAAACTTTTATTGGTTATCAGTTGATGGCTATGATTTCCCAGCATTGGCTAATTAAAAAATGTTGTTTAATGCCGGCAAAAGACGCGGTGCGTAATGGCTATGAGATAACAGTTAATGACGGCGTGGACATTGACCCAAAAATATTAGACGCGATGCGTAAACTTGACGAGGAATACCGGTTAAAGTACAACCTTATCCAGCTAGTGGACCAAGGCCGGATATTTGGTATTCGAATCGCTATGTTTATTGTGGACTCTGACGACAAAGATTATTATTTTAAGCCTTTTAATCCCGACGGGGTTACCCCAGGTAGTTATAAAGGTATATCACAAATAGACCCCTACTGGATTACGCCACAACTCGACACCGAAGCTGCAGGCGCACCGGCATCAATCCATTTCTATGAGCCCACGTGGTGGAACATTGCGGGGCGTTTAGTCCACCGCACGCACTTAGTGGTTTTCCGTACTGAAGAAGTGCCTGACATCCTAAAACCCGTTTATATTTATGGCGGGGTTTCAATCCCTCAAAAGATTTACGAGCGCGTTTACGCGGCAGAAAGAACCGCGAACGAGGCCCCCTTGCTCGCTCTTACGAAACGTACCGACGTCATTAAGACCGATCTATCCCAAGCCACAGCCTCGGGCCCTAAATTTTTCGCCCGGGTATCTGAATGGGTATTTAATCGTAATAATTACGGGATCAAAGTCATCGGCGAAGAGGAAGAAATGCAGCAATTCGATACTAGTCTTGCGGATTTAGACGCGGTTATCATGACTCAATATCAATTAGTCTCTGCAGCTTCAGGGGTACCGGCTGATAAGCTTATCGGCACCACGCCAAAAGGTTTTAATGCGACGGGGGCTTATGAAGAATCGAGCTATCATGAAGAACTGGAATCGATCCAAGCGCATGACCTCACACCCCTGATTGAACGCCATCACTTGCTTTTAATCCGATCAGAAATTTGCCCTGCGTTTGGGATTAAACCGTTTAGTACCTCTGTGGTATGGAAACCACTAGACGCCATGACAGCTAAAGAACTAGCGGAACTTAATAAGTTGAAAGCCGATACGGGTAACGTACTATCGCAATCGGGGGCAATTGATGGATCTGACGAACGAGAAAGGTTAATTTTAGATCCGGAAAGCGGATATAATGGGATGATTGTGGAAGAAGTACCAAGCGATCCCGAAGTGAACGAGAACGACTGGGACGCCGCGCAGATGGGAGGAGAACCCGTTGGCTAGGCATCGAAAAGTAAAAGTCAGGGGAAAGAAACTTAATTATAACGCGGGCATTGAGGCGTGGTATAAGAAGCGGCTAGCCGGGTTAGTAACTCAAATGACGACGGAAGTACAAAAAGAAGTAAAAAGGCTATTTGAGCGCTTGCCCGTGAAACCGTTTGCGACTGACGAAAGTATCGGATCACAAGCCCGAATCTTAATGAACGAATTAACGAAAAAGTTCGAAAATTTGTTCGCGCTTGAGTCTCTCACGCTTGCCGATTTTATGCTCGAAAGGATGCTAAAAGCGAGCGAAACTAATCTAAAATCGAGTCTAAGGGAACTTTCAGGGGGCTTAAGTATCAAAACAAGCATTGTTCCCGCTGAATTGCGCGACGTGGTAAAGGCCTCGATCGCTGAAAACGTATCGCTAATTAAGTCCATACCCGCTCAGTATTTTACGAATGTGACGGGTGATGTGATGCGCTCGATAACATCCGGCGCGGGTATGTTTGACTTGCTTCCACAGATTAAGAAATATGGAATGCACACGCATAGACGGGCGGAGTTGCTAGCATTAGACCAGACTCGCAAGGCCTACACGTCTGTTAATGTAGCGAGACTAAACGCCCTGGGTACGACTCGATTTGAGTGGGTACACAGTGCGGGCGGTCAAACGCCCCGCGAGTCCCACGTTAAGATAAGCGGCCAAGTTTTCACTTTTGCGAACTTAGAAGCCGAGCAAGCGGCCTTAGACGTTCCTAAGCAAGATAGAGGACTTCCCGGGTACCCGATCGGGTGCCGGTGTTCCATGGCCCCTATTAGTCAATACGAGGTCGATTAAATGTTACCCCTATATATAGCTTTTATGTTCGTACAATTCGAAGCGACAGGGCCCTGGTGGCTCGCTTTCTTCGTAGTCCTACCATTCACCCTATTTAAAATCAAATACAACGCACGGCAATACAAAAGATTTTGACGCTAATACCAAAACGGTGCTATCCTCATAGTATCCTATTGGAGTATGTCGCGTGCCGCTATTGTCTGGTTCATCACAAAAAACCATCGGTCATAACATCGCTGAGATGATTAAGGCCGGACATCCCGCTAAACAAGCGGAAGCCGCGGCCTATCATAAAGCCGGACGTGATGAAGACCTAGGCGACTTTTCCACAAATGACACCAATACGGGATTAGTACCAGAACGGTCAGCGAAAGAATACGACGATAACGGATGGCCTGAGATTAAGGGTAACCCCATTAGTAAAGTGGGCGTTTTTCCCTATTCAGGCGCACAAATCGGATATGAAGATTTAGACCCGAATGCCATCTATATGGTATATCGCCCCGCTGAAGAACTCGCCAAAGAAGATACGATCAACTCTTTTAAACTCGTTCCCTTTACTGACGAGCACGCAATGCTTGGAGCGGCCGAAAACGGCTTGACGCCGGCAGAAGAAAAAGGCGTAGATGGGGTAATCGGGCAAGAAATTTATTTTGATTACGCTACCGGCCACCTGCGCGGAAACCTTAAAATATTTTCTGAGAGATCTAATAAACTTATCGAAAGCGGGAAAGTCGAATTATCAATCGGCTATCGCTGCACATATGAGAGAAAAAGCGGCGTATTTGAAGGCCAGCATTACGATTTTATTCAGCGTGGAATTAGTGGCAATCATCTAGCCCTTGTGGATGAAGGACGATCAGGCCCGGACGTTGCAGTACTTGATACACTTAAATTTACATTTGACAGCAAGGATCTAATTATGACCGATACGACAAAGCCCGAAGGAAAACCCGAAGACTTGGAAAAGCCCGAAGGAAAAGATGAAAAAGAAAAAGAGGAAATGTCGGAAGACGCACAAGATACTATGCGGTCAATCGCCGACTCTATGCGTTCAATCGCCGACAGATTCGATAAAATGATGATGAAAGACGAAAATAAAGACTGGAACAAAGAAGACGGCGAAGACGAAGAACCCAAAGACTTTGTCAAAAAAGCCGATATTACCGACGAATCAGAAATGAAAGAAGCGGAGAAAAAAGAAGGCAAGAAAGACAAGAAAGTCGACGAAGAAATCGAAAGCGAAGACGAAGACGAAAAGAGAAAAGAAGGAAAGGGTATGGATACTAAATCCGTAATGCGTGAAATTTCACAACGCGATGCGCTAGCAGAAAAGCTATCAAAACACATCGGCACCTTTGACCACAAAGAAAAAACATTAAGCGAAGTGGCGCTATATGGCGTTAAAAAGCTAGGTTTGACTTGTAAACGCGGTCATGAAGAATCTATTTTAAGCGGTTTTTTATCCGCCGCTAAATTAAATCCCGCTGTGGTAATGGCACAAGATGCCGCCCCGCGATCAAGTCAAATCGACGAATACCTTAAGGGAGTTAAATAATCATGGGATTCCAATCAACTGTCTCAATTCCTCAAGGTTTTGGCGTTCCTGGGGAAATTTTCCAAACCGCTCCACAGCTCGTACTTTCTTATACTTTAGTAAGTGGCGCACAGCCTAACATTGTCGGCGCGACGGCCTACACAATTACAAGTCAAGGCGTGGCGCAAGCCGGATCAGGCGGTACATACGGATTTGCAGGTATTCTATGCTCGCCAAAAGAATACGCGCTTTACGGTACCTCAATCGGCGGCCCTCTCGCAGCCACACTCACTCTACCAAACCAAACACAGGCCCAATTGTTGACTGAAGGCATGATGATAGTAACCTTGCCCGCCGCCGCCGCAATTGGCGACTATGTGCTGTATAACGACACTACCGGCGCATTAGCTACAATGGCCCCGGGTCCTACTTGTACAACGGGTTATAGTTTCGCTAACGCAATCGTTAGCCAATTTACTCAGGGCGTGGCCGGTTCGGCTCTTGCTGTGATTCAGGTTAACCCTGTAATCAACCCAATACCTACAAACGCATAAGGATATAAAAATCATGGCATCACCGACTAAGATTCTTACTAGTTTAGGCGCGAAAAATGTTCGTCGCTTAGAAAACTTTGACGTGGCCGGATATCAAGACCTTCGCAGGCTTGGTATCGGCATGGACACGGCTACCGTTCGCGAGTTGATGAAAAGCTCATATGCGATGGACAGTTTGCAGCCCACCGTCACGACCGCGTCAGTTAGTACGCCCATTCAGTTTTTACAAAACTGGTTACCCGGCTTCGTCTATGTAATCACAGCGGCTCGTAAAATCGATGACTTAACTGGGATTATGATCACCGGTTCGTGGGAAGACGAGCAAGTCGTACAAGGCGTTTTAGAAAGGACCGGCACGGCTATCCCCTACGGCGATCAGACTGTCGTACCTTTGAGCTCATGGAATACCAACTTCAACACCCGGACCGTTATACGTTTCGAGGAAGGTATGCGCGTTGGTAACCTAGAAGCCGCACGCGCCGCGCGTATGCTTGTAAACGACTCAGGAATGAAACGCGAGTCTTGCGCTTTGTCTCTTGAAATCCAACGTAACACGATCGGCTTCT
>Ga0116127_1002144_pt1 | contig 10294 bp, 11 predicted proteins | sample June2015DPH_16_1_FD_89731 | JGI IMG/M metagenome (GOLD analysis project Ga0116127, IMG submission 89731) | Peatland microbial communities from SPRUCE experiment site at the Marcell Experimental Forest, Minnesota, USA - June2015DPH_16_100 | ecosystem: Environmental > Terrestrial > Soil > Wetlands... | reverse complement strand
GCGCGTGTTTTTGTAGTTGCAAATCTCGCTCCACATCACTGAGAAGATGCCCGGTTCGGTGTATCTCGGCTCCCGTCCGAGGGTTTCCCTGGCGTGGGCGTATTCATCTGGCGTGAGTTTGTGTTTGGCAACCAGTTCAGGCGTGATGGCAGGTTCGGTCATTTCAAAATTTCAATCAATGTGTTTGCGAATAATCTTATCAACCAGCGAAGGCCAAGACGATTCGGCGTTTACGTCAAAGACAAACGGGTTCAATGCTGTGCCCGGCATATCATCGATGATGATGTCCGGCTTGGCTGCAAAGCCTTCGAACAAATCAGTCAACCCGTGCAACCGGGCAACTTTCTGCGCGTAATCCGCACCGTTTGTTGACCAAAGAAAAAGATGGCAGCCTTGGTCTTTCAATTTTGTCAGTGCTTCAGTTGCGCCCGCCAATAAGTTCCTGTTTGCGTCAACCAGCGTCAGATCAACGTCCACAAAAATGTTGGCGTTTTTCATCTGTTAAAACTTACGCCGCCTTCGCCGCCAGTTTGCCTGCCAACACAGCAAATATGCTTTCAAAAACCCACTTGCCATCGTCGCTGCCCAGCGCAAGTTCGCTGGCGCGTTCGGGATGCGGCATCAGGCCGGCCACGTTGCGGCGTTCGTTGCACACGCCGGCGATGTTCTGGAGCGAACCATTCGGATTCGCCGTGTCGGTCAGGTTTCCGCTGGCATCGCAATACTGCCACAGGATCTGGTTGTTCGCCTTGAGCTTCGCCAGCGTTTCTTCGTCGGCAAAAAAGCAGCCTTCGCCGTGGGCGACGGGAATGCGCAGCAACTTGCCCGGCGGAATTTTGTTCGTGAACGGCGAATCGGTTGTGACGGTCTTGAGAAAGATATGCTCGCAGTGGAATTGCAGGTCGCGATTGCGGACGAGCGCACCGGGCAACAAGCCGGCCTCGGTCAGCACTTGAAAGCCGTTGCACACGCCTAGCACCAGCCCGCCGTTGTCGGCAAATTGTTTCACCGCCTGCATCACGGGGCTGAACCGCGCGATGGCGCCACAGCGGAGATAATCGCCGTAGCTGAAGCCGCCGGGCACGATGACCGCGTCGGCGTCGCCAAGGGAACTTTCCTTGTGCCAGACGTAACGCGCCGAGTGGCCGAGCAGCCGGATGGCGTGGAGGGCATCCTGGTCGCAGTTGCTGGCCGGGAATTGGAGAACAGCGAAGTTCATGTGATTTACGATTTACGATTTACGATTTACGCGTCGAACCGGCTGGCAGCTCGTCAATCGTAAATCGTATATCGTAAATGTCTTGGTTCATTCAATCTCCAGCTTGTAATCCTCGATGAGGGGGTTGCTAAGGAAGCGATGGCACGCTTCGTCAAGCGTCTTGCGCGCGATTTCCTTGTCCGTGCCATCAAGTTCAATTTCAAGATACTTGCCGACGTGGACGGCTTTAATGCCTTGGTGGCCCATTTGTTCGAGCGCACTCCGGACGGTTTTGCCCTGCGGGTCCACGACGGCCTTTTTGGGGGTGATGATGATTTTTGCTTTCATGCTCGCGCGACAGAATTTTGCGGAAAAATTTTGTGCCGGGCGAGCAATTTTTGAGCGGGAAACATTTTTGGGGACGCACGCCACAAGAAGCGTTGAATTTAGCCGCCGATTGAGCCATGGTTGGCCCGTGAATAATCCGATTTCACTGGACGATTCGCCGCCTTGCCACATGGGTTCCGAACGCAAGGCACTCGAGCCCTGCTCCATCGTCATCTTCGGCGCCAGCGGCGATTTGACCGCGCGCAAACTCATCCCGGCGTTTTACCATCTCTGCAAGGAAAAGCAGATGCCGTCCGCGTTCCGCATCATTGGATTCGCGCGGCGGGAAAAAACGGACGAATCGTGGCGCGCGGAATTGCGCGCCGCGCTCGACCAGTTTTCCCGCACCCAGCCGGTGGATGAAAACGTGTGGCGCGAGTTCGCGGCCAGCTTGTTTTATTGCCAGGGCGACATCACCGACGCGGCGGCTTACAAAAAACTCGAAGAATTGCTGACCTCGTTCGGCAGCGCGCCGCTGCGGGAGAAGCTCTTGTTTTATCTGGCAACCTTGCCCAGCCAATTCGGCGAAGTCGTGGAGCAAATCCATCGCGCCGGCCTGTTAAACAAGGACGGTTCCGCCTGGCAACGCATTGTCGTCGAGAAACCGTTTGGCCACGACCTCGCCTCCGCCCACGCGCTGAACCGGGAACTGACCCGCTTCGCGCACGAGCAGCAGGTCTGCCGCATTGACCATTACCTCGGCAAGGAAACGGTGCAGAATATTTTGATGTTCCGCTTTTCCAACTCCGTCTTCGAACGGCTCTGGAACCGGAACCTGATTGACCATGTGCAAATCACCGTCAGCGAAAAATCCGGTGTGGGCCAGCGCGGCGGTTATTACGAGGAAGCTGGCGCGCTGCGTGACATGGTGCAAAATCACATGCTCCAGGTCCTTTCGCTCGTGGCGATGGAACCGCCCGTGTCGCTCGAAGCTGAGGCCATTCGCGACGAAAAGGTGAAACTGCTCAAATCCATCCGCCCGCTGGGTCCCGACGACGTCGCGCGACAAGTCGTGCGCGGCCAATACTTCGCCGGCACGGTGAACGGGCTGCCGGCGCCGGGTTACCGGCAGGAACCGAAAGTAAAGCCCGATTCCAATGTCGAAACCTACATCGCATTGAAGCTGTTCATTGACAACTGGCGCTGGTCCGGCGTGCCGTTTTATTTGCGCACCGGCAAATACCTGCCGCAAAGCGCGAGCGAAGTGCGGGTACAATTTCGCCCCACGCCGCATGTGCTGTTTGCCGCGCAATGCGGCCCAAAACTCGACGCCAACGCGCTGGCGCTCCGGCTCCAGCCGAACGAAGGAATTTCCCTGCACTTCAACGGCAAGGTGCCCGGTATGAGCCTCGGGGTGCGGCCCGTGCGGATGCACTTCAGTTACGACGCCGAATTTGGCGCTTACACGCCCGAAGCCTACGAACGGCTGCTGCTCGAAGCCATCGCCGGCGACGCAACGCTGTTCATCCGGCGCGACGAAGTCGAAACCGCGTGGCGAATCGTGGACTCCATCCGCGCCGGCTGGGAAGGCAAGCCGCTGACGAACCGCGAATTTTACGCCGCCGGCACGTGGGGACCGGTCGCCGCCGAGGATTTGCTCGCGCAAAGCGGCCACGCGTGGCACGAACCGCAGCAGATAACGTGAAAAACTTTGAACTGATTTCCTTCGCCACCGCCGATGAACTGGCCCATGCCGTCGCCGGCAAGTGGCTGGATGAAATCGAATCGGTAAATCGCGCAGGCAAATCATATTGCGTGGCGTTGTCCGGCGGACACATCGCGCAGAAATTTTTCGCTTCGTTCGTAAAACAAGCAAAGGCACGAAAAATTGGGGACGGCGACGCGCCGTCCCTCCCGGCAAACGTGCATTTTTTTTGGGCGGACGAGCGTTGCGTGCCGCCAGACGATGCGGAAAGCAATTTTGCCATCGCCCGAAAAATCCTGTTCGCGCCGCTGAAAATTGCCGATGCGCAAATTCACCGCATTCGTGGCGAAGATTCACCGGAAGCGGCAGCGAAAGCAGCTTCAGCAGAAATTTCCAAAATCGCGCCGGTGAATGAAACCGGCCAGCCGGTTTTGGATTTGATTTTTCTCGGCATGGGCGAGGACGGCCACGTGGCGTCGCTTTTTCCCGGCGAATCCGAAATGGCAGCAGCCAACAAAGCTGTGTATCGCGCGGTAAAAAATTCGCCCAAGCTGCCACAAAATCGTGTCACGCTTGGCTATGCCGCCATAGCGGCGGCAAGGCAGGTTTGGGTTCTGGTGTCAGGCACGGGCAAAAAAACAGTGTTACACGAGTCACTTTTTTGCAAAAATCGCACGCCTTTGGCGCGAGTGACTCAATTTAGGACACAAACGAAAATTTTCAACGATTTTTTACTGACGTAAACGCGCAAAATTATTTGACAAATTTTTGAACCATTTGCATTATTACTCAGTCTATGGAATTGTAGCGAATGAAGGATTTCGCTGTTCGTTTAGGGTTGGCATAGAGGTTTTGCTCGTGGCGCGGCTCGGACAGCGACCCCAAGTTGGTCGCGCCACCCTTCTGAGCGCCTCGGTGAAGGCGTTTAAACCTCGTCACCGCGGGGGCCGGACGAAAGTCCGGCCTTTTTTTTTGCATTGATGGAATTCGCATTGATTGCAGGGCGAAAAACATTTAATTTTCCCGACGCATGAAACACCAGCTCGATTTCGAGAAGCCGATCATCGAACTGCAAGACAAGCTGGACGAACTCCGCAAACATCCGGAAACGCATGCGCTGGACATCAGCATTGAGGAAGAAATCCAGCTCATCGAAAAAAAACTGGAGGAAACCCGCCGGCAGATTTTTTTCAACCTCAACGCGTGGCAGCGCGTCCAACTGGCGCGGCATCCCAAACGTCCCTACACCCTGAATTACCTGGAAAAGACGTTCACCGACTTTCAGGAACTGCACGGTGACCGGCTGTTTGCCGAAGACCGCGCGATGGTGGGTGGCTTTGCGAAACTGGGCGAATACCGCGTCGTCGTCATCGGCACGCAAAAAGGCCGGGACACGAAGGAAAATATTTTGCGCAATTTCGGCTGTGCCCATCCTGAAGGCTACCGCAAGGCATTGCGCTTGATGCGGCTCGCCAACAAATTCGGCCTGCCCGTCATCACGCTCATTGACACCGCCGGCGCGTATCCCGGCATCGGCGCGGAGGAACGCCACATCGCCGAAGCCATCGCCGTCAATCTCCGCGAAATGATCCTGTTGGAAGTGCCCATCATCGCCGCGGTCATCGGCGAAGGCGGTTCGGGCGGCGCGCTCGGCATCGGCGTCGCCGACCGCGTGTTGATTTTGGAGAATGCCTATTACTCGGTCATCAGCCCCGAAGGCTGCGCGGCCATTCTTTGGGAAGACCGCGCCGCCGCGCCGAAAGCCGCCGAGGCCCTCAAAATCACCGCCAAAGACCTGCTCGAACTCGGCCTCGTGGACGAAATCGTTCCCGAACCGCTGGGCGGCGCGCATAACGACACCGCTGAAGCCGCCGCAAATTTGAAGACCCATCTGCTCAAACACTTGAGCGAACTCGCCACGATGCCGGTCGCCGAACGATTAAAAAAACGCTACGCGAAATTCCGCGCGCACGGGCATTTCATCGAAAATACCGAACCGGCCGTGAACGGTGTTGTTCCCCAGGCATCGGCCGTATAATTCCCAGTGCTCTATCCGCTCACCTTTCATCCGATATCCAAAGAGCGCGTCTGGGGCGGACGCGAAATGGAACGGCTTTTCGGTAAAAAACTTCCGGCGGGCAAGCTGATTGGCGAATCGTGGGAAATCAGCGACCGGCCGGGCGACGTCAGCGTCATTGCCAATGGCCCGCTGGCCGGGAAAAATCTGCGCTGGTTGATGGAAAATCATCGGGCCGAATTGCTTGGCGATGCGAAACCGGCAAACGAAAACCGCTTTCCGCTGCTCTGCAAAATTCTTGACGCGCGCGAAAAATTGTCACTGCAAGTCCATCCACCCGCACACAAGGCCGCTGAACTTGGCGGCGAGCCGAAGACCGAAATGTGGTTCATCGCCGACGCCGCGCCGGGGGCGGAACTGTTCGTCGGCCTCAAACGCGGTGTCACGCGCGCGGAATTTGAGAAAAAAATTGAGACCGGCGAAGTGGCGGAATGTTTCCACCGCGTTCCCGTGCGCGCGGGCGACGCGATGTTTCTGCCCAGCGGCCGGGTCCACGCCATCGGCGCGGGCATTGTAATTTTTGAAATCCAGCAGAACTCGGACACGACCTATCGCGTTTTCGACTGGAACCGCATGGGCCTCGACGACCAGCCGCGCGAACTGCACGTCGCCCAGTCGCTCGCTAGCATTGATTTCAATGACTTCGAGCCGGCGCTCGTTCAAAGCAAACCCACCGGCAACGAAGTCAAAGTCCGGTCGCTCGTAAATGATCCGTTGTTCAAAGTCGAATCGTTGGAAATGAAATCCGGCGCCGGCAAGAATTTGAAACCGCGCAAACTGCAAATTGTCGCCACCCTGAGCGGTCTGCTTGAAATTCAAAGCGGTTCGGCTTCGGCAAAATTGTCCGCCGGACAATTCAGTTTGATTCCAGCAAGTCTGGAGCGAACGGAAGTCTTGGCAAAATCAGACGCGGCTTTATTGCGCGTCGAGACGAATTGAATGCAAAAGCGTTCTTCTACAACTTACGACAAGCCAATCACAACAATGAGTCCCCAAAATATCGCCGACGCAATAAATACAACCCTTGTCCATACAAAGCAGCGATGAGTAAAGCATTCGTAACGGCTTGCCGTTTTACACAATCTCCATCCACTGTAAGCGCTCGCTAACAAAATGATTCCGTAGAAATAAAGGCAGAAAACGACACTCGCTTGTGGCGTACCGCATTTACCTCCTATACCTACAAAATAGCCATATTCAATAACACTATAGAAAGCCAATAATGTCATCAGCACAGTTGAAAGCGAACTTAAGAGACTGCCACTAACACTCGTAAATTTCGCGACGGATTTAATCATTAAGTTATTGAAAAGAGTTCCCAATTCAATTCTGCGACAAATCCTCCGGCATTTGGGAGAGGAGTTTGTTTTTCCAGCCGCCCTTGCTTTTCAAAATTTTCTGCCAGAGTTGTTCGGGCGGCGTTTCAAAGACGAGTTCGAGCGACGCAGGGAACGTGAGCCACGCCTTGCGTTTTATTTCGGTTTCAAGCTGGCCAGGCGACCAGCCGGCGTAACCCGCAAACAGCTTGACTTTTTTCTCCGGTGAAAACGATTCGCCGATTTCCAACAGATCATCCAGTGAATGGCCGAGGCTCAAATTCGGAAATACATTAGCGTCGGGGATGAAACTGTCCGCATGCAAAAAGCTCAGCGCGGTCGGCTGCACCGGCCCGCCGAGAAAAAGCGGCGATTCCCGAAGCCGGTCGGGCAGGTCGGCCACGAGCACTTCCCCCACCTTGTTGCCGGCGGCGCGGTTGAGCACGAGGCCAAAGGCCCCCTCGGCGTTGTGCTCGCAAACCAGCACCACCGTGTGATGGAAAAAGGAGCCACGCAAAACGCCGCCGTCCAGCAGCAATTTGCCTTTGAGGAATTTTCCGGTTTCACTCATGTTCACTGCCAATGTGCCCCAGAAATACGTTGCTGGCAATGGGTGGAAATTCCAGGAGCCGGGCGCGGGAAACCCGCGTCCCGACACGGGGAAATGTCAATTGGCCGGCAGGTAAAGCTCCTGTTCCTTTCCCGAATCAACGTTCTGGATGCGAACCGATGTTTTCTGGATCCCCAGACAACGAATAATCACATTGGTTCCCCCGACTTTCACCGGGTTCAGGTCATTGGCCAGAAAGGAACGGCCGTTGATGATGGCCACGGGCCGGCTCCCCCACAAAACCCCGTCGAGCTTGATGATGGCCGGGGCCGGCTTGTTGGTTCGGCTGTAAATGGCGGAACTGCTGGCCACGGATTTTGCCGAAGGCATCTTGACGTCCCTGAGTTCGTCCACATGACCTGCTTCCAATTGTCCGGTCTCGCCATATTTCATCCAATCCAGGACCTGGTCGAAGCCATAACGTTTTTCCGCCTCGATGAACAGGTCAATCTGGCCGCGGGTGTAATGATTTTGCAGAACCCGCTTTTTTTCCACCTCTTCGTTTTGTGAATCCATCAACAAATAACCGACCAGCTCACAGAAACCCTCCTCGGCGTCGCGACCCAATCTCGCCCTCCGCTCCTTTGGCACATTTTCGCCCACCCAGGCATGCGAATATTCGTGGGCACAAGTTTCCTTCAACTGGGCCAGCGGCAGCCCGGTCAGCAGGCTCATTTTGTATCTGGTCTTGTCGTTGACCGTCTCGGGACGAATGCAACCCAGCAGGTCGGGGCTTTCAAAATTATTGCCTTCCGTAATAAACATGGAATCCACATCTATGCGATCGATGATCGAAACATCCACATTCGTCGGGAAAGACGTGAAACGGGAAAACAACCGGTCGATGTCATCCTTGACCTGATCGCAAATTTGTCTGGCATCGTCAGCCTTCAGCACCACCGTCTTGGCGTCGCGGGCGCAAAGGTAACGCCCGTCCGGCAACTTGACGCCATCTTTCTTGACGGGCAAACCGCAAATGGCACACCGGGGCAACTTTATGCAGTCGGAGCAGACCAGTTTTTGTTCGCCAGTGACCTTGTCAGTGACAATGTAAATCGTGCCTTGAATTTCCTTGCCGCAAATCGCACAGGTATCTCCCCGCGCCGACAGCGACGGTCCGAAACAAAAACCGGCCATCAGCAAGATAATCCAAAGATATCTCCCGTGGTGTTGCATGATTTGATCCTTTGCGGAAAAACTTCCGGCAGCAACGGAAAGCCCATGCTTCGTTGCCCGCCGCAATCAACAGCACCTCCCGCGCCAAATCAGACCAGGGATTTGACTTTTTTCACAATGCCAGCGGCGTCAATGCCGAAGTGCGCCAGCAATTCACCCGCTTTGCCGGAACGCGGCAGCGCCGTCACGGCGAGCTTGTGGACTTTGATTCCATCCACGCTGAGTTCGCCCGCGACCGCGTCGCCCAAACCGCCTTCGAGGTAATGATCTTCAACGGTGATGACAGTGTTGCCGGTCTTTTGCGCGGCGGCTTTGATCACGTCCTTGCCCAGCGGCTTGATGCTGTAAGCGTCTATGACCGTGATGCCGATGCCTTCGGCCTTCAGTGCGTTGGCGGCCTTGAGCGCTTCGTGAAGCGTCACGCCCGCGGCGACAACGGTGACCTTGTCGCCCGCGTTTTGGCACAACACTTTCGCGCCACCGATGGGAAATTTTTCGTCGTTACCGTAAATCACCGGCGTTTTGGGGCGCGAGGTGCGCAGGAAACAAATTCCCTTTTTCTGTGCCATTTGTTCGAGCAACTTTTCCGTGCTCACCGCATCGCTCGGATACAGCACCACGCTGCCGGCAATCGCGCGCATCATCGCAATGTCTTCCAGCGCCATTTGCGACGGGCCGTCCTCGCCGATGCTCACGCCAACGTGCGAACCGACGAGCTTGAGGTTCGCCTGCGAAATGCCCGCGACGCGAATCTGGTCGAAGGCGCGGGTGAAAAACGCGGCGAACGTGGACGCAAACGGCACCTTGCCGCGCGCGCCGAAACCGGTGGCCACGCCGACCATGTTCTGTTCGGCGATGAAACATTCCGTAAAACGGTTCGGAAACTTCTTGGAAAACTTTTCCGCGAACGTGGAATTCTTCGTGTCACCATCCATCGCAACGATGCGCGGATCCACTTCGCCAATGCGCACGAGTGCGGCGCCGTAGGCTTCGCGCGTCGCTACCAGGTCGCCGGGTTTGTAATTGATTGGCGGATAACCCGCGGGCGTGGCGTTGTTTGGCGCGGGCAATTGGGCCGGCGCGGGAATCGGAACGCCGATGCCGGATTTTGCACTGGGCTGAAGCTCGGCGATGGCTTTCCCGGCCTCTTCCTTGTTCAGGGGCTTGCCATGCCAGCCATCCTTGTCCTGCAAAAATGAAACGCCCGCGCCCTTGTAGGTTTTGGCGATGATGCAGAGCGGCTGATCGTTCAGGCCGACACCGCCGAGCACTTCCAGAATTTCCTCGATGTCGTGGCCGTCAATGTCCTCGACGCGCCAGCCAAAAGCTTCAAAGCGTTTGCGGTAAACGCCAATGTCGTGACCAAACGCCGTCGCCTGGCTCTGGCCAAGGCGGTTGTCGTCCACGATGGCGATCATATTGTTGAGCTTGTAAACGCCCGCGAACGACGCCGCTTCCCAGACCGCGCCTTCGGCGATTTCGCCGTCGCCGAGGAGGACGTAGGTGTTGTAATTGAGATTGTCCAGACGCGCGGCCAGCGCCATGCCGGCGCCGACGCTCAAGCCTTGGCCCAGCGAGCCGGTCGCCACGTCCACGAACGGCAGCCGCGGCGTCGGATGGCCTTCCAGGTCGCAGCCGAATTGTCGAAGTTTCAACAACTCGCTCACCGGGAACAAACCGGTTTCCGCCCACGCGGCATAAAGCAGGGCGCGGCGTGGCCTTTGGAAAGGATGAAACGATCGTTGTTGTAATAGTGCGGATTCTTCGGGTCGTAACGCATGTGGCCGAAGAACAGCGTGGCCACCACGTCCGCCGCCGAGCAGCACGAAGTCGGGTGTCCGCTGCCCGCCGCGGTCGTTGAGGTGATCGAGTGAATCCGCAACTG
>Ga0116127_1002139_pt1 | contig 10314 bp, 7 predicted proteins | sample June2015DPH_16_1_FD_89731 | JGI IMG/M metagenome (GOLD analysis project Ga0116127, IMG submission 89731) | Peatland microbial communities from SPRUCE experiment site at the Marcell Experimental Forest, Minnesota, USA - June2015DPH_16_100 | ecosystem: Environmental > Terrestrial > Soil > Wetlands... | reverse complement strand
TCCACCTTTTTCCGCCGCAACTTCGGGAGTCTCTCCCAACTCCAGATGCCGGTAAATATTTTCCAGCACAATGACGGAATTATCGATCAGGCGTGAAAAGACGATGGCCAGTCCCGCCAACACCATGGTGTTGATCGAGCTTCCGCCAAAATCGAGAGCGATTACTGCAGCCAAAGCCGAAATCGGGATCGACAGGAACACAGCCGAAGTGGCTCGAAGGCTTCCCAGGAACACCAGCACCATAAAAGCGGTCAGAAGCAACCCGAGTGCGCCTTCGTGAAGCAGTGTTTCAATCGCCTTCTTCACATACTCGGACTGGTCAAAAACCACTCGGGTTTTTAACTGCTCCGGGATATCGCTTAAATGAGCGACGACATCTTTTACCGCATCCACAACCGCAATAGTGTTCGTGTCTCCCCCCTGTTTCATAACCGGCAAGTAGACAGATTTCTGCCCGTCTACGCGGACAATGTTCGTCTGAATCGTGGAGGCATCTTTCGCGGATCCGATATCGCCCACCATGACTGAGGACTGGTTGACGGTCTTGATCGGTAGGTTGTTGATATCGGTTACATTGCTGATCTGGCTGTTGGTGTAGATGTTGTAATCGTAGGGTCCGATTTTCGCGTCGCCTGCCGGAAGGATCAGGTTGGCGCTGTTCAACGACTTCACGATATCCATAACGCTCAAGCCGTGTGATTGGAGCTTCATCGGATCCACATACACCATGATCTGACGGTACTTGCCTCCGAACGGCGGCGGGACCGAAGCACCCGGAGCCGTAGCAAGCTGATTGCGAATTTGGAATTGGCCGAGGTCGCGCAGTTGCGTCTCACTCAAGCCCTGTCCGTTCAACGTGATCAGGCAAACCGGGAGACTGGATGCATCGAACTTCATCACGACGGGAGGGAGAGTCCCCGGCGGCAAGCGCCGGAGGTCAGCCATCGCCAGGTTCGAGATCTCGTCCACATCGGAGTCCGCATTCGTTTCCGGCCGGAAGAAAACCTTGATAATGCTTACTCCCGGGAGCGAGCGGGATTCCATATGGTCGATTCCTGCGCCCAGGGTGAACCAGCGTTCGAAACGTCCGGTAATCTCTGTCTCAATATCTTCCGGCGGCATGCCGTTGTAAAATGTCGCAACAACGACCTGCGGCAGATTAATTTTCGGAAACAGATCCACAGGCATGCGCAGGATAGTGCTCACGCCGATCACTATAATGATCAGGCACGCGACAATAATAAAGTAAGGGTTGCGAATGGAAAAGCGAGGCATTAGGATCTCCCTTCTTCCGCTTTCGGCGATTCAATCCTGAAACGCACTTTTTCCCCGGTCTTCAGGTCGGAATGAGCCCCAACCACGACGAGGTCGTTTTCGCTCAGGCCGGACTTTATCTCGACGAGGTCCGGGTTCTCGATACCAAGCTGAACAGGACATCTCTCGATTGCATTGTTCCGGTTGACTCTGAAGACCACGGCCTGGTCCCCCTCGCGCCGGATCGCCTGAATGGGCACGGCCAGGGCATTCGGGCTTTGATCGAGCACAAGCCGCGCAGTCGCATACATGCCCGGGATCAGAATGAGATTCGGATTCTCGACATCCACTTCGGTGTGCATGGTGCGGGTCTGGAGATCGAGCTGATCCGAGAAACGCGCCACCTTCCCTTTAAATACGCGGTTTAGAGAAGATACCGTGACCTGGACCGAATCTCCCAGCCGGACGTGGGAAACGTCGGATTCAGGTACGGGGATCACCAGACGAAGGATGTCTGTTTGTGCAAGGCGGACCAGCGGCATCGCCTGCGTCCGGGATGAAGTCCCTTGCTGGATCATCGCCCCGTTATCTGCATACCTTTGGGTGATGACTCCCTGGAATGGGGCACTGATTATGGTGTATGCGAGGAGAGTTCTTTCCTTCTGCTCATTCGCCTGCGCAACCTGCAACTGCTGTTGGGCAGCCGCCAGTGCCGCCTGGTCTGCGCCTTTCTTGGCCTCCGCTTCCCGTTCTTTGCCAAAGGCAGTGTCGATATCCTGTTGGGCAATCAGACCGGGCCTAGCCTTCATAACGCCCGCGAGTCTTGTATACTCCAATGCGGCCAGTTCATGAACCGATTCCGAGCGCTGCAATTCCGCCCGGGCAGCCACGATCTCCTGTTCCGCCTGCCGGGTTGCTGCCTTGGACCTTTGGAGTTCATCGACGAGTTCGGGAACTTCCAGTTCCGCGATTTCCTGGCCTTCCCGGACCCGATCCCCATAATCCACTCGGATTTTTTTCACATAGCCGGCCACTTTCGAATAGACATCAATTTCCTGAAAGGGCCGGAATTCGGCTGCGATTTCCAGTGTATGGGAAAGGTGTTGCCGGTTAGCTTTCACGACCTCGACAGTTGAAGGTTCAGGCGCATCCGGCGCGGGATCGGTGCGACCAACGTGAGCGCAGGAAGCAAATCCCAGCAGTCCGGCAAAAAATACCACAAGAACGGCTCGGTTCATGTTTGTTGAAGGGGAAAAACTGGATCGCGTTTTCATCTCTCTGCCAACTCCTTTAGCAATTCCATCAAAGTTAAAATAGAAAATTCCGGCGCAGCACAAAGCTCAACGATTTGTTTCCGCAAAAATGAAATTCGGGCGGCGGTTACAGGAAGTTCGGCTGCTATTTCTTTGGGCACCTTGATAATTCCGTGGATGTCACCGTGGATCAGATCTCCCGGATGTATTTCCAATCCACCGACCTCAACCGGCTGCCCCACCTCGATGATGTGAGCATATCCCTGGGAAACAGAGAGACTCCCGGCATACAGATGAAATCCGGTTGATCCGATTTTGTGTATATCCCGAACCGCTCCGTTGGTTACTGCACCTGCACATCCGAGGCGATGGTGAATGTGAGCATGCGTTTCGTCCCAGAAAGCGCCGGTTCCTGGGCGACTATCGACGTCTTGCAAGACGGCGATCCTGGGCTCCGGCATACTCAGGACATACTTAAACCAATCCTGACGTTCGACGAAGTTGTGACCCACCATCGGCGGTTCCGAACTGCGGATCCGTCCGGTTACGGCATATCCGACCATCGGTCCGCCATTCCCCAGGACGCACCGAATACTTTCATTGGAATAGCCTTCGTTCCGAAGCCTTATCTTCGACACTGATATTGCGTCCGCCAGGGTACAGGTATCGATCGTTTGGAGCGCCTGCAATTCTCCTTCAGGTAATCTGGTATGCATGTGTTTTCCCGACTATTGCCTCCCTATGGGGGCCGGCAATGCGCATAAATTAATTGTTAATAGAGAAGGAAATTTCGACGGGATTACAGAGCGGGAGGCGGTCTAAAATAATAGGCGTGCAATTCTCCAGGGAGCTGCCGGGCAACCGGAACTGCAAGCGCGGCAAAAAAATGGTTTGTTGGGCGGATCTCAGGCAAAAGTAATGAGCAGTCAGCTGAATCAACGAGGCAAAATCCGTCGGTTCCGACTTCGCCCGACCTGTCCCGACCTGCAGGTTGCCATCCATGATGGTTTACGCCGGCGAAGGCGGAATTGGAGCTGCTGATGCCCTGCGAGACAGGTGTGCCGGAAAACCCCAGGAAAGCAGTGCAAACCAGAAAGCAGAGCAGCATCCATTCATATCCGAATCTGCCCGTTTGCCTTTTTGAATGGCTGCGATTTATCGGCATCGTCCGCCCGTTAATTACGTTGATTGGATACTTCCCTAACGCATAAGTTTCATTAACGCTTTAGTTGCGTCGGCGCTCTCCGCAAATCAGATCCCTGCATTGGAGATTCCGACCAGCTATTGTATTGATTTTATTGAATGAAACTCAAGATTCAATCCATAAAACACACTGAAGCGCAAAAAGCGGAGAATTGCCAGGCTGCCCAGGATAGCCCAAATGTGCTTCACCCGATCGATACGCGTTTGGTAAAGCTGAGACGCTTTTGCGTCCCATGAGACATCCAATATAATAATGTCTTTTCGTGAGGGATCGGGATAGAGTTCCGAGAAGTGTGACTGAAAGCTTATGAAAAACCTGGCAGTGAGTCTTTTTTGTGTTTTAGTTTTTTTCCCCGCGTTCGCCGGCGCGCAAGCTGTTTCTGCGGATCCCGAGAATCAAACAGAATCCGCGACCGTTCCGGTTGCTCCGGCGAACAAACCAAATCCGGCAACGAGACAGCGCCCGCACATGATCGAGCTTACCTCGGCTAACTGGCAGCCATTGAAACGTTCGGAGAAATTCAATCTGTTTGCGCGCGACATGATCCACTGGGATACCCATGTGTCGATTGCTTTTGATGCGGGGCTCTCATTCGCAACAAAAGACCGGCCGTTTCTGGGAAACGGCGCCAGGGGATACTTCACTCGATATGGGCTGAATGCAGCGGATGAAGCGAATTTCACCTTCTTTACCGGGTTTTTCTTCCCGTCGATTTTTCACGAGGATCCACGCTACATTCCACGCGATTCCAGCACAACGAAAAGACGGCTCGCGTATGCGGTGACTCGTGGGGTTGTTACGCGCAACGACTGCGGTTCGTCCGAGATGAATTTTTCTAACATAGTCGGGATGCTCGTCGCCACTTCAACTTCCAGTGCGATGTACTCCAGCTACGGCGCGGATGTTGGGGTACGGGGGAATTTTGTAGCCTACGGGTACAATATGGGAACAGAAGCGGCATTCGATATTCTCAAGGAATTCTGGCCGGACGTTGCGCGCAAAATGAAAGTCAAACTGTGGTTGCGAAATCTTGTGCGCGCCAGTCTCCGGGACTACGTCCGCGTCAGTTAGGGCCTGTCAATGAATAACGTTTGCATTTTGGCGCGAGCGCCGGGCGGGCAGATGCAAAGCGCTACGACCCCTTCGAATTCTCGGAGAGGCTCCTAGATTAAAAGCTGGAGCAAGCTATCGCGTTTCACGGCACAGTTTTGGAACAAATGAGCTATCCCGAACGCACGGCATTCATTATTTCAAACCCGCAGTTCATCACCGAGATATTGAATCAGAGGCCCGCCATTTTTCACATTTTCCTGGTCGGCACAAAGCAGGTGAAGCACAGGAACGTAACCGCATGCCTGGACATGAGCTTTCATGACACGGCGGTTCGGATTTGCCGGGAGATGCTCGAAAGGAGGCTCATCCATACAGTGAGTGATGTCTCCAATCAATTGCTGGAGAAGAAAGTTGCCGAGTTAGTCAGAGACAGCGGCCGTTTTGCCATGAGCGGTTCAATCCAAAATGCGCTGGCAAACCTGTGGCGCAACCTCCCCTTCATTCCGGGCAGCCGTTCGATCGATTCCGCGCGCGGACTGTTTAAAAATATTCCCGCTATTGTTGTCGCGTCCGGGCCATCTCTTCAAAAAAACATTCATCTCCTGAATGATCTGAAGAATGAGGCAATCCTGATCTCTTGCGGCTCAGCCCTCGGCCCGCTGCGCCGGCGTGAAATCATGCCGCATTTCGAGGTCGTGGTCGATCCCAATCCGGCTATGTATGAAGCGCTGAAGCCCTACCTCGATTCGCCCACCTGCTTTGCATTGTCGCTGTTCTCCCAACACAGAATTTCCCGGGAATGCGCCGGCCAGCGGATCTATTTCCCGGTCAACTTCGATCCCAAAGTGCTGGAGGATCTGAAGCGATTCACGCAAATCCAGACTGTCCTGCCGGCCATGGCCTCGGTCGCAACGACGGCGCTCTTTTTTGCGCTTCATCTCGGGTGCGGCCCCGTTATTTTCGTCGGGCTGGATCTTTGTTATGCCGACAATCAGACACACATCGACAAATCCGGTTCCCCGGCTGACGCGTGCACGTTTGAGGCGGCGGATGGACGGCAGGTCCAATCGAGTACGGCGATGAAAGAAGCTTTTGATTTCTACAGGGACTTCATTCAAACCATTAAGGACCGGAAGATCGTCAATGCCACCGAGGGGGGAGCCGGCCTTCCTGGCGCGGAACACATCACGTTGGCGGAGGCAGCGGCCCGCTATCTCACCTGCACCATCGCGATTCCGGAGTTTACAGCGCTTCAAATGACAGATAGTCAATGGAAGCCCCGGCTGAATGAGTTGCGTAACAGCTTCCAATCCATGCATGTCAAGGCAGTCGGATTCACTCGAAAGATCCGGGCGCAAATGGAAAAAGGGAGGGATGAGGCGGGCATCAGCGCGAAAATCATCGAGTGGTTTGAATCGTTGCGCACGATGGCAGGATATGAGTATCTGGCCTCATTTCTTGACTGGGAATGTTACAGAGCCGTTGCAGCGGATGGGTTGGAACCAAAGCTGGACTTGCTTGACGCCACTTCGCAAGCGCTGCAGCAGCAAATCAGCCTTATTGAGGAATCCGCTAAAATGGGGACGCTTCCCTTTTCGCCAGAGCGATAGCAGTACTGGAGAGAGATCACCCAGCGAAAAGGGGAGCGTCCCCGTTTCCGCAGGATGCGGTGTATAATTTATGGTTAAGCAACGTAAGGAGCGGGATCCATCCCACAGATAGACGGAAACACACTAGGCATCAAGCAGTCTCAGCGCGGAGCACTGGAACGTGTGTTCAGGAGACGTGTCTCTCCAGAACAGGTTGTATCTCCTGAATTGGCAAAGTACATTTCCGCGATCTCGAGGGAACTTGGGCGCCAGATCGGAGTTCTGCTATCGCGCGACGGATTCATCCGCAACGTCATCCTTGGCGACGCGACCCATCTCGATCTCCCGGACATCGGGCGGCTGCGTGGAGGCGCCGGCAGGTTCCGGGGCTTGCGTCTGGTTCACACGCATCTCCGCGGCGAACCGCTCACGCAGGACGATCTGAACGACCTCGCGCTGCTGCGGCTCGATCTCGTCGCGGTGATTCAGGCGGAAGAAGACGGAAACGCCGGCAGGATCGAGCTGGCCCACATCCTCCCGGGCCTTGACGGGGACCAAAAGAACGAGCCCTTTCGCAGAATCGCAGCCCGCGATATCTATCAACTCAATTTCAATTTTGTGGAAGAAGTCCGCGCGGTTGAGAGCGAGTTTTCACGGTTGACCGAAAGGAAAGCAGGCGAAACTCAAAAAGAGCGGGCACTGATTTTGTCCCTTACTCCCGGCGAGAGCGCCCGGTTGGAGATCGCGGAACTGGTGAGGGCCGCGGGAGTTGAAATTGCGGAGGTACTTCCTTTTTCCGGAGGAAGAATCCACCCGCGCACTGTCGTGGGTCAGGGGCGGCTGCAACGCATCGCCCTGGCGGCGATGCGCCGCAGCGCAGACGTTGCCATTTTCGACATAGACCTGAAACCGGCTCAGGCGCGGGCCTTCGAAGATACAACCGGTTTGAAAGCCGTGGACCGCACCCAATTGATCCTCGACATTTTCGCTCAACGGGCCCGCAGCCGCGACGGCAAGCTCCAGGTGGAACTGGCGCAACTGAAGTATTCCCTTCCCCGCTTGACCGAAGAAGATGCAGGCCTGTCGCGCCTGGTCGGCGGCATCGGAGGACGCGGGCCGGGAGAAACCGTGCTGGAAATAGGGCGCCGCCGGGCGCGCAGCCGCATCCGCAGCCTGGAAAACGAAATCCAGAGACTCTCCCGTCAGCGCGGAGTTCGCAGGCGCCGCAGGATGCGGCAGGGACTTCCAGTGCTTTCGATCATCGGTTATACCAACGCAGGCAAGAGCACACTGCTCAACGCTCTGACCAAGAGTGAGATCGATACGGCGGATCAGATGTTCGTTACGCTCGATCCCACGTCGCGACGCCTCCGTTTCCCGAAACAGGGAGATGTCATCATCACCGACACAGTCGGATTCATTCGGGACTTGCCTCCGGACCTTGTCACCGCTTTCAGGGCAACACTGGAAGAACTGTCTGACGCAGATCTGCTTCTTCATGTCGTCGACGCTTCCGATCCCAATCTGGAAAGGAAAATGGATGCCGTCAACCGGGTGTTGTCCGATCTGGATCTCAATTCCATTCGACGGCTGGTTGTGATGAACAAAGCCGAGCTCGTCGAACCCTCCGTGCTGCAGCGCCTGTGCCGGGCACACGATGCAATTGCGGTCAGCGCGCTGAAACGCCAGGGGCTTGAGGAATTGCTGGCAGCCGCCGAAAAAATAATTACGAATGACGAATTACGAATGAATCGAATCCCCAATTCGTAATTCGTCATTCGTAATTCGTAATTACAGAAATACAATGATAGGCTGCACATTTGTCTTAGAGCTTGTGTCGCGCCGTCCGATTGTGCTAAAAACAGCCGAAAAACTGGTTTCATGTTGAATGGTGGAAACCCACTGTTACCCGATACCCGATTATCGGAAGGGAAGGAAAATGAAAAGAAAGCAACTATTAGCGAGCTTCATAGTATTGATTATGGCAGCCGTGGCATCTGTCGGATTGGCGCCGCTGACGGCCCAGCAGGGCAAGTCCGCTGCCAAACCGTTGATCACGGTGATGAATCCTGCCATCTCAAGCAAGATGGTGGATCGAGTCCCTCTCTCCCCTCGGCTGGATACGCTCGAGGGAAAAACGCTTTACCTGGTTGACATCAGCTGGGGCGGTCCCGAAGCTGCCTACAGCGTGTTTGAAGAAATGCAGTCCTGGTTCGCTCAGAAAATACCCAGCCTGAAGATTGTTATTAAAAGAAAAGCGGGGATGTATTCAACTTACGACCCGGCGTTGTGGAAGGAAATAGCCAAGAATGGAAATGCCGCGTTGATCGGCATATCCGGCTGAGATGGCTGCACGTCGGCCGTGAGCCAACATTGCAAAACTTTGGAATCGATGGGCATCCCCACAGTAGGCGCAGCAGCGTCCAATATCGTGCATTATGCGCTGGGCTACAACTATGAATACACCAACGGCATGCCGATCCGTTATGTAGGCTTCCCATTTCCGGTAGCAGGGCAGCCGAAAGCGGTGCACCACAGCTATATTTTTGAACGCAACGACACAGTGAGCGGCAAACCGATGATGCAGGCCATCATCGATGGTTTCACTAAACCCTTAACCGACAAAGAGAAGTACAAAGGTCCTGCCCAGGAAGCAGTTGTGGAACCGCGACTGTTGAAGCCGGATACTGAAGATAACCTGCAGCAGCTTTTCAAAGACAAAGACTGGACCGACTACAATCCAATCATTCTTCCAACGGAAGAAAGAGTAGCGGCGATGCTCAAAGGAACCAGCCAGAAGCCGGATAAAGTCGTCATTACGCTCCGCTGGCCGGGAGGGAATCGCGACCTGACGGTAGAAAAGGTTGCCGTGTGCGCAGTCATGGCGGGTGCGAAACCGAAAATGTTTCCCTTGATTCTCGCGGTAGCTCAGTCCGTTCCATTCGGCAATTCCACCAGTTCCATGGCGAACATGATTCTGGTCAACGGACCCGTCCGGAATGAGATCGGAATGAACTACAAGGGCAACGTCATGGGGCCGCATAACGAGGTGAATTCGGTCGTCGGACGGTGTTATACCTTGTTGTCGAAAACTGCAGGAAATCTGCATGCGGGAAAGACGACCTTCAGCTCGCTCGGAAGCAACATCCAATATAACAATCTGTGTATAGCCGAGAATGAGGAAGCACTTCCCGCAGGTTGGCCGCCCACGCATGTATTGATGGGCGCGAAACCTACCGACAGCATGGTTTCGGTTGGGACAGGCTGGAGCTATATCTCGAGCGTGGGAGAAGCGCAGAGATGGTATCCGCCCCAATACCTGATCCGCGACTATATGAGAGCACTGAGCGGAATGGGCGCTACCATCATCATGGATCCCGCGGTTGCGGCAATACTCCACGACGACCCAAACAACTTTGCCACCAAAAGGGATCTCAGCAAGTGGCTCGCCGACAATGTGGAAAAAACCGTAGCTTCGTATTGGGGCAACGGCGTTGTTTCCACGATGAATACGTCCATGGCTATCCAGGGCTTGGACAATCCCAACTTAAGCGCTCTCTCTAAATCCTATAAACAGGTCAAAGAGGCCCCGGATACGCTGACGAAGCCTTTCCAGGCAAACGGGATTAATATTGTGGTTGCCGGCGCCGGGCAGACGACCTGGTTTGTAACAGACTTCAGAGTTGGCCGGGGCAATTCGGTCGACGCCTGGAGGTAGTTCGGCAGTAGGTATAAGCAGAAAAAAACCGCGGACCTGATGCTTTAGATCCGCGGTTTTTTCTTTAGGCCGCAAAAGCTTTTTCAACCACGAATCACACGAAAAAACACAAAACAAATAAACCTTCTTTCGTGTTCTTCGTGTATTTCGTGGTTAAAGGCTTATCGCCAAGGATCGATCTGGATCGATCGACCTGACATCATACCGCCCATGCAAAAATAGTTGTTGTTGGATCCACCGGTG
>Ga0116127_1002136_pt1 | contig 10322 bp, 7 predicted proteins | sample June2015DPH_16_1_FD_89731 | JGI IMG/M metagenome (GOLD analysis project Ga0116127, IMG submission 89731) | Peatland microbial communities from SPRUCE experiment site at the Marcell Experimental Forest, Minnesota, USA - June2015DPH_16_100 | ecosystem: Environmental > Terrestrial > Soil > Wetlands... | reverse complement strand
TGGTGACGTTACCTTTGTGGAAGGGAATACAGTTCCACCTAATAATGAAGGGGTAAGACAAGAATTTACGTTAGTGAAGAAAACGCCGCACGAGCGAAAATAGTTGTATTGTAACGTTAAGCTAAATTAGAAAGCTCGGTTAACCATCCCGCGCCTAACTTTTCGATTGTTGCAAGTTAGGAGGTTGAGATGGTTACTACCTGCAAAGTGCTAAACGCGTTATGCTGGCGTGCGCTCACGCGCCGACAGGTGCTATTTTGTCCTCATCAATTCCTTCAATATCGGCACGCGATTTAGCGCGATTACTCTTGCAGCACTTGAGAAATTGAAAGTTTTGTGTGACACGTGGGTAAACAGGGAGCGACTTATTGCCGATACTATCATGTTATATCTGGAATAAGTTCTCGCCCCTACATTTCTTGACCAGTGTCTAAGGATGAAGGCAGGCGAGGTTGCAGGAGTTGGGAGCCAGCAGGAGTAAATAATCGGCGGGTGCTGGGAAGCTGATGGAGAATGTTATGGTAACAAGCTTTAAATATGTTCACTAGTCTTTATATATGTTCATAAAAAGTGAACATATATAAACAGGTATGAACATAATTAAAATCATGACAGATTTGTATACAGGAAAAGCTGTAGATGTTGATAGGGTCCTACTAGTCAACTATCCCCAGACTTTTGACTTGCGAAACTTAGCTACAGCATCCCACGTTTCGCTAGGACAGGTGTACAACGTGTCAAAAGCGCTAATTCGCGACAGGATTGCAATTCATGCTGAAGGACGAAATCGGCTTAAGCTGATGGCCCCGTCAGTTTTGCTTAGCAGATGGGCCACAGTAAATAATTTCGTAGCAAATACAAAATTTATTGAATACTATTCGCCTGAAGAGGACATTTCAAAGCTCTTTGCTAAACTCACCGGACTAAATGCCCCGGAATATGCACTCACTGGTTTGTCTGGTGCATTGCTTGTAGCTCCGTTTGTGCGACCAACGAGCGTCCACATATATGTCAATTCGGAAAATGACGCCAAGGAATTGGCAAATTTGCTTGGCCTGATGCCGATTGAAGCTAATGGAAATGTAAAGTTTGCTATTGCTAAAAGCAGAGGGGTCTTTTACGGCGCAATGAAGGCCAAAGGTGTCAATGTCGTTTCACCATTTCAACTTTATGCGGATATATTCAATTATCCTGCTCGAGGAAAAGAAGCAGCGAGCGAATTGTATAAGGTAATTCAGGACAATTGGAAAGCACCCGACGCTTCAATAAATGTATGACAAGGCACGAACCGCAGCTTCAGAACTGGCGCTTTCAAAACTCGCACGCAACCTAACGCAGTATCACGAGGACATTGTAATTGCTGGTGGATGGGCGCCCTACTACATCACGCAAGGCCGCTTCCATCATTGTGGCAGCGAAGATATAGACTTAGTCCTCAAAACAAAGATTCCTCGTCAAGATGAGAGTATCTGCGACATCCTCAGGCGCATTGGTTACATTCGAGTCGGCAAATTTCAATTTCAAAAACGCGAGAGGTCGCCCGTCGATAATTGGCTTTATTCTGTCGAATTAGACTTACTGTGTGAAGAAGAAGGCGCAGGAGTGAGAAGCGGCCTCTGCGAAGTGCAAGAGGGCCTTAAAGCGCGCCCTTTTCGCGGATTAGAGATTGCATTCGACTTTAACTATGAACCTGAAATAGGAACGAACTTCCCACTAGAAAGTCACTCAAATGCTAAAATCAAGGTAATTGATTTGGTGGGCTGTTTTGCGTTAAAGGGCCAATCCCTCAAGGATAGGGATGACGAGGAAAAGAAGCTTAAGGATGCGTACGACATTTTTGCCCTGACATATTACGGCGGGGGACCCTCAGACGCAGCCACCCATTTTAACCAAACGGTTTCAAGAACGGTGCTGCCCCTGAGAAATCTAAGGTTACTCCAAGACTCATATTTTTACATTCGCGATTCTTTCAGCGATAAGACGCAGATAGGTCCAGTCAGCGTCGAAACGTTTGCGCCAGAACATAGCAGCGATAGGGCTGTTGCGCGGATGAAGGGATTCTTAGACAACATCAAGTTTGATTAGCCAAAGAATCCCTTTTTAGATTTTAGACACCGACCTATTCGGCAAAGCCTCCCGGCTTAGGTTTTCAACAGGACGCTTGCCCAGTACTTCATGTAGATATCATAAACCGAATCAGGAAGCGGATGCTTGTAGAATCGCCAGTCAACCCCAGATACGCCGTGAGTGAGAACGTAAGCTCGATTTGACTGCTCCCATTCGATGGTATCGCCGTGCTGCTCGGCAAATTTTCTCAAGTCACCCATTACGAAGTGAGCGTTGCATTGCGACAGCGGTATCTTGTGTTCCCGCAGCCACCGTTCAAAAGACAATTGCTCAAAAATATGCTCGTTATCATCTCGACCGTCGAGAAGCGGGGCAACAGCGTCAATGACTTGGGGATGGAGCGGACAATAATGCTGCATTCTGATTTTATCACATTTAGGCGGGATATCGAGTACCGGTTTATCCGCGTTAAAAGCTTGTTTGAATTGGCCGACTATGAGTTGCGCTATAGTTGCTAGTGGTCTTTGTCCAGTGAACGCACCAAATAGCACCATCGCACGGTAGTTGATGCGATGATACTCGTCTATTTCTTCTCTTTGAGCAGCTTGCTCGATAGCGGACAGCAGGTTTTCGATATCTTGCTTCGTAACGATTCTAGCGGTAACGTGCTTTCGTTCTTGAAGCGTTTTCGGCATTTCGAGGAATAGTTCGAACGCTTGGTATCGCGCATCGAACCGCGTTTTTGCTAAATATTGGAAGAATGCCTTCGAGAAGTTGATGACTTTCCGTTTGGAGTAAACATCCGTGTATTTGCCCAGTACGTATTGGCGCAATGTGTCCAAAGTCGTTTTGCTTATCTGTCCCTTTGTGCAGTTCCAAAGAATCCGCGCAGCTTTTTTTAGCGAGGTGATTGTTTTGCTGCTTAACCCGACTGCCCGGCTGTCAGCATAACTCGATAACTCCTTTTTGGAGAACGTTAGTTTGAGCGTTTCAAGTGTGTCGCAAGCGATGCTCGGCGAACATTGGCAGTTTGAGTTGGCGCAAGAAGGCTGTAAATTAGCTGAAACGCCTAAATAAGCCCTGTCGAGGCTCCGACTCGGGTTCAAATCCCGACTCGGGCGCTCCTTTTTTGCTTTCTTTTGACCAACGAGGCCTCTCAGCGCAAGCAAAAGAGTGTAAACTCGAGTGTAAACTTAAACCTCAAGTCAGCAAGGCTGGTTTGTCAACGCTTACTCTTCAGTTCGCACTTGACGACCTGAACGTGTATTTCGCATTAAGGTCTACAGGGCTAGCTCACAAGACTGTTATTTGGCTGAAAAAAGCAGAAGAATTGTTGTGGAATGCAACAAGAGGCGCTATTAGCGTTTCCACAATGAGTCTTCTACGCCACAACATCCTTTCAAAATACCGTGATATTTATGCGAAACGCAAAACCTTGGGGTTTGCTCGTGCCTTTCTGCGCTACTTGTCTAAAAGCAAGTTTGACGAGCGGTATGCCGCCTTTGACTTATTCTTGGAGCTGCCTCGTGCGGTTAAGGAGCGCAAGCACGTCACAAGTCGCATTGTGACTAAAGAGGACGTTGAAAATGTGCTCAAAGCCATTGAACAAGCACATGACTATGGGCGAGTTGACAACTATCACTACCTCAACTACAAAGCCATGGTGCTATTTGGCGCGTTCACTGGACAACGACCTTTGGCGACAATCGCCCGACTAACGGTGGGGCAGCTTAAAGAAGCTGTGAAGATGAAGAAACCCATCATCGAAGTACTTCCACAGCAAGACAAAATTCGCATGCAGCACTACTGCCCCTTGCACCCCCAAGTTGTTGAGGCAATGCTGCCTATGCTGGAAGGTCGATTCGATGATGAGCGTGTTTTTGAGCAACTGTCGTTTCAGCGATGGCTTAGGCACAACGACGTTCGACTTTTGCACCTCAATGCTCGTATCGTCAACGGTGATCTAAGGAAATTCTGTGAGCAAATGGGTGACATACTACAATGGGATCAGTCAAACAAGAACTATATTCTCACCCACGGCGTTTCTGGGGTGGATTGGCGGTTTTACAAACATCCGCTGCCTGAGAACGTTTATGATGTTTATATGCGATATTGGAAGGACGTTGAATTCATATTTCTTGACAACTAGCGAAACTCAAACGCCATCTCATCTCAAACTCAGCTATGCGACAGCCTAAGCCGATCAGGTTTTCAGCAGCTAAGATCTTCTAATCAACGTTACAGAGGAAAGACGAAGCTGAGAGAGGAGTGAATCATCAATTGACTGCGTATCACATCAGTTGCGTACGCCTTTCGAACGATTAGCGCGAAGAGCGTCCTGATGTGAAGCCTGATCTTCACGCGGCCAACCTCTCCGACGCCGACCTCTACAAAGCCGGCCTCCACAACGCCAACCTTTTCTCCGCCAGACTCTCCAACCCCCTTCTCTCAAATGCCGGCCTATGCATCGCCAACTTCTCCAACGCCCTTCTCTCCAATACTGATCTGCGCATAGCCAACTTCTCCAACGCCTTTCTCTCCAATGACGAGCTTTCCTTCGCCAAAAGGAACGATGTCTCCTTTGTCGACTCTGCCTATTTTTCGATGGCTCGAGCCATTCTAAAAGGGGGTGAGGGGGGTCAATCACGATACCATCGTCACTGACTGTAAGCATGATTTTTCCGAAAGGCCACCAATCACAAGGAAGAAGGTAATATACAAGCTGATTCTGATTCGCCTCCTCTAGGCGTATGCGTTTGCGCGTGAAAAGGGGTTTGATCCCCAAAATCGCCTTACCCATAATTGAGTGAGTCTGAGGAATGGAGTCTAAACGCCAGTCAAATACCACTCTGGCCTCCTTATCAAGTGGCCACCGACGTTTCGCCTTTTCAAGAATTATGACGACCTTGGCGACTAGCAGCTTGTTGAGAACAGGGCTCGCATTGAAGGTTGCATCATTAAACGGCACGAACAGAGATACCAAGCCTTTTTTCGTTTCCACATCGTGCAGTGCCAAGCGTGCGCCTGTATTGTAGTGAGAATACACCAATCCCACTTGGTGTAGGAAGCGATTGAAATCCTCCTTCGTCGGATAACGTTTGAGGAGTTTCATATTTTTGATGGCCCACAACGCGGCTGCCTCCGCTATGGCCCGTTTCGGAAACTCGCTCTGCGGGCGCCCCCTCTTACCATCGTGGAGCCACGTGCGGGAGATGAGGCCTTGACTCGCCCACGTCCGAAGCGTCTTTGTGCTAATCTCCCTTCTCTCGCCGTTCTTGCTAGTTGCGCGGCTTCCTATGTTGTATTGCGAGAGTAGCTGTTTTCCAAGCTCTTTTGAGTTCATGTATAGAAGCACCTAGATCAATTTAAATGGAAATCAAAGGCCGTCAGTATTTTTGGAAGCTACTTGCCCAGAATATGTAGCAGACAAACGTATAGTTGCTTAAATGTGTCGAAACACGGCGGACGCCAACAATCCACATCTCGCTCGTGACGAACTTGAAGCCGCGATACTCAAAACTCTGGAACAGGGCGTGTTGATGACGGCTCCTCAAGTCGCTCGCGCCATAGGAGCGCCCACATCAACGACACGATGGAGGCTTTGCCAGATGCTTGGGGCCGACATCGTTCGGGGCGACTGGCGCCGGGGTTTTCTGTTCTACTCTCTCAGTGAGAGTCAAAACCCGAAAGAGAAGAACCATAACGGCGGTTGAAAATGAACACGCAGAAAGTTGTGCTGTGCTCCCGGGCTTGCAGTTCCGTCACTTGTCACAATAAGGGAGCTCACGGAGGCGTCGTACAGTAAAAATAGCACTCCCTCTGCTGTTCAAGCAACAGGGGGAGCAAACGAACACGGCAAAGTAATATGTTCAATATACCTATTGTCTCAATACTTAATGACTTTTGTGGGTCAAATCTCGACCCAAGCTCGAAGAGCCGACAGCTTGTCATAAAGAGCCCCTTTCGAGACGATGCACATCCAAGCTTCACTATCTACGTTGACACAAATACCGCCTACGATTGGGGAACAGGTGAATCCTTTGATTGCGTCGAGATTGCGAAGCGAGCGCGTGGCATCACTTACGCCGAGGCCCTAAAGATCTTAAAGGAACGGTACAATGTCGCGCCGCTGTCTCCCGATGAGGAGACAGAAATCCAACAGTGCGCGTCGCTGCAGCACTATGTTGAAATTACACACGGTCATATTACGCACGAACACATTACCGCGCTCAAGGCACGAGGGATCCCCGAAGAGGCCGTAGCTGAACGAAAGTGCGGTTTCCATCCGAAAGGATTCGATGAAATCGACGCAGCCACTTTTTCAGAATTAGGAATCACCGATGAATTTGGTGGCAGAATCGTCCTACCCTGCTACTTAAATAAGAGACTTGTTTATGCGGTTGGTTGGGACTATCTTGGCAACAGTGATAAGAAATACGTCTTTCCAGCGCACTGGCCCCGCCCGATGGTCGGCACGACTGGCAACGATCCACTATTGGTTGAGGGGATCTTCGACCTCTGGGTGTGCGAGCAAGCAGGCGTGCCTGCCATATCGGGTCTCTCAAGCATTATTACAGAAACACAAAAGGAGTTCCTGCGAAAGCTAGAGCACGTCACTATTCTTTTTGATGGAGATGACGCTGGGGAACAGGCCGCTGAGAAGCTGGCGCTGGAACTTTTCCCGCGAGCTCTAGTAGCAACGTTGCCGCGTGGAGATGATCCCAACGCCCTATATTGTCGTGTTGGGCCTGAAAAGTTTGTCTCTGAGCTGCAAGCACTCAAAAAGCACGCGCGTAATCCATTGAAGAGTCGTCTTCAAGCATTGGATGGCGTGGGAGATCAATTTGAGGCGCTTGATTGCGTGAAGCAAATTGCAGGCCTGCTCGCCCGTTTGCCAAAGTCGGAGCAGGAGCCTCACATTGACCTGATCATCAAAAAAGTTAGGAGGTTCGGCATATCAAAGGCCGCAATAAGAGGGCAGATCAGGGCAATCGCCTTAGAACGCCAACGCGAAGAACGGCAGCTTGCGACCGACAAAGCGACGCAGCTTTTCAAAGCTGCAATGACCCGATATAGCCTTTTTCACGACAAAGAGGGAAAGCTGTACGCTCAATTTGAGATTAACGGTCATTGCGAGCAATACCCGCTTAGCTCGGAAGCATTCAAGGCGGACCTCAACCTGCTCGCTTTCGAAACGTCAGGGAGCATTCCAAACTCAGAGGTCATTAGAACCGTTATCGCTCAACTGAAAGGCCTCGCTCGATTTCACGGGAAATGCGTCAAACTAAACAATCGAGTTGCTGAGCATGATGGGGCATTCTTGTATGATCTCACGAATGAAGACTGGTCAATCGTTCGCATTGCGCCGGACAGATGGGAAATAATTCACCACCCAGACCCAATATTCCAGCGATTCCAGCACCAAGCGCCTCAAGCACCCCCTGATCGTGAGGGAAGCTTAGACTGCTTCTTTGACTTGATACGCATTCCCGACCCGCATCAGGAACTGCTCCTTAAGGTGTTTATGGTCTACTGCCTAATCCCCGGCGTCCCGATGCCCATTCTGTATGTCTACGGCGAAAAAGGCTCAGGCAAGAGCACAATCACCAAGCTCATCCGAATGGCCATCGATCCCTCATCGCTCGAAAGTTTAGGAGAGCCAAGAGACTTGGAAACGGTGCGCCACCAGCTGCACAATCATTGGCTCCCGCTCTTCGACAACATCAACTATATGCCACCCTGGTTTGTCCGCGCCTGCTGCACTGCAAGCACCGGAGAAGGAGACGATATCCGAAAAAAGTACACTGATAACGACTCATTCATTATCAAGTTTTTAAGGCCTATCATCATCAATGCCATCAATCGGTTGGCGACGGGGTACACCGACTTTCAAGATCGACTTTTAATTATCAAGTTGCCTCGCCTCGACAAAGCTAGCAGAAGAGAGGAGCGCGAGATTCGCAGGCAGTTTAACGCGATGCGGCCCCAGCTGATCGGCGGGTTACTGAACGCATTAAGCAAGGCGATGGCGCTGAAACCTACGATCGCCGTGACTGAACTGGGCCGGATGGCCGATTTTACGGTTTGGGGCTGCGCGATTGCTCAGGCATTAGGATACTCCAAGGATGAATTCTTAGACGCATATGCCGAGAATCAAAATCTTGTCAATTACGAAGTCATTGAGGGGCACCCCGTAGCTAGTTGCTTGATGACCTTGGTTGAGCGGCAAACAGGAGCGCAATGGCAGGGATCCGCCACCGAACTGTTTGAAGAGCTTGAAGATCTGGCGGTCGAACTTAAGATCAATACAAAGCAACGTGTCTGGCCCAAAGCGCCTAACAGCTTGATGCGTCGCCTAAATGAGCTGAAAAGCAATCTTCACGACGTTGGCATCGTTTTCGACGAGGATCGAACAAGCGAAGGAACGAATCGTGTAAAGAGCGTCATCATAAGAAAAGCGTCGTCGATTGCCCCCGATTCTTTTGAAAAGATTGAGCAGACTTCCGCGACTACTCCGCTGAAAGACGTGGTCGTTCAACGCTCCCTTGCTTCAGATGCAGAACCTGAATCTAAGTTAGATCCTGAATCACCGCCTGATATCAGCTCGGGCGCGGTAGCGGTTGACATTGAAACTACTGGCCTCGACCCATCCAAAGAAGACATACGCCTAGTGAGCTGCGTAAGTGACGACTCGCGAAACGTGTTCTCGAATCCTGAGCCTATCAAGCACATCTTGGCAGATTCCTCCATACTAAAGGTCTTCCACAACGCCGCCTTCGATGTGTGCTTCTTGGCGGCTAAGGGCTACGTGGTGAACAATTATGCCTGCACAATGGTGATGGCCCAAATCCTGGACAGCAACAGCGGCAGCCACAAGCTGAAAGACCTGACCAAGCAGCACCTGCACAAGGATCTTGACAAGACGTATCAAGACCCGCGCTGTTGGAAAGCCGAAATCACAGAAGCACACCGCGAGTATGCGATTACGGACGCGCTTGTCACTTATGACCTCTATCACATTCTTAAGCAGCTTATCGTCGAGCAGAACCTGCAGGGCGTCTGCGATAGGGAGATGCGAGCCCTACCTTCGGTGATTCGCCTTCAAACCGACGGCTTCTACTTTGATTACAAGAGTTGGAGTATAGCTCTTGCCGAGCGGTTGCGTGCAAGAGAAACCCTTGAGCGCGAGATTAAGGCATTATTAGTAAGTGACATCAACCTCTCATCACCCGAACAGCTGCTCCAGTGTCTCAGAAATCGCGGCTATTCGGATCTCAAAGACACGAGCGACAATACGCTCGCTCTTATAGAAGACACAATTCCCAAGATGCAGCCGGTGATCAAGAAGTTGCGGGACTGGCGAGAACTCAATAAGCTCGTCACCACCTACGGACAGAAATTGCTAGATACGGTTGATGACGATGGGCGCATTTATCCTAACTTCAGGCTGATCGGCACGGTCACAGGCCGCATGTCATGCAGCGGCCCCAACGTCCAACAGGTGCCTTCTGAGCTTAAGAAATATTTCAAAGCCCCTAGAGGACGAAAGCTCGTCATTGCTGATTATTCACAGATCGAATTGCGAGTCGCTGCCGAATTGAGCCGTGACAAAGTAATGATTGAAGCTTTGCACGCTGGCGAAGATTTGCACACCAAAACGGCTCAGCTCGTGTTGCGGAAGGCCGCGATCTCAAAGGAGGAACGGCAACTCGCGAAGGGGATCAACTTCGGCCTTGTCTACGGAATGTCTGCCTTCGGGCTGCATCGCACCTTGAAAACAGGCTATGGGGTACATATCTCGAACGCTGAAAGTGAGCAGTTCAGGAATCGATTTTTGGAATCGTATCCGGGTATCCGTCGATGGCACGAAGAGCAGGTGAACCGTCACAGGATCTCATCCCTTGGGGGGAGATCGTGGAAAGACCTACCAAGGCCTAGACAGTCAGGGTGGCGCCACAGACTCAACTACCCAGTGCAGGCAGCAGGAGCAGAGGGGCTAAAGGAAGCACTAGCGCTGCTTATTGACTCACTTCCTGACGAGTGGAAGCTCGTTAACGTCATTCACGATGAGATTGTTCTGGAAGTTCCAGAAGCTGAAGCCGATCGGGCCGCAGAATTCGTAAAATCGTGTATGATAGAAGGCATGAAATGCCTGCTAGAAAGCGTCCCGATCGAAGTCACAGTCACCAAAGCCGACGCGTGGGCTAAATAAAACGCGAAGTGGGCGATGTGATAGGGGGGATTAAAAGTGAACG
>Ga0116127_1002130_pt1 | contig 10348 bp, 14 predicted proteins | sample June2015DPH_16_1_FD_89731 | JGI IMG/M metagenome (GOLD analysis project Ga0116127, IMG submission 89731) | Peatland microbial communities from SPRUCE experiment site at the Marcell Experimental Forest, Minnesota, USA - June2015DPH_16_100 | ecosystem: Environmental > Terrestrial > Soil > Wetlands... | reverse complement strand
GATCTTGCACTACGGCCAAGCGCACCCTACCGGCATACTTGCCACCACGACGAGGCACGGCCTTGCTCTGCTCTCCGAATGGGTTCTCGCTGGGCTTCGGCCCCTTGCGATGGCAAACCTCCACGCAGCCCACCACGAGCGTTTTGTGATGGGTTCCCTTGCCCTCGCCTCGGGTCTTGCCACCGATCCAAACCTCGTCCAGCTCCACCGTGTTGACGCCGCCAATTTGGTCAGCGTTGGCTCGGACCATACCCGAGCGCAACTTATGGAGAATCTGAAAAGCCGTCTCGTACCGACCGATGCCGAGCTGGCGTTGAAACTGGACCGCCGACATGCCAGGCGTGAGACTCGCCACAAGGTAGGCACCCCAGAACCACGTCAACAGCGATGTGTGGCTGTCCTGCATGATGGTGCCGCGCATGAGATAGGTGTCCTTGCGGCAGGCCCGGCAGCGCAGCACTTGAGGCTTGGCCGTGAAGCGGAAAGGATCTGCCGCGTGCTCGCAAGACGGGCACACGAAGCCGTCAGGCCAGCGCACTGATTCCAGGTACTTGGCGCATGCCGCATCATCTGGAAAGAGCTTCTGGAACTCTAGGAGACTCTTGGGGAAAGGAAGGTTTTTCACAGATCCTCAGATGTGATCGGGTTCCGATCAGCAAATTCCAGCCCTGTCATCTCTGATCCCGTGGCGCGCACCATTTCCTGCTCAATTGTTGTCTTGGTTGCCCCTCTTACGTTGGCTTCGCGGCCACTGTCGAACGATTTGCAGGATATCAGCGATAGCACTCCACCAAAGCGCACTGCTTTAACGGAGTAGTCGCGGCTTCCGATAGTGGCTGTGGCCGAATACCAAATAAAAGCACTAGGTTGCCTTTGAGTGGATATTAGGTTGGATATGCTGGCTTTCATGGCTATTCCTCCTTGTGCCGAGGAAGCGTGGCGACGGGCCAACTGTCCACGAGTACAGGACGCACTTTTAGGAACCGATCACAGTGGGTGCAGCGTGTTTCGCGCCTGCGTGCTTCGGCTCCGGAGAGCGGTTTACGCACACCTGAGCCATCGCAAGTAATCCGATGTGGCATCCGCCTAGGTTCGGCATGCAACTTAGAGATAACGCCCTCAGAAATCTGCCGCTCAAAGCCAACGCCGTATGAATACGCCTCGGCCATCTCGCGCTTTCCAACGCCCACCCAATTGACGCCGCTGGTCCCGTATCGAGTCATGACCTTGCCTGTCTGCCGCGCTGAGAGCCCCTCGGCGGCGGTCAAGAAGTTGTGGTAGCGAACCTTGTCGAAAACCATGCCCATCCGTGTTTCCATAGTCAAAGACTAACCGATGTCGTGGTGGTTGTCAACCGGATAAGCATGAATCAAGTGGTAAAAAGCACTTTTTGTAAGCCGTCGTTTTCCCAAACAAAAACGCGGGGTTGTGGGTGTAGGTGCTTGTGGTTTTTTCCTTTGGCGTCGCGGCCGTTATCGGAGGTTGTAGAGATACAAGATGGCGGCCCAGCCTTCGGGCAAAAGTGCGGGTGGATATTCGAGGTTGCAAGCAATGACAAGTTGGTCGAGGAACCAGCGAGCGTGCATGAAGGCTTCCACGATAGGTCTGGTGTGCGCGGCCCAGGCTTTATTGTGGGACAGCTTGAAGTTGTGACCAGTGCCGTTGGCGATGATTTCCTCGAACAGATTGTTGAGTGTCTTGTCTTCGCTTGGCGACAGCGTTCGGAATTGCTCTACCAGCTTGAGCGTCAGAGGTTGGAGTCTCCAGTAGACCTTGAACGAGGTGTGGTAGAAGCGATAGATGCCATCATCTCCGGTGTCGCGACATCTATCTTGCAGTGCTTGAAGTTCGAGTCGATGGGACTTGATGTTGGTGAGCAGCTTGTTTGCTTCGGGGCGCGGGTCGAGGTTGGGATGGTCCATGGTTTTCATTTTTTCCAAAAACGAGCGAGCCACATCTCCTCTAATGGGCGATTCGGCAGGAAGAGATGTGTCTCGCTCAAAGGGGCAACCGTTATCCGACGGGACGTGGACCATTGGACTTTTTGCCATCTCGGGTAAGTTCGACCTGGAGTTCGAGTTCGCGGATGCGGATTCTGGCTGCTTCGTTGTCGAGGTGTTTGGCGAGGAGGGTTGTGCTACTTTCGCGAATGCCTTTCAGGAACTCGACGAAGCCAAGTGCGACATCGACGGAAGTTTCGGTGGTGTATGTGTGTTTGAGGACTCTCGATTCATCAGCCATTGTTTGTCTCCTTCTTGGTGGATTCTTGAATTTCAGGGTGTGAACTTTGGACAGCAGGTGGGGTGGACGGGGCGATATCGGCCAATGGTGATTCGGCGATGGGTAGGGTGGTGGTAGGTGGGGGTGCGATCTCAGGCATGTTGTCGTGGAGGCCGTGGCGAGCGAGGGCAAGACGGGCGATGTAGTCAAGGGGGCTGGTGACGATGGGAAACTCGGGATTCCCGGTCATGCCTTCTGGCTCGAACCTCATGTTGACGAACTTCGACATGGATTGCTCGAAGGGTACGCCGTATTGCCAGGCGATGGAGAGGCTCATGGCGACAGCGTCGAGAGCCCCCGAGGCCATAGAGCCGGAACGGTCACTCTTGATGAAGATCTCGCCGGGGCGGCCGGTGTCGGGGAAGAGGTTGATGGTGACCCACATTTCCAGGTCGCCGTTGCGATGTCCTGGTCTGGGGATTTTGATTTCGTAGGTGGTGCCAGATCGCTCTTTGGGGAGTTTTTTTCTTTCGGCCATGGATGTGCCTTCGTTGTGTGGTGGGTTGAACGGGCGAGGGGAATCTTCGGGCAGGATGAGTCTTAGGGTTTGCGGGGGTGGTGGATGGCGCGGCGGGAGGCGAGGAGTGAGAGAGCTAGGGGAGCCACGAGATCGGAAATGTTGTCGTAGTGGCGTCCCACTCGAACAGCGCGATTGTATTCACGGCGAGCCCGAGCTTTTTGGCGCTCCCTAGCGGGTTTTCGCATAAGTCTTTTGGCTATTGCCCGTTGTCGCTTCTTGCTCATGGTTTTGCTTTTGGGGAGGGTTTTACTCGTCGCGTGGTGATCGACAGTGTTCGCCCTTGGAGATGCGGATAGCAAGCTTCTCGGGTGTGCCGGATTGCCATTTCAGCCAATTCACGATGGCCGTGCGTTCGGAGATGCGACCGAGCATTCGGCCGGTACTTTCTCCTTGGAGTCGAGCTACGGCTATTTCCTCGCCGGTATATTCTATGCCTATCTGGTTGACGACCATTTTGTAGAAATACGCGTCTTCATTTTACTGAATTATAGCTTCTTCAGGTAGTCGATCCCATCCTGGTATGTGTTGAAACAACGACCGAAGGCTGCGACTCGGTAGCTTACCTTGTTGTCCGAGAGATTAGAAACCTTGAGGATCAGTCTCTCTCCTATTCTGGTGACAGTTGACTCAAAGGTTGGACCGTAACCTTCTTCTCCGAAAATCTGAGCTGGAAAGGTTCCGGGTGTTACAAACAAGCTTTCGTCGCCACTGAGTAAGTCAATGACAGACAGTTTCTCAAGTCCGTCCGGCGAGTTCATCAGGATCCACTTCAACACGAAATGATTCTCCATCTCTAGACAGCTTGACACTGTGCCGTGTGCTCCGAGCGTGACGGGCGGCCAGGTACACACAACCTCGCCGCCTTGGGAAGGTATTGTCTTAGAGATCAGTTTACTTGAGGATCTTTTCGACAGACGTTCGGCTGTAGCAGCGACGGCACGGTTCTCGGTAGAGAGCATTCTGTATATAAGAGCATCGACCTTCTTTGCACCGTCCTGAACCTTGGAGTAGTCGAGCAGACCGTTCATCGCAAGGATCTCCTGTACGACGACTTGAGCCTCGACGCTCGGTTCGTAGGTTGGTAGGGGTTTGATCCACTCGTGAGTCTTGTTGTTCCGATTGTTCGCGAGGTACTCCTTGGCGACCGCGACCTGGTTCTCGAAGTAGGCTATGAAGTCAAGAATTGCTTCGGAGGTGGCATGGGATCCGCTTTAGCGATGACCGTTCATGACTGGTCCCAAAAAGAAGACCTGCTCCGTGGGTTCGTGCCCGAGTCCGAAGGTATTATTGAAGCCCAGCTCGCGTACTGTCTCTAGGACCACGTCGTTAAAACTCTTGAGAGCGTTGTCGTTGTGCTCGGTTTCTGGGGATAGTCTGTGTGTTTTCATCCCTTTTCCTCTCTATTTACTCGTGGTTGTCAACCGGATAAGCATGGTATATTCCATGCCTATCCGGTTGACGACCATTCGCCATTCGTTGTGAGCCGACGAATCTAATGCAACTTGATGTTTTCGAGGACTTGCAACCAATCCAAGGTGAGCAGGTAGCAAACTGTGCAAAGATGCAGTTTCTGGGTTTGTTCCGAGGGACCAGTAGTACCAAAGAGTAGTGCTCCTGGGCTTTCAAGAAGCTGTCGACAACGATAACATCTCATCTCAAATGACCTGACACTTTCTGCCGGTCGAACCTGCACACCTTCAAACCGTGCTCTAAATTCACATGGTTTTTGAATTGCGTTACGAATGGTCAAGGTCACCAGATCATTAGCATGTGCCGCGTCGAGTTTGAGGTTGGTGTTCGTAATCGATTCACTGAACACCGCGCCTGGAATTGCAGTGGTAGGCTTCACGAGTCTTAACTGTCTGATCTCTCGAATCTTGATGTTGAGCACCTCGAAACAGTGAGCGATCTCGTCTGGAATGATGAGCCTCATGAGCAAACACTCGCTCACAGTCTTGGAGGACACTTCAAGTTGTTCGCCGCTTCCGACTAGCACCTTGTCAAACTCTACGATGCATTTCTTGTTTTCCTGCATTTTTGTTCTCCTATCTATTCGATGGTGGTTGTAAACCGGATAAGCATGGTATATTCCTTGGAAGGGCGAGGGCCAGGTGGTCGACCACCAGGCATGTTAGGCACTCCTTAGACGCAGTCGTCCGGATCGATATAGTCGTCGTCGTCGAGCGCGCCTTTGTCCATCTTTTTGGGGCCGATCAGGAGTTCGAGGCGCGATTCTTTGATCTGCTCGACGATGGTTGCCAAGGCGATGAGGGCTCGGCCTGAGCCCTTGCATTCGGGGCATTTTTCGCGAGGCACGGCCAGAGGGTTGTCTGGGTCGCAGTGGGCACACTCCGTCGTCAATCCTTGAACCGGGCTCAGATCTTCTTCCAGATCTCGTTCGCGGTACGCTAGTGCTGGCGACATTGGCATCCTCCTTTACATGAGGATGCGTTAAGACTAGCAGATTATTTGGGGGTTGGGTCATCTTTTTTTGTATCTTCTGCTGGAGGACTTGCAGCAGAAATTTGATTTTCGGTTTCCAAATCGGCGAACTGAGCTTCCAGATCGGTAAGATCCGAATCGTCGTCGGTGGGCTCGTCCAAGGCCGCATTCATTTCGAGCTGGTCGTCGAGGGCGGCGGTGACGGAGGCGCGAAGCCCCATGAGGCAGACTCGGAGTTCTTCGGCTCCTTGACGCTTGAGTCGATCCAATCTGGATACGAACTGCTCGGGTGTTTCGACGCGATCAAGCATGAGGTCGATTACATCGTTGGCATCGGTGATGAGGTCGAATAGGGACGAGATTTTCATGGGGTGTGCTCCAGACCTATGGAATGACGAATGGGAGGGATGGTTGGCGCTCCATGCTTGCGAGGGTGTGGAGCGGACAAAGGTAGATGTAGTATAGAGAGATGGATGCGTTTCGGTGTTCTTCGATTCTACCGACGGTCCAGCCGGGTGGAATTTCGGAGCCTCGATAGCTGCTAGGGAGTTTCGTTGTGCATCCTTGATGGCTGCAAGTGAATTGTTCCTTGGCAGTCGACAACTACCACTCCACGACAGTGGTCGGTATGTTGGCTGAGCGAACGGCTTCGACAGAAATCTCGCCCTGGATTGTTTGTGGAGGATCCTTGCTGGCCAGCAGGAGGCAAGCGTACACTGGTACTCCTTCATCGTTTTTTGAGATGGTGTGTGAAAGCCAGATCATGGGCAGAATTCCCAGGCCCGTGGGGATAGCATAGACGACACGGGTTCCACCTCCCCGGACAGGAGCGTGGGGATCTTGTTTGTAGGCGTCGGTATCGAGCTTGATGATCAGATCGCTATCAGCCATTGTTTTCTCCTTGGGGTTCCACGGCCGGTTGTTCGGAGGGTGGTTCCGTGGCAACGGATTGCTGGGAGACAGACGACTCGGCAGGCGTCCGCGTCGCGTCAGGTCCTTGCTCGATTACTGGCGCGGGTTCCTGAGTTGGTTCCTGTGGTGGGGTTGGAGCTTGAGTTGGAGCTGGATTAGGTTCGCCGACAGTTTGAGTGGGTTCGGCCGGTGGGATCATCTTTAAGATGGGGGCGAATTTGGTGGCGAATTTGGTGGCGACCTGTTGGCCGAACGTTTCGGCCGCGATGGACAGGCAGGGCAAGAGTTTGCCGAGCTTTTTCTGATCGATCTTGGCGAGGGTCGTCTTGGTGAAGACAGCCATGCCGAGGTCGATGAGGTCGTCCGTTTTCCAATCCGGTTTGAGGTCTGCGTCCCACATAGTTCGGATGTAGTAGGCGATTTCCTCTCGACTGAGAGTTCCAGGTTTAAGCTTTTCAGCTTCGGACATGATCTCCTGGCTGACTCCGACGGTCTTCAAGAAGGCGATGAATTCGGAGTAGAATTTCTCAGCCACGTGTTTGCCTAGATACTCGGCGACAATGGACAGGTAGGGTAGGAGAGTGTCGAGTCGTTCAGGATCCATTTTGGACAGGGAGATCTTGTCCTTGATGGCTGTGCCGTAGTCGATGAGGAGCTTGCGGGGCCAGGTTGGTTTGAGAAGGCCGTCCCATTTGGTGCAGATATGGAAGGCGATGTCTTTTTTCGTCATGTCGGAGGATTGCGCGTCGTTTTCGGCTTTGGTATCGCTCATTATCTAAGGCTCCGTCTTGTGTGGGTTGGGGTGAAGGAAAAGGTCAGATGGAAAGGCCGTGGTTTTTGAGGGTACTGTCGAGTACGGCCTTGATTTCGGCAACGATGGGTTTGTCGCCTGCGATGAACGAGGCGGTTCTTACGATGGTGGTGATCTGCTTGAGGCGGGTGGCCTTGTCGGTGTCGCCGAGGTTTTTGATCTTGTGGAGGATGTCGGTGACGATGGCCGAGCTGTTGAACAGGCCGGGTGGTAGGGCTGGGTGGCTGGCGACCACTTTTTGGACGCTGTCCACGAGGTCATCGAAAGCAGCAGCCATCTCCTCGGACAAGAGATCGTTGTCGGTGAGCCCATGTTCGGCGACGAGTTTCTCGGCCTGGGCTTTGGCCGTGGCTGCCTCGTTGGCATTGCTGGAGCCGTTGGCCAGTTTCATGAGCTTGGCGACCTTTTCGGCTGCGTCTTTTCGGGTCATGTTTTTGCCTCTGTGGGAACAGTGGGTTTTGGAATACGGGTAGGCTTGGGCTGTCGGCCCATCACGAACATCTCGACGACAAAGCGGAGGTAGGAGGCGCGTTTGTGGCCGTTGGCTCTCGCTATGGCGTCGAATCGTTTTCCTACCGAGGCGTCGACATGGGTTTGTAGGAGCACTTTTTGGGATGCGCGGGGCAAGATGTGTACACATTTGCATAGGTTTGCATCATTTTCAATACTATTGTTTTTTCTTCTTGACCCCAGGAAAAGAAGGGGGTAGGAGGTCTTTGTTACATAGATACCCGCTTAGGAGAGGATTCTCTCCGGTTAGTCGAAAGACACAGGTCAGGCGGGGAATCACGGTCGCAAGACCGTATACGCCCAGTATTAAGAGCGTCAGTCGTGGTGAACTCGTAAGAGATGAGCTGCGCAGTTCGGGCTCGGCACGAGGCAGATCATTGCTCATCCTGGTTGCCGTTGTCCTCTGAATCGAATCTTGGAGGTGGAGGCATTTCGCCGATTTCCGGGTCGGGGAGAGCTTTCGTTCGGCGATCTTTGTACTGTCGCTGTTTCTTTTTTGGGTCGTAGATACCGGGCAAGTCTTCGCGAGCCCCAGAGCAGAAGTCGACGAGTCGAAGACAGAGGGTGCGAGTGGCAGGGTCGAGGTGTTGTGACACTTCGACAGCGAATCGGACTCGCTGCATGCGCTGGAGGCCACGCGCGGATGCTAGTTTGACGAGAAGTGGACGTTGTCGTTTGGTGGATGGTTGCCAATCTCCGACGACTTGGGGGTTGCGGCCAGCGTAGGAAAGCATCATCTTGTAGGCTTCGGAGGGTTCCATGATGGCCCACTTGATGTAGAGATCTATCGGGATGGGAGCTTTGGTTCGCCAGGCTTTGAGGACTTCTTCGGGTAAGCGGTCGAGACAGCGGAGGAGGTTGTGGACATAGGATTCCGAGTAACCAGCACGGATGGCGAAGTCGAGGGGTGTGATGTGGAAGCGATCACGCATGGTGCGTGCGGCACAAGCGATCTCATAGGAGTGCAGTTTGGACCGAGCCGAATTCTCGATGATGTTGGTCCAGTATTCTTCGATGGTAGGGGTGTTGTAAGGCAGAACGACGGCGGGAATCTTCTTCCATCCGAGTTGGCGCGCGACGGTTGTTCGGCGGAATCCGGCTCGGAGGTAGAACTCATTCGCATTTTCGTCGATGGCAATGACTGTGATGGGTACCTTGAGACCTTCGTGGCGCATGCTCTCGGAGAGTTCGTTCATCTCGTCTTTTTCGGCTTCGAGTCGCGTGTTGGTGAAGTTGGGATCGTCGAGGATACGATTGAGTGAGATCCATTCGACGCGTTGGACGATGATGGCCGAGTTCGTTTCGCCGCGAGGTCCATACTTGGCAACTTCGGCCTTGCGATGAAGTTCTTCGCGGCGCTTATCAATACGAGTGCGAGTTGTGTTCAGTATATATTGTCGGGCTCGAACTTGAGCTTGACCACCCAGATCGCTAACTCCTTTGGCTACGGCTTGTGGCGAATCGTTGTTGTCATTGACTTCAGATGTCGGTGGAAGCTGCGATGCAAAGGCATTGTCCAAGAACCGTTGGATGGTTTCTAGTTCCCCGGACTGTCTGACAATCGTTTCCTCATTTGAAGTATTGGCAGGTGGTTCAACCGTGTTGTCATCGTCGATTTCTTTTGCCATAGATTTTTTACTCGAAGTTGTCAGGCGGAGTTAATGGGAAGGAGGTCTGTTGCATGCGTATGCTCTCCGGCAGATGATCCAGGGCCTTGTCGATTACATTCTGTTTATTGATGACTTTTTGGCTCATATTCACATCGAGGGTGTTGTTCAGCACCAGGTGAATCACGTGGACCATCTTCTTTTGGCCTATACGGCACAGGCGGTCTTCGGCCTGGGAGAGAGTAGCGGGTACCCAGTCGATTTCGATGAAAATGGCGGTGGATGCTTTGGTCAGTGTTATACCAGTTCCCGCCGCTTTGAGTCCCCCTACAAAGACGCGTTTGGGGCCGTTTTGGAACTCTTGCACGGCTTTTCCACGCTCTTCCATTGGAGTGCCGCCGTAGAGTAGGACGGCATCCTTCTTATAGTGGGTGTAGATTTTCTCTAGCACATCCTGGTGGTGGGCGAAGATGACGACGTTGTCGAGTCCGTTGGCAAGCAGGTCGTCGATGTAGCGAAGGCACAGAGGGAGCTTGGCGAGTGCTGTCTTGTGCCGGAATTCAGACATTTCGGTGAAAGCAATGCCTACGAAGGCTTCAAGGGCTTTGACGGCGCGCTTGTACTCTTCCAGGGTTTTGGCAGCTTCGATGCGTGCCAGGGCGGCTTCGTAGTCGCGTTCGTAGAGGGCTTTCCATCGACGGAATTCGGGGTGGGTGCTCCAGTCGATCTCTTTGTCGCCGAGTACGACAAGTTGTCGTCGTTTGGGTGGAAGCTCCTTGAGCACGTCGTGTTTGAGTCTTCGGACCATAAAGGTGGCGCGGAGGCGTTGTTGCAGTTCGGGTAGGTGGGAGTGGCCTGTGGTGACGGTCACGGTGCGATCACCGTGTGCTTCTGTATGAAGTCCGCAGTATCGTCTCGCGAAGTCCCACCAATCGCCGAACTTGGCCGGGCAGATCGTAGCGGCCAAGGGCCAGATCTCCTTTGGGAAGTTTTCAAAGGGAGTGCCGGTTAAAGACAGCGTACGATGTGCTCGGTGGAACAGTCCGAATTCGCCGAGGACTGCTTGCGAGCGTTTGGACTGGGGGTTCTTGAGGGCATGGGCTTCGTCGAAGATTGCGAGATCCCAGGGTCGCTTCAAGCTTTCGAGGAAGGGGCTTTCGTAGTTGGATTCTTCGATGCGCCCGGTGCCGTGGCAAACGCTACATACCGTTCTCTTCCGCGAGGGAATACCTGGACCGTCATCCGGGTCGCATTCCGGACAGGTTT
>Ga0116127_1002128_pt1 | contig 10355 bp, 6 predicted proteins | sample June2015DPH_16_1_FD_89731 | JGI IMG/M metagenome (GOLD analysis project Ga0116127, IMG submission 89731) | Peatland microbial communities from SPRUCE experiment site at the Marcell Experimental Forest, Minnesota, USA - June2015DPH_16_100 | ecosystem: Environmental > Terrestrial > Soil > Wetlands... | reverse complement strand
GCTGTTGCTCTCCGGGGGAGAGAAAGCGCTGGCGGCGCTGGCGCTACTCATCGCGATCTTCCGCTACACCCCGAGCCCCTTCTGCATCCTGGACGAGGTGGATGCTCCGCTCGACGAGTCGAATATTGACCGCTTCAGCCGCATGGTCGAACAGATGAGCCGGCACACGCAGTTCATCCTGATTACCCACAGCAAACGGACCATGGAAATCGCACGCGTGATGTACGGCGTCACTATGGAGGAACCGGGCGTGTCCAAGCTGGTCTCAGTCCGATTCGAGTCAAAGATCGGAGAGTGAAATGACTGAGAGTAAAGGGCAAATAGGAACCGCCATACAGAAGGCCGCCCGTAATCGGAGTCTCGACCTGGAATTGACCGAAAAGGGCTTTCTGGTCGCCACCAAAGGGAATTTCCAGCGCTGGGTAGTATCTGGTCACATCTACCCAGAGTTGCCAGAGGCCTTGGAGCAAGCCTATGGTTTCGCCCGGAGCGGAGCCAGGGGCCTATACCCCGATGTCTATGTGCTCGACATCAACCAGGATGAAATTTGCCGGCTTGAGATTATGAAATGAATCCCCGTCCTCGGGTGAAGTCTTCCGCCCGCAGCCTGTGATGATGCTGTGTTATGGATGCGCGCTTCAAGCTGAGCCGGTGGCCGTGGAGTAAGAGCAGGAACCAGGAGTCAGAGGGCAGTAGGTAGAAGGCCGTGGGCTCTGGCTGGCGCGGAGCCAAGCTCTGCGGTGTTTAATAATCAGAAACCCGCCGAAGCGTAGAGCTTCGCTCTGCGCCAGCCCGCCCTTATTTGGGGCACATACATCCGGACAAGAACCGTCCGGTCGTATGCGCCACGCGCCAATGGTTACTGAATCTCGCGAAGGGCCTTCTCAAGACGATGAGCTTCGGCAACGCCGAGCCGGACCAATTTGCCCAACACGTCATCGATTTCTCGTCTAGCGGGCTGGTCCGGTGCGAAAGAATTCGGGGCCAACGTCAAGATCGCCTCAATTACCGAACAAACGCGCTGGCCGACGGCTTGCCCAATCCAAAACTCCGTGTCGTCCGGGTGCGCGGCGAGCCAGCTCTTCGCCGCAGCGCAGGTAAGCGGCAAGTGAGCGGGGCGCGGCGAGACTTCCAACAGGTTGAGCAGCGTCGTCGCCACAAACAGAAACGGTCCACTTTCTGCCAATTCCTGCAGTAGCGGAAGGAAAGGGGTTAATCGATCAATTCCCCTTTCCCGCAGGTAACACTTCGACGGCAAGAGGTCGCCGTTGTCGTTGAAGAGAAGCACTGCGAGCGCCCGAGCAAGGTGCGTAACGATTGAGTCCGACAGTTCGCGGCGTTGCCACTCCCATAGCCTTGACGTCATCAACCGGTGTGCCAGGGTCGTTCGGATGTGCACAGCCTCTACTTCTCCGACGTCGGTGCCACTGAAATAAACGTCATCCACACTCCGCACGAATATCGCCGTAACGTCAAGGAAGGCTTCACCCGGCAGTCCCAAGATTAGCCCTAGCGCGAGTTCATCGATTTGAGGAACCGTCAGCCCAGCGAGGCAACGCGCCAGCAGGTTGAAATACGCATGGTTCCACTCATCCGGGATCCTGTCGGGATCGTCCTCATTGTCGAGATCCGAGCCGTTCGCGACTGCTGTCCAGTTTGAATAAGCCGTGGCGAGATCGCGCACCCAGGGCCGCTTTGCAACGTCGAAGATACTTGCAGCCTTGCCAAGCCACAATGCCGCAGCTTGATGATCCGTGTACTGCTCGGGCCTTTTCCCCCAATCATCGCGTTGACGGTGCCGTTCGCTAGAGGAATAGTGGTGCCGGGAATGCGCATGTGATATTTCGAACGCGGGCCACGCGGGCTCGTCTTGCTTTTCCTCCATCCAGGCGAGCTCTGCCTCAATGGCGCCCATCACCTGGCGCTGGTGCGCCCCCAGGCGCACCTCCTGGTCCTCCTTCGGTGTACCCCATTGCCGAACAGGTCGAACGCATGCCGAGAAGGCACGACGCAAAACGGCGCGCGGCAACCGTTCGTCGACTTCCGCGAGAATTCCCGCCACATAATAAAATCCTTGCGCTGCGGCGGGGTCATCCTCCCCGGCCGCTTCGAGGAGGGTGCGGACATCAGCTATCTCAAAGCGGTTCCTCAGCAGCAGGGCCATTCCCACGAATGCGATTGCAATTGGATTAAATTGTAGGCCATCGCGCATTCTGTGCGCGGGATCATGTTTCCCCTTGAACGCGCGCCTGAATGCTTCCCGAATCCAATCGCCGTGCGCGGCAATCAGGTCCGTGCCACCGTCACGAGTCGCGATCATGGCGGCACTAACGATTGCCTCCTCGCGCATCCATTGCTCAGTTTCGTTCCCGGCGGGCTTGTTCGACACTTCTTGCGCCCACTTGACGGCGGCGGCTGCGAACACTGTCGAACCCCGCCCTGCGTTATTCAGGGCGATCCGGATGGAACGTTCCATCCGGGCATTGGCATTGCGTTCCTGCATCTCGTCTTGCAGGGGCTTGAGGTGGTCGCGTTCCGCTGCGGGAGGAGTATACTCCCAGCCTTCCTTGGGACCGTCTGCCGTTTGCACGGTCGCACTTCGCCAGTTATTGGGGTCGATGCGGTTCAACGCATCCACCACCATGAATTCCGGGTCTCCCAGGTGGGATTGTTTTTGCGGAGGCCCCAGTCGGACTGCCGCACGCTGCAAAAGGTTCGTCAAGACAGAACGGTCCGCGCTATATTCCTCCATAGCATAAAAATCGAGCAACTGGTCGAGCGTTGAACGCCGGGAAGGTCGTGCTTTCAGACCCTCCATGCTGACAAGGCCGACGGGCTCCCGTTGGACTTCTTTTAGCCCGAAAATATCAGGCATCTGGATGTTGTCGCCCACGACCCTCTGACGATCAAGGCAGAGAAGTTCCGGGCAGGCGACAAACGGCACCGCGGCCGTGTGGGAATCCGGCCAATGGGATAAAAGCAGATCGACGGCAACCAGCAGGTAACCCGCTGGAACCGTCCCTTGACCTATCACTTCGTCCACGACCTTGTCTATAGGTTCGCCCTTTTCAATCCGCCCGTGCGCCCAGGTTTCAAGAGCCATCAGGGCGGATGCCACCACAAATGGACCGGCACCCAAAGCTCTCGACAAACCATAGGATTGATACCAGGGAAATACCTTCTCGCGTCCGTCCGGAAAGACCACGGTCAGCGCATTCTTGCCAAAGTCCTTTCCGCCCGTCTTGAACGCAACCGCATGGTCGACGATCCGCCGTATCAGGGGCAGACCATATTCAGGCGCATGCAGGAGGAGCTCATAGAAAGGACCCTGCGCAGGCGAAGCGGGCACAAAATCCAAATCCACATATTTGAATGCTTGCGGAAACGGGCCGCTGTATTCCTCGTCTTCCTCGTTTTCTTTCGGCAGAAGGTAATCGGCAGTAAGTTCTGCAAGCTCCTTGGGCGCCGCCTGCGCCAACGCGCCGCGGAACCTGAGAAGCGCCCGCAAGGCGTGACGGCGGTACGGATGTTTGCTGAAGGATTTCAGATATTCTGACGCCAGATTCGGCCTGTGATTGCAGAACAAAAGGAAGCCTGTCCTGAGGTCCTCCGCCAGTCTCCCGACCTGTTCGGAAGTCAGCTCGCCGTTAAAGGGCCGTGGACGGTTTTCGGAGCTGGACCTCACGAGCGAAGTGTCAATCTGTGAAAGCCAGTAAAAAAAGCAATCCACGATGCGGGGCGTAAAGGGATCTATGCCGCCCCAAATGATGGACCACTTCAAACAGAGCGAAACAACGTCCGGGATCGCTGGCGCAGGCACGCCGACGCCCATCTTAAGAAGCCAGCGGATAAGCCGAGCCGAGGACGGTCCGACCGGAACGTTGATGCCGGCCGGGATCTTGCGGGGATCGATGCCTGCCGCCGCATAGTACTTATCGGCTGGCTCGCTTTCCACGGCCATGACGATGCGTATCAGTTCGCGCAGCAGCCTTGCGCGGTCCTCAAACAGGGCAGCGGAGGCCTTGTCGAGCATCTCGACCGCGATCTCCGAGCGCACCAGCGCCAGCAAGACGGCCCGGCCCCATGACTCATTGACGCCCGTCTTGCTCACCGCGGCATGGAGGGAGCGCCAGCGCTCGATGTCAGCGGTACGTTCAATCGCAAGCCGCGCCGCCAGTTCCACGCCACGGCCCAGGTCGGCGGGCGCGGGACGGTCCAGAGGCAATCGCTCGATTAGCGAAGGATCGGAAAACAAAAGATTACCGATTGCCCATTCGCGAAGGACATCATGGCGGAACGCAACGCGGTCGTTGCCGGGGTCACTGAGGCTTTCGCTTGCGACGAGCGCGTCTACCGCCGAGGCCGGCATTCCGGTGACGCTGAGGTGATCGGCTTGCGCGAGAGCCTGATCCGCCAGCGCCTTCAGCACCCGCGCACGGTCGCGGTGGCCGCCATCCTTCGCGCCGTCCGCCGATTGCCACCATTCCTCCGCCATCTCGGCTTCGGTGCGCAACGCAGGTGCCTCGGATGGTCGATTTGCGAGTCGGGACAGGCGAAACAGGTTTCGCGCGACCTCCCGCGCCGGGTGACTGTCCGACAAGAGCGCAGCTAATTCAGGCGCTGCATTCCGCAGTTCGTCCGTTTCGCTGTCGCTCAGCTCCTCGATGATGACAGGCTCCGCGCGGCCGAGCTTGTCGAGTGCCTCCGAGGGCAGCCAGTTCGGCTCCGCGATTCCGAAATCGCGCCGGGCCGTGACGATCACGGACATGCCGGGAACCGTAGCCGCCTCCCGGACAAGATCGATCACCGTTAATCGCTCCTCCGCGGCGAAGAAATCCAGACTATCGACGAACAGAACGGCGCTGCCGCTCCCGGCCAGGTCTGAGAGGAGGTCATGCGCGGTGCCGTCAAAGCCGAGGACGGCTCGCAGAGCCAGCCATCCCTTGGGCACGGTGCGGATGGGACTGAGCGCGACGACCGCAGTCTCCGCTGATATTTGCTCCGCAAAGTGCTTCAGCACGGCCGATTTGCCAACACCGGCACTGCCCCTGATTTCGACGTAACAGCCGCTGTCGAGCGCGCCGTGAACGGCGCTCACGCGCTCATGCCGGGTCAGCATCACACCGGCAACACGGTCGCCGATATCGCCGAGTGTATTGCGGGACGCTTCGGCCAAAGCCTGACGCACCGGGAGGCTGTGACGATCTCCCGCCAGCCGGAAGGATCTGTCCTTGAGGTCGGCTATCAGTCGGTCGCGCGTGCGGTCGCCGCCGGACTTGGCGATGTCGATGCCGAGCTCCGTCAGCGCTTTCCATAGATCCGCGGCGCGCAGGCCGTCCTCAGGGTGAAGGGCGCGGACCGCACGTTCTTTCGCCAGTTCCTCCGATGCCGAGCCGCTTGCCGTATAGTCGAAAACAAAGATATGAAGCCTGCGGAGAAGGTTCCAGACTGTTTCGTCATCGTTTGCCACGCCCGCCGCGCCGAGATGGCTTTTGAAGGTCTTTACAAACTCCCGCATGGCAGGGTTTGCGGAGCCAGGTCGCTCAATCCGCTCGAAGAAGGTTTTAGCATCCCCCAACTGACGTGCCCAGGTGAGAACATCCTGATAGGGGCCGTCGATCTTATGGGAGCTTCGTGAAATCGCGATTCCCAATTCATGGCGGCTGTTCCAGAAATCCGTCTTGCCGGTAAACTTCGCAATCTGCCCAACAACCTTTTGGAAAACCTCGTCCTTTGGGGCGAAAGTCATGCCCCTCTTGACCTGGATTTCAAGAGTGGCGGCGTTCCCGGATGCGTCATGCGCATGCACAATGACGTCATCCAGTGGATGACCTTCGGCAGCCCTTTGCAATTCGACGCGATCAATGACCGTGCCGGGCAGGCCCCGCGGCTCCGCGCCCACCAGCATGCTCAGGAGATAGGACGCGCCCACCTGGCCCTCGAAGTGGCTCCCTGCCGCTCCGGTCGATGATGGGCTCGTCGCCTCGCTCATAAAACGATATCCACTATAGAAAAGATCCTAGACGAAGAATATCAAGTACCCCTTCCACACTCAAGACCTGTGGGACAGGTTAGGATTTTAAGTACACGCCGAGAGCATGTCAGCTTCGGTTGTCAGCCGATTAAGCTTCGAGTACGGAGGAAAAGGGGCGGACGTGTGCATGCCGTGTGCGAACCGCGCCACCCGAAGAGCAGCGCAACGTTCTCGAAAGAGGACGCAAGCTTTGGTCCCCCACAAAACGGAATCACCGCACGGGCAAAAGGCCCGGCTCTGTGTAGGTGATCTCGAGCTTTCCTGCGATTCCTATCTGATCAGTGGAACGCAACAACCGTCTCGGATTAGGACCTGCGAACGCGCTTCTGTCCGCCTAGCGCCCGGATCGTCGGAATTAACCGGCCAATCTTCTGGATCACACCTCTAAGCGCTGTAGCTGAGAAGCGTTATTCTTCTCCAGTTGGGAATTTTCTCTTCAGGAGGAGGGGCCCCGCTTCCGGCTCAGATCTTGGCGGGTCAACGCCGGGGCAGAGCCCCTATGAACCGCGATTCTTTTTATCCCACTTTCTGCTCCGCCGCACAAGCTCGAAACCGACTGGGCTGGAGACTGCGACAAGGTCATGTTGCGGCGATGCCCGGTTTGCGAACGGGATTCGATCATCGGCCACGGTCGTCGGCGCAAGCAGGCGCACGATGAACATCACGACTGGATTGGCATCCGACGCGGCCTTTGCCCTGGTTGCGGGAAAACCTTCACCCTGCTTCCCCTGCTCTCGCTTCCCTACACCCATTACAGCTTGCTGGCTCGCGCTCAGGCGCTCCGCCGACACTTTATGGAGCACTGCTCGTGGGAAGAGGCGACGCCCACCCTGAATGACCCCGATCGGGTGCCCGATCCCTCCACTCTCCGCCGCTGGTCAGGCGGCCTGGACCGCTTCCAACCGGCAACTTCCTTTCGGCGCCAAACGCTCGCCCGCCTGGCCCGTTGGCTGGGGCGTGGTGCTCAAGCCGATCCCCAGGCTGGGCCGTTATCGGTGCTGACTCCACTTCTGCAGGTCCTCTGGCCTCTGCGTCTCTGAGAAATTTCCTGCTCCCCCACCATCCTTGCCTGGGAACGCTGTCCCCTTTCTCTTAGGCTCGTCTCCAGAGGCAAAACAGCGCGATGGGCGAGGATCTTGAACAACTCAAACAACGACTTCCGCTGCTCGATTACTTGCGACAGCAGAATTGGACTGGCCGGCCCGCGGGTCAGGGTCCCGAGTTCGTGGGACTCTGTCCCTTGCACCCGGAGACTCGGCCTTCCTTCTATGTCAACGCCCGCAAGAATCTCTTCTACTGCCATGGCTGCGGCCAGGGCGGCGATCTGATTCGTTTTGTGGAATTATCCCAGCACCTGTCCTTCCGCCAAAGCCTCACTTATCTCGAACAGCAAAGCGCTGGAGCGGACCCCGCCGCGGTGTTGCGGCAGGCCTCGGCTTTCTATCAACAGCAACTCGATTGCTACCCGGAGGCAAGGCGGTATCTGGAACAACGCGGAGTGCGCGACCTCGCCCTGATCCGTGAGCTGCAGATCGGTTATGCCCCTGGCGGGAGCTTGCGGCGTCACCTCCTCGCCCAAGGTTGCTCTCTCGATCTGCTGCGGCACACCGGCCTCGTCAACCCCCAAGGCCACGACACCTTCTATCAACGCGTCGTCTTCCCCTGCTGCCAAGACGGCCGCATCGTGAACTTGTACGGCCGCAGCCTCGGCACCGCCTTCGCCCATCGATTCCTCCCCGGCTCCAAGGGCGACTTGGTCGCCTGGGAATCGGTTCGCCAGTTCCCCAGCGTGATCCTCGTCGAAGGGATGTTTGATCTCGCGGTGTTGTGGCAGGCAGGTTTCCGCCACGCCACCTGTTCGTTGGGCACCCATCTCACCGCTGACCAGTTTCAACAACTGTGCGACCGCCCGCGCACCGTTTATCTCAGCTTCGATGTCGACGCCAACGGCAGCGGCCAGCAGGCCGCACAGGGGTTAGCCCATCGTCTGCACGCGCAAGGCATCACCACTCGTCGCGTTCTCCTGCCCCCTGGTCACGATCCTAACTCCTTCTTCGTGCAGGGTGGTGACGCGCGACAGTTCCACTCTCTCTTGGAGGCCGCTCCCTTATGAAGTTCCACGTGATCCGCCCGCCGACTCTCAACCCAGCCCAAAGTCCGATTCGTATCGTCGAGCAGGCCACCGGCCGGGAGGTCGGCTGGGTCGATCGCTACCTCGACCGCGAGTACGTCCGTCGCGTGGCGGACACGACCCTGCGCACCTGGGCTTACAACCTCCTGCACTTTGTTCGCTGGTGGGAGAGTCTTCATCATACCGGCGACGTGGTCGAAGGGGACCTGACCGAGTCGACGCTCTTGGATTATGTGAAGTTCCAGTCCAGCCAACAACCTCCGCCTTCCAGTTCCACCATCAATGACCGCGTCGCCGTCGCCGATCGCGCCCTTCGCAACGAGTTCCCCGACGCCCCCTGCCAAGTGGCCCGCGGCTTCCATCATGCTTTTTTGCACCGAAGGCCGCTGGGCCTGGGTCGGCCGCGCGTGGCGATGAGTCGGTTGCGAGTCAGAGTGCCCAAACGTAACCTCGTCCCGCTGTCCGTGGAGGAAGTGGCACGTTTTTGGTCCAGCTTCCGCACGGCGCGGGACTTGGCCATCGTGAGCTTGATGCTCCTGCAAGGGCTGCGCTCCGCCGAGGTGTTGGGTCTGAATGAGGACGACTTGTTGCTTTCCGAAGCGCAGTTGCGCGTGCGTGGCAAAGGCAACAAACTGCGCTTCCTGCCCCTGGCCCCTGAAACCGTGCAACTCCTCGATCACTATCGGCGGCTGGAGCGGCCCCATCCCGGCCCCGCCGCGCTCTTCGTCTCGCTCAAAGGGCCTGCCCGCGGGACTCGCATGACTCTGGCAGGATTACGTTCTTTGTTCCGCTACCACCGCCAGCGCACCGGCGTCCAGCTTGCCAACCCGCACCGCTTCCGTCACACCTTTGCCTCCGACATGGTGCGCGCCGGGATCAGCCTGCCCGCCCTCATGCAGTTGATGGGTCACGCCGACATCGAGACTACCCTGCGTTACGTGCAGGTCACTCCGCAAGACGTCTACCGGCAGTATGCGCGCGCCGTGGCCCAGCAGCTTCGTCCCCTCCCGAGGATCTCCTCATGAGCCGCGCCCGCCGCCCGTCACTCTCTCATCCTTTGGCTTCGGTCTTCGACCGCGCGGTTGATTCCCTCTGCGCAGCGCTCAGTCTCGACACGGCTCGTCACTACCGCGGGACGGTCCGCAACTTCCTGAGCCATCTCGGCGCCGCTCACGCCGAGGTGAACTCCCTCGAGCAACTGCGCCGTGAGCCTCACCTCCTCGGCTGGATGTCCCGCCTGCGCTCGCAAGCGCCGCCCCTCGTGACCGAGTCCTACATCAACTTGCTGATTGCCCTGCGCGCCACCTTCACCGAACTGGCATGGACGCACCAGATTCCTCAACTCGCACACCTGATTCGTCGCGAGGACATCCCGCACCTGCCGCAAAGACTCCCACGCCCACTAACGGCCGAGCAAGATCAGCTCCTTCAGCAGGAGTTCCTTAACCGCAACGATCTGGGTGGAAATGCCTTCCTGCTGATCCGCCACACCGGTATGCGCATCGGGGAGTGCGTCGACTTGTCCTACGATTGCCTCCGCTCGACCGGTCCCGATCAATGGGCCGTTCACGTGCCGCTCGGCAAACTCAAAACGGAACGTATGGTGCCGGTGGATCGGTTGGTAGTTGAGCTCATCCAACGCCTGCGATTCTTTCGCTCCCTCGATCCGCTGCCTCCCGACGGCCGGCTCCTAGCCCGTGCGAGCTCCAAGGAAGCCCTCGTTCGTCAACTCCGTGATTATCTACATCAGGTCTGTCATGCCTTGGGTCTCTCCACACGCATCGTCCCACACCAATTTCGCCACACCTATGCCACAGGGATGCTGCGCGCGGGTGTGAGCTTTCCTGTTCTGATGAAACTACTCGGCCACACCTCTCCGGAGATGACGATACTCTATGTCGAAGTGGCATTGAACGACCTCCAGCGGGAATTCCTACAGGCTCGATCAAAGCCTCGCCATCTGGTTCCCCAGCCGAAAACGTCTCTTGCCCTCACTCGAACTGGTCTGGAAGGAGTTATCGATTCCTTGCAGGCCGCTCAACATGCCCTGGAGATGTTCCGGCGGTCGCTGCCCATAGGCGCTGCACGCAGTTGCCTTGATCGCCTTTCCAACCGCCTCACCAAAATCGCCGCCGAAACGCGCAAACTCCGCACCGCCTGAGAATGGGCAGAAATTGGCCGGTTATGTCG
>Ga0116127_1002124_pt1 | contig 10375 bp, 10 predicted proteins | sample June2015DPH_16_1_FD_89731 | JGI IMG/M metagenome (GOLD analysis project Ga0116127, IMG submission 89731) | Peatland microbial communities from SPRUCE experiment site at the Marcell Experimental Forest, Minnesota, USA - June2015DPH_16_100 | ecosystem: Environmental > Terrestrial > Soil > Wetlands... | reverse complement strand
TGGGTTTTCTCAGTCGCGGAGCCGGCGTCACCTTTGCCATGCTTCGAACCCGGGCCCGACTTCACGTTGTCAGCGGTATCGCCGCCACCTTTTTCCCATTTAGCCATGAAACGATACTCCTGTGATCACAGGACTGTATAATGGCGCGAGAAGGTGAAGGATTTCTTAATGTAGACGAGCGGCAACAAAATCATGGATACTCGCCAGCACATGGTCAAGATGCCGTTCAGTCAGGCCCGGATAAACACCGACCCAAAACGTCTGACGCATGACGGTATCACTATTATCGAGCGACCCAACTACCCTATAAGCACGGTCTTTCATATACGGTTGGCGGATTAAATTGCCACCAAAAAGAAGCCGACTCGCGATTTTCCGTTCGTCAGTCAAGTACATCATTAAAGCTTGGCGATCGAAAGGAAGATCCGGCTGCAGGGTTAGACAAAAGCCGAACCATGACGGGTCGCTATCAGACGTCGCTCGCGGCATTAGAAAAACCTGCTGTAGATCATCCAATCCATCACGCAGATATTGCCAATTTTGACGCCGTGCTTGAATGAACTTGTCGAGACTTTCGAGTTGCGCCAACCCAAGAGCCGCCTGCATATCGGTGATTTTCAAGTTATAGCCTAAATGGGAATAGGTGTATTTGTGATCGTATCCATACGGTAGATCGCCCAACTGCCAATCAAAACGCCGGTTACAGGTATTCTCTTTACCCGGCGCGCAGAAACAGTCGCGGCCCCAATCACGGATGGACTCTACGATGCGCTTGAAAATCATGGAATTGCACAACACGGCGCCGCCTTCGCCCATTGTGATATGGTGGGCCGGATAGAACGACAATGTGGCCAAGCTGCCGAATGTCCCGACATGCCGACTGCCATAGGTAGCGCCAAGAGCATCGCAACAGTCTTCTATCAGGAACAAGTCATGCTTTTTCACTGCCGCCATAACGGCGGTCAAATTAAAGGGATTACCAAGGGTATGCGCCAATATAATCGCACGGGTGCGCGGCGTAATCGCTTCCTCCAGCAATGTGAGGTCCATATTGTAAGTGCCCAACTCAACATCGAGAAAAACCGGCACTAAACCGTTTTGAAGCATAGGATTGACAGTCGTTGGAAAACCGGTCGCACAGGTGATAACCTCGTCACCTGGCTTCAGCGCTTGATCCTTCAACAAAGGAGACATGAGGGCCGTGCAAGCAAGTAAGTTAGCCGATGAACCAGAGTTCGTTGTCAGTGTTCGCATGGCGCCGGTTACTTTGGCAAGTTTTTTCTCGAATTCGTCGTTGAAGGGACCAAGCGTCGGCCAAAAATTCAGACAGGCTTCTACAAGAAACCGCATTTCCAGCGGTCCAAAAACCTGTCCTGAAGAGAGTACAGGAGTAACGCCGGCAATGAAAGGTTTATCCTGATGGACAGATCGTGCATACTTCTCTGCGCCCTCAAGAATATCCGTACGCAACTGGTCGTCATAAGTCATGGTAGTCACGAGCTCCGCGATCATGAATTAGCACATTCTGTAGGTTGTTACGATACGTTGTATCGCCCCATGCATCAGGCTCGATGACACGTTCGGTTTCCACAACAAGTGCTTTTTTGCCGGCGGCTAGAACCTGATGTGTCATGCTATTAGGTCCGTGCTCAAACGCACAATCGTTCTGCTTGGACGAAAAGTCAAACGGGCCGGCAATTTCCTGGAAGAGCGAACGCCAAATCATAAAGGTTGGGGTTCGAATATGGAGATTGGGATAGGCCAATTCGGGGAACCAGTAGGGAATGAACGCAGAGGATCCACAACAGCCGACCAAACCGACATTTGGCAGGTTCAATACGTCATATAGTTTCACCAACCAGTTGTCGTGCATGATCTCGGCAGACGAAGCCAACATGCACACCGCGGGCTCATCGACATACTTACAGGCTTTGAGAAACGCGCCGTTGCCAACGCTGGAAGACGGATCGTCTATGATAACCGGCTGCAGGGGGGCAAACTGGTCTTTAGTCCAATGCCAATCCGCGGGCTCTGCCAACTCTTTGAGGATAACATAAAGCTGATGATCAATCCCGGCCGGATGGCGCAAATAGGACGCGATGAAACGGGTAACGCGTGCTCGCCAATTCGAGTCTAGTCCCCGTGCCATGTAGATAACGCCAATATCGCTCATAAATCACGCCAATCTCGAGCCCCACGGTCATGCACTAACACGTTCTCTAAATTACCGCGGTAAGTAGTGATCGGCCATTCCTCTGGCGCCCTAACACGGTCTTTCTCGACAACAAACACTTTCAGGCCGGCACGCAAGATCTGTTGCGTCAGATTGTTCGGGCCGTTTTCAAACTCGAGCCAGCCCTTCTTGGTTGTAAAATCGAATTGGTCGGCAATCATCATATAGCGCAAACAATCCACTAGGATAGCGGTATCGCGCACATGGAGGGTTGAGTTATCGCTGGAGCCCGAACAACCGACTAAGCCGACATCAGGTCTAGAAAATACATCATGGAGTTTTTTCAACCAGTCGTCATGCATGATTTCGGTAGTCGAATTGAATGTGCAGAGAATGGGCTCATGCACGTATTTAGATGCAGGAGACGGTGAAAAAGATGGAACGTCTATCTCAGCTAAAATTTCATACGGCCGCAGACACATAAGCTGTTCACGAGCCCATCCTAAATCTTCAGGAGTGGCAAAATGCTTGTAAAGAATGTAGAGTTGATGGTCAATCCCGGCGGGATGGAATTGATAGGATGCAATGAACCGGCTAAGGCGTGTCTGCCAATTCGGGTCAAGCCCACGTGTCAGATAAACGACACCTATTTCTGACATAGATCATGCTCCACCATGAAGGTCGTATGCTCATCGATCATCCAGTTCGGCTCGTAGACACCGGTCCCACGGCTCAAATGTTCTGTGATCGCACCTTCTGGATAGGGCTGCTCCCACGACCAATAACGAGAATCGTGAATTGCCTTAATGCCAGCGACATATAAAACATGCCCTACCCAACGATCTTCATAATCAATTTCCGGTTCCGCGGTGGCGACTGCTTCCATAGCGCGCCGGCTCAACCAATAACCGGATCCACCACCGATATGACCCTCTCCCGGAACCTGATATCCAGTATAATCCAGTTTTTCAAAGCCAGATGCCAATAAGCGTGGCACGACGACATAGCAGTCGGTCGGGACAATGAACACATGTTGGGCGCCATGTTCAAGCGCCCATATTACGCCTAATCGTGTTTTGAATGCACCGTTCATAAAGCCGGTAGGAGAGTCCATAACAATTTCATCGTCACGAAAACCTGGATATTCGCGATCGGCGACAAAACGATAATGGATTAAGTTACCCCATTCCTTGAGATAAGTTTCCCGCACCACGTCATTGTCGCCGCGTTTACGGGAGCCCTCATAAGTCGAAATCAATACCAGCGGTTTCATTTAGCATCCCAACAAATCAACAGGGGAACTTCGACTTTACTTAAACCAGAATGGTCGAGCCACATAGAAAAGATGCGCTCTGAGATATACGCCATGGGGCGCACACGATAAGCAGGATCATGGACATCAATCGATTTGATACGAGAACGGATCTCTTCGGCGCGCGGCCACCACCATTCCATGAACCGATTGAAGACAGATGCCCGCGTAACAAAATGCATGGGATAAATATGCCGTGTACGATAATATTCCCCGGCCGTATATGGCATCACGTCTTCAAAGATCTTCCAGTCCGCATAGGAACGCGAGATACGAAAATCTTCTGCGATATTTCCGTTATAAGAACAATCGAACGGGGACGTCACGATGATATCGTATTGAGACAGAAGCCATTGAATGTAGACCCCGTCCGATTGGGTAAGCCAATCCTGATAGGCATGGAAATCGCCAATACCTACATCATACCAAGCGGGAACTTTCAATATGTTGCGGAAATCCAAAAATTTGCGGTAACCGTGAAAACCGATAATATCGAGATCGGCGCGGTTCTTCCAGATCCAATATGGTGCCCGCATGTCAGCATAAGTTTCAAACGTAGAAATGCCTATCCCTTCCAAGTCATCTAGGCCGCAAATAAAACATTTTGAAATCCCACCAAATATTGGCCGTATACGTTTTTGACGGGAAATGTGGTCAATGGCATAGAGCTCGATTTTACGCATCACCAAGGCCTGAGCCATTCAGGATTACGCTTGTACCATTCCACGGTCAAGCGAAGCGAGTCCTCCAAAGACATAGGCGCTTTCCAGCCCAACGCTTCTATTTTACTGCCAGACGCCCCGTAATGACTGTCATGCCCGGGCCGCGTCACTCTACCGGGTTCAAATGCATATTTTAATGGTTTGCCCCAGGCTTTAGCAATCAATTGAGCAAATTCAAGATTAGAGACGCTTCGATCGCCTGTGACATTGTAACGATCAGGACGGTCTACAGCGCCATCCACATGCAGAAGCGGCTTCGTATTCTTCAAAAGAAATAGGAATGCATCTGCGGCATTGCGCGAATGAATATAATGCCGCGACCCGATAGCGTCAGCAGTCCCATGAATTGTTACGGTAGATCCCGTAGCAAGAGCGCTCATCACCAGCATCATAAATTTGATCGGACTTTGCATTTCACCGAAGTTATTCATCATATTCGTAATGATGAGGGGTACATCATAGGAACGCCAATAAGATGTCGCAATGGCTTCCTGGGCCGCCTTCGAAGCCGAATAGGGATTTGACGGCAGAATAGGCGCCCATTCCGAATAAAAAGTCTTACTGTCGGTCGGTCCGTAGACCTCGTCAGTTGATACCTGCAAAAAGATTTCAGGCTTAATAGAACGAGCGTACTCGAGCATAGTCAGAATTTCCGACACGTTTGACTGTACATACTGAACGGGGTGCTGAATGGAGTCAAACACATCGGTCATAGATGCCATGTCGACGATGTAATCAATAGGGCCCATCTTCTCCGTCAACATATTTGAGATCGGCGCCCGCAAATCATGCGTGAATACCTTCAGGCGCGATAACGTCTCTGGATGCTTATGCGTAACACGCCAAATACGATCGGTAAGACCTTTATGCCGAAAACTGTCAAGAGCCACAATTTCCCAATCGGTGTTCTTCAATAAATGCCGCAGAACATGACATCCAATTGAACCGCCGGCGCCTGTGATAAGGACTCGCTTTGTCATGTCTTTGCCTCATAGTTGGTGAACATAGTGACGTTGTGATCCGCTTCATACCAGCGCAAATTCGGGATATGGGTCTGTTCGACCAGCGCCAGGATGTTGACCTCGAACGTGACCTTTTTCATCGTACGGATTATTGTCCGGTCAACCGCCTTAAACGCCTTGGTCAAATTGTGAATGTCCGCGCGTGGGACAATCATCACGGTGCCACAGAAGCGCCAGCATGGGTTATCGAGATCATCGAGCTCAACGGGCGGCCAGCAGCCCGGGATCGCGAAATCGTTCTTAACAATCTTATCGAGAAAAGCAGTAAGATAGTCTCCATTCATTCCCGGCAGATACATGATACCATAATCAAGCCACACAAATGTGTCGGCCTCTTGGTCCATATTCGCGGCCTGTGCCAACCACTCAACCTTCTGATGCTGCACGCAGTGATATTCAAGTGAATTTTTCACCGGATTATCAGCCTTCGCCCAACGCAATGGCGGCTCCATCGGCGGCAAGCATTGGAGAAATTGCGTAAGCCAAAGATCCTGCATATCGTAGTAGAACGCCTGGATCGGCCGCACGCCCATTGCGCTCTTTAAGCGGTTGCCCAGCTCGACATATTCCTCAACCTTGCGAGGATGGCCCTTAATCTCGCAGAACCCCGTGACAACCTTCACCTTGGCTTTTTTACTCATGCTGCCTCATGATGGAGCCAAGCGATCACTTCATCCGGATCCACGGTCGCCAGACGCGCTTCGCAATCCTTGAAACCGTACGAGATCACCAAGCGCCTACCGTCCGGATGCCAACATAGACCCATGGCGTATTCGATCGTTTTTTCATGGAAGCCGAAGGGCTTGCTAATCGCCGTCACCTTGAAATCGTCGTCCCAACTAACAAAGCGGTGGCTATAGTAGCGCCCCGGCGCACCGGGGATTTGGCGCGCCTCGTGGACGATCGCCAGATAGCCCTGATGGAACGGTATCACCTGGGTGCCGCCGCCTAGGGCACCAATGTCCCATGGACAATCGACTTTACGATCCCAGCCCTCACCGTTAGTGCGCTCGTCAAGCCGATACATCCATCGCGGCTTAGAACTGCCATCAATAATCGGCATCCAGTTCTTTTCGCAAGCGAGAGGCGCATGTGTCAGACGCTTCATGTTATCTAATCTACCATTTGGCATAATCTGCACGCAAACTTGTTCTGGAAGACCGTCCTGTCTCAACTGGCGTACCGTCGCTGAAGCATGTAACGTCTTACCGACGTTGAATAGACGCATATCTTCTAGCCCTATAACAAGCGGATACGCTGGCGCTTCTGGCATTACGTCCGTGGCCTTCAGTTCGCGAGGCGGTACAGGAAGCGTGCCGTCCAGCAGAACATCTACCAAGAAATTGCGCGTATTAATCGGGTTCGTGTTATTGACTGAACCGTCCGCCAGACCGCGGATCAAATACCGGCCGAACTCGTCAATCCGGTAGTTGACCGTACGGACGATCGCCGTGAACGTGCGGCGCCCGGCATCATAGATCACTGATGGATTGAGCGGGATCCAATTCTCTTCCGGCGTAAAGTTGATTTTCTTCCAGTCAAACGAGGGGCAGACCTCTTTCAGCATCGGGTAATAATGGAAAATATTCGTGCGGTTCAACTCCCGCGAAAATCCATACGGACTTTTTTTCAACGTGAGTTCGTTGCACACGTCAAATCCCTTGGCCCGCTTGGCCGACACATAATACGCCGCGATCGCGAACTCGTCTTTGCAACCGCACTGATACACATAATCGTCCACGAACAGCGCATCGCCAGTAGGTGGGATATCCATGCCCGGCTCAGAAAATAACACCGAGAGCGCATCTTGTCCTTTCACTCGATAGAACTTGGCGAGCTCGTGTAACGTCTCAGCCCGTTGCGGCCGCATGTTAAATGCAATTAGCAATTCACGAATAAAACCGGCTTCATCCCCCATTTGGCCCAAGCAATCGGCATAACACCGTTGCGCCGACCAAACCTCTTCATCCCAGCCACCAGCTTCGACGCGACGTTTATACCATTTAGCCGCCTTATCCGGTTTGCCAGCGTCCCTGTAGGACTGGGCCAAATAATACATGTAACGCTCGTTAGGCTTTTGCTTCGCCTTATTGTCGGCCTCCATCGCAGCCTTGAGCAGTTTAATATCACGCTTGAATTTCTCAGGGCGGTTGGCGCCATCAGCATGGTCAATGAAGAAAGCTTTCTCCTGTGGAATGCAGCCGCCCGTCGGCAGGTTCAAATACTCATGGGTGACGCACATGTATTGGCCAGTTGATTTCTTGCTGGCGAGGCGCCGGTTTTGATACTTGAGAGTACCGGCAACTTGATACATGTCATAGGACTCACCTTTAACATCATCCAGCCATGTCGGGTCAAGAACTTTCAATTCCATGTCGGCATCGACAAGCAATATGTAATCAAATTCAAACGGTACCTGGCGAGCAACTGCCAAAGCTGCGTTGCGCGCCTGGGCAAAATCCTTGAACTCGGTTTTGCCGATGACACCGGGTAACTTTTTCTCCTGACAAAATTTGCCAATGAGCTCAATCGTATTATCTGTGCTCCCGGTATCCAAAACGATCAAGCCTACAATATACGGCGCCACGCTTTCGAGCATGCGAAGAATGCGCGCAGACTCGTTCTTCACGATACAATTCAATGCTAATTTCATTAGAAAATCTCCAATGATGGAATTGCCGTAACGAATTTACCGTTCCATGTACGAATTCTGTCACCGATCTTTCCTTCAATCTCTGTACGCAAGTTCCACGGAAACAGCAACACATAATCCGGCATGTCCGCGAAAATATGATCCTCATGAAAGATCGGAATACCAACGCCGGGAATATATTTCCCTTGTTTAAACGGCAATGTATCGACCGTGTACGGCAGCAAATCTTTACCGATGCCGCAGTAGTTCAACAGCACGGTAGTCTTAGCTGGAGCGCCATATCCTCCGACCGTTTTATGATCATCTTTAGCCTGCAAAAGAAAATTAACAAGATCCCGTTTAACGGTAGTTATGGCATTCAAAAAATCGATATAAATCCGTTCGTTATGACAGCCAAACTGTATTTCTTCCCGCAAAGTTGCTTCAACGCTGTCATCACGATCACGGCAGTCACCAAAATGAGTGATAAATAACCGTAAGGAGCCACCCAAATTTGGTAATTTTTCAACCCTGATAACTTTGAGAGCATGTTGAGCAAGAATATCCATTACTGGATATAACCAGAAATAAGAAAAATGCTCGTGGTAGATAGTGTCAAATTGGCAACCTTTGATCAAATTCAACAGCCACGGAAACTCGACCGTAGCCGTGCCATCTTTCTTCAATAAAATCCGTATCCCTTCCACGAAATCGTGGACATCAGGTACATGGGCCAGCACGTTATTGGCGATGATAAGGTCGGCCTGACCGCGCATCATTTCTTCAATCATCGCAGTCGAAACTCCAAAAAAATCGATCGTGGTTGGAATACCTTTCGCAATAGCGGCTTTGGCGACATTCGCCGATGGCTCAATGCCTTGTACCCTGATACCCAATTTCGCGAAATATTGCAAGAGATAGCCGTCATTGCTAGCGATCTCCACCACATAAGGAAACATCGCTGGACTAGCCATTCGTTCAGCATATTGCTGGCATTGGGCAAGAAATCCTTTGGAATTGGATGAAAAGTATGCATAGTGATCATTGAAAATCGCTTCACGCGCAACCGTCGACGGCAGCTGCACTAGCCAACATTTCTCACACACGTAGGCATGAAGCGGATAAATCGTTTCCGGTTGCTCCGGATCCGTCAAAAACGCGTTCGACGGCGGTTGTCGCCCTAGATCAGCAAAGGTAAGGGAAAGCGGAGCATTGCAATTGCGACACAAATGCATCGGGGGACCTCTGCGAAAGATCCCCCTTGCATACTCTACCGTACTGCGAATGTCAAGTCTTAACCAGGAAACCCTGGAGACACGAAGATACCCGTGTTTCCATAAGCTGGGTTCCACCAAACGGCGCCTTTAACTTGTGGGTCCACGGTCGGCGGGAAGAACACAGTATTGGCAACGGGACCCCGCGGCCCTTGTGGGCCACCCTGTGAAGGGATAGCCGCAAGAGCAAAGCCGGTTGGGGACAGCTGGCCAGTATAGCCAGAATATCCAATCGCCGAATTGGCTCCTGACCCACCAACACCATAGAAGTAACCATATGGTCCCGTGACGCCCGTACCGGCGCCTACTGGCAGGAAATTATATTGCAGAACACCGGTCGGGCCGGTTGCGCCCGTAGGTCCGGTCCCTGAGGCCAGCCCTGTCGGACCTGTGGGTCCCGTAGGTCCGCCAGGACCGGTCAAGCCGATACCAGCCGTGCCAGCACCCGTCAGACCAGTTGGGCCTGTATTACCAGCAATGCCATGCGGCCCTGTAGGACCAGTCACAGAGAACGGTCCTTGCGGGCCAGTGATACCTGTGTTACCTGTCGGACCCGTCGGACCAGTCAGAGTAAACGCACCACCAACGCCCACTGGACCAATGGCCCCCGTGCCACCGGTTGGACCTGTCGGACCTGTAGACGAATAACCGCCGGGAGGACCAACCGGGCCAAGCCATACAGACCATCCCGTGAAACCAGTCGTACCCGTGATACCAGTCGCATAATTATACAACACGCCGCCGGTCGGACCAGTCGGACCAGTTAAAAAATTGCCCTGGCCACCGGGCCCTGTGGGGCCTGAAGGACCAGTAGGACCAGCTGGGCCCGTCCATGTGTTGGCATTGATCAGCGCAGAGATCTCTGCAATAACAATAGAGAGCGTGTTATCGTCAATTGTATCGGGCGACACATTCGTGTAGTTCAGCGCGTTGATCAAGCTAGCTTGTTCTGGGTTCGTTGACATGATTATGTACCCGGCCCCAATGAAATGAGTAGAACGCCGCCGTTAGACCACATCGCCCCCGTTACTCCTGGGCTTACAGTCGGCGGCCTAAACACATAACGGCTCGAGCCAAGTGGCCCGGTCGCTCCCGTAACACCAGTCGGTCCCGCGGGACCGGTCGGGCCGACAAACTCGGCAGCACCAGTCGGACCAGTAGGTCCAGTATTGGCACCGGTTGCACCCGTGACACCCCGCGATGGACCAACCGTATTAACACCCGCAGGACCCGTAGGACC
>Ga0116127_1002122_pt1 | contig 10375 bp, 7 predicted proteins | sample June2015DPH_16_1_FD_89731 | JGI IMG/M metagenome (GOLD analysis project Ga0116127, IMG submission 89731) | Peatland microbial communities from SPRUCE experiment site at the Marcell Experimental Forest, Minnesota, USA - June2015DPH_16_100 | ecosystem: Environmental > Terrestrial > Soil > Wetlands... | reverse complement strand
CGCGCCGCCGCAGCCGGTCCGAATTCCGCCGGTGGTTGCCACTCAGGCTGCACCCGCCCCGGCACGCGTCGCCGGCTGGGAAGATGCGGCCAAGCGCTGGCCGTAAGCCAGCCGCAAGCCAATGGTTCGTCGCTATAGAGACGGGGTGGCCCCCGTCTGCCCGTGATTGAAAAAGTCCAGGATTACTGAAATGGCCCAGGGAAGTTGCTCCTGGGCTATTAGTTTTCTCTCGCTGCGACGAGTTTTCAGTCCTGCGTGAACGCCAGCGCCAAGAGCGTCCTCTGCTCGACCTCGTGCGCCTTTGCCGATCCCGTAGCCGGACTCGCGCTCCCCGAACGTTTCACAGAAATCACGGGCCGCTCGTTTGCGATGTACCTTAGGCGCGGCAGCATATAGAAAAGCGCGCCCATGTTGGACGGCTCTTCCTGCACCCACACAATGTCTCGCGCCGCACTATGGCCCTCGAGTTCCGCCGTCAGTTCCGCCTCCGGGAATGGATACATCTGCTCCAGAAAAATAATGGCAGTCCTCAAGGCTTTGTCATTGTCATTGTCCTTGTCCCTGCGCTTCTGCCGCTCGGCGCGAAGTTCGTGCCCGATTTTTCCGGTGCAGAGCAGAATCCGCTTGGCGTCTTGCGTTTCTGTGTCGGGGATCACCGGCAGAAACTTCCGATGTGTCAGATCTTCCAGCGGAGACAGCGCATCCGGATGCCGCAGCATGCTTTTCGGCGTGAACACCACCAGCGGCTTCCTCCACTTGCGTAACGCCTGCCGCCGCAGCAGGTGGAAATACTGTCCAGCATTCGAGGGCTGACAAATCTGGATGTTGTCGCGCGCCGCCAACTGCAGAAATCGCTCGACGCGCGCGCTCGAATGCTCCGGACCCTGTCCTTCGTAGCCGTGGGGCAGCAGCAGCACCAGTCCCGACAGCAGGTTCCACTTGTCTTCGCCCGCGCACACAAACTGATCGATCACCGCCTGCGCCACGTTCGCAAAATCGCCAAACTGCGCTTCCCACAGAACCAGCGCCTCGGGATAATCGCGGCTGTAGCCGTATTCAAATCCCATCACGCCCGCTTCCGAAAGCGTGGAGTTGTAGATGTCGCACGCGGCTTGTCCCGGCGCAATGTGGCGCAGCGGAATGTATTCCGTCTCATCCTCAATATCCAGCAGCACCGAGTGCCGCTGATTGAACGTCGCGCGCCGCGTGTCCTGCCCGCTCAAGCGCACCGGAATCCCTTGCTTCACCAGGCTCGCAAACGCCAGCGCCTCCGCCATGCCGTAGTCCACTGGCTTCTTGCCCGTGCCCATCTCCTGCCGCTGCTCCAGTAATTTTTTCACCTTGGGATGAATGTGGAACCCCTCCGGATACGCGGTCAAACGCTCGGTGAGTTCCAGCAACTCCTCGCGCGCAATGCCGGTGGGCTGTTCGTATTCCGCTTTATACCGGCCTCCGAAATAGTCGTCCCAGTACTTTGGCAGATCGCGCATGAGCGGTTTCTTGGTGACTTGCGTCGCGCTCTTCTGCGCGGTTTCGTACTCGCTCTTGACCGTTGCCACTCGTTCCGCGATATTGTCATCATCCATGCCGATTTGCTTGGCGTAAATCTGGTACAGCGGCGGATGCTCTTTGATTGCCTTATACATCAGCGGTTGCGTCACCGTGGGATCGTCCACTTCGCTGTGCCCATGGCGCCGGTAGCCGATCAGGTCGACGACCACGTCCGTGCCGAATTTGTAGCGATACTCGGTTGCGATGCGCGCGATCCGCATCACGGCATCCACGTCTTCGCCGTTCACATGAAAGATCGGAATCGCTTGCCGCCGCGACAGTTGCGCCGAAAAGCGCGAAGAATGCTCTTGGCGCGCATTCGTCGTGAACCCGATCAGGTTGTTGACGATCACGTGGATCGTCCCGCCCACCGTGTAGCCCGCGAGGTCGGCATAATTCAGCGTCTCCGCCGTGATGCCTTGCCCCGCAAACGCGGCGTCGCCGTGCACCAGCACCGGCAGATACTTTGCCTTGCCACCTTCACCGGCGCGGTCCTGCTTGGCGCGAGTGCGGCCCACCGTCACCGGATCGACCGCTTCCAGGTGGCTGGGATTCGACGCCAGGTGGATATGAATTTTCTTTCCGCTCTTCGTGATGTACTCGCCGGTGGCGCCCATGTGGTACTTCACGTCGCCCGATCCCAACACGCTGCGTGGATCCACATCTTCAAATTCCGCAAACACCTGCTCCGGCGGACGCCTTGCCACATTAACAATGACGTTGAGCCGTCCGCGATGGCTCATGCCCATCACCAGTTCCACCGCGCCGCGCTCGCCGGCCACGTCCAGGACCTGATCCACAAACGGCAACAAAGACGTGTTGCCTTCAAGCGAGAATCGCTTGTTGCCCAGATAGCGCGCTTGCAGCGTCTGTTCAAACAACTCGGCGCGCAACAATAAGTCCAGTGCGCGTTCCCGATCGTCCTCGCCCGCCGCCGGCTCCGCCTCGATCTGATCTTCTATCCGATCCTCGATCTGCTGTTGGATCCAGCGCCGCCGCTCCGGGTCGGCGATGTGCATGAACTCCACGCCCACGCTGCCGCAATAAATGCGCCGCGCTTCCCGCGCCCACTCGTTGTCGATCTCGAGGTCCGGATGCGGTTGCGGAGGCAACAGGCCGAGCGGGTCCAGTTCGGCCTCCAGATATCCAAATTGCCGGAACAGCCCAAACACGCGTTCCCGTTCGTAGTTTTCAATGCTTCGAGGAGCCGCGTCCCTGCTAGTATTCCGAGTTGAAGTCGCCATAGAAGGTCTATATAGAATAACGGATGATGCAGGTGATTCATGGCCAATGTACCGGAAAAAGAGCAGGAAAAAGAAGCCGTCGGCCGCGCTGCCGCCAAGCTAGTGCGTGACGGCGACATTGTCGGGTTGGGCAGCGGCTCAACCGCTTACTTCGCGGTCGTCGCGCTGGGCGAGCGCGTGAAGGCGGGACTGAAAATCGTCGGAATCCCAACTTCCGTCCAGACCGCCGGCCTGGCGCGCCAACTCGGCATTCCGCTGACCACGCTCGACGAACATCCGGAAATCGATATCACCATCGATGGCGCCGACGAGGTCGATCCGCAGCTGCGCTTGATCAAAGGCGGAGGCGGCGCGCTGCTGCGCGAAAAGGTTATCGCTGCGGCATCGAAGAAGATGGTCGTGGTCGCGGACTCCAGCAAGGTTGTTCCCGTGCTCGGAAAATTTCCTTTGCCGGTCGAGGTAATTTCGTTCGCGCGAACGGTGGTGGAGAAGAAGATCGTGTCGCTCGGCGCGTCGCCCAAATTGCGCGCGAAACCCGACGGCAGTCCTTTCATTACCGACAACAGCAATCAGATTCTCGATTGCAGCTTTGGAAAGATCACAGATCCGGCGGCGCTGGCGCTTATCTTGAGCGATACCCCCGGCATCGTCGAACACGGCCTGTTCATTGGGTTGGCGAGCATAGCACTGGTAGGACACGGAGACCGCGTCGAAGAACTGCGTCCCTAGCGCTGTCGGGCTTCGCCCGACTGGACAGCCGAGGGCGGCTGTCCCTACGTGAGATATGCGGGTGTTTTCGTCAGCTCAACCCACAATCTCCCGCAACGCCCCGAGCAGACGCTCTACTTCCTCCATCGTGTTGTAGTGCGCCAGGCCGATGCGCAGAAATCCTCCCAGGCGCTCGACCTCCAACTGTTCGGTGAGGTTCAAGGCATAGTAGTTTCCGTCCCACGTGAAAAAGCCGCGCTCGCCTAGCTTCGTCGATAGCTCCAGCGGCGTGTGCCCTTCGATGCGGACGGCGAACGTCGCGCATCTTTCTTCGAATCGATGCGGGTCGCTGATGCCGTAGAACTTCAATCCGGGAATCGCAAGCAAGCCTGCGATCGTCTTCTCCATCATCGCCCGCTCATGCGGATGGATCGCCGCATGCGCCGCGACGATCGCGTCGCGCCGGGTCAGTGTGGGGACGGGGCTCTGCCCCGCCCCGGCGGGGCGGAGCCCCGCCTCCACACGGTGTCCCAACTCCTCCCAGTAATCGACGCAAGCCTTGATTCCCGCGATGCATTCGTGGTTCAGCGTCCCCGATTCCCAACGGTTAGGAATGTTATCGCTGCTGGGCCGGACTTTGTACGGACGCAATTTCTCCAGGTGCTCGCGCTTGCCGTAGAGAACGCCCATGTGCGGACCGAAAAACTTGTACGTCGAGCAGACCAGAAAATCGCAGCCGAGGGCGCGCGCGTCAATCGCTCCATGCGGAGCGTAGTGGACGGCATCGATGTAGCTCAGCGCTCCCGCTTGCCACGCCAGTCGCACCACTTCGGCGACGTTGTTAATCGTGCCCACCGCATTCGACGCATAACCGACAGCCACCAGCCGCGTGCGCTTGCCAATTTGCGCTGCCAGGTCTTGCATGTCGAGCGTGCAATCGTCTTCGTTGAACTTGACCGCGCGGATGGTCACACCTTTTTCTTCCAGCGCTTTCCAGGGCGAGAAATTCGCGTCGTGGTCGAGCAGCGTGAGCACGATCTCATCGCCGGACCCGAGTTCGCGCCCGAGCGCGCGGCTCATGGCGAAAGTCAGCGACGTCATGTTCGCGCCGAAAACGATTTCATCCGCATCGCAATTCAGAAAATCGCCCATCGCCGACCGCGCTTCCGCGATCATGCGGTCGGTGTTGCGGCTGGTGTGGTAAGCGCCGCCCGTGTTGGCGTTGTTGCGCGCCAGATAATCCGCGATGGCGTCAATCACCCGCTGCGGCACCTGCGTGCCACCCGGGCCGTCCAGAAAAACCGCCGGATGTCCGTTAGCAGTTTGCGCGAGCGCAGGGAACTGCGCGCGAACCCAGGTGAGGTCGAGCGCGGTGGACGAAGAAGAAGTGTGTTCAGCGATTGGCATAGCAGACATTCTAATTCGGGCCCCGCGCCGCGTCAGCCGGAGGATCTCAAGCACAGGTTCGTTACCCTCAGGCCGGCGATGGCACACGTATCCATAAGTTCATATAAGACAGCAGCTTGCGAGAGGAATTTGATGCAAGCGGCCAACCGGCCTGGAGGCGTCCATGCGCCTGAAGGCCATGTTCCCGTGGGCGCGTGGACACGATCATTTTTTGGCATCGTGTATCGGCAAGCGACCATCTAACGATAGAATCGTCTAAAGAGCGACGCCAGATAATCGACATCGGGGTGGCATGCTGAAAGTATTGGCAAATCGGAGTGGATTCGTCAGAGCCGTGTGCGTGCTCTCGGTCGCCTTGGTGTGCGTGATGGGGACGGTGCAGGCGACCCACTCGCATCCCGAGAACTCGACCACATCCCACCACAACTGCTCGATTTGCGCGACCGCTCACGCCGGACTCAGTACCGCGCCGATTCCGTCCGCGCCGGTTTTGCTTACGTCAGCCCTAGCGATTGTGGTTGCAGAAGTTTCCCCGATCTTCCGTCCCCTTACCACCCAATTTATTCGTCCTCCACCTGCGCTCTGATCCCGCGCGCAATCGGTAAGTATTCCCAAGAGACCGCGGTCTTTGATCTGTGATCTTGAGCTGTGATCGGACTCGCCTCAGAACCATTAGTGGAGGAATCATGCGTTTGCTTTATAAGAGCTGGCTGCCCGCGGCTATGGTGGCCGTTGCTTTTGTGTTGAGCGTTGGGACTGCGAGTGCGCAGTCGGGCGGAAGTTCGGGATCGATTAGCGGTACCGTCCTGGACCCTTCGGGCGCGGTGGTGGTGAATGCAAGCGTTGAAATTCATAACCCGATCAGCGGCTATGACCGAACGGCCACCACAGACAACAGCGGGAAGTTCAGTTTCACGAACGTACCGTTTAATCCGTATCACATGACGGTGACGGCCGTGGGATTCGCTCAGACCGCGCAGGATGTGGAAGTTCGGTCGGTAGTGCCCGTGACTGTGAAAGTCAGTTTGACGGTGGCCGGCAGTTCCGACACGGTGACGGTCGAGGCTGCGGGAGACTTGGTGGAGAACGATCCAACTTTCCACTCCGACATCGACAAGGATTTGTTCGACAAGATTCCCTTGGAAAGCGCGTCGTCGTCCCTGAGTTCACTGGTTACTCTCTCCACGCCGGGAATCGCTGCCGATTCCAATGGGCTCTTCCATGGACTCGGCGACCACGCGGAGAACTCGTTCAACGTCGACGGCCAGCCCGATACCGACCAGCATAGCAAAGTCTTTTCCAACCAGATCCCACTCGATTCGATCCAATCCATGGAAGTCATATCCGGCGCGCCGCCCGCCGAATACGGAGGCAAGACCAGCGTGGTGATTGTGGCGGCCACACGCTCGGGCCAGGGTGTAACCACGCCCCATGGCAGCGTGACCACTTCCTATGGGTCGTTTGGAACATCCGAAGTGGCAGCCGATCTCGCTTATGGGGGTAAGAACTGGGGGAACTTCATCTCCGTCGGCGGTTTGAACACCGGCCGATTCCTGGATCCGCCGGAATTCACGGTGCTGCACGACAAGGGCAACGAACAGAACCTGTTCGACCGCGTTGACTTCCAACTCTCATCCGCCGACTCGATTCACCTGAACTTCGGTTACAGCCGGAGCTGGTTCCAGACACCGAATTCATTCGACGCGCAAAACGCGACGCCGTGGAGTGCAACCCTGGACACGGTTGAGCCACAGCTGGGAACCTTCTATAACGGTGTGGCTCCCAACGGCGATACCGTCGGACCGACCGACCAACGCTCCAAGATTGGGACCTTTAACATCGCCCCTTCGTGGACGCATTTGGCGAGTACGAACTCCGTATTCACTTTGGGTGCGTTCGTGCGCCGCGACGATTACAACTACTACCCCAGCAGCGATCCTTTCGCGGACCTGGGGCCGCCGAGTCTTCAGAGACAGTCGGTGGGTCAGAACCGGACGCTCACCAACGCGGGGATTCGATCCGATCTCTCCTATGTCAAAGGGATCAACCAAATCAAGGCTGGGGTCACCTATGAGCAGACTTTTCTCAATGAAAACGACACTCTCGGTATCGTCGATCCGGCCTTCAACGCGCCCTGCATAGAATCTTACGGTGGCCAATGGGTTGCGGCGCCTGGACTCGCTTCCTCGGACTGCCCCAGCAAAACCGGCACTTACCAGGCAAACCAGCCGGGCACTGCGACTGTTCCCTCGAACGCGACCGGTTCCGCTCTTTATCCTTATTTCAATCCGACCCTGGCCCCTTACGACTTGACCCGCGGCGGAAGCTCGTACACCTTCAACGGCCACACCGACGTGAAGGAATTTGCGCTCTATGTTCGGGACGTGATCACAGCGGGGCACTGGTCTTTGAATCTTGGATTGCGCGGCGATCTCTACAACGGTCTCACCGTTGCGCGCCAGGCCGAGCCTCGTGTCGGGATCGCTTACAACGTCAAGAAGACCAACACGATTCTCCGCGTTTCCTACGCGCGCACCCTGGAATCTCCGTTCAATGAAAATCTGATACTTTCCAGTACCGGATGCGGCAACCAGGTCTTACATCCGCTGCTTGGCTGTACCGGTTTGTCGAGCGGCGCGCTGAGTCCCGGCTTTCGCAACGAATTCCACGCTGGGATCGAGCAGGCTTTCGGGCGGTACCTGGTCTTTTCTGGCGAGTGGATCACGAAGTACACGCACAATGGTTACGATTTCAGTATTCTCGGCAACACCCCGATCACTTTCCCCATTGAATGGCACAACGCCAAGATTCCCGGATATGCCGGTCGCGTGAGCGTGCCGAACCTGCATGGCTTTTCGGCGCAGATGGTCTTTTCCAGCGTGGCGGCCCGGTTCTTCACTCCCCAGATCGGCGGAGCCGGTGCGACGGTGACGCCCGGTGCCGGACTCCCGTTCCGCATTGACCACGACGAAAAGTTCAACGAGACAACCCACTTGCAATATCAGCCCTGGAAGCGCGGCCCATGGTTCGGCTTCAACTGGCGGTACGACAGCGGACTGGTAGCCGGCTCAACGCCATGTCTTGCAACGACTGCTACCTGCACGTTTTCAACTTCGACGGCGGATGGAGGATCGGACGCCTTCATTCCAAGCGGATCTGTGGCCATGATTACTCCAACGAACTTGCCTTTGACCGCCGACCAGGAGTTTCAGGCAGGGTTCACTTGCAACGGGGTGGGCGCAACCCCGACTCGTGCTCTTCCGACGATGTGCCCCGCGTCAGAGTTCGGGTCTACGCTTATCAAAGTACCAGCCCCAGGGACGGAAAACGACGATCACAATCCGCAGCGCATCGCGCCGCGCAGCCTGTTCGATGTTGTCGTGGGCGACGACAATCTGTTCAAGGGCGATCGTTATAAGTGGAGTCTCACGCTTACCGCCATCAACATAACCAACAAACTGGCTCTCTATAACTTCCTTTCGACTTTCAGCGGGACGCACTATGTAACTCCGCGAGCGCTGACGGCTCAGATCGGGTTCCACTTCTAAGGGTGTAGCGCGGGCGCCCTCGCCCGCGCGAACTATCCTACGGCGAAACCTCTGTATGCCGGTGACACTCGTCAATGTTTTGGAGCGTTTCTCGTGATGGTGTAGAGTGCGCACCCTCAGCGGCTAAAGCCGGCACCCGTTGCAGCCCGGGCGGCACGGTTGAAGAGGCTGCGGAAAAATGCAATCGGCAGAGGAAAAGCGACCACCGGGGCTAAAGCCCGCGTTCATTTCGCGGGCCTTACGCGGCCCTGAAGGGCCGCTCTTCCACGGTGATGCACGCATTCGTGAGTTTTTCCGCAGCCTGTGAAGCCGTGCCCTACCCGTTCCTGCCTCTCCAATACAGCAAATCGGGAATTGCTCTAGGTGCAGACAGGTGGGCGAGGGCGCCCGCCCCACACTAAGACCTACTGCAGTTTCGCGTATTCGGCTTTGGCTTCGTGCAGGAGCGGGACGTCGGGATCGGCGTCTTTCCAGGCGGCAAGAAAGTTTTGATAGGCGATGCGAGCCTTGGGTTTGTCGCCCTCTTTCTGAAATACCCGGCCCAACTCCAGTTGAGCGGCAACGAACGCTATATCGGCGCCGCTGCGAGACTTGAAGTCCAGGACCCTCTGAAGATCCTGCTGCGCTTCGGCGTAGCGTCCAGCCTGCTCGTAGGCCATGCCTCGCGCGTAAGAAACGCCGGCGTTGGCGCGAGCGTACAGGGCCGCGGTGTTAAGGAAGTCAATGGCTTTTGCCGGGGCGCCTTTGGCGGAATTCGCGGGCCACAGGGCGGCGACCAGCGCGACGATCAGAGCCGGGATCAGCCAGAGGGACAGCTTGCGACCTGGCGTCAGGCGTCTGCGATTGGAAGGACCGTGAACGGAAGAGCTGGAGGAAGTCGCGGCAAGCGTCGTGCCCGATTGGGAGTCGCGTTTGAGCCGCTTCAAGTCCGAGCGCACCTCAGCCGCGCTCTGGTAGCGCAGGTCGCGATCTTTTTCGAGCAGCTTGTTTAATATCCCTTCAAACTGCGGTGGCAGGTCGGGATTCAGGCGAAGCGGTGGCGCCGGGGGACGATTCAGAATGGCGTCGAAAATAATGGCGGAAGTGTCTCCGCGGAAGGGAGCCGCACCCGTGGCCATCTCATAGAGCACAGCGCCGAAAGAGAAGAGGTCCGTGCGGGCATCGAGATCCTTGCCGCGTGCCTGCTCCGGAGACATGTACGCGATGGTCCCGACGGTCGATCCTGGGCTGGTCAGGAACGGGTCGTCCACGGTCGCGGTGGAACCGATGGTGTCGGCAGATAGAGGGAAGGCTTGGCGGTGCGCTTGGCCAACCCGAAATCGAGAATCTTCGCCCGGTTGCGGCTGGTCACGAAAATGTTGGCCGGTTTGATGTCGCGGTGAATGATTCCCTTGGTATGGGCGGCGTCGAGCGCGTCGGCGATCTGCGCTCCGAAATCAAGCAATTGCCCAAGCTCCATGGGCTGACCGTGGATGCGGTTCTTGAGCGTTTCGCCTTCCAGCAACTCCATGGCGATGAAATGGCGTCCGCCGTCCTCGCCAACTTCGTAGATCGTGCAGATATTGGGGTGGTTTAGAGCGGAGGCCGTGCGCGCCTCCCGCTGAAAACGGTCGAGCGCCAGAGGATCTTTTTCCGTTTCGGGAGGCAGGAACTTGAGCGCGACATGCCGGCCCAGGTTGATGTCCTCGGCTTCGTACACAACGCCCATCCCTCCCCCGCCCAACTGCGAGAGGACACGGTAGTGCGAGACGGTCTGACCGATCATTCCGGGCATCGCTCCTGGGAGAAGGTCACTAAAGCATTTTTTGTATCACTGTAGAGTTTTGAAGGGGAGCCGGAACCAAGCTTGAGCGTTCTCTGCGGTGATCTGGGGCAGCAGTTCGGTGATGGCCTGATCAAGGGCTTCTTTTGTGCGCG
>Ga0116127_1002121_pt1 | contig 10380 bp, 11 predicted proteins | sample June2015DPH_16_1_FD_89731 | JGI IMG/M metagenome (GOLD analysis project Ga0116127, IMG submission 89731) | Peatland microbial communities from SPRUCE experiment site at the Marcell Experimental Forest, Minnesota, USA - June2015DPH_16_100 | ecosystem: Environmental > Terrestrial > Soil > Wetlands... | reverse complement strand
GTCTTGGCCGGCTTCAAGCCAATGCCAAATCAGCGACGACCTGATCTATCTCTGCTGGATTCTCCACCAAGCGCGCTTTGAGGCGAAGTCGTTCGGCCTTAAGCACGCCAAGTTTCTTCGCGATTTCTTCTTGGACTTTTATCGGGGGTAATGGAATTGACGCCCGGAAAAAATCATTTGGCGAAACACGCGGCAGGGCTGCTCCGATTTGAAGCCGCGCGAGTTGCTTGGCTATGGCTTCCGACGCGAGGATGGCGCGCAACACCGGCGGCAGCACCTTATTTTTGATGGGTTTCAGAACAATGAATTCAGTCGAGCACAGTCCAGCTGAATATTCTCCGTCAGCCCAAAAGACTTTGCGGAGATATGGGCGTAAGCGTCCGTAAAGCACATAATCTTTACCGAAAACCTTTGAGCGGGACTTGATTTCGTCACGCCCTCGCTTTTGTAGTTTGACGGCATCGCCCGTAACCGATTCGACGTTTTCAAGGCCAACGTAATAAAACTCTTCATCCTCGTGATCGTTTGGAGCGATTGCAGTGTTGGACTCTTCCGTAATGTCCGCAATGCGAACCGTTGGCCACTTGCTGACGATGTTGTGTGAATTGTCATCCGTGAAGATTTCCACTCTCCATCGCCCGGCGTTGAAGAGTTCGGTCGCTGATATTTCGGCAGCTCGCATATTACCATCCGTGTTTTTTCAAAAATTCACATGCAGTCGAGATTGCCTTCGGAATGTCTGACTTTTTTGTCAACCGCCCCGCCGCGTCGTAACCAACGGCCTCGATTTTCAAAAGGCAAACTTTGGCGCTCTCATCAGGTGTCTCGCCCGAACGCCACTTTCTCGCGAAGAGAATACTGGTCTTTACGTTCGCCCCAAAGGGCGAGAATGTTTCAACCGGCAGGCTGAGAATCACCCGTATGCAAACCTTCTTTCGCAGCCATTGCCGAACGTATTCGTAGGAATCCGCACTCAATACGTTGTCGGGCAAAACAATTCCCAGCCGTCCGCCCGGACGCAGAAACTGAATTGCTCGTTCTAATCCCAGAACTTCTAGTGGCACATTCCTGCGCCCTTGAGCCAGTTCAAACCGGCCCAACACGGAAATCGCCTCCGGGCCAAGGAGCGAGCCGAATGGCGGATTCGTCAACACCACGTCGAATGACTCTGGAGAGATGTCGGGGTAGTTTGCAAAATCAAGAAGGGCGTCCGTGCATCGGATGTTGCTGTGCCCGTCCCCACTTAACCGCATGTCTGTCATTGCAATCCTCGTCATCCGATCACTTTTTTCGATACCGTGAAGCTTGCCGAAAGCAAATTCGTGGAACTGTTTGCTTGTAGTCGGAGTTGCCTGCCCGACAAAACGAAGCGACTCGGATAAAAAATGACCCGACCCGCAAAACGGATCTAAAATCAACTGGCTGACGTGAGGCTGCGTGATTCCAACTGTCATTTCACACAATTCGGCAGGCGTAAAATACTGACCCATTCCAGCTCTGACTGCACGGCCAAGCACCTGCTGGAACGCGCGTCCTTTGACATCCGACCGTGATTTGCTCAGGGAAAAGTTTTCAATCAACTGAAACGCCCGCGTCAGCGCCGCACTCGACAGCCTGATCGGCTGGTTGAAGACACCACGCGAACGCTCATATTGTGGAATCTTCAGCCTGAACACTCGCAGGTCGTAATCAATCGCCTCCCGATAAAGTTGGCGAATTGACGCGGCGTATTCTTCACAACAACCGAATCGTTTGGTGTGCAGTGTTTCGTGATCCTGCCGCTCAAGGAGTTCCTCGTCGTAAATCTTGACGTAAAGAATTTTGCACAGTTCTTCAAGCGCCGCATCAGCATGAAGGCCGTCAATGTCCCGCATACAACTGTGCAACTCAAAAAATATGTTTTCAAGCTTGTTGGAAATCGGAAGAAGAGGCTGCTGGGCGACCTTTTTGGAATTGGTCTGGTATGGCGGCGAGTCTTCCAAAAGGACTCCCTGTGGACCGAGTGCGCCTTTGCAGTAATACTCCAGTTCTGGCATCTCATCGAACTTGGGCTGGTCGAAGCGGCGGCGAAAGAACTTGGGTGCTTCCTGGCCCGGCATTGAAACAGCAACCAACCCAAGCGTCTCACTCGATAGTGCGTATTGAAATGCGTCGGCTGTGGCCCGCTCTTTATCACTATTGAGCGCAATCACGCCGAGAAGAAAGGGTGCGCCGTTCGGCGTTTTGAAAACAAATCCACATACTGGAGAGGATTGTTCTGTATCGCTTGGCTCAAGGAACATCGTCCGGTCAGAGAACGCTTCTTCACGAAACAGATATTTATGGCGGAGCAACGCAATCAAGGCGTCACGCCGCTTGATTGCATCTTGGCTGGCTTTGGAGTTTTTTGCCGTTCGGGATGCCATTTATGACGCTGTGTCATACAACTCAAGACGCCTCGTCGTCAACAATATTTTTAGCCACTCGCTTTCGCGTAAACCTCCGCGCCTTGCGCTCGCGCTCACCGTTTCGTCAACGCGGCTTCCTTCGCACAATTTAAAAATCGTTCCGCGGCGGGAGCCAGCCCGCCTTTGGACCAGGCAGCGCCAATGACCAAAGGCTCTGGCGCGGGTGAAATGGGGATGAGTTTCAGGCGCGGTCCGGCGAGGCAGGCCACCGACTCGGATACCAGCGCCACACCGCCGCCGGCTTCGACCGCGGCGATCAGGCTGGTGATGCCATCGTGTTCCTCGGCGACCTGCGGTTTGCTTTTAATGGTTGCGAAGTATTCCACCAGTAATTCGTGATACTCGGGATACTCTTTGCGGCTGTAGGCGATCAGCGGTTCACGCACGAGCTCCGCCAGCTTCACGGTTCGCCGCCGGGCCAAGGGATGTTTGGGCGCGACGGCGAGGCACAGGGAATCACGCAGGAGCTCCTCGAAACGCAGCCCGCGCAACATGGCCCGGGTGGGGCGCACGAGGAAGGCGATCTGCAGCGCGCCGTCGCGCAGCCGGGCGAGCATCTCCTCGGTGGACAAATCGTGCAACAGCACGCGCATGTTGGGTGATTCGGCCTGAAAGGCGCGCAAGGTCGGCGGCAGGATCCGCGTGGTGAGTGACGGCGCGTAGCCGACGTGGAGCTCGCCGCGCCCGCCCGTGGCAACGGCGCGCGCCGTTTTTAACGCTTCCTCAACCCGCTGGAGAACGGCGCGCGCTTCGCCTTGAAAGGTTCTTCCCGCTGCGGTCAGGCGCATGGATTTGGCGCTGCGCTCCAAAAGCGCAAAGCCGAGTTCATCCTCCAGGTCGCGAATCTGCCGGCTCAACGCCGGTTGTGACACGTGTAGCTTCAGCGCGGCGCGAGAAACGTTTTCCTCTTCCGCGACGGCGATGAAATAACGGAGATGGCGCAGTTCCATGCGCGGTCGAGCATACTCTCTGGTTATGCTGAGGCAAGAAACTTGGTCTTTCCCAAATCCACCAGCGGCGTGGCATAGTCTTTCCATGATGAAAATTCGGAAAGCAAATGAACGCGGCCACGCCGAACACGGCTGGCTGGACACGTATCACACGTTCAGCTTCGCGGATTATTACGATCCGCAATGGATGGGCTTTCGCAGCCTGCGCGTCATCAACGACGATCTCGTGATGCCCGGCATGGGTTTTGGAACGCATCCGCACCGCGACATGGAAATCATCACCTACATCCTGAGCGGCGCGCTGGAGCACAAGGATTCGATGGGCAACGGCCGCGTGATCCGCACGGGCGAGGTGCAATACATGGCTGCCGGCACGGGCGTACAGCACAGCGAATTCAACCCCGCCAGGGACGAGGCGGTGCATTTGCTGCAAATCTGGATTCAGCCCGACCGCAAGGGCGTGACGCCCCGCTACGGTGAAAAATCGCTCAAGGACGCCGCCACCGGCACGTGGCATCTCGTGACCAGCAAAACGGGACGCGACGGCTCGATTGCGATTCATCAGGACGCCGATCTCTGGCTCGCGAAGCTGGAAGCGGGGCAAACCGTTTCCCATTCGCTGGCGGGCGGCCGGCACGCGTGGATTCACGTTGCCGAAGGCGAAGTGAAAATAAACGGCAAAACACTATCCGGCGGCGATGCCGTTGCCGTCAGTGAAAAAGCCAATCTCAAACTGGCGGCGGCCAAACCGTCGCAAGTGCTCCTGTTCGACCTCAACTAAACAAAAACAACAACACAATGACCGTGAGAAAGAAAATCAACTATGAAAAATAGATCACTCATAACCAATTCCGCCATCCCAGCCGTTTTATTGGGTTTTGGCCTTGTCGCGCTGACGGGTTGTTCAACCACCTCCAGCCAGAAACTCGCGGGATACGAACAGGCGGAACAAATCGCCCATGAACATCTCGCAAAGTTCGACGATCTGGATTTCCAGGTCTTCACCTATCAGCAGTGGACGAGGCTGCACGAGAGTCATTCCAGGGACGTTATTGTTCACTGGCCGGACGGACATCAGACCGAAGGCATCGAGAGGCATATCGAGGATTTGAAGGCGATGTTTGTCTATGCCCCGGACACGCGGATTAAAGTCCACCCCGTTAAGATCGGCTCCGGCGAGTGGACGAGTGTGATCGGGGTAATGGAGGGAACATTTACCAGGCCCATGCCCACCGCCGATGGCAAAACCATCCCGCCCACCGGCAAGGCATTCAAGTTCGTGATGTGCACGGTCGGGCATTGGAAGAACGGCGTGATGGATGAGGAGTATCTGTTCTGGGACAACCTGACCTTCATGAAACAAATCGGTCTCGCGCCCTGATGGGGCTTCGTTGCTTTCCTGTCAAACCATGAACATTCACATAAACAAAGGAATAACCATGCGAACCCAAATCATATTGAGTTTAACCGCCGCCGCCTTTCTGCTGCTTCCATGCGCCAAAGCGGCTGACAACTACAAAATTGACCCCGCGCACACCCGGGTTGGCTTCTCCGTCCGGCACCTGGGCATCAGCGATGTGAAGGGCGTCTTCGACGAGTTTGAAGGCGCGCTCGTGCTGGATGAGGGCAAGCTCAAGGAGGCCAGCGCCACGATCCAGGTCAAGAGCGTGGACACCCGGGTCCCGCAGCGGGATAATCATCTGCGGACCGCGGATTTCTTTGACGCCGCCAAATATCCGACCATCACCTTCAAAACCAAACGCATCGAAACCAAGGGCGACGAGGTGGTCATGATCGCGGATTTCACAATGCGCGGCGTCACCAAGGAACTGCGATTGCCTGTTACGTTGAGCAAGCCAATCAAAGACCCGTGGGGAAACATGAGGATTGGACTGGAAGCCAAAACGAAGCTGAATCGGAAAGACTACGGAATCAATTACAACCAAGTGCTGGAAACGGGGATCCAGGCCGTGGGCGAGGAGGTCGAACTTGAAATCAACGCCGAAGCCGTCAAGGAATCTCCCGGCAAGAGCAGCCCGGAAAACAAATGAAAGCCTTCAACCCCATCGCTCCCGGCGTCAGCATCGGTCACGTGCATCTCAAAGTGGCCGACCTGGAACGCGCGCTGGGATTTTACTGTGGTGTGCTGGGCTTTGAACTCACGCAACGCTTCGGAACGCAGGCGGCCTTTGTTTCCGCGGGCGGCTATCATCATCATATCGGCCTGAACACCTGGGAAAGCCGCGGCGGTTCGCCGCCCCCGCCAAGTGCGACCGGCCTGTATCATTTGGCAATTCTTTATCCCAATCGTGCCCAACTGGCCGACGCGCTGCGCCGCCTGCTCGCGGCGGGCATTGAGATTGACGGCGCGGCCGATCACGGCGTGAGTGAGGCGATTTATTTGCGCGATCCGGATGGAAATGGAGTGGAGCTTTATCGGGACCGCCCGAAGGAACAATGGCCGCGCACTCCGGATGGAAGTCTCGCGATGTTTACGCATCCGCTAGACATTGACGCGCTGCTCAAAGATTCGGATAGTCAACCATAAGGCAACCATGGGGAAAGAGTGAATGAAACGCATATGAAAAAGAGTGAACAACCGAACGCGAAAATCGAAATCACCAAAGACGGTCCCTACCTCGTCAGCGGCAGCCTGCCGCTCAGCGAGCAGTGGATTGTCACCAATGCCGAGGGCGAATCCCTCGACTACCGGGAAGGAAAGAAATACCCGGCGCAGCCGCAATATGCCCTCTGCCGCTGCGGCCAGTCCGCCAACAAGCCGTTCTGCGACGGCAGCCACAAGAAAGTTCAATTCGATGGCACCGAAACGGCCAGCCGACAGCCTTACCTTAAGCAAGCCGAGACCATCGAAGGGCCAACCATGCTGCTCACCGACGCGGACAGCCTTTGCGCCTTTGCCCGCTTCTGCGACCCGAAAGGGAGGGTGTGGAACCTGGTGCTGCAGACCGACGATCCCGAAGCCCGGCGACTGGTGGAGTATGAGGCCGGGCATTGTCCGGCCGGCCGGTTGGTGGCGTGGGATCGGAAGACGGGCAAACCCATCGAACCTAAATTCGAACCGTCGCTCGGGTTGATCGAGGATACGGCCAGGCAGGTCAGCGGCCCGATCTGGGTGCGGGGAGGCATCCCGGTGATTTCCGCCGATGGCAAAGCCTATGAGGTTCGGAATCGGATGACCTTGTGCCGATGCGGCAGGTCCGACAATAAGCCCTTCTGCAACGGGTCGCACGCGGCATGAGGTGGCTTACACGAGCTTTTCAAATTCGCCGATGAACCGCCGCATGTCGCGGAGCAACACGGCATCGGGTTTGCAGCGCAGCACCATGCCGTCAAGATACATCAGGCTGCGGATGATGGCGAAGATGCCTTTCTCAAATGTCATTCCCGAATGCACGCCGAGCTTGATGGTTTGCATCATCTTCCGGGTCAGGCTGACTTGCGCAACGGTCGTGCCGGTGAAGTCGGCGTAGAGTTCCAGCAAACGTCCCTTGAACGTGTCGAAGGCCGGGCCGGCCAGCTCGCGCTCGGACATGCGGTTCAGCGCGGCGGCACAGCGCGGATAGTCGTATTCGGAAAGCGCCGCGAAGAATTCAAACAGCCCGCGCCGGATTTTTGGGCCGACGTGCCCGATGTAGCCGGTGTCAATGAAGCAAAGTTTGTCACCCGTGAGCAGCACGTTGCCGGGATGCATGTCGCCGTGGAAGGTGCCGACGCAAAACATGTAGAAGCCGTGGATGTGAAACAATTCGAGGAGCCGGTCGTAGCCCAGTTCGCCGGTTTCCAGCAATTCATCGAAACTGCGACCGGGAATGAATTCGGAAACCATCGCGTTCTCATTGCACAGGGGCTCGTGCACGCGCGCGAAGGCGAGACGCGAGAGATCGAACGTGCCGCGGTGCTGTTCGTAGATGGCGCGCAAGGTTTTCTGGCCGGCGACCTCGTGGCGCAAATCGAGTTCACTCAACGTGTATTCCTCGATGTCACCGAGAATGCCCACAGGATCACCGACCCGCCGGAGTTTGGGATAGAGGAAGGTGGCCAGGCGAAAGAGGCGCTTGAGGCTGGCGACGTCCGCAATGAACTCGCCGCGAACGTTGCGCTTGATAGCTTTGATGACAACGTCCTCTCCGATTTTCAACCGCGCACGATGCACCTGGCCGACTGAGGCTGATGCGAGGGCGGTTGCTTCGATGTTTTCAAAGTGCTCGAAAAATCCGGGGACAGCAGACGTGCGAAGCAGTCCCAGAAAATCTTCTGACGCTAGAACAGCGTTGCGACGGTAGAGCCGGGCCAGATGCTCGCATTTTTCGCGGTCCAGGAAATCGATCCGCAGCGCGTGGACCTGGCCGAGCTTCACCGCGAGCAGGCCGAGGCCCTGAATCCAATCGAGGTCCGGCAGTTTGCCGCCGCGTCCGTAGATGGCGTGAATGAGCCGCCCAAATTGAATCCAGTTCATGGCTGGCCAGGTCAGACCTGGGTGTTTTTGGAAATGAACTTCACGCCGTAACGGCGCGCGATGAGGTTCGCCGCGATGCGGCCCGATTCGTAAATCGTGGGCAGGCCGCTGCCGGGATGCGTGCCACCACCGACGAGATAGCAGTTGTCCAGCTCCTCGAATTTGTTGCGCGGCCGGAAATACAGCATCTGGTTGAGCGAGTGCGCGAGATTGAATGTCGCGCCGAACTGGATGTTCATGTCCTGCCACGTCTGCGGCGTGAACACGATTTCCTCCCGGATGTGGCCCTGGATGTCCGCCATGCCGCCCCGCCTTTCCATCGCCGCGAGGACCCGGTCGCGGAACGCGGATTTCTCCTTCGCCCAATCAATCTTCGCCGTCCGGTTCGGCACGGGCACGAGGACGTAAACCGCGGAATGTCCCGGCGGCGCGAGCGCGGGGTCGGTCACGCTGGCGTTGCGGACGTAGAAGGAAATGTCCTCGGACAAGACCTTGTTTTGGAAAATATCGCGGATATTGGACTTATAATCGCCGGCAAAGAAGATCGTGTGGTGCGGCAGGTCATAGACCTTGTCGAGGCCGAGATACAGCATGAACGTGGAACAGGAATACTCGCGCGCATCCACTTTTTCCGGACTGTATTTCTTCAACACGCCCGGTGGCACGAGATGTTTCATCGCATAACCGAAGTCCGCATTCAGCACCGTCTCGTCGGCGAAAACCTTTTCGCCGTCCGCCAGTTCCACGCCGCGCACCTGGCGGCCTTCCAGCACGAGTTGTTTGACCGGCGTGCCGAGGCGCAAGTTCACACCCAATTCGCGGCACACCTTCGCCATCGCCTCGGAGATTTCGCTCAACCCGCCCATGACGTGATAGACGCCGAACGCGTGTTCGACGTAAGGCAAAATGGCAAACGCACCCGGACAATCCCACGCCGACATGCCGAGGTATTTCGACTGGAAGGTGAACGACAGCTTGAGCTGGTCTTCGCGGAAGTAATCGCCGAGCACGCTGATGAGCGAACGTCCGATGGAGAGCTTTGGCAGCGCGCGCAGCATGTCCCGCGAGAGATATTGCCCCAGCGAGGCGTAATCTTTTTGCAGGCAGGGATACATCCGCTGGAACCGCACTTTTTCGACCGCCATGAACCGGTCGTAGCCGGCGCGGTTGCCGGGAAAATGCTGGTCGAGCTGCTGCAGCATCGCTTCGCGGTTGGTCGTCGGTTCCAGCCGCACGTCCTCGAACTGCAACCGATACATCGGTTCGAGTTTCACGCATTTGAGGTAATCGTCAATGTGCCGTCCGGCCTCCTCGAACACCTCGTCGAGGATGAACTTCATCATCAGGAACGTCGGGCCGGTGTCGAACTTGTAACCGTTCCGCACAATGGCCGCGTTGCGTCCGCCCACGTGCGACTCCTTCTCGAAGACGGTGACCTTGAACCCGCGAAAGGCAAGCAACATGGCCGCCGTGAGTCCGCCCGGCCCGGTGCCCACGACGATGACATGTTTCTGCGAATCGTTTTGCCTCGTCACTTGACGATAAGGGTAGTGCAGAACAAGAAAGTTGCAAATCAGAGCTTTTAGTGACTAAGCATGGGTCATTCCCGGCCGCCGCATCGGGCGCGTGCTGGTGAAGCGGGAGAAATCGCCGGGACCGATGGCGTGTCCGACACGAAGATAATGCCATCCTGAATCTTTACATTATACACCGCCTGCCGCACCCCGAGTCCCAGGGGCGTGTTACCGGTCGCAATGTCGAATTTCCAGCCGTGCCATGGACACACGATGCGCAACACCCCGTCGGCTCCGCGCTCGACTTTTCCTTCGGCCAGCGGGCCGCCCTGGTGGGGGCAGGTGCCGCAGATGGCAGTGATTTTCCCTCCGTGATGAAACAGGGCGACCTCCTGCCCCGCGACCGTCACGGCCTTTTGCGTTCCTTCGGGAAGTTCGGAAATGGCAATGGTCTTCGTGTAGTTCATGATGATGTTGTTCTCGGGCGGTGCATCACGCCTTCGCGCAAACCTCTGCTCCCTTTTCCACAAATTCGCGAGCTTTTTGTTCCATCCCGGCTTTCAGTGCCCGTTCCTCAGCTACGCCCTGTTCCTGCTCTGGCGTCACCGGGCAAATTTCGCCGGCCTCTTGAAGCCGTAATTACGAAATCCCAGGGTAAAATCCTACTCGCGATCAGGCTTGGTATTGTTCATCGCTGACCTTTTCCATCCAGTCGACGACCTTCCCGTCGAGCTGTTCCTGAATGGCGATGTGCGTCATGGCCGTGGTTGGCGTAGCGCCGTGCCAATGCTTCTCGCCCGGCGGAAACCAGACCACGTCACCCGGCCGGATTTCTTCAATCGGACCTCCCCAGCGCTGCACGCGTCCGCAGCCAGCCGTCACGATCAGGGTCTGACCCAGCGGATGAGTATGCCAGGCGGTCCGGGCGCCGGGATCAAATGTGACGATTGCGCCGGTAACACGCGCCGGATCGCTTCCCTTAAACGGTGAGT
>Ga0116127_1002120_pt1 | contig 10384 bp, 10 predicted proteins | sample June2015DPH_16_1_FD_89731 | JGI IMG/M metagenome (GOLD analysis project Ga0116127, IMG submission 89731) | Peatland microbial communities from SPRUCE experiment site at the Marcell Experimental Forest, Minnesota, USA - June2015DPH_16_100 | ecosystem: Environmental > Terrestrial > Soil > Wetlands... | reverse complement strand
TGGTTACGCCATTCGCGGCATCCGATGGTGCGGCATACCATTTCGAGCCGGTGCTTGCTTGCTGGATTCCCCAAGCCGGATACTGTGCCAGTGTTTGAGCCCACCAAGCCCCCGCGACTTTTGCTCCATTATTATTCCCAAAGGTTGATACCGTCGTACCGTTTGGATCGACGCAGATATTCCCGATAGCTGCATTACTAATCACATTCGCATCGGAGCAGAGACCCTTTGCAGCATCGTCACCGCCAAAGACTCCATTTTTGATCTGCGCCGACTCGAATCTAACAGCCGCTACCGTGCTCACCCCTGGATCGTAAATAGAGGTGGCTGTAAAAGTGTTTTGAGCGCAACCAGCGTGGCACCATATCCCGTAGGTATAGTTGGCCATCTCAAAGCCGTTGTCAGTGATCTGATTCCCAACTTCCTCGGCACCGTTCAGTTCAATAGGCGCTGTCACACCCCCGCCGGAGGACACGTAGTTGGCGATCACCTTCACGTCGTTAGCCCAACTTTGAAAGAGCACAAGATGCCCAATGTTTACGCCTGTATTGGCTATGATGAAAGTTTTGTGGCCCTGGAAGGGGCAGGTGACAGTGGAGCAGCCGCCGCCTGGAACTCCCGTCGTACCACCAAGGATAATAGCATCATTTGTAGCGTTCGATCCGGTCGCCGAACCGATAAATGCGTTTCTCCAGATGTCTGCTTGGCCGTTGATGTCGAGGATGAACGGCTCGGTCCCCGCCAAATCTTGAAAAGCTATTCCCTCAATATTCACCTCGCCGTGGCCCAAAAGTTGAAGGTGCGCGGTGCCGGAACTAGCCGTCCAGTTAATGAGAGTGCCTTTCTTATTGCTCCAATCGGCTCCCGCTCCGATGAGATTGAGTGGTGGAGCAGGCTGCTCTGTAGCGTTTGAAGCCGTTGGAATCCAGTCTGCTGAGGTCGCATAAGTAGCCGCACCGAAGATAACCGTAACAGGGACCGTGAGGGTGCTCAATGCTGCGGTGGACGTTGTGCCGGATGAACTGCGCGTTGTGTCGCAAGTTCCACCTGCTGCGGGTAGTGCGGCGATGCACGCAGCTAGTTTAATGCCCCAGTCCGCACCGGCAAACGTATTGGCATCAAGATAAACGCCACCGCTTACTGTCGTGGCCGTGGCTGCGTTGCCGGTGGTGCTGGTAGAGATGGTTGCGGGCAGGTCGCCGCTGCCAATCTGCACGGTCTTTCCGAACATTTGAACCAAGGGCAAGGTTGTGCTTAAGCTTGCCGAATCTCCATCGCCCCCTGTCCAAAGGCCAGACACGCGCACAACTTTGCCGAAGGTGAGCCCGGTCGAGCATCCCCCGGTCCCGGCACTGTCAGTGACAGCCGGCGAAGCGGCGCCAAGGCAAACCGTATGTCCCAGCGTCACCGCTGCGCTCGCATTCACCGGGCTTTGCCCAGGGGGTGTATGAATTTCAACCGCAGAGCCGGTATGAGCATCCCCCACGCCGAGGTACGAAGTCGGCGAAGCGGGGCAGTCATCGGCAGTGGTTGCCGCCGAATCCTGGCACTCCACATTCCATTGAGTGACCGAGCCTGGCCCTTGCGTATAGTATTGGCCGATCGTCAGCGACCCCTGAACTCCCCCGGACGTGGAATATCCGCTCTCGAGTTCCGTTCCTCCTGCCTGGCTGCTTCCGCTTGTCGAGGCATTCTGGCCAGCGCGAAGCAAAATCCCGCCCGCCTGGCTGTTGCTTCCGCCTGTGCCCGTCTGATCTGATCCGCGAACTATTGTAGAGCCTAAAATTCCGTTCAGGCTGGCATCCTTGCCCTGGACCGTAATGCCGATTTGATTGTCTTTTCCCGCCGCCGAAATGTTGACTATCGATGACGTTCCGCAAGGGCTCGTGCCACAACTGGCGGCATTGGTGATAGTGAGAAAATCGACTCCCGCGGGCGTGGCGATCGTGGTTATCGCCGAATAGAAAACATCCCACTGCGCCGTTTCGGTTTGATCGGGATAGACGAATGCCCATTGCCCGGAAGCTATGGTAAGCGTTGTGGCCAGCGCGCCGCCATTGATCGAAAACTTATAGCTTCCCCCGGCTGTGATGGTCACTGCGGGCGGGGTGTTCGTGCCGTCGAACGTGCTGGCAACTGTGAAGGCGCAGCCGGTATTGCTCAAAGAAGCCGGCGTGCCCAGCGTAACCGCAATCGAGGCAGCCGTTTTGTAATTGATCGTGCCAAAGGCGCAGTCGGCGGTAGTGATTGTGTCCGGGGAGGTGGTCACTTCCCGCGCGGTAGTTCCAATCTGAAGCGGTTGCGGAGCGTTGGCCTCGGCAGTAGGGTTCAAATTCCCCCAAAAAAAATGGCCGATTGTCCCTGGTGAATTGACGCCACTGACCGCCGTTCCGGTCGAAGGATAATATGCCAAAGAGTATTGGGAAGCGCTGTTCACCGTACCGCTGCCGGTCGCGCCGCAAATCTCAATTCCTGAGTGGAGCTTTGCGCAGACTCCGGCGCCGGCCTTGGTATAGATGTACTCATAGTTCGAAGGCGGGGTGCCGGATGGTGTGCTGGTTTCCACCAAAATAGCTTGACCCAAGGCGACGCAGGGAGAGAGAAGGAAAAAGGCAATAGAAAGGATGAGTTTTCGCATAGATTCTGACTCCTGACTTCTTCTCCGTCACTTCGGCACGATCTCGCCGGCCGCCCAATCCATTTTGAATTTGGTAGGATCGGCTTTGTGGGTTTTGAGCGTCTTAGATTCCCAGTCGGCCAACTGCGCTTGAAGCTGAGCGACCCGGCGTGGCGCCCCGGCCGCGCGGCGTTGCGCGGGCAAAAGTTCCTGCTTGGCCGCTGCCAGCTTGGATTGCAGAAATGCAGCCTGCTTTGCGTCTTGGTTGGCTGCTACGTCTGCCTGAGCTTTGGTAATTTTCGCCTGAGTCTGCGCCAGCGCCTTGGCTGTGCTCGGGACTTCAGCTTGAACGCGCGCCAGCTCCGCCTGAATGTCACGCGCGCGGCGCAATTCCAGGCCATTGGGTTTGGGCGGAGTCTGCGCGAAAGCAAGACCCGCGAAAAGAAGTGTTGCGATGATGGTTTTCATTGTGTCCTCTATTCCACGTAAAGCACCGCTGCCAGATTCACGTCCGACGCGGCAAAAGTGACGTAGGTTTTATCTGCCGAAGTCCACCAAATCAGGCCCGGGCTTTTCATGCTCACAATCACCACGGAGGGAATTTTCCCCAAACCGTGCTTTACCTGCCACGATACGGTTGCCGGCGATGTGATGAGCAAAGACTTCATATTCGCGTTCCAAAAGCACACTTGTTCACAGAATCTTCAAACACGGAAAATGGAATCATCCATCGCCAGCCTACTCTGACCGCCATAATCCGGCCAGAGTAAACCCACCGCCACACCGTGCCCGTAGCTACGGAACATCCCACGCCCCGACTTAACAATCTAGCGAAACATGCGATAGAAAGCATCGGTTTATCGCCAGCGTTCATGTTGCCTCAGAAACAGTGCGCCGCCCCGCGAACATAAGTTGCCTTAGCGCCCGCGCCATCCCCGTTCGTGGTGCATACGGCACCTTCGCTCGTGGGCGTGTCGCAGTCGGCGCACATCCATTCAAAGCCATCCCCCAGCGCGGCGGTCGCTACGATTGTCCAATGATCGCCAATCGTGTGAGTCGTGGTCGAGGCGAAAGTCACCGTGACGCCGTTCGAAAGGGTTTGGGCCGCGCCCGTGATTGCTACGCCGGTGTTGGGAAACGTGGCGCAATTGTCCGTGCCCCACTCGAAAGTGTCCGGCGTGCCCGTGGAATCGATTTGGACGCAGTAGATCAGATTTGACGTTCCCGAGTATGTGCCGCCGCTAGTCAAGTCGTTTGTACCGGTGCCCAGAAAGACTGCCGCGCCGATATAAGTCGTGGTGATTTCGCTCAGCGCGTCCGCAAGCGTCAAAATCCCGGGACTAACGATGTCGCCGAAGTCAACAGGTCCCGTGCCGCTCTTGATCGCAAACGCCCCTGGATTGGGCGTCTGAGAATCGAGCAAAACTGCAGCCGTAACTTGCTGAGCGCTCCCATAAGTCGACTCGTCGCCGATATGAAGCCCCGTCAATACGCTTGTAAATTGAGTTCCTCCAGGTAATGCGCTCGTATAGAAAGCGCTGAGTTCACCTGCGATGCCTCCTGTAGCATAATTGCTCGTGTTTACACTAACTCCGAATACATAGTCCGTTCCAACATTGGTACCGTTAAGACTGCCAGATGCATACACCGCCTCCCCAGTACCGTTATCAGCTCCGCTATCATCTAGCACCACAGCGAAACCTCCACCGTTTCCCGTCCCCCCCGAATTTGACATTGTCATGTAACTTTCAATGCTGCTTATTGTGGGCAGAACCGTGTCAGTTTGCGTGATGGTCAGTGCGGGTCCACTCCCTATGGGAGCTAAGGTCAGCAAGCCATTTGTAAAATCCACGGTCGATCCTGGCATTCCAGCGCAGGCGGAGCCGTTCAGTCCCAAAAGATTGCCGGAAGTTCCAGAGCAACTTGCGCCGCCTCCGCCTTCCGGCACCCAGGAGCCGCTGATATAGACGCACTTGAAAGGCGGGGTCGAGCCAAGGGCCACCGTGCAGGAAGCCGTAGACGCCGCGTCCGTCACCCACACTTCCTCAAACGGGAAAGGCGTCAAGGCGGCGATTTGCGCAGCCGTGTAGCCCACCGTTCCCACGCCGAAAGAAGTCACTTGCGGGCCGGGCGTGACCGTCACCGGAATGCTGAATGTCGTTCCCACCGCATGTCCCGTCACGCTTGAAAAAAGGACATCGATCCCATCCTCAAGAAAATTGCCAGGTGAGCTTGCCGCCACCGCCTGAAAATGGTTGCCCCCACTGCAAAGTACCGCAGTTGGGTCATGCGTCCAGTCGAAAGTGTCGTAGGTACTGCCCGCAGCGCAGAATTGGCCTCTGATAGTTTCCGACATAGGCGGGCCACCCACTCCACTTGTAATTGATGCGGTGCAGGTGTTCGAATCGGTCTCCGTGCAGGAAACTGCGGCGCTTTGGTTGGTATAATAACCCGCAATGGAATTGGCCGAACCGTCAGAGTAGGTCCAAAATCCAGGACTGACGTTCAGATTGTTTATCTGAAGGATGTCGTATTGATGGGCGTTGGATGAGTCCCCCTGAGAAGATCCCATGGGCTCCAGAAGCACTTGCGCACTTTGCGTTCCATAATTGATTGACTCGACATGAAGCCCAATCGCATTTGTTACCTCTGGATCGCTGAACCAAATATCGATCCCGGTTTCTGATAGCGGATTATTCTGCCCAAAGAGAATTACTTGAAGACCATTGCCGCTGTCTCCTGGGATGTAAAGATTGAGCCCGGCCAGAATCGAATCAGGCGAAGTTCCGTAGATGGCGGAGGCTTGGCCGGTTTCGGGCGCTGAGGAATAATCCGACGTGTCGGCGATGGCGGTAAAACCCGTTGCAGATGAATTCAGGACGGAACCGAATTGCCCATTGAGAAAAGTATCGCCGGTGAGTCCTGAAAATGTCACCGTCATTCCCACTGTCAAAGCACTGGCATCCGTCGAGGTTGTGGCTGTCACCACCTGAGATGCCACGGCGATATTGGTCAAAGGATAAGCAGTGCTCGCCTGCGTCCCGGAGTCTGTTGCCAAAAAGGTAAAGAGATTCGGCGCTCCATTTGACCCGTCAGTCTGGCAGATATTCCCCACGCCGTCGATGAAGCAATTATTTGTGGTGGGAGAAATCGGCGCATCGACTTCGAAGTTTGTGCCGGAGTTCAGAAGGATGTTTAACAGTTCGTTGGGCGCGCTACCGCTGTAAGGCGTGCTGGTGAACGTGCTCGAGCCGTCAAACGACCCCAAAGGCGAATTGTACTGGACGCTGTCTACGGGCGGCGCAGGCGTTCCGCCGCCGCCACCGCAGCCGGAAGTGAAAGCCGAAGAGCACGACTGATTGCAGCTCAGTAAACCATTCGTGCCGACATAGCAGCCTACGATTCCCAACTCGTTAAACCAGTCTTGCTCGTGTGGAACCTGATTCGGCGCGGGCAGGATGGCAATTTGGGCGTGCCCGGGCTGGTTATCGAATTGGGGATTAGTGATTGGCGTTCGGATGGTGGTTTGCTGGCCTTCCACCACTGAGGCACAGAGGCACAGAAAGAATAAGAGTAAAAGAAGTTTTTTCATGGGCAAACCCCCTCACTTCTCTAACCGCGCAAGGTATTTGCGCATTCCGGGCTTGAATCGCGCGGGCGTGCGCGGATTCTTGAGGGCTTTTTTCAGGCCCGCGATTCTTTCCGCTTTGGTGAATTTGTGACGCATTCGCCCTCCATTATCCGAAAATCGCCCATGCCGTCACCAGAAGAGCCACGGCCACCCCGGCGATCACATAATCGCTCGTACCGGAGGCGGTCAATCCGCTCAGCGAGAAATCGGTAGAGTCGTCGCCGCTCAAATCAACCTCATCGGACGTGTCCACCGTGACAGGCGGCGTGCTTGCGACGGAAGCGAGATTTTGAGCAACGTAGCTCTGCACGCTCGAGGGCGCGTAGCTCAGCCAATCCGCGCCGTACTGTGCTTGCAGGTTTTGGACATTGCCCGGACCCCAGTTGTAGGCCGCGAGTGCGGCCGCCTGGTCGCCGCCAAATTGGTTTATCAGGCTTGCGAGAAAGCTTACGCCTGCCGGGACATTTTGCGTGGGATCCGTGGAATCGGTGACACCCAAGCCTGCCGCCGTTCCGGGCATAAGCTGCATTACACCCACGGCGCCGGCGCTGGAAACCGCATTGGGATTAAAATTCGATTCCTTCTGAGCGACCGATAGGGCGAGTTGCGGGTCTACGCCTTGCTCAATCGCAGATGAAGCGACGAGCTGTTGAATTTGCGAAGTGCTCAGCATGAAGATCCATAACCGCCGACTTTACCGTAGCGATGGCGGGTCAAGCCGTGCCGGATACCGCCATCCGCCAAGTAATCCGACTGCGGGAATGGGCGATCCGGGCAAAAAAGCGTTGTAAATCGTCAATTGGATAAGAGAATTCTGCGGCGCCCAAATCGGAGCTGCCAGCACGCTTCCTCCGTCTTCGATCAATCCAATGACGGACGTGATGTTGTCCAGCCCCTCGTAAGGCGTCCCATTTACCAAGAGTTGCCAAATCACCGGGGCCGCCAATTGAATGAAGCCGGAGTAGCTGACGAGCGCGGTCCCGTTTGCGATTCTCCAAATCACCGCGCTATTGTTGGCAGGAACTTGATATTGGACAATCACATCTCTGTCGCCCATTGAGGGAAGTTCGATCTGCCCTGTGCGCACGATAACTTTCGCGCCCATCGGCGGGTCGATCGTCACTGGCCGCTGAAAAATTGGATACGCCGATTTCGGCTTGACGAGTCCCATGCCCGCCGGGGAAACCAGAGGAGAATGTTGTGTTCCCATGAAAAACCTCAGTCATCAGTCATCAGTTTTCAGTTTCGCGTATTGCCTTTACTGGCAACTGAAAACTGAAAACTGTTTACTATGTTAATGCCGCCGGCCACACAGGCGAGACTTGCTGTTTTGGCGCGGTCTCAATCACTCCGGGGAATAGCGGCTCGTAGCCGTAGAGCACGATTTGGCCGGAGTTTTGCGAGCCTGACAGGTCCGTGATCGTGGCAATGAGCGTATTCCCCAGATCCATGCAGTACATTCGCTTTAGGAAAAACGGGAATTTCCCGTTCCCCCCAAGATTCGAAATCTGGATCGCAGGCCCCGACGCATTGATAAGCGCCTGGTCGGAGTTCACGTCATAAAGTTCGATAACGCACGGCCCGAAAGATTTGATCGCAAATCCGACTGCGGCGAAGTTCACAGGACAGCTTGCCGTCACTTCCACGGTTTGCTGTGCTCCGACCGTAAAAAGTTGGCTGCCGTCCGGGATGGCGAGCATGTATGGCGCCCATCCCTTGATCTGCCGGCGCTGCCAGCGGTCGGGAACGAATGCCGCGGAAATCATCTTCCGCGTGTTCAGCCAAAGGCCCATCCGGCCATGATTGCCGGGCGGCTGGCCAACTTGATTTTTGGTCCAGACATTTGTGAGAGGGTTCATGTTGATTCTCAGTAGGGGCGAAGCAATGCCCCGCCCCTGAGATGTGGGCAACGCACACCGTTGCCCCTACGCTTTAGCTCTGCGCGATCTGGGCTTGCTCAGCCGCGCTGTACGGGCGCAGATAATACCCTTGCATCAAGAATTGGCTGTCGATGCGCGCGCACCCTTGGGTGTAGTTGGCGCCCACGATCACAGTGTTGGCGGGCGTGCCAGTAACCGAGACTGCGCCGGTCAGGTAATTCACGGTGCCAGCGTAACCCGTGCCTGAAATGGTTCCCTGCCCGTCGTCGGTAGCCACATTAGTAATCACGCCGGCATTGTTTTCGTAAATCACCAAACTGCCGCGAAGGATCGGGGCTGAAAGGGTTGTGGTAAACGTCAGAAGGGCGCCAGTGCCTAATCCGAACTCAAGCGTGATGCCCTGATAGTTGACCGAATACCCGAAAAGCTGGAGTTGGGTGTTTGTCCCGAAAGTCAGCGGCTCGATTTCAGGGAACGGCAGTTGTGCGCTGCCCGCCACCAGGTCGGCAAAGATCGGGGCGTTTTGGAATGGCCAGGTTCCGCCGCTCAGGTCAGTCAAGGCGAGTTGGAGAAACCGCGAGGCGTCGCCCACCACATCCGGCGAAGTGGCGTGGATCATTCTGAAAATCCATTTAAACGCGCCTTCGTTGCCGAGTTTGAGCACAACGGGGTTGGTCCCGAACTGGCCATTGGCGGCGGGATTCTGAGAAGGGTTTCCCGGCGAGCCTGGAATCGACAGGTTCACGGTGGCCTGGTACGCGCCCTGCAAAATGGTCATGTTGAAGGGATAGTTATATGGAAAAGGGAACTCCGAATCCATGTTCCCTGAGCCGCCGCAAACCGGGCAAGTGCCGCCAGTTCGCGGGTTCTTTCCACTCGCGTTGCACTTTACGCAAGGCATGGTCGGTGAAGTCGTTTGTTTCATAAAAGTCCTCAGTCCTCAGTTGTAGCGGCGCTCTGTGAGCGCCGTTTGGCGGTCATAGACCGCCGCTACAGGAATCGGAGTTTGGCGGTCATAGACCGCCGCTACAGAAAGCGAAAATGCACCCCGGCCGGTTCGGGAGTTCCGGCCGGGGCAATGGCGCCGAAGGGCTGGAAACTACGGCGCAAGAGCAAATCTAGCCAGAGAGCGAGCGAGCCAAGACGCCTTCGAGAATGATCTGCGCGAAGATGCCCGTTCCGCCATCGGTCGATCCTGCGATGGTTGTCCAGCCGCCCGGATAGTTCACCGTGTCCTGAGTCGGATCGAGTTGGAAGTAGAACTGACGGCCCTGATTGATGACAACCCCGATGTCGGGGACGCCGCCAAGGTTCGGGTCGTTCAATTCAGTCCGCATATCGTACCGGCTGTGGACAGTCGGCCAACCCACACCCGCGACGGACTTGGTGTAGACCGAGCCAGGAGCCCCGACAAAGGGCGTGCCTTGAGCTGTCGGAATGTCGGCCATCGGCGCCAGGAAGTATTGGCGCTGCAAATCTCCGCACTGGAGGGTTCCCAAAGTCGAGTACATCCAGTTGACGAGATCCTGAAGGAAGATGTCCGACCGGACTCGCTGGCGAATGTACCGGATCAGGAAGCTTTGCGGAGGCGGCAACAGACCGTTGAATGTGGTGATGTCGCTGTAGAGATAGGTCTTGTTGATCGCCGTAGCCCCGCCCAGCGGAGTGAAGGGTTGCCCTTGGCCGACAGCAAAGAGCGACTGCACGATCATCTTGGTCAACACGTCGGCGATGAACGTGTCGTAGAGCGTCCACGTCACCAACTCGAGCGATTGGCCATTGGTCGCTGAAATGGCGTTGTAGGGGAAATTCTGGACCGGGCCGCCTGGGACGCCAGCGCCCGCGGGTAGCACGGGGTTTCGGGTGGGCCGGAAGTGCGGCCGGCCTACTTCGTGTTCGGAAATCGGGACCCAGCGTTCGCGAGGCCCCGAGGAGTTTCTAATAAGCATGGTTGCCTCTCTTTTTTCGCGCGAACGTGTGAGCCCGCGCGCGGAAATAGCTTTGGCCGATGGCCAAGCCGGAAAATCGAGAACGAGCCCGCCATCTGCCGCCGGGCGGGTTCAATTCAAACCCTTGCGGCGGCATAACTGCTGGCTTAGCTCATGTAATTGCGAATCCAGCCCATCCCCTTGCCTGCGGGGGCCGCAACGGAAGGAGCTGCGGGAAGCGCGCGTTGGCCGCGTGCGTAGGGGCTGAAAACGCTTTGAGCGGGTAGCGGGTAACTGCCCGGGGCAAAGAACGAGCCCACGCCCGCAG
>Ga0116127_1002117_pt1 | contig 10387 bp, 10 predicted proteins | sample June2015DPH_16_1_FD_89731 | JGI IMG/M metagenome (GOLD analysis project Ga0116127, IMG submission 89731) | Peatland microbial communities from SPRUCE experiment site at the Marcell Experimental Forest, Minnesota, USA - June2015DPH_16_100 | ecosystem: Environmental > Terrestrial > Soil > Wetlands... | reverse complement strand
CACACCCGTCTGAATCTTCAGCGCGTGCGAACCATCCGAGATGAGGTTTTTTTCAATCTTAGCGCGCGACACAGCTTCGCTTTTGATCTTGGCTTCAGATACGGCTTCCGCCTTGATCTTGGCTCCTGATACGGCTTCGCTTTTGATCTTCGCTTCTTCGACGGCTTCTTCTACTAGCTCAGTCGCGCTTACTGTATTAGGCGCAAGTGTCGGATTTGGGTATGTACCTTCCAAATCCCCGCCAGCTTTAGTTCCTATCGTCAGACTATTTTCGATATCTTCGGCTAGGACTTTGACGAGCAATTCTTTATTGATTGCTTCTTTAGCAATACCCTCTGTAGGAATTAGAACGCCGCGCCCAGGAGAGTGGTCATGCGCATCGAGCTTGGCCCAATTATCGGCTAACTGTTCATGGTCATAGGGGTCGCTTAGGAGATTCCATACGCGAAGGCCCATCTTTGCCGAAGTTCTCATCAACTCTTATGAAGCCGAACTCAGCTATGAACAAAAGAAAAGCCCGCCAAAATGACGGGCTTCTCCTTACATAACAGGACTTGTATTACTATATGCCGGTGACCTTCTCAATCACCGAAGCTACGATTCCGACGCCAGCCACGATAGCTACCAGCGTAGGGCTCGTGATGCCTGTGCCTGGAATCAACGTAATGATAAACGCCGCAACCGCAGCGGATACCGTCGGATTCGCCAACTTCACGAGGTCCGCAAGGACTTCATGAAGGGAGATTGCCACCTTGGCAACCGTGCTCTTGTTTGCCGTACTTACTGTGCTCATATGTATTCCTTATCTGTCTAGACAGTACTAACGTACAACAGTATAGCAGACCGCTAATGCAAGGAACGGATTTCGGTTTCAACGACCTTAGCGCGTTTATGTTCGCGTCTTCCCTCGGGACCCCAAACTCGACAGGCTTTATACGCCTTGCTCCCATGAACAACACGACACTTACGCTTGGTCTCTAGGTTGCGCAGAACGAGGATGCGAGCGTTGATTGCGCGTAGCTCTGCTTCCTTGGCGCGCCGAGTAGGCTTTGGATGAGGCGGCGTAGGGGGTTTGACGAGCGAAAGCAATCCCAGCGATTCATCACGGTCGATAGTTGTACCCGACCACTGACGCACCTTTATCGCGCTAGAAGGATATCCATTTAGCGGATAAGCTCGACCTCCGCCCCACTCAGAAGGCCAGATATAGCCCTGGCAACGTCCGCCTGAATAGTTGCCTGGAGAGGCATAGACGCCAACGATACGATTGCCGTTAGCGCGCGCTTGATTGACGTATTCACAGGCGCGCTGATATGAGCCAGGAACCTCAGTATCCGCCCATGCTCCGAGTGGACCTCGACCCATAGAGTTTGCTATGTTGGCCTGTTGGGCTCCACTTGCGCTCTCAACAAACGTATATGTACCCCACGGAATACCATCAGCTTCAGCCGAAGCTCGTTGAATCCAGAAAAACGGATTTCTAAAGAAACCATCGTTTGTCTGAATAATGACGAATCGCGCTCCGTACGCTCTTAGGTTGATAGCGCCCTGCCAATTGGATATATCAAGGCCCTGGGGATTACTGCTTGCCTTGGGAGGAGCGCCTAATTTGACGCCCTTAAAAAGAAGTTCTTGTTTGATACATTCCCCCGCTTGTGCGGGCTCTTTGGGATAACAAATGAATGGGGTAGTAGCCGAAGTTTTACTCGGGGTTACTGTATAACCACATGCCGAGAGGCCGATAACAACTCCAACGATTGCTATCAATCCGACAAAAAAGGCGGCTATGGTGGCGTATACTTTTCTCATTGCTCGAACGGAGTTGGGCGTACTAGATGACATGTTCTACAGACATCGTACCATTGACCGTGGACAGTTTCATATGGCTCCCACAAATGGTGCTTGCGGAGCTTGCAAACGAGATGCCACATTTAGAAGGTTCCTTGTCCATAGCTATCTATTATAACAGAAGGTCGCGCCCGTAAAGTAAATCGCTGTGGGTGGAGTTGAACCACCATCTCTCGTCCGTATGAAGGACGACGCCAATCCGTAGGCTCACAGCGGAAGCGGGCTAAAGACCAGAGGTCCTCACCCGCGAGCTACAAACCTACTACCCGCCAAAAAGGGACGAGGTTCAGTTGTAAGCGGATGGCGGGAATCGAACCCGCGTCGCGACTTTGGAAGAGTCGAATAATGCCGTTATACGACATCCGCATCATACTAGTGATTTGACAGGTATGATACCCGCGAATCGGCAGGTATCGGGAAAACGATATAACTTTTAGGTTATATCTGCGCAATCACGCATATTTGGACGAAATACCGCAAAATGCGGCCTTATCTGCGGGATCACGCATAAGCCCAACTTGAGTCTCAAACTCAACCTTTCACTTTACAAGAGTGACGTGCCGTCAACAACACTTGATGGGCGTAACGTGCCAATTTTGGCACAATGACAATATAGTCACAAACGCACTAAAACAGTAATAGTGATAATAACGTCACAATAGTACCATTTTAGGTACATTTTAGTACTACGTCAATTCCATATAAGCCGCGTTCTGTGCCAACCGTGATAGGTCGGCGCTAATCATCTGTCTCGTGCCAAGCCATCCTTATGGCACGGCTACGCCTTTACGCGGTAGCTGCTCTCTAACCCGCTATGACCTTATGCCGCCCTCGAATCATAGTTTTAGAGCGAACTAGCCGTCTAAAACGAGCGGCACTTAGGTTTCGCTGCTTGAGATTGCATCCTCAGAGATTTGAGTCGTTGCCGACTCTCGACAGACGAGGTATAACGGGATAATTCCCTTCCTCAATTCTCCCTCTTATTTACCGAGCTTCTTAGGCCCGTAACCTCTTTTCAGAAGGCCAGGATGCGCGGACTTTCCTCGACGGGTGTTACCGCCGCGATTAGCCAGGAATTGAAGCACTAGAAGGGACTTGGACCCTCAAACCTCTTCCATGGCAAGGAAGCGCTCTACCAATTGAGCTACTAGTGCATATGGCTCATTTCTTCGCAAGGGAGAGCCAACCCCCGTCCATTTTTATTCGCCCTACGCTTCGCTTTTCTATGGCGGTTGTCAAACCGCGCTTATCGTATATCTGGGCCTTTTACGAAGATAAGTAACAAAACTATGTACGCAACGGGATAACTCGTGCCCAGATTATGGGATGTAAAGTGCCCGTTGAGTATAACATAGTTTTGCTAGTGCCCCAAGCAGAAATCGAATCTGCATCAACGGTTTCGAAGACCGTTACCTTATCCATTGGGCCATTGGGGCTAAACTCCTAAGCAGTTCGCGTTCTGCATCTCCGCCTTAAGAGGGCGGGCTTTTTTCAGGCATTTAAGCTATTAGGAGCATGGGTCGTACAGGACTTGAACCTGTATCGTGCGGCTTAAGAGGCCGACATCTAGCCAGTTGAATTAACGACCCATTCGGAGAACCACACTGGGGGCGTATCGGACACTTTGTAAGTCGTCAATCCGAATCAACTTGCCCATATCAACTTTGGCTTGCGTAGACTTACTTAGCCGCCTTAGAATCCATGATTCTCCTGATAGGGAATTACCCTATCTAGTCCCCTAAGCAGAAATCGAATCTGCATACTCTTGATTCGTAGTCAAGCGCCTTATCCGTTGGGCCATTAGGGGGAGCTGAGTGATAATTTCCCTGCCGCCATCACTCACGGCTGCTCTCCTGGTGAACCTGTGTTCGGGCCGGAGACAATTCTGGTGTTGAAAAAGGTACAATGTCGTCGTCTGTATTAAAAAGACCATTTGTCCAATCGCGAACCAATTGGCTCTCATATGAGCTTTGGTCTCCTCCGAGAAGCAAATCGAAAAGAACTGGCCTGACTTCCTTCAAGTTTTCAATTAGATGGTCCGCAATGTCCTTCTCCGCGTTGGTTAGGTATGGAGCAATAGATTTACTATCACCCTCTTTTCGGGAATGGAGAAATCTATGCCAGCCGGTGCAAGCGGGAATCGTACAATAAGACCGAGGAGCGTAATTGACATAGCTCGGCAACTCAAGCATTAGCCATCGCGGAACGAAATGATGCCGTGTTGGCGGTTTATTAGCTGGTTCACAATCGGCTGGGTCATCATGATAGCGACAGACCAAAGGTTTCTGCGCTATCTGAGCGCGAGCCTTCTTCCGCTCGATAATCTTGTGCGGAATAAGACCGCTATGGTGATTGAGTCGATAGAGGACGGCGCGCGTAGAAAGGCGTTCATCAAGGAGGTCATCAATATCCGCCCCCTCCATTTCTGCAAGCGTTTCAAGCTGCTCTACCGTTGCTTCTGGATGATAAGAGTCAAACCACAGCTTTTCGCCCGTGACCGTATGTGTCCAATCGCGGGCGCGACTCATTTGGCTTACCGCTCTCGGATGATTTTTGGCACGGCACATCCAGCGGCGAACTTGCCATCGACTTCCTTTACTTGCAGGGCCAGAAACGGCCCAGAGGAGTCTTTGTCATACCGCGTTATGTCTACCTCAAACACGATGCCCTGTTGGGCGTATACCCTTTTTGTGATTTTGCGTTCGTCGGTCATATCTAGATGATAGCAGGTAACCGATACATTGTCAAGGTTCCTGACCCGTCGGCGGCTGTCCTCAACAATGTATCCCATAGCTCGGTCTAATGAGAAGCGTTTACTATGGTTGACACGCTTGAGGGGGCTTTTATCCCCTCCAGGCGCATGGTATCCGTCGATACTAGAGGCGGTCCTGCTCTGCATACCCCGAGCGGGATTCGAACCCGCGACCTTCGGCCTGAGAAGCCGACGAAACTAACCGCTGTTCTATCGGGGCAAATCCCTGCGGTCCGTATCTTCCGCAGGGCACAATCAAGGATTTCCAATACGGTTTGGTTCCTCTGCTCAGACATATCGTTGAATATGTCGTTGTGATCACTCCGTCGCGTAAACGCGACGGCTTCTCAGACTACGCTTAGACCTCTTCGCCTTACGTTCGCGTCCGAAGGCCCAATCCAGGCCCTTAGCCAAAACGTTGTGGTGTGGCTAATTGATTGCGAGTACTCCCACTTGGGATTGAACCAAGCTGTTACCGACTACCCTTTCTACTGGATATAAGCCAGAGGGGATATGGGAGCATAAGGGCGGCCGACGGAAGTCGAATCCGTATTGACTGCCTTCACAGGGCAGGGCATTTGTCCAATTATGCTACGGTCGCCATGTGCCGAGTAGCCACATCCTGCGCTCGGCCAATATCCCGTCTTGGATGTTCTCCCCTTTTTGAGAACGCATATATGCGACCTCATAGTACCCCTCTCGGGACTCGAACCCGAACTGAAGGAGGTTTAAGCTCCTTTCCTCTGCCTGATTGGGATAGAGGGGCAAGAAAACCTACACACATAGGTACTACCTGTGTAGGATTAGCTGGAGAGCAGGGATTCGAACCCCGATAGCCAGTTCCAAGGACTGGCGTCTTGCCGTTAGACGACTCTCCAATAAAGCTAGCTCAGGTACTCACTTGTGCCAGTGAGGCCATTATTAGCTTAGCTGCTCGCCCAGGCTTCAAACCTGGAAGCTCCGGATTCAGAGTCCGGCGAGTCTGTCAGTTCCTCTAGCGAGCAATACATGGCGGGAGCCGGTATCGCACGGGGCTCCCAATAGCGAAGGTCAGAATCGAACTGACAATAAAAAGGCTTATGAGACCCTTTAGCCTACCAAGGCTTGTCTTCGCAACGAGGTTCTAATTCTATGGCAATTAGCACAAACTAACTCACACTTTGCGATCTCTGTTTCTATTCGCTCCCAAGAATTACCATTTGCAATCATTCTTGATATTGAATTAAACTTGTTTGATCCTAAATGGTCATAATCCATACAGACAGGGTCAAATATCTTTTTGCAATCTACACAAGGCGTCTCTGCCTTATATTTATCAACGAGATCATGCAATTCTTGCATTTTTACCTTCTTTGCAAAGGCAGCCCGAACCTTCATCTTATCCTTATTTGCTTCGTAATGCTTTTTAGCGGCCTTAGCCTGAGCTTCTTTCTGCTTTTGCGGATCTCTATAGGGCATCACTTATTTCCTCGAAGATTGATATTAGAAACTAGCCTACGGCTTATGAGACCAAGCTGGATCTATCTCCAGTCCATCCCGCGTCGTTAACTGCATGCCCACCGAGAGATTCGAACTCTCATACCCGAAGGTAGACGCTTTTGAGGCGTCCGTGTATACCGATTCCAACCAGATGGGCGTATGTTTATGATAATCTCGCCTTACGCGAGAGCAATTTTTCTGAACGATTATTCGGGCCAAGGATATTTATAATGCTCCACCGAAGTGGATATGGGTTGTGCTCCTTGGCCCTATTTGGTATCTCTAAATTACATGTCGTGTCATTTACGACTTACAAATAACCATGCATTATTTTTTGAGTCCTGTGCAATGGAGTCGAACCATTTACCACTTCCATATCAGAGAAGCACTCTACCGTTGAGTTACCACAGGATAATGGCCGGTCTGCATGATAGGGCCGTCGTAATCCCCATGCAGCGGGGTAAGCTTGCCCACCGGCCAGCGCCACCGAATCGAGTCGAACGATTTCCTCGGGTACTTCACACCCGCGTGTCTGACCGTTTACACCACAGTGGCAAATAGACCGTGCGGAGAGCCAATTGGATCACGCTTACTCCTGGTTTCCCAACAGACGGTCTAAAGGAAGGACTGGGATTTGAACCCAGGAGGGCTATTAACCCTTATAGTTTTCAAGACTATCGCATTCAGCCAAACTCTGCCACCCTTCCAAAATTAGAGAGGGCTTGACCGTTTCAGGCGCTTGCCCCCTCTATCTATTAAACGTGGCGGTCAGAGTCGAACTGACGTATATATTCTTTTGCAGAGAATTGGATAACCTCTATCCTACGCCACGATAAACCCGAGAGCATGGCAACATCAAAGGAGTCGGCTCACCCTTAACACCAAGTCCGATTTTCCATCTCGGGTTTAGGCTCTAGGACAGGGATTCGGACCCTGATGAATCGGTTAACAGCCGACCATAATTCCATTATATGATCCTAGAATATACTACAAAGGAAGGTAAGAGATTCGAACTCTTGAAAAACTTTCACCCTTACAACTTTAGCCTTCTTATTTTTACGGAAAGATTAGGATTCGAACCTAAAACAGATTTTCACCTGCAACTCTTTAGCAAAGAGGTTGCTTCACCAATGGCCGTCTTTCCAAAAGCAATCATGCGCTCAACCGATTACTCAGGGCTGCACAATTGCTAAGTCACGACAAAGGGCATAGCCGAAATGCCGTAACTAAAATAACCGTCGTCGGTTTTCAGATAGACTGATTCCTGTGGCGACGGTGACATCCTTGCCGAGATTTGAACTCGGTTCTACTCTTTAGGAGAGAGTAATCTTATCCATTAGACCACAAGGATTTGTTTACCAACGAGGAGGATACTTTTTGCCGCGTGTCCTAGGTAAACCAAAACCTGGGTCACTGTTCGCCCACACAACTAGCGCGATAAATATCAGCACCAAACCTGTGATTCCTAACAGTACTCCTGCGCTTATCACTAATATCCAACCGATTAGATTGGCGCCAGCAAACCAGACGGTATTGTTCAACAACACTATTCCCCCAACGAGGAAGAGTATTGACCATGGAATTGAAATCTTCATTACTTTCTCCTTACTCTTCATCAACGGGCGGATAAGGATTTTCTCCAAATATCCAAGTTAAGGCGGCCACTACGCCCTCCTCATAAAACGACCCTGGATATCTAGTCTGATTGGCATCTGTCACTTCTTTGGCTTTGAACAACTGCTCGGTAATCTTGTCATCATCAACCAAAACGTTGTACATATTTGCCTTTCCTCAGTGGAGTAGTCGGGAATCGAACCCGAGTCCAAGATACTCGTATCGTGTCGTTATCTAGCAGCTTTGGGTCCACCAGTCGGTTTACGTCCGACAACGTACTACTTCGCGGGGTTGAGCATTTTACCGCTCAATGCTACCATCATCCCTTTCTGTTCAAAAGTAAGGATGAGACTCGGCTCTGCGATTAAGCTAGAGCAAGATGTGCGTCACGAGCAGTAAACGTCTTGTCTTCCAAGAAGCTTGCGGGAATCGCTAGCACGTCATCATTGTCGCCAGTTATGGCTTGTGCGATTAAGGTGTCGCAACCGCTGCACAACATCGACCGTTTTTACCTTGTCGAAACCTTTACTACCCCATAAAGGAGGGGGCTGGGATTCGATTCCCAGAACTATCATCCCTTGTCAGGCCGCCTCTCAATTGGGCCACCCCCTCCATACTGCTATACAATTGAATCGTCACCCCCTTAAAGTAAGGTGATTAGACCGGCCACCGCAAAGCAGTAGCACTCAGCCGTCGCATGCAACAGCCTAGTCATGAACGATATTGGATTCGAACCAATGACCTCCACCATGTCGCGATGGCGTTCTCCCACTGAACTAATCGTCCTAATCCCTTACTAGTCATGTTAGTAAGGGTAAGATAAAACAGAAGGTTGCAGTTGTCCATGACCTCGTTTACAATAAAGCCGCTAAGCTTTATCTGTCTGGCCGCTTCTTTTTATTTTATCTAGTACTCGGCAAAGGATTCAAACCTTTGGTCTCCTCCGTGTAAAAGAGGCGCTTTAGGTCAACTAAGCTAGCCGAGCAAAAGAGAATGTCTGCGTTCGCATCATAAGCACTCAGCGGTGGGAGCGACCCACCCAAGTATGCTCTGGCTGACTGTCACATTCTCACGATTCCACAGGGACTCGAACCCTGTTCCACTCATAGACAGTGAGCGATCATACCTATAGACCATGGAACCAGATTCCTTATCAGAGAAGTTGTTATCTTGTCGATAAGGAGGATAAGATAAAGTAACGAACTTTATCCGAAGCGGGAAAACGAGGATTTGGACCCCGATTAACAAGGTTGGAGCTTGTCGTGTTTCCGTTACACTATTTTCCCATACCGAAAGTGCAGTGTGTAACCATTAGCTGTGGCTATCACTTTCGGTGAGTGATGTGACTAGTTTTCTACCCTTGCTTAGGATAGGAAGTTAATCTACTGACCACAAGCTCACATTCAGAGTTGAACTGAAATAACCACGTTACGACGGTGGTGTAATACCGTTATACGATGCGAGCAAAAGATGGCGGTAATATTTATGACCTTTACTCTTATTATCGGGACGGTCAGGCGAGAGCCATCTATAAAAACACGGGCAAAATGTTTAGCTCGCCGCAGGCTAAACTATGGCTCCCTATTCTACATACGCATTGCGTACGTAACGGAATCAATCCACTAGTTGGAATCCTTACTAGCTTTGAGCCACCTCCACGTCTAAATGGGATAGTGGGACTGGACCCACAGCGATGTACATCGCAACGATTCGCCTTGTACGAATTATCCCAAACACGGGAAAAGGATTTAGCCCCAATCCCCGCTAGTAATCATACTCAGAGGCTACCCGCGAACCCGGCAAATGGGCGAGGTAGTATACCGTGATTACAAATCTGGATAAGGGAATCGAGCCCTTGTCTCTGACATACCACGTCAGTGTTCTGCCTCTGAACTAATCCAGAAAGTGTGACACCCCGCGCGCCGTGACGGCGGCGGCTTCTCGCTTCAATGAGCGCGTACTCATGCGCCCTCCACGAAGGCTATTGCCCGTAGCCAATGCGCTTAGTGGGAATCGAACCCACTCAAGCGTTATAATACTTCTTTAGGCACCGTTGAAGACAACCAGAAGCGCTACGCATAAGTTTTGCGGCCGCAATAGCATTTCCTTCTTTATGAAAATCGCGAGCATTTTCAACTCGCTTTCGGGATACGATGAGGTAACCCTCGATGTTTTGATTCCGTGTCATCGACACTATTATACCATATGCGCCATGCGGGAGTTGAACCCGCCGACTTCGGTGTGAAAAACCGCTGCTCAAGGACCTTTACGGCCTCTATCCGATAAGCTGATGGCGCTTACTACAGTCGGGAATGTAGGAGTTGAACCTACGCTGCCTGATCCCAAATCAGGTGTGCGGCCACCAACACTTATCCCCGTTTTGCTTACCGCGACTATATCGGGCTTGACTATCAAGTCAACACCCGACTTCATCCGCAAGCACTAGGAGATTATCCCCAGATGCATCTCATAGAATCATCACTACCTCATCCACCCGCACTGGGAAGCATACGAATCCCGTACGTGCGACCAAACGAGTATGGAGAATGGGAGAGTCGAACTCCCGATTTCTGGTTGCAAACCAGACGTGTTCCCACTAGCACTAATTCCCCAAGTGGCAGACTCATAGCACTAACATCAGATGTTGTTCCATATGTTTTACAAAACTCTCACGCCTGCCAGATGAGAGGTACT
>Ga0116127_1002113_pt1 | contig 10402 bp, 10 predicted proteins | sample June2015DPH_16_1_FD_89731 | JGI IMG/M metagenome (GOLD analysis project Ga0116127, IMG submission 89731) | Peatland microbial communities from SPRUCE experiment site at the Marcell Experimental Forest, Minnesota, USA - June2015DPH_16_100 | ecosystem: Environmental > Terrestrial > Soil > Wetlands... | reverse complement strand
TCCATCACCACGGTGCGCTCGATATTGTCCAGCCGCCCGGCGTAGAACCCCGGCGTCTCAATCTCACGGAAACTCTTGGCCGAGACCACCAGGTAGAACCGTCCCTGGACCCCGGTCAGAATCTGAAAGCTGCCGTCGGCCGTGGAGATGGCGGTGGCAACCACCTTCCCTTTGCTGATCAGCGCCACATTGGCGCCGGTGATCTTGGCGCCCCTGGCATCGGTCACTACGCCGCGGATCGACGCAGCCGGGCAGATGGAAGCGGCAAATGTAAGCAGAATAGCTGAGAATAAGACGGGCAAAGCGCGACTCAGGCGAGTGCGCGGAGATGCGGAAATTGGCATGATGACTCCTTCGTTCCCCTCGGAACGCAAGCGGGTTAAAAGCGCGAGGACCGGTCTCCTGACTTGCGCCTTCACCAGCCACCTTCCCAAAAACGAACCCGATAAAGGCTCGCCTCCAGTGGTTTCCTCGGGCCTTCCGCGCTGGGCGGAACAACCCTGGCTGAAATCCTGCCCTTATCCGATAACCCAACGACGGGTACCGGGGCAGGGGCGCTCACAGTTGCGGGGCAGTGGCGGAGTTTCACCGCCTTCCCGTGCATCCTGGCGATTGCTGTGCTGAACTGCGCTGCCCCTCGACGGAGCAGCAGGTACGTCACGGAACGACTTTCCATGACCTCAACATTTATAACCGGGACGGGGTGCGAAGTCAAAACGCGCCCGGTCAGAATGTGAAAAACGAGGCGGTCGATCGCAAAGCGCAGGCGGGGCTCTCCCGGCAGGCCGATGAACTGAATGCGCTGGAGGAAGGAGTGGTGACCCCGGGAAGACTCGAACTTCCGACACGCAGTTTAGGAAACTGCTGCTCTATCCACCTGAGCTACGGGGCCACGTCTTACAATCTATTTATTTTCAATGCTTTAGTAGATTCAATTGGCTGCTTTGCCGACTTCCGTTTACTGCTGATCGCCAATTTAGTCACCAACTCATTCCCGCCATTCGACGCCGATTCAGCCGGAGCCACCAGCCGGTCAACCGCTGCCCGGTTGTGTTGAGGTGCCATGTGACTGTAGCGCATCGTCATTTGAATCGTCTGGTGCCCCATCAGTTCGGCTACGGTGCGGATGTCAACACCCGCTATGATCAGCCTACTGGCAAATATGTGTCTGTTGCAATGCCACGAGGCGATCAGCGTGGCCGCGGTAAAGCCGAAGATGCCCACCAGCGTCCGCTTGTACCCAATGATCTCGATCAGCTTGAAAGAAACGATTCCGCCTGCCCTTTCAATCGCATATCTCACGCATTTCTCAGTGTGCCCCATGCGCATGCGCTTCGCCGGACTGGTGCGATTGAGCATACTCGAGCAGAGCGAACATATTGGCCGCGGGAGCATCCCGCGGCACTTCACAACCTGCACCGATGATGTACCGCTCGCCTGCGTCCTCGTGGCACTTGGACACGGCCGCAAGCACATCTTGGGGAGAACCAGTTTGCAGAACTTCAACGGTGGCTACGTTTCCCAGTATCACCTGATCAGGCATTTTCGACCGGGCATCTGCCAGGGAGACCATCGCATCCACATCCACAATGTCGTACCCAAGTTCACCCCTGCCTTTCATGATCCGCTTCGTATTGCCGCAGATATGAGACCGGGTGCGCAGACCCATCGCTTTGAGCCCATCTACGAGCTTCTTTTGAGCAGGAAACAGGAATTCAGCAAAGACAGCCGGTCCCACCAAAGACGCAGCAGGATCACCTACTCCCATCAATTCCGCTCCGGCTTCACGTTGTGCGTCCGCGAAGCGAAGCTCCATTTCAACCACGAAGTCCAGCAGGTCACGGACGAACACAGGGTCATCGGAGAAATCCAGCATCAAGGCGTTAATTCCCCGGAGATTGGCGGCCTGACCGCACGGGCCTTCAATCCAGCCTTCCACAATTCTCTCTCCTGCAACCTTCTCCTTCAGCAGGGCTGCCGCTTTCACGCGATCGTGCATCCTGCCGCCGCCGATGGGATTGGGGAACTTCAGCCCAGTCAGAACGGACTTATCGGCCAGCAGCGCCTGAGATTCCTCAAACGCGGGAGGCTGATCAAGGAAATACCTCACATTAGCGCCCAGATCAGCCGCTTCGCGAGCTGGATCGGAGATACAGGACACCTGGTCAAGATCGAACTTCTCGGCCGTGCGCAACTGGGCTTCGGCAAGCAGTCTGTAATCCCTTACATATTCGCCGTATTGAACACCGATCTGATCCGCAGCCAACATCATGGTTATCGGCATCAACGGAATTCTATCGACAGGACGATGATCGATCATGGCCAAAACGCGTTCGCGCCCATTCATATTCATTCGTACCCTCCTGCAATGACGGAATGTCTGCCCATACGCAATAAAGGGAGCTCAATATGACTCGCTTGCCTCAAATGGCGCGGGCGTTTATCATCGCCAAATTGCATCAGTGATTGACCGTCCAGGTCTCGGTGATCCTGTGTTCTCCGGCAGGTACCTGGAACGCAACGTTTCCTTCATGGACGGTCATAGTCTGGGCAGATTCCTCGTCGATCTTCAGGGACAATGTTCCCGAAGCGCGCTCCCTTGTTGTGAGGCTCACCGGCTTCGTCGCCTTCACAGTAAAGGTGAACCGGTCCGCATCGATCGAGTAATTCCGCACCACGATTCCGGCCGTTGCTTCCAGGCGAACTTCACCGTCGCGCTTGACGGCGAGGTGATCTGGCCCGATGGCGATGTCGTAGCGATGACCGTTGAATCGAACATTCGATAGTTCGCCATTGCCGGGAGGGTTGAGTGCGCCAAATCTCAGTCCGTCCCATGGGGTGTCATCCAAATACTGTTCGATGGGTATCAGGCACAATAGGGTGCCCCAGGTATAGTGCTTATCTCCGCCCGCACTTCCTCCCCAGGCATAATACTGTTCGTCGGAATGCTGCCGGCTGTGCCAATCGTCCATGAACAGGTTGTAACTCTTCTCCGCAAATTGCAGCGCGACGTCGTCCTGACCATAACGGTTCAACCCCTCGTAGACCAGATAATTCGTGGGCCCCCATATGTCGCCACGCCAATAGAATTGGCCCTTAAAGGCGGGATCGCTTCTTGAGATGGTGGGAATGACATATTGGCCCCAGAATTCCTTGGGGTTGAGCAGATGTTCTTTTACCATCCGATCGGCCTGCTCGGGAGTCGCGACTCCGGCCAGTAGGGGATAGAAGTTTGTGGGCGACAGCCGTTTCGAGAAATGTCCATCCCAATACCGGTTTTCGTAAATTCCGTCCTCTTCGTTCCAAAGATTCTGCCGCATAGCCTTCTTGATTCGCTCATAATCGGCGGTAAAATGACGGCTGTCGTCGTCCTTTCCAAGAATCTTCGCAATTTTTGCCATGCACTCGGAGTCAAGCGCATAGAGCGAGTTGAGGCCAACATCATCCAGCTCCAGGGTGAACGAAATCGGGTTGTAAGTTACATCATCGTACATGGGGCTATCGTCCATACCGGATTCCCACTTGGCCGCTTGAAGAAATCCACGGCCTCCCACCGAAAAGGATGACCCTTTATCGCTGCCCCACTCGAGCAGGCCGTCGCGATTGCCGTCCCGCCAGGGCTGCCCGTCGCCTCGATTGGCGAACCACCACTCATGCCATAACTTGAGACGCGGGTAAGCCCATTCCAGAGTTACCCTGTCTCCGTTGCGCTGGTAGTTTTTCCAGACGGCGTAGGAACCAACCGGAGGCTGTGAACGGTCGGGAGAGGTCCCCAAAACCGCGTCCATATTCGGAACCACGCCATTGGCCGACTGAGACAGGAGGATGGCCCGCGTTGCTGCTGATGTTTGTGCTGTATCCTCGAGGCTCGTCAAAAGAGATCCGAAGAAGCAATCCCACTCACCTACCGCCCAGCCGCCAAAACCGCTGGCCCAGGAACGACTTATACTGGGAAACTCAAGGTCGAGAGAAGGAACATACAATGTATTCCAGAACATGGAGTTTCCGATTGCCTCGGGTGATCCGCTGAAGAGTCCCTGAATGTGTGGCCGGCTATGCTCGTAACGCGCGGATTGATCTTCTAGAATTGCATCTATCTTTCCCGCCTCAAGCAAGCTCGCTGCCTTTGCCGATAACTCGGGAGTCTGCCATCCAATAGTAGCCACAAAATGGGCATAAGAGTCACTACCGGTCACGAATTGCAGGCCGGCTGCAGCGCCTTCGCCGGAGACGCCGGTGTTGGCGAGTTGGCCTTCGCCATTGTGCGAACCTTCCGCATCCATCGCCTTCTTCAAATCCGTTGCGCTCGAGAACGTGCCCCTGCCAACAATGGGGCGATCGGTGGCGACAACCAGATGCGCAACCGAGGCGAAATGACCGTCGATGGAATGATCGCCGATGATCTGCATCCCATCGGGACTTATGCGGTACGCGCCCATGAACGATGCGCCAAAGGGCGAGTAGAACTCAAGGACCAACTGAATATCCGCGGACGCTTTGATTCTTCCTACCACTGTGTTTGCGTCGATTTTCGACCACTCCAGCGTGACGTTAGCGGCACGCGGATCATGGCGCCAACTCACCCTGGCATAGGAGCCGCCAGGGGCATGCGGACCCACCTCGCTTACGGCGTCGAATATCCGTGCTCCATCAAGAAAGTTATTACTCTTGGACCCTACTCGAATGGCAAAGGGCACGCGTTGGCCGTATGCCTCCGCATCGAACACGATTCCATTCCATGCGTCCGGATCGAATGCGCCAATCGAGACGCGGTCAAATGCATCCCTCTGCGGCACGTCCTGAGCCGGCGCCAGGAACGGAACCGCCAGGATGGCGGGGAGCACGAAAACGTATAACCCGGCAAGTTGCTTCATCGTGATTTGAATCGAACCTCCAGTAATAGCTGCAATTGGTTAATGCTACCACTCGTCAAACTCGTGCGCGGTATAGTTTACAGGACAAGTTTTCTCACCGTCACGTCGGAGATGCTGTCGAATCTGGACAGCGATATGCACCGCGTCGTCGAGCCTGGTGAACCCACTATCGCGCGGCGCCGGTGACGATTTCAAGCACGTTTTCGATCACATAATCTATTTGCGCCCCGGTCATTCCCGGATAAATCGGCAAGGATAAATACCGCTCGTATTCCCTGCTCGCAACCGGAAACTCATCTGCGCTGTATCCATACGTCTTCTTGTAATAAGGATGCATGTGCAGGGGGATGAAGTGTACGCTGGTTCCAATCCCGCGCACTTTGAGCTTCTCAATCAACTCGGAGCGGGTGATGGTTAGTAGTTCCAGGTTGAGCCGCAATATATACAGATGCCAGGCTGACTCGCGGTTCGCGCTGACCTTGGGAACTTCAAGCGCCCGCTCCCTGGCAAACTCCTTGGTATACCGGGATGCGATTTTTTCGCGTGCGGCATTCATTGCATCGCACTTTCCCAATTGCACGATCCCGATTGCAGACTGGATATCCGTCAGGTTGTACTTATAACCTGTATCCACGACCTCGTAGTACCAGGAACCTTCAGCGCTATATCGTTTCCACGCGTCTTGACTGATGCCGTGAAGCCTCATCATGCGCATGCGAGTGGCCAGACCGTCATTGTCCGTGGTCACCATGCCGCCCTCCCCGGTTGTGATGGGCTTCGTGGCATAAAAGCTGAACGCCGTCAGTTCACTGATGGCGCCGACGCGAACGCCGCGGTAGGACGCGGGCAGGGAGTGGGCTGCATCCTCTATCACGCGCAGCCCATGGCGATTTGCAAGATCCTGAATCGCATCCATGTCACATGGATGACCGCCCAGATGCACGGGAAGTATCGCGCGCGTTCGCGGTGTAATACGGCGCTCCGCATCGGCTGGATCGATGCACAGGCTCGCGGCATCCACGTCGACCAGCACCGGCTTCGCCTTGAAGTAAACCACCACTTCCGCGCTGGCGGTGAATGTCGTCGTCGGCACCAGCACCTCGTCTCCCTGCTTGAGACTAATTGCGTCCAGGGCAAGATGAAGCCCTGCGGTGCCTGAACAAACGCCTATCGCATGTTTGGCGCCGACATACGCCGCAAACTTTTCCTCGAATTCGATCGTCCTGGAGCCCATGGTGAGCCAGCCGGACCGCACCGCATCGGCGGCCGCCTGCGCCTCTTGCTCTCCAACGTCGGCGCGATGAAATGGAACGATCTGTTCTTTGCCTTTGGTCATCCGATGACTTACACCATCTTTCGTGATCTTGCACAACATGATGAGGCTATCTGGACAGAACCTGACTGAGCATTGTTTGGCTCAGTACAAGGCCCTGCATACAACAATCAGAAATTGGATAGAGTAGCCTATCTTCCCAACTTTGCTATAGCCCCGTTGAAAGCGGCAACCGAAGTCAAATGGGTGATATCCTGCGACCGGAAACGAATTCCAAGATTCTGTTCGATCTCGAGAATCAGCCGAAGGTGCGCAAGAGAATCCCATGACGGGGTATTCTCCACGCTGGTTTCCAGCGTGACGGCTTCGGGCTGAATGTCAAGAATTGAGCTTACGGCATCCACCAGAATCTTGTTCATTGTGCGGTGATCCTTTCGTGTCTGCGATTTCGAACCACTCAGGCACTGCCATCGATTTCTGCTTGAGATCGAGCGCCCATTCTGTCCGCTTCTCGCTGCTGCCTGTTCGCGCAAAGTCAAGCTTGCCGTATAGATTTGCTACCATCCCATTCTTCGCAGTCGGAATGTATTCTCCTGTAATGCAAGTCGCGCCCAGTTCCTGAAGTTCGCGCACAGCATAGCCGAGCAGAGCTTCCTCCACGGTGCGCCCGATGACCCGGCAACTCAGAAGAAAAGTATCGATGTGCCACCGTTCCGCGCTCTGCCTGCGCAGGATGAGCACGCCGACTATGCCGTTTGGGCCAAAGCGGTCCTCCAGCTTAAGCCAATAAACGCGGCATCCTGGATCCGCGGACATCGCCGCGAGTTCAGACTCCGTGTACCGCCGAGCCGTCAAATTGAACTGGTTTGTCTTCCGCGTCAGTTCTGAGACTCGCGGCAAAGTCTCATGGTCTACCGTGGCGATTGTGATTTTCATTTGCAGCGAGCGGAAGAAATCTTTGAGATCCCCGGCGCTCTCTGCCAGACGCTCCCGCTCCGCCTGTGCATGATACATTTCTCCGCGGCGGCGATCATCTTCGCTGATATCGAATTTCAAAAAGCACTCGCCTGCAACCCGGCACAAAGCCCGTTTGTAATCGCAGGGGTCCTGTGGCCATTCCGGAACGGCAACCTCCGGAACCGCATCTCGTACGCGCTTGCGTTCTACCGGACTGTCATCGATAAAAACCAGGCTGTTGACTCCGATATTCAATCGATGCGCGATCTCGCGGATATTCTCCGCCTTGTCATTCCAGTTGATTTCGACTGCCGCAAAATGCTCCTCACGAAGAACCATTGCCGGATGTTCGCGAATCACTTCATACGCATCTTCAGGATTATTCTTGCTGCAAATCGCCAGCAGAATTCCCTTTTGCCGAAGATTCAGCAACTCACGCTGAAAATCTACGAATGCAAAACCGATGCCTTCATGACCAAGCTGGATTCCCGTCATCCCGTCTTCCCCGATAATTCCGCCCCATAGCGTGTTGTCCAGGTCCAGAACAATACACTTGCGGACATCGCCCCACCGGGCCGCAATAAAATTTGCGTACTCTGATGCCAGCAGGCCGTGCGCGTGTGCGCTCAAGGGAATGCGCCCCAGATACCACAGGCGGGGGTCAAACCAGCGCTCGGCTCCGGCGGCCTCCATAAGCGCTTCGACATCCACAACCACCACATGGGCAGAGTTGCAGGCTAACTCGCGCAGACCTGCGTTGTACGAGGCCACGATCTGACGGAATGAAAAGCCGGAATTGTACTCCAGGCCGTGATAGGTGCCTGAGAGGTCCGCGTAGCACAACGTATTCAAAAAAACTGTTGCCGAGGGAAGGCGCGCAGCGATGGTCCCCACCAGGGAGGAAACATCCGCTCGCGCGGCCTCTACGATTGCCGGAATATCTTCGATCGAATGGTCATAGGGACGCACAAGACAACCGGCAAACAAATCGCCAGCGTCCAGATGCAACAGAATGGCCTCCGATTTCTCCTGGTAGAGCCCCGAGGAGGGATCGAGAATCGCCTGCCTGTACTGATTGAACCCCGGATTCCATATCTTTGGCGAGAACCCCCTCTCCACGAGCCGGTCGGTCAGAGGCCTCTCCAGCAAGTCCAGGTTGGAACTCGCCAGCAGCGCAAGACGCAGCGCAGGCATTGATCGCTCCGTCTTCATGATGAACTCTTCTCCACGAATTGGGTCACGCCAATCCCTCTCAAGATGACAAAGGCGATGCGGCGCTGAGGGAATGCGGCCGCGGAAACCGGCCCGGAAATGACGCTGCCGGCGACCACGCCGGCGTGGTGCAGTTTCACTCCATTCCCTCCTCCGGCTTGCGAACCATGATAACCCGGGCGGGCGCTCCGAATACGGTGGAATACGGCGGTACATCGTTGGTGACCACCGAGCCTGCGCCAACCATGCTCCATGCTCCGACCCTGACATCCGGAAGGAGGATGGCGCCGGAACCGATGAACACTCCCTTTTCAATTTTGACCCGGCCGTTGATGCAGACGCCGGGAGAAAGAAAGCAACATTCTCCTACCTCGCTCTCGTGCGCAACGACGACACGGAAGCTGACCAGGCATTGCGCGCCGATGCGCGCTTCAGCGCCCAAAATGACTCCCTCCTGTAGGATGCATCCTTCCCCGACTTCAACATAGGCTGTATCCACAGTCGGATGAATCGCCGTATAGGTCCTGGCGCCAATATCCTGGATTTTGCGCCAAACTTTCCAGCGTTTGATCGTCGTGCGAGCCACGTTGTTGATCACCCAGCAGTCCGCATAAGTACTTCGCAGCAGATCGCTGCCGCCGAGAATGGGCAGGCCCACGAATGAAGCGCCATGACGCTCCTGGTCATCATCGAGAAACCCGATAAGTTGAACGTCATTCTTGCCCATCAATCTGCGGGCATCCAGCAGCTTCACGATCTCCGGGCCCGTCGAGCCGAGAATGATGACCTTTTTCATGTTGGCTTCGATCGACACTACGCAGTAACTCCACGCCTCTTGCCAGGCTTTTCAATGTAGATTCCGCGGCCAAGCAGCGCCACCGGGATGGTGTACAGGACGATCCGGATATCCATACAGATGGTGCGTTTTTGAACGTACTCGAGATCGAGATCGCGCCGCTGCTCCCAGGCGAGACTATTACGGCCGTGTATCTGCGCCCAGCCCGTGATACCCGGTTTCACTAACAATCGCTGGTGGTCGTCCGCTCTATAGTGATTCAGAGAATCGGGAAGATCCGGGCGTGGACCGATCAGGCTCATCTCTCCACGAACGACGTTGATCAGTTGGGGCAACTCATCCAGGCTCAACTTGCGCAGCCAGCGTCCCACCGGCGTAACCCGCGGATCGCTAGGGCTGTTATAAGTGGAACCGTCCGGATTGCGAAGGTCGGTCGCGTTCCTGTACATACTGCGGAACTTCAGCATTCGGAAAAGCTTGCCGTTCAATCCCAGGCGCACTTGGCTGAAGAGGACCGGGCTTCCCGAATCCAACCACACCGCGATTGCGCAGAGCAGCAGCACGGGAGACGCCAGGGCCAATGCCAGCGCGCTGCCGGCCAGATCGAAAGTTCTCTTCGCCACAAGACTCTCCATTTACTGTGCCGATCTCGCTGCACTCTCCGTATTCCCATTGTGCAACTTGGCGGCCGTTTCCACAATCTTGACCACTCTAGACAGGTTAAACTCTCGCGTATGATTTTGGAGCGCATATTCTCGCCCTGTCGAGCCCATAAGGCTCAAACTTTCCGCAGATTGCTCACTCGCGGCGAGAATCGCCTCTGCCATCCTATCCACTGAGTCTGGATTGATTACCCAGCCCGCGCCGCTTTCGAGAATCGCGATCGCGGTATCTGACTCCGGCAGTACCGCGGCGATCACCGGACGCCCGGAGAGCAGATATGTAATCAGCTTCGATGGAATGGAGCTGAGAGATTGCCTTCCTTTTGTGGGCAGCAATAACACGTCCGCCATCTGGATAACCGGTCCTGTCTCCTCTTTCCTCCACGGAGTATGAATGACTACACGATCCAGATGTTGCCGCTCAGCCTCTTCCCGGCATGTGCCAAGCTTCGATCCCTCGCCGGCAATGACCAGATAGATATTCGTCAGGTCCGTCAGCTTTGCCAGAGCGTCCACCAGCATCTCGGCGTTGGAGGCGACCCCCACGTTGCCCGCGTAAACAGCCACAAAGGCATCCTCGGGGATTCCCAACTTTCGACGGAAAGCCAGCGCCGCGGATCGATCCGCG
>Ga0116127_1002096_pt1 | contig 10456 bp, 25 predicted proteins | sample June2015DPH_16_1_FD_89731 | JGI IMG/M metagenome (GOLD analysis project Ga0116127, IMG submission 89731) | Peatland microbial communities from SPRUCE experiment site at the Marcell Experimental Forest, Minnesota, USA - June2015DPH_16_100 | ecosystem: Environmental > Terrestrial > Soil > Wetlands... | reverse complement strand
AGGGGCGCGGCATCGGCCACCGGCTTGAGTGGCGCGGCATCGGCCACCGGATGGAGTGGCGCGGCATCGGCCACCGGGGAGAGGGGCGCGGCATCGGCCACCGGCTGGAGGGGCGCGGCATCGGCCACCGGAAAATACGGTACTGCTTGCGCGTTGGGAATCGAAGGCAAAGCAAGCGCGGCGCTAGGCAATTTCCTTGTTATTGCCGAGTGGAAGTATATCAACTGCGCATGGAAGCGCGTAGCGATGGGCCTTGCCAAAGTAGACGGCAAGAAGATCAAGGCCGATACATTCTACACGCTGAAAGACGGCAAGTTTGTGGAGGTGCAGTGAGACGCCGCCGCCTACCATTCCCGCGAAACCCTTACTGGTTGGACGCCCGCTTTCCCGGCCATTGCTCGAGGTGTTCCCGGCCTATCAAGACCGGGGATTCCATCTTCTATTTCCCAAACTCCCGCACTGTCTTCTGTAACTCCGAAGATTGCGGCAAGCACGAGGCGCGACTGATCGAGGCTGCGCTATTCGATGAAAGGATGTGCGCAGCATGAAACACATTGCGGTTTGTTGCGATTGGCGACACGGGCGCATTGGGTTTGTAATCACCGCTCCAACTCCTGACGACTGCGAGCGAGTCGCCGACTTGCTGGAAAACCGGCTGGGCTATACGGGGACCGGATGCGATACTCTCATTGAAGCCGAGCGCACAGCCAAGAAATTGAAAAACTCGAACTGGGGGACGAATCCAGTTTACGGAAAGGTTCACGGCAAATCATGAGGAAAGCTGGTTTCCACCTGAAGCACGGTTTCATCGTCATGGCGATTCCCGACAGCGGCCTGTTCTTGAAAGACGGCCGCCTTGTCTCGGGCCACGAGACCGACATGAAGTTTAACGAGCTCATCCTGTTCTCACGGGACGAAGACGCTAACAAACTCGTCGATCAGTTACGGACTCAATGGGGAGACGCGAAAGACAATAACGGCCACCAGTGGAACTTTCACGTCCTACCTGTTTTGGTTCACGAACGGTTGTAAGATGCACGGAGAGAGCTATGACCCTGCAAGTAAATCACATCGACGGGGACGCCACAAACAATGACCTCCCCAACCTTGAAGTTGTGTCGGCTCCAACCCTCTGCCGCCACTGCGCCCAGCCCATCGAACAGACCGGGGACGGCGAGTGGATTCACGCCAGCGGATTTTATTCTTGCTTCGATGCAGGGTGCTGGAAACAAGCCACGCCGAAAGAGGCCACTGAATGACGATCCAACCCGTACCCTTCGCCCACCTCATCGACGACTGCGCCAGTGTGCGCGACATCCCGCTTCAGGTCTCCGTCACTGCGGCACTGCTCGAAAGCGACTGGCTGGCCGGCGACACGATGGATGCGGCCCAACACTTCGCCGACGCGCTGCTTCCGTTCGTGCCCACCGAGAAGCGCCAGAAGGCGCTGATTGCCATCCTCGACGTACACGCTACCCACCGCGCCCGGCTGGCCACTGTGCTGACGGCCGCCGCGCACCGGCTGGGCCAATCCGACTGGCTGGAAGAACTGAAAGAGATGAAGGACGACCGCGCCGATCCCCCAGTCCATGCATAGACTGGATTGACAGCGGCGCTTTAAGAGTGTACGCTTGCAAGTAACCGAACCCGCGACCAGAGCGGGGAAAGGAGCAAAATGGGCAATAATCGACAAACAGAAACGTGCCCAGCCTGTGAATCAGGCTGGATCAGGCGTCAAGTTCCGAGTCCGACAAGTCCCGGTCACACCGTCACCGTTACCCGCATTTGCCAGTATTGCGGCGGAACCGGGAAGCGCGAACCGCTGCCGGACACTTTGCGGGAGAGTCTTCAGAGGCAACAAGGTTGATATTCGCCGGCCAGCTCCGGCCGCGGATCGCTGCTTGGGGGTGGTAGCCCAGGCCGCCGGGAGCGCGTCAGGTTCCCGGCCCAAGTTTAGGGAGACAAGGCAATGATGATTCTCTACGGATGGACGGTGACCACTCCCGAACCCAGCCCGACGTTTGCGCCTAACATTCCAGCGGCAGAAGCGCGCTGGCCAACCGGATTCCGATAGTGAGTGCCGGACGTAACCCGCTCTGAGGGCTGACCGGCACCCGCAGCACCGATGAGGGCCAGAGCGGAATAATTGAAGCACGGGCGGATTCCATAAGCAGTAGGCGCATCGGGTCCGCCCACTAACCCGCAAGGAAAGGAAAGTAAAGTCATGAAAGCGACCGAGTTGAAGTTTCCGAAGTTCAGGATGGATATGAAGCGCAGCCGTCGCCGGCGCGCGCAAGCCAGAATCCGCCAAGCACAGCGGAGAGCGAAAGGATGCAGGTGAGCGAAGGAAAGAAAGACAAGTGCCTGGATTGTGGCCGGTTGCCCTGCATCTGCGCGACATTAATTGACGATGAACCGGACGCTGTTTACTGCCGAATGTGCGGCGCCGAGATCCGCGAAGGGTGCGGGGAATGCCCTGGATGCGGAGACAGGCCGCCAAAGGAGAAGCCTTGAATCAACTCACTCTACCGATCGTTTGCAGTTTGTCGCATTGCGGGAAGCAGTGGACGCCAACAAACAACTGGCGCGCCATCACCATTGACGACGAGGAGACCATTACGATCTACAGATGGTCAGTGGCCGAGGAGAAAGGTTTGCTCCCGGTTGCCCGGCTTGTCTGCGGCCCAGGCCATGCCCAACTGTGCGTCAGCGACCTGTTGATGCCGGGACCGTCGAAGGATCGGAAATCGACGCTGATACTGAAGCCGCCGTTGACTCGGGAGGGGACGCCGCCGCCAGAAGCCGCTCCCGCTCCCGCCGATGGCGAATATCCCGGTCCCAGTACGCCAGATCTTGCTTCGTCAGCAGAAGCCTTTCCGGAACCCGGTACGTCCGAGTTTCCACAATCTTCCCCTCAACCTCATCCGGAACCATCGAGCCCGTCTCCAGAAGGCCCAGGTCCAGTAGCAGATTCAACCGGCGAGCCTGCCGCTCTTCGTTGAAACCGTAGAGTTCCACCAGCCGGTGCAGGGAAATTGCCCGGAAGTGCGACAGTTCAAAGTCGCAGAGCATTTGCAGAAACATCCGGAGCGCCACCTCGGGCATGTAGTCCGGATTCGACAATTTGCGGTAGGCAACCAGGTTCAGCATGACAAGGAAAGGATACACCATGGGAAGACCGACGGTTTGTATGCACTGCCAGAAAGTCATCAAGCGAGATTATTTCAGTGTGACTGGCTGGCGACACGCTTCAAGTGGGGAAATCAACTGCGAACCCAAAGGGAAAGCGCAGCCAGCAAAGCAGGTCTCCAATGATTGAACCTGATTTTGACCGGATCGACGCCCTGATCCACCATCGCGACCAGCCCTACTTTCCCTGGTCCAGCGTATCTGAGGACCGCTGGGCAGCACAGGAAGCCGTGGTAACGCTCTACGCCGCCTTACAGCTCCCTAAACCCCGGTAGTGGGTCAGTTCGGATTTTCACAAACCAGAAAGGAATACAAGCATGATTTCACATGATTCAGCACCACCACCGCCAGTTCGTCCCGATCCTCTCCTGTGGCATTCCCCGCTCCAGTCCATGCATAGACTGGACCCGACGAATGTCGCAACCCTGCCTCGACAGCGTATCATTCTGCCCAGGCCGCTGTATCCAAAGGTTCCAACCCCAAAGCAGCGCCCGGAAAGCGCGAAACGTATGACCATCGTCTTTGGGATACTGGAGTCTGACCGCATTGTTTTCGCAGCAGATACAGAAGAGACCGGACAATTTATGAAGATCAGCACGCCGAAACTCTACTCCTACAGTAGAAATAATGGTGAGCGCCTAGTGGTTGGCGGGGCCGGACCTGTTCCGTCTGTAGAGGCTTTACATCAGCGTTTGGGAAAAACCTTCATGGACGATTCTGGTTCATTTGAAGAAGTTGCGGGAGTCGTTATCAAACAGTTTTACGATGAACACGTTGCTGACCAGCCAGACTTGGATTTTTGGCTCATTATAGGGGGCTCTTTCAGGGCCGGAGAAGACCAATACAGTCACCGCTTGTGGGTTGCCGAGCGCGGCTTCATGAGAGACGCTGATGGTATTGCCGCAATTGGGATAGGCAAGGATGTTGCACGAACTCTACTCAAAAAGAGCCTCGTCCGGTCTCGTCTCCCAATTACAGAACTATCCGCTGTTCACATCCTGCGCCACGTCAAAGGGCAGGCCCAATACTGCGGAATGGAAAGCATGATTTGGTCGCTGTCTGGTCCAGACGTTTTCGTGATGTCGAACAAGTATATTCAAAGGGTCGAAGAGTTGTCCCGGCGATACGACGAGTTGAGTAGGAACATATTCTCGGCGTTATTCGCTACAGAGGCATCGCTTCCCTATATTGATTCAAAACTGAGAACGCTTCAAGGCGATTACGCCAGCGCCATGGACGATATTAAATCGGAGTATGCGACCGAAACGGGAATCAACAAGCATTTCAGAGACAACCCTGAAGATTAGGCAACCTCCCCAAGTACCCGCCGGAACATATCTCGGTCGATAGTCGATTTTGACACGGTGGGCTTGGGGAGAAGGGCAACCAATTCGTCCATCGTCCAGACGTGATCCGCTAGGCCTGCTTCCATGGCCGGCGTGACGCGCAGCGTTTGATGTATCCGGCAGAAGTTGTAGTGCATAAAGTGCAGCGCAACCGCGTGGCAGTGATTTTCGGCCTTCTTGCTGAATCCGTTCGTCAGCCGGGTAAACCGCCGCATCGACATACGCATGGTGAGGTTTTGCCGCTCGACGTAAGACGTGCTCACGTGGGCCGGATCGGGATCTCCGATGATGGTTTTCATGTCGCAGCCGATACATTTGGCCGGGGAATATCGGCGGGTCTCTTCGTCTGTCGGAGCGCCATAGATTTTGTGGAGCATGGCGTAGTCAATGTCCGCGCCAAATGCACCTTCCACCGCCTCCAGGTAAGCGCGGTGCGCGTCGGTCGTGAGCTGTATCCGGTTACGGATGCGGCCGGCGCAATCCTCCATGAAATCGCGTGCCCACCCACCATCCCGTCCCCCAACAAGATAGCCAATGACCAGTTTGGTGTCCGAGTCCATGCCCACCCAGGTCCAGATGTCTCCCCATCCCTCCTGCTTCTTTTCGGCGCTGGCATTTTTTTGCTTGGCTCCCACGAAACACCAGATTTCATCGGCTTGCATCCGGCGCACCCGAAGGTTGCGAACATGGAGATCGTGGAAGGTGGCACAGGCTGTTCCCATGTCGGCCAACAACTTCACAACGGTATTCTTGGCCGCTCCCGTCATGCGGCAGGTTGCCCGGATCGAGCAGCCTTCGATCAGGCAATTCACGATTTGCGCTTTAGTTTGGGAATCCAAGCAGTTCATATTGACTATTATGCTAAAGCAGCTTTAGGATGTCAAGAGAAATATTTTGGACTGTGCCTGTATTCCTCAATTATGATGGCGAGCATTCAATGCGAAAGGTGTTCAAGATGGAGATGCGCTTTGTGTGCCAGTTCCGCTGCCATCAGTCCGACCATGAATTTGTTCTCCCGCATCAAAGCCCATTAGGAAGATACGAAGGTGGACAATATCAAGCCATGGATAAATGGCCAATAGATTACCTATGCTGGCAGCACGGGCAGATGTGCTTGGTTGGTCTCGGAGCGATCCATCTGGACACAGTACCGGAGCTGCCCCTAGGGTTACATTTGGCAGCTCTTTGGCAGATTGAAGTCGAATGTGCCAAAGACAACTGCGGGCAGCGCCGAACCATATACACCAAGTATTCAGCAGACGAAACGCCACAAGCCGTAGCGCGGCTTTTGCTCGTACCTGGACTCTGGCTAGAATGTAAAAGTCGGCACTGGCTTGAGATTGACGAGTCTCGAATAACGGTTCAGCGGTGGGAGTCTTGATTGCTTTTTGTTCAAGAATCATACGAAGAGGGCGTGTTGATTTGAAGCCCATTTGCGGCGCAACCTCTTCCGCGTTGCCCCAACCCATCAGAAAGGCAAGGTAAATGATCGCTATCTCGTCATCGCTCGGATTCTGGATCATCGAAGCATATCGCCGGATGACAGCGCAATTACAACTCCTGCTTATCGAGGATGGAAACTTGACTGACTCTTCCGTAGTCATCTCGGAAACCACACCGATAGACCTTAGGATGTCTCTGATATTCCTCGACGATCCAAGTGAGCAAAAACTAAAATGTTGGATTCCGCTGTCTGGCGCTAAATTCTGGTTCGACGCAACAGGGGAAGAGGCTAATTCTGTCGGCTTTTCAAAGGGAACATGGCGTTCATTCCTGCGTTTGGAATTGCCGAACGGAAACGTAATCTTCTTAGGTGAGAAATTTACTCCACCGCTATGAGTTTGCACACGCCCCTCCTTGTGCGCTATAATGCGCTCAGGGGGGTTTGCGCATAGACGGTGCGCCCCAGTTATATATCAAGGATCGAGAGAGCCCCGCCTGGCAGCGGGGTTCTCCATTTCATCTGCATTATTATAGCAACTCTTAACGGTTGGAATTCCATTGAATAAAAAAAATTGCCGCGAGAATGAGTAGAACGATGATCCCCGCTAGGTTGGGGTGAGGAACAGCCAATCTGTAGAGGAGATCAATTACCGCAGCCAAGAAGGCAAGAAGAGCCAAAAGTAGCGCAAGCCGCAAAAAGAAGCGCAGTTTCGGCCTGTCTTCGAGAATCACGGTTACCCCTTCTAGGGCTTGCGCCTCAACAACTCCCAGCCGACCCGAACAAACGCGACAGCAATAAGGGCCACCGGAAGAAGGAAGATTAGATGCCAGTTCATTCCTCACCTGCTCTCGTTTTGCCCCACCGTGCCTGAGCGGCCTTGGCTGCCGCCCTCTTCCGCGCCTCTGGCGTCATGGTCACCAGGCGGCGCTTCCCGCCAACCAAACCGCCCTTGCGGCCCATAGCGGCCATGTACGCCGATATGCCGGTTGGAGGTGGGGGAGCCGGCCGTGCCTCTTCCGTAGACTGGTCTACAATCCACCTGGCAAGCTGGTTCGGATCGCGCGGACGTTTGCCCTTGCCGATGGTCATGTACCCATAATTTCACAGATCGGGATGCTACAGCGGCCTGTGGAAATCCGAACTGACCCATTACCGCAGAATGACCTGGTATCAAATCATCGCCCTGCCGTGCGCCATGCTGCTCGTCGCCGTTGTGCGCGTAGGAATCGAACTGTTGAGGCGGAAACCTTAGAGTGGGAGTTGCGGCTGCATGACGGTACTCAGAGCGTCCTCAAAAGGCTCTATGGTGTACTGAACGTAGCCGCATTCCGGGCAGCAGCAAAGCGCAACCGAGCTACTTGTCGTGTAGTCGTACTCGCGCTGGATCAAAGGCTCGTTGACCGAGTGGCCGCAGCCTGGCCGGAAAACACCCGACAATTCCGAGAACGGTGTGGTGGTGAAGTACGCCGTTCCTGTTACCGGAGCAGGGAATACCTGCGTTCCCACGCCCGCCGGTTGTGACCAGGCAATCCCGTTCCTTCCGCCGGGAGGATAGAGAGCTCCAATTTGCCACGCGTTACTAGGCATACCCTACCTCAGCTCGAAGTGACCGCCACCAGCGCGTCCTTGATCTGTTTGGCGATATACTCCGCCGGATCCTCGCCGGCAGAATCCGCCCAACTGAGCAGCGGCGTCGCCTCGTCCACATCCAGCGTGACTCCCAGCCGAATCCCGCCGCCAGGCAGCCGCTCAAGACCAACCGGGATGCCGGTCTTGGCTTGGTCCTTCAGCATCCGCGCCACACCCAGGTCGATGCGCAGCTCGCCGATCTCCGCGTTCTTCTTCTTGCTGTACTCAACCAGCTCGTCGATCTTAATGTTCTTCGCGCTGATGGTTTCGTTGAGCGCGATGATGGTGGCGCCGGCCGCTTCAGCTTCGCCCTTGAAGCGCTGAACGTCTTCCCTCATGCCGCTGATGATTTCGTCGACAGTCTGGCCATAGACGGTCATGGTATCCGGCTGGGCGATGAACGGCTGTGCCTGAGCTTCGCCAGCCTCGGGCGCCAGAGCATCGAATGCGCGGTCTTGCTTCTGAGTGATTCCCATACTTCACCTCGTCTTTGTTCTTCGGTAGGCCTTGCGATTCTTGGATTTGCGCTGGTTGGAAAGTACGATCGCGACGCGCTGGCGGTCGGCGCGCTTCTTGCCGTAACGCTTTTTGGTGCGCCGGTAAACTTTTCCGCGGCCTACCTCTTCAAAATTCCGTTTCGTGACGGCTTTGGAAGTACCTCTCTCCAGCGGCATACGCACCCCCAGACCATTTTCGCCAGTCTACCACGGAGGCTTGCCGGGAGCGGCTGGTTGCGGATTTACCTCATAGCCCTTGCCAGCCATCCGGCGAGGTACTCAGCCTTGGCGGGGTTCTTGGCGACGATGGCCTTGTAGTGATCTGACCGCTCTATCTTGAACGCCTGAACCAGCTTCACAGGGTCGGTACTGTTGGCCGTCTCGACCGTCTGCGGCCCCCACAGACCGTCCAGTTCCAGTGTAAGGCCCGTCACGTTGCAGATGGCCTGTTGCAACAGCTTAACCGCCGTACCCGCGCCCATATTCACCGCCGCGTCGAATACCCGCTTGGCAACCTCATCCGAGGCAAGCTCCTCAAACCATCCATTCCAGAAGTGTATCTTGTAGAAAAAATCCACCAGCGCGGCACGATTAGCTTGCGGAGTGGCAGCAATCGCCGCGTAGGAGTCAGGGAAGGCTGCGCTGTTGATGCCGCTTATGGCATAGCCGCCGCAGTCGGGCACGATCTCGTACTCCCGCGCCGGGTCTTCCGAATCCATCATCCAGTTGTAGCAAACGTTAAAGCTGGCCATTTTCTCTCCTACACCAAGGCGACGCCCCTTCGGACGCCGCCCGGTGATGCGCTGGAGCGGCCCCACAGGATCGAACTGTGGACCGTCTGCTTACGAGGCAGATGCTCTGCCGACTGAGCTAGGGCCGCTACTTACCCTTGTTGACCCTGCCCACGTTCACGCCGATTATCCAGCTGATCGTGTTGCTCAGAGCGGCGCATACCGGTGAGAGTACGCGCTGCCAGAGTGGGGGCTTGGGCTGTGGGGTCATGGTAGCCACGCCTTTGCAATCTTCGCTGTGACGGCGTTCACATCGGCCAGAATCGGAGGCACAGCGGCATTTACCGAGTCTGCCAGTGCCGAGTATTTCTGGACTGCCGCACGGAGATCAGCGATTAAGCTGTTGACCTCCGCGACGGTATCCGGGGGCAGTGCAATGGTGAACGTGATGGTTGCGGGGTCTGCCATATCGCTCCTACAGTTTGATTCCGAGCGCGTCCGCGTCGGCCACGGTCACGGCCTCGCCAGCCTTGAGGTCAGTAACGAACTGTGTGACAAGCGCCTTGGTTGTGTCGCTCATGGCGATGGTGACGGCTCCCGTGACGTTGCCGGCCGCAACATCGGCCACGATAGCCGTGCCGGCTGCGAATGCCTTGATCACGTCATAGGAGACAGCGGCAACCGCCGCCAGGGTTGAAGGTGAGAGCTTCTGGTAAACGGCGTAGAGCTTCTTCGCTCCGATGGAGACGTTGGTCAAGAACTCCTCGATCTTCTCTCCTGCCGCGGTAATCTCAGTCCAAAGTGACATGATGGTTTCTCCTGATGCGGGATGCGGGTTATGGTGCGTAAAGTCTGCTATCGGCTTCCGCCCAAAGCGTAAAGCCGAGGCCGGAGCCGGTTACTTGGTTGAGTTGGCGGCGTCGATGGCGGCGGCTTGTGCCTGGTTCGTTGCCGTCTGGACCTGCGTCTGTGTCGAGTGGGTGTCAAAGTCCTTGGCAAGTACGCCAAGCACGACCGGGCCGAGACAGGCAACATACCCCTGCCATGTGTTCGGGCCGCTGTAGTTTGCTACGGCCATGACGACTGCGCTGATTACGCCAGCGAGCGTTGTTTTCCAGTTGTTCATGCGACTCCTACTTTCCTGGCGCGTTCCCACGCCGTTTGCTGCTCCGGTGTCATCGTCTCAGGCTTTTGAAGCATTCTGTCCGGCGGCGGCGTCCATGTCTTCAGGCTTTGATCTCTCCTGTGAGTTGTGTGATGCGCTCATTTGCCGATGCCCATCCCTTGTCTGCTTTGTCGAATGCCGCTTCCTTTTTCAGCTCCTCGGCGCGGAAGTTCAACCCGGCCTCAATCAAGCGCAAAAGGTACACCCCAACAGAAACACCGGCTTGCGCTGCCTCTAACTTCACGCGGCGGTGCAGGTCGTCGGGAATGTTGACCGTCTTCATGGATGTAAATTTACACTTCTACATCCACACTGTCAAGCGCTATTCTGAGGCAATCGGCTCCGGCGCGGGTTCGACCGGCTTCTCTTCATCGCACGGGATAGGCTCTCCCGGTGCTTTCGGGTCTGGATTGATGGGCGGCGGATCGGCTACTAGCGTCATCGGTTTTCTCCTT
>Ga0116127_1002092_pt1 | contig 10470 bp, 15 predicted proteins | sample June2015DPH_16_1_FD_89731 | JGI IMG/M metagenome (GOLD analysis project Ga0116127, IMG submission 89731) | Peatland microbial communities from SPRUCE experiment site at the Marcell Experimental Forest, Minnesota, USA - June2015DPH_16_100 | ecosystem: Environmental > Terrestrial > Soil > Wetlands... | reverse complement strand
TGGCTAGTAAAGCACCGTTTCTTCCCATGCTCCTTCGGATTAATCAAAAAAGCTCCGAAGGAGCCTATTGATTTTATTGTTCACCCCCCTGCTTTGTAGGAAAATTGTTTACAATGTGAACAATAAGATGAATAGAATTGAAAAGGAAGTAAGCAGAAAAGGGGATAAAAATGGCCCAATCAAACACTAAGAGTGGAATCCGAATTTGGTGGGATGAGTCGGTACAAGCCTATCGACTTGTGACTCCTTACCGTCCCGATTTTGTAGAGCTTTTGAAACAACTAATCCCAGCCTCAGATCGAGCTTGGGACGCCGACACGAAGACTTGGACAATCACCGAGAAAATGCTTGGCCCTACCAAGGATTTGGCGGAGCGGATTTTCAAAACAAACTCTGTTGTTATTACTAGACAGATGGCACAGCAAGCTCAAGGAGCCGGCCCCTCCGGGGAATCTAATCCGCGAAGCGGGCGGGACTCCGCAGGAGTCCGAAAAGGCGAAGCCTCTCCAATCGGGAAACTGATCGAGGAATGGTTCCAACTCCTTCCCTACGAAGCAGCTAAGAAAGCCTACCGTGAGGGTGCCCTACAACTCCACCCTGATCGAGGCGGCTCTCTTGAAACCATGAGCCGTTTCAACTCTCTGTGGCAACAGATTGAGAAGCTCCACTTCCTTAAGGAGAAATAAAATGTTCGATGACCGAAACGATAAAACCCTGTCAGTTCCATGCTCGAAGTGTCATGCCTTACCAGGTTATCCTTGTATTTATGTTGAAATTCGAGGTGATCTTGGGGAGCTTGGGAAGGAAATGCTACATTTCGTACACACCCCTAGAGCAAATTTAGCCCAGCTTCAGGATAAGAAATTCTATGACCCTTCAGGTCATGAGGGGAATCCCGCAGGGGGAGGTAGCGAGTCAAATGACTAACCCACCAAACGACAAAATAGTTCCTTTTTCTCAAGGCACTCCGGCCACCCCTTCGGGCCCCGCTTCGCGGACTGGATTCCCCCAAAGGGGCGCGAAGCTCAGTTTCGGTGGCTTGAAAAAGATTCAACAGAAGCCCAAACTTACCGGACTTCAAGCCCGCTTAGCTGAGGCTAAAAAGGCCGAGCAGCAAAACGAATCAAATGGTTGTTCCGGAAACGGAGGTTCTCCAGAAACTCGCTCCAATCGTCTCGCCTTGATTCTTGATTGTTCCGGTTCTATGGATGGCGAACGGATGGAATCTCTTAAAAAAGCAACCGAGTCTTTCCTTCAGTGCCTTTCACTTGGCCCACAAGGGGATACCTCCATTGCCTGCGAGACTTTCCCGCCTTTGGCGGGTGCTTCTTACCCTCTAACTATTGACTTTACCAAAGCATTGCTCTCGGCTTGGGCACTTGACACCACTGGATGTACTCCAATGGCAGAGGCCATGGAACTTGTCATAACGAAGTATCCAATCACTCGTGGTATTTTAATGAGTGATGGTCAGCCGGACTCTGAGACCAAAGTCTTCGACCAGGCACGCCGCTTTGCAGAAGCGGAGCTTCCAATCGACTGTGTTCACATTTCCTCCTGCTCCGCAGGGGAAGCCTGCCTCCAACAGGTTGCCGAACTAACCGGCGGTTTGTTTATCAAATTCACCGACCTCGACTCTTTCGTAAAGTCATTCAAATACCTCTCACCCAAGCTGAGGCCTTTGATGTTGAGTGGGAGGGTTGGAGCTGAGGAACTTGGAGCAACTTCCCTGTTGGGACAAGGTGGGGCACAAGGCAAGGGAGCCCAGAAATGAACAACTGCCCTTTTTGCTCTCACATACTTTTGTCGGGAATCCAGATGACCTCCATATCAACACCCGTTGATCCACCAAACACCTCGGACACCTTTACAGTCTCTTGCTCAAGCTGTCATGCTGGTTTCTTAATAACCAGGACTTTGGTAAAGAAACCAACGATTGAAGGTGAGGAATTGGAAGGGATTAGGAATAAAACAACTTAAAGGAGACGCTATGCCAAACCGATGTACCCATACTAGCGACTGGTGGAAGAACATGGTCCCGTGCTGCGGCTGCGGAGCTATCTATAGCGATGAGGAGGCCGAAGATATCGCTGCCGAGAGCTCCCGAAATCGTCCTACGTTGACTGCCGCTCAAGAATCCGTAATAGAACGAATTCGCAACGAACAAGAGAGGGAACATGACAACGAATGAACCAGACCCCATCGAGCAGGCAGCGAGAGCGGTTGTACTTCGTTTTTTCTGCGCACCCAGCCGTCTCAATTCGACTCTAGTAGCCAGTATAGCCACGACAATTTGGGAGAACCTTCCCGAGCCGCGCCCGCTTACTAAGGAGCAGAAACAACTTATAATCGAAATGAGGAAACGATGTAGCGTTGAAACTCAAGGTTTGATTTCCCTTATCGACCAGCTCCGCTATCAGCTTGGGGTTGCCGACGTACTCTACAAAGCAGAGCTGAAAGCAAACTGCCATCTCGTCATCCATGTCAGCGATCTACAGGATGAACTCAATCAGCTTCGTTCTTCTCTGAAAGAGAGGTAGAAAAGAAAATGATGAAAGATCAACCTCCCGATCAACTAACCACACAGCAGAAACAGGTCATCGCGGTGATTCTAACAAGAGCTACAAGTCTCGGACTCACCGTAAAACCGCTCCTAAAAGTGACAATAGGAAGGAGGGTAGAATGCTTCCGTTTGATCCCTCTGGGATCAACCAGAGCTGGTCATCTTGAATCTATCTCAGACGACCTCGCTCTTGCTTTGCAAGTACCTTCGGTACTGGTTCGACCGATTCCTGAAGAGGGTTGCGTAGGAATCTCAGTACCTCGTCATGAAGATGAGGTCGAGATGGTTTTCTGGAAAGATAACCTCTCTTCCCCCGAAGCCTCTCTTGCATCTCGTAAGATGACCATTCCCCTGTCTTTAGGGGTGGATTGGCTTGGAAAGCCTATCTTTGACGATCTTTCCACCCTTCCCCACCTTTTAGTAGCAGGCAGTACCGGAAGTGGGAAATCAGTTTTCATGCGTAGCATAGTTGCTACCTTCGTTTTTAACAAATCAGCTCAATTGATTCTCTCAGACACCAAGGGTGTCGAGTTTACCGAATTCGAGGGAAATCCATCAATCTGGTCAGGAGTAAGCAGCGAAATTGCTACAACCCCTCTGCGAACAATCGAACAGATGGACCTGCTCTGCAAGGAAACCGATCGACGGCTTGAATTGTTTGGTCGTGCCGGTCATAGGAATATATATGAGTGGAACTCCCACACCTCGCAGAACAACAAACTTCCTTACCTCGTCCTTGTGATAGACGAGCTTGCTGATATTGTGTTTCTTCCTGGTGAGAAGGGCAGGGCCGCCAAAATCGGAGCAGACAAACTTGATTACCTTACTCGAAAAGCTCGCGCCGCGGGGATTCATGTCATTGCTGGGACCCAGAGACCCTCGGTAGACACTGTGAAAGGAGTGATTAAAGCCAACTTCGTTGCCCGAATCGCATTTAAGACAGCAAGTGCCATTGACTCAAAGGTAATCCTTGACGAAGTGGGTGCAGAGCATCTCCTCGATAAGGGAGATATGCTTTATAAATCTCCCAGCTTTGCCGGCCTACGGCGTATCCATAGTGGCTATGCTTCTAAAGGAGATATTAAAGGGGTTCTGGAATATACCAGCTTTGCCCAATCCCAGTTTAGTCATTCTCAGTCTCAGTTTGATCAAACCATCAATAGGCTCGATGCAGGTGAGGACTTGACAAAACAATAGCTTTATAAGAAGCAGTAATCTCGTGAAATCCACAGAGAATCCGCAAAGCGGAAGGAGAAATAAGATGGAACCAAAAGAATCAAAGGAACCAACAAAACGTGTTGTCCCAACACCAGCCAAGCCACCCAAAGGGTGTAAACCGTTTGATCTTGAGTCTGCCAAGAATGGGGCTAGCATTCTCTCAAGAGAAGGTCACAAAATGGAATTTGTGAAAGCCACTCCAGGAAATCCAGCCTTGGATTATAAGATAAGTCTGAGAGACACAGTAGATGGCGGCGAGATAAATTGTTGCGAGAATGGTTGTTATGTTCTCATATCTGAGGGACAATCCTATTACAGCGGCACTGACTATGATGTCTTCCTTGAAGACCCTGGTTATGACCCCGACCATATCGACTTCGGTTGTCACGTTGGCCGTTCCTACCCAGTAGTGCCTCCCTCAACTGAGGTTGAAAATCCTCTCCCACCTCCGGTTAAACCTGAATTCCCAGGTGGAAGGCAGGGGATGGGGAACAAAGAATTTATTGGAATAAAACGATATATAGACGAAGACTCACCGACTTGGCCAGTTTGGTAAAGAAACACCAAATCGTGTATTTTTTACATAGGGACTTAGTAGGAGCTGTAAGAACTACTAAGTCCCTTGTTTTCTTATACTTAGCGACGAAAAAATACATCTTGACATGTAATATTGCATGTAATACACTAACAACATGAACACGAACTCCCAAATCTCAAACTATAACATAACAGCCAAAGGCGAAAGCATGGTCAAACAACCAGCAGCTATAATCTTCCGAATTTCATCGGAGCAGCATACCAAACTCTCGATTAAAGTACCTAAGAGGGGGGAGCGTTCTGCTATTATGCGGGAGCTACTGCGGATGTACTTGGATGGTAAGATTAGTGTCCAACTGCCGAGGAGGACGATTCTAACCTAAGATGTAATAAGATGGGTTGATAAAAGAAAAAGATAGCATGAGTGAATTCTAGCAGTTCGATGGTCGAATAATTCCTAGAATTCACTGATGTTATCTTTTTGACCTTTCGGTCGGAAAAGAGTATGAAATGGAAGAACACTCAGATACAGAACATAGGTTCAAATGTAAGTTCTGTGACAACCCAGGGGATTCAGGTTTTATAAAATGCGAAATCTGCCGTTCCCCCATCTGTCCCCACCACACCTCCGACGCTGACCCAACCGTTTGTGTCGGTTGCTTCTCTGATTCAGCCCTAGCGGCTACCTCATCTCCCCTAATCGACGAGGATGGAGTGATCCATAAAGGGCGTGTCATCCAACCATTAGGTTTTACTTACAAAACTTTAATGCAGCGTCTTGTGGATTACACTGAGGACGAGCTGATTGTTCACATCCACCATGTGAAACAGCAAATCGACGAGGCACAACGAATTCTTGATTATCGCAGAATCGACATGAGCGCAAGCTCGGTTGAGCTAGAAGATCGCCAAATCTCTAAGAGAAAGAAACTTCGTCTCCAAGGGGTTAATTCACTTGCAAACGGTTCCAGGAGTATTGCCGGACCGGATAAACTTCCATCTGAAAAAGAAAAGCAACTCCGAGCGTTAGCAACCAGATTAAAAAGTGTTGCAGCTCTATTGGGAATCCCGTGTAAAACACCAGAAGACTTAACCAGAGTTGCTCAAGCAGTCAAAGCATTTGGTGAGATGAAAGCGAAGCAAGCTAGAGTTCAGAATCAGAATAAGAATGAGAAGGAAGGCTCTATTCAATGAATACCAACGAAAATGATTTAAGCAGTTTCATCCTCCAGCGGAGGCAGCCGCAGGCTGGTCAGCTTTTCCAAGTCCTTCCGGATGGACGATTCGCCTTCTGGTTTGACCACTCAACCTCTTCGACATTTACTGAGTGTCAGGAAAAGTTCCATCTGAAAAACATTCAGTTCGCCCCTTTGACCCTACGCCGTAAAGGCCCAGGAGGGTCAGCCATGAACATCGGATCGTGGTGGTCGAAAGTCAGTGAAACCTTCTACAAACAGATTGCTGCTGCGCAGCAGTTCAATTCCAATCAAGGAGCGGGAAGTCTCGCTGAGGAGCATCCAAAGCTACCAACCATCCAAGACATTATACTAATCGCCGCTAAAGCGTGGGTTTCTGAAGGAATGGACTCTCTCCAATTATCCCAACCTGACAAATACGACAAATTTGCCATTCCAGTCCCCGCGGGGCAACTTGGAAAGTATTTCCCTGCTTCGCAATCAGGTAATCCCGATATGGATGAGCTTTTCATCGGGATGTACCATCAGGAAGCGAAGCAACTTCGTGCCGAGGCAGCTTCAATTCGAGATAAATTCTGCGATTCATCATTACACGAAATGATGCTGATAGCAAACGAAAAAGATATCCAGGCAATGAAATTGGAACAACGTACCTCCCTCGCTCTCGGTCCCATCCTGATGGCAGCCGACTACTACCAAAGCTTCGCTCTCCAAGATATGCGAGACTGGAGAATCCTGGCTGCAGAGCAGCCGTTCGGTCGCCACGGCGAGGTCGTTGTTGGTGAAACCAACGAAGTAGTGGTCTACTGGATGGGAAAACCAGACCTTGTAATCTACGAAGATAAGACAGGAATTGTCGCTCCACTCGATCAAAAAACAAAGGACTACATAAGAAGCGATGTTCAGAACATCTGGAAGCCTCACTCCCAAACCGCCGGCTACATCTTCTCCATTGGCCAAATTTGTAAAGAACTCGGCTTCGACGGTGCCCTTGTTGATCGGTGCATTATTTCTGTCTGCGGTCGCTTGCGGCCTGCTGAACCCAAGAAAAAGGGTGATAGCCCTAAGCCTCGTTTTATCCGAGTTCGCCCTCATTATGCGGTTGAGGAGATTGCAGAATGGAGGCAGGGAATCCTCTGGATGGCGGAGCAGATGCGGTCGTCGATCCAGACGGGGCATTGGACTAGAAACGACAAAGCCTGCCATCTATATGCAGGATGTGACTACCGAGGAATCTGTTCCCGCCCGGAGGGAGTAAGACCTTTGGTAATCCAAAGTGACTACGAACTTAAGGAACCTTGGAGTCCGTTCGAGGATGAGGATTAATCCTATGACAAAGATCGAGACTGAGCTATCAGTGGTTGCTGATGAAACAGAAAAGTTGACTGAATGGGAGGTCATTTTCATTGAAAGTATTTCCGATCAGTATTTGCGTACTGGTAGTCTAACCCAAAAACAAGAGGAGATTCTACATAGGATTTATGAGAAGGTTGTTTGATTAATAAATTAATAAGCCATTGATCCTTCGGGTTATATTTTATAACTAAGATTTTGTGATACTAATCATAAATACAAAATCATGGTATAATCCGAAGGATGATTGATTTATTAATTCTGCGAAGCAGGAAAGAAAAGGAGAAAAGATGAAAATGGTTAATGATAACCATGGAGATATAGTTGAACTCGATCTTGAGAAACTCACGAATGAGGATTTAATCTATATACTCCGAAATTCCTTACCAAAAATTACTGTACAAAATACAGTGTTTATACTTGGCGAGTGCATAGCAAGACTTTTGACAAAACAGATTACTAATTAAGTTAGGAGAATCACGAAATGATCGAAGCCGCATCTTGTGAGGTTGAGAACCCTTTTGACCGACTCCTGTTAATTCTTGCAGGCAAGGAGAAGAGTGGAAAGTCCCGATGTGCAGCCACAGCACGTAAACCCGTCCTCTTCTTCGACTTCGACCGTCGCAGGCAGTCCCTCGCCGGTCTGAAAGATGTTTACGCAATAACCATCGCAGATGAAGGGGCGCCGAGGATGCCAACCGGATTCAACGACCTTTTGTCTATTCTATCAAAACTAGAAGGAGGTGCCACGATAAAAGACCTAATCCCCGGATCAAACGACACTCGTCGTCCAAAGACCCTCGTCTTTGACAGCCTTACTTCGTTTGGTAAGTGTGCTGGCGATCATGCGATGTACTCCAACCCTGCCTTATGCAGAGAAATCACCGTAACTGGAATGAAAATAAAGTTCCCTAACGGATGGGATACCTGGAATGCTGAATCTTCGATGGTCTACTCTGCTGTTATGAGGGCGATGGCAGTTAGAATGCCAGGACAGACTAAACCTGAGATGGATATTATCCTGTGTTTCCATGAACAAGCAGAAGAAACTCCTGACTCCAACCAGGAAAAGCGCAAGTTTACCGGAAGAGTCGAGCTTTATCCAGGTAGGTACCAAATCTTCAATAAATACTTCTCCGAAGTTTGGAGAGTATCTCGTGAGAGCGGAGGATTGATTCCAAAGATTCAGGTGATCCCTGACTACCGCTTCGCCGCATCTAGCGGATTGGATTTCTCGAAGATTAATGATAGCCAGATCAATGATCCTGCTAAGGGTCCGAACATCGAGAGGATGATTGAGTTGGTTCTTGGTAAGACTAACACCTTGCCTACTCAATTTCAATCATCTGCTGTATCGTCGCAGACGAAGTAAGAAAAAGATTTGTTCACAATGTGAACAATTGTACCAAAAGTGAAAACTCATTCACAGAATGTAAAATGAAAAAGCGCGAAGCGCAAGGAGAAGAACAAAATGCCGAAACTTAGTTTCTCAAAAGACCAGCTCGAAGGAAAGTCCTTCGCCAACCCACCCGCAGGAATCTATGAATTCACCCTTGACGGATTCAAGCCGAAGGCTGCTAAACAGAAGGATGGTAAGCAAGCCTCAGTGAACCTCCGTCCCACCCTTCGGATTGTAAATCACCCACAGTTGACTGGAACGGAGATTTATACTTGGTGTAACACCTCTTTCCCTGCCGAGCTGTATGATCTCTCCCATTCCCTCGGAGTTCCATTCGACGGAGATGGGACTGATAATGCCTCGATGCCTGGTGAATTCGTCGGCCCTGATGATGACCCATCCCAGTGGTCTTACATTGGCCCGATGGTTGGACAGGTTGGGAAGTTGGAGATTGGAGACACCACTGACCAGAAGGGCGCCCCTTGCACAGCAGTTAAGAAGTATTTCTGCCGTGTTCAGGGATGCACCGCAGAACACCGTGACTCGCTCCTGCGGAGCTAGGGGCTAGTTTGTAGGGGAGGCTACCTCTCTGTTAAGCAGGTGAAGTAGACAGACAGAGAGGTAGCTTTCCTTATTAACTAGATAGAAGCAGGATAAAAAAAAAGGAAGGGAAAAAAGTGAAAACAGTAAAAACCACCACGTCTAAGCAACCACTTGTCTCAGTTCTAATGTGTACCCACCCATCAAGAGGTGACTTAGCAAAGCTGACCATTCCCATGCTTTGCTACAATTCCCAATTGTGGGAAAACAAAGAGCTTATCATCATTGGTGATTCAGATAAAAATCTGGCACAGAAGAGAAATCTTGGCATTCAACAAGCAAAGGGAAAATACATCATCCATTTTGATGATACTGGATGGTCGGGCTGCCGAAGACTGAGTGAACAGGTAAGTGCGCTTGAGCAAGCTGCTGAAATGTCAGCTACCTGTACAAAGTACAAAAAGACAATCCACGGGTATCATCAGTGTTACTGGTATGACACTGCAAAAATGCAGGCATATTGGTATAATGGAAAAGAGCCTTGGGGAGCTACCTTGTGTTATCTCCGTTCCTATGCCTTGGATCATCCATGGGATGAAACATTAGAAACCAACGAAGACCTGGAATTCCTGCGAGTAGCCTCCGAAGGAGGCTTGGTATTAAGTCACATCACAATGGAGAAGTTTGTCGCCTGCCAAACCCTATTCAACTCGCAGAGGGACTTGACAAAAGCTCCTTGGGAACGGGTATCAAATAGATATCTACCAGCCCAATTCAAAAAGATTTGGGGGTTGGCATGAAGAAACAGCACGAAGTGATAAATCCAAATGACATTTTAGTAGAAGATCGAATGCGCAAGGACTACGGTGACATAACCGAACTTGCCAACTCCATTCGTGAGAACGGGCTGATTCAGCCGATTGTACTCTCTCACACATTTTTTAGTAATCCAGGCGATCCCGGTCCCCAACCTAGGATGAAACTCGTAGCAGGCGGTCGGCGCCTCGCCGCCATCAAACTCCTAAAGTGGGGAAACTTGATTCACGGTGAGCACTACCTCGTCCGGGGTGAGGATGAATCAACCCCTGAAGGCAAACTACGCTTGGGTGCTATTGAGCTTGAGGAAAACCTTCGTAGGAAAGAAATGACCTGGACAGAACAAGTTGAAGGTAAGCAAAGACTCCTCGAACTAATGCAATCAATCCATGGAACCACTGGGGCCGGTCGGCCATCCGGTCGTGAGGCTGCGGCAGGATCGGTGGATGGATTCGGAGTAAGGAAACTTGCCACCATGCTTGGTGAGAGTGCTGCTCTTACCTCAATGGACTTACAACTTGCTACTATCGTAAGAGCAATGCCCGAACTTGCAAAGCAAGAAAGCAAGGCTAGTGCCAGAAGAATTGGAACTATCAATCTGGCACTTCACCATATTAAGACACAGCAGGAGTTACAATCAGCAGTTAAAAGAGCTGTGATGACCGTAACACCACCAATGGTAAAAGAGGCTGATGGAACAGTTCATTTTATTGAGTCTCTGAGTGATGACCCACCAAGACAAGAAAGATACAAACTTTACCATGGTGACTGGAAATCAAATATCTACCTAATTCCAGATGGATCAATTGACCTAGTTTACACCGACCTCCCCTACGGAGTCGATCTTG
>Ga0116127_1002091_pt1 | contig 10473 bp, 8 predicted proteins | sample June2015DPH_16_1_FD_89731 | JGI IMG/M metagenome (GOLD analysis project Ga0116127, IMG submission 89731) | Peatland microbial communities from SPRUCE experiment site at the Marcell Experimental Forest, Minnesota, USA - June2015DPH_16_100 | ecosystem: Environmental > Terrestrial > Soil > Wetlands... | reverse complement strand
CTTTTCGTTAGCGAATGTAGCTTGGCCTTGCAAAACTGCTCACGAGAAGTACAATTCGAGCGATTCAAAACTGGAAAGGAGATTCCTGCTGAAACTGTGGAGGACGGCAGTTATCTCCGGACTTGAATGTCAACTCCCTTTATGTACAGCGATGATTTGATGAAGAAGTGACAATTAACCGCGCAGGAGGAAAAAATGAAACAACGGAATATACCGAAAATACTTATGTGCGTTGTTTTGGGATCGTTTTTGTTATCACTGAGTGCATTTTACGCTCAAAGTGCGGAACTTGGACCTAAGCCGACTGTTTCCTCAGTACGGCTCTATGTTATCGACTGCGGTACCCTGGTTTACAACAAACCGGAAAGCTATAACTTGAAGCGTGAAGAAGTGCAGGACACGAATATGCCTGTCACATGCTATTTGGTTGTGCATCCGAAGGGAACGCTACTATATGACACAGGTCTAAGTGATACGCTTATTGGTCGACCTATATATGAAAATGTAATCAGGGGTTACAGCCAAATCAAGTTTAATACATTGAAGGGGCAATTGGCTGACATTGGGTACTCCCCGGAATCTATCGACTACCTTGTATTGTCGCAACTGCATTGGGATCACACGGGGAATGCGCATTATTTTACCAACTCCAAATTGCTGATGCCGAAACAAGAATACGATGCGGGGTTCGGCCCGGATGTGAAGTTACCGTATTCCTACAAGGATTATGCCGCTCTCGCAAATCGAGCTGAATTTATTTCAGGAGATTTCGATGTGTTCGGTGATGGCTCCGTTAAGATACTACAAACGCCAGGACATACGAAAGGTCATGTTTCGCTCTACGTCAACTTAAAAAACACTGGCGGAGTAGTACTGACGGGTGACCTCTATCATTATCGCGAGGAGCTGACTCTCCAGAGAATGCCGGATGTCGAAAAAACTGCTGGTACCCCGGAATCCAGAGAAAAGATCAATGAATTTGTAAAACGCACGAACTCACAGCTATGGATTGGACACAGTATGGAGTTCTTTCGCAATGCGCGCAAGGCACCCGCTTGGTATGACTGATATGTTGACCGTGCGTGTCATTGAAATAGCAGACCCACGAGGTGTTCTGGGGACAGAAAACCTCGTGGGTTTGACTCGCAGCGAAGAGCAAACCAGCACAAGTGACAGCTTTTCGACTACAGTGATCGGCTCGGCGGCTTTGTGCTCGTGCCTACCGGGGAGTCACAAACACCTCCTCTAACAGGGCGCCTTGGGGCAAATGGTCAAACCGCTATCCGAGGCGATACTTCTCGATGACCTTCTGATCCAACTCTATCCCCCAACCGGCTCCGTCGGGAATTCTGTACATTCCATTGTCTAAGGCCGGCCGGTTGGCAATCAGTTCCCAAAAGAGGGGCTCCCTGTCCGGATGAAAGCACTCGACGAAGGTGCCGTTGGGGACCGCCGCTCCAGCTTCCATCGAAGTTGCAGACGTCAATGGCGCGGCTCATCATGAGCGAACGGCATCCTGCGAAGCCGAGTTCACTCTGCCCCGCACAGATTGGAATCGAGGTACGTGTCCGTACCATGGCCATGTCCAGATGATCGTTCCACCACCTGCAAGGTTCCTCAAACCAGCGGAGATTCAGGGGTTCGGCGAGTCGGGCAAAGGTGACGGCCTCCGCTGCAGACCACCCTTGATTGGCATCGACCATCAGGATGAAGTCATCTCCGCCACCCACCCGCGCTTCCGTAACCCGGCGCACGTCCTCTTCCGGAGATCTGCCCCCGACTTTGAACTTGCATCCGGCCAAGCCCATTTTGCGCAAGCACTCCATCTCCCGGCCGCAGTCCGCCAGAGTCTTGCCTTCCTCGTAATAACCGGCGATCGCAATGATCGGCAGCTCAGTACGATAACCGCCCCAAATCTTGAACAGCGGGAGCCCGACAAATTTGCCGAAAGCGTCCCACAACGCGCTCTCTACACAAGCCATGGCAACCAGGGAGAGACGACGGCCTCGACGGATATTCTTCGTGACCGGCATCATGGCTTCGCGACATACCTCGAACCGGAGTATATCTTTACCGATTAGGTTCGGCTTGATCTCTCGATGGATAGCAGCATCAATAACTCCGAGGTCTTCTTCATCTCCGTTGTAGGAGATTCCCTCGATTCCCTCCTCGGTAATTACCCGAGTGATGGTTGTGTGGCGATGCGAGATCTTGTAGTAGCTGCCACTGTAAATCTTGTTGAGCTTTGCCTTAATCGGAATCGTCTCGATGTCGCGGATACGAAGCATTTTCACCTCAATTGCGGGTTGAAACTGCTCGGTAATTCAACCGTTTTGCGCCAGCCGTGGATTCGCCATGATCTTCATCTTTTCGACCTACTTGTTCACCGAGCGAGGAAGCGTGAGCACGGTTAGACCACCTACTATCTGTACAGCCGCGAGCATGTACATGCCGCTCGCAGTACTGTTGGTCAGGTCCTTCAGCCACCCAATGATAAAAGGCCCGAAAAACCCCGAAAGATTACCCACCGAGTTGATTGCGGCAATTCCAGCGGCTGCCGCCGTACCCGCGAGAAACGCCGTGGGCAGAGACCAGAATATCGGTGAGGCGGTCATGATGCCCGCAGCGGCAAATGACAGAGCTATGATCGCCAATACAGGATGTGAGTTACCGGCAATTACACTGGCAATTAGTCCGGCTCCACCTACAAACATCGAACCCGCCGTATGCCAGCGCCGCTCGCGAGTTCGATCTGAATTGCCCCCAACGACCACCATGGTGACTATCGCTACCGCATACGGAATTGCCGTGATAAGGCCCACGTTGAACAGGCTCTTAATGCCAAGTGCCTTGACTATCGTTGGCATCCAAAAAATCAACCCTAAATTTCCCATTACGCTAGCGAAATAAATCCAGGACATGAGCCAGATGCGGGAATCGGTGAACAATGCGGTGAGCGAAGGATGTTCTTTCTTCTGGCTGGTCTCCTCCGCAATATTACGTTCCAAAACCTCCTTTTCTTCTTCTTTTAGCCATTTCGCGTCGCGTATACCGCGGTCCAGGTAAAGCATAGTCCAAATGCCTACAACGAGTGCCGGAAGGGCCTCAATTATAAACATCCATTTCCAGCCAGGTAGGCCCTGGACACCAGCGAAGAACTGCATGATGCCGCCTGAAATAGGAGCACCAATAAAGCCGGATATGGGAATGGCAATCATGAAAATGGCGATTATCTTGGCACGGCGATTCGCCGGATACCAATACGTTAAGTAAAGGATGATTCCGGGGAAGAAACCAGCTTCGGCTACACCAAGCAGGAACCGCTGCATATAAAACCACATCGGGGTAGTCACGAAAATACTGCAGGCGGAGATTATTCCCCAAGTTACCATGATACGGGCGATCCAGAGCCGTGCTCCCACCTTGTGCAAGGCGATGTTGCTTGGGACCTCAAAGAGGAAATAACCTATGAAGAACATACCAGCGCCAAGACCGAAAACGGTGTTGCTGAATTTCAGGTCATCGAGCATCTGCAACTTGGCGTAGCCCACGTTGACCCGGTCCAGGAACGCAGTGACATAGCAAATCATCAAGAACGGCACAAGACGCCACGTTACTTTTCGGTAGACCGCGCCTTCGAATTGGCTGAAAGCGAGCGATTGGCCCGTCTTTGGGGTGACAGCTGTTGCATCAGACGACATTGGAGTCTCCTCTCGCGAGCGGGCCTTTGGTTCGATTACTGTTGTCTGCCGCTATGCACTGGCGATTGCCTGCGATAGCTGGCTACACTTCCATGGCAACCTTCGCTGCTTCCTGGATATCCTCGAAGATATCGCGCGGCTTCTCGCAATCCCCCACTCTTCTCCAAGTGATCGGTGAATCAGCAGGGGGCGTTAGAGCAACCCGATTGGGCCGAGCGCCGACCGCAATCACGGCGCTATCTATGCCTTCGAGCCGAATGCTTGATCCATCCTTCTTCCGGATCACGGCTCCGTCGCATCCCCAATGCTCCAGGGACACGCCGGTAATAATCTGAACGTTCTCGACCTCTAGTCGATGCAACAGCGCAGCCCTCGTCGTCGGGGTAATTGTCTGTCCCACTTGTTCGAGGACCTCTATCACGACGACCTTTTTGCCTTTCGCAGCCAGCAGGTCCGCTGTTTCTAGGCCGACCATACCCGCGCCGATGACGAGGATCTTCTCTCCCAATACTGCCTGGCCAGCCAACACGCACCAAGCCGACGTTACTTTTTCTGGAAATTCGGTAGGAATCTCCAGGGTCGCGGGAAACGCCCCCGTTGCCTCGATGACAACGTCCGTCGTCAACGGAGAAAGGTCGCTTGGGCTGGCTTCCTTTCCACACTTCACGTCGACCCCCAGTTTCTCCAGGTCGCGCACGCGCGACCTAACTACCTCTTCCAGTCCGGCTTTGCAAGGTGGGACACAGGCAAGTTGCACCTGCCCTCCCAAGTGATTCTCTCTTTCCAACAGCCTCACCTGATGCCCCCGCGCCGCCGCTACACGAGCGGCTTCAAGGCCGGCGGGACCGCCACCCAGAACCAAAACACGCTTCTTGACCAGCGCCTGAGGTATGCCCTCTTCATACTCCGTTCCCACCCATGGGTTTTGTGCGCACTTGATGTCCACATTGAGTATGAGACGGCCGATGCAGCCGACATTACATGCTATGCATTGCCGTATCTCGTCCGTTCTTCCCTCGAACGCTTTCCGCGGCCAGTGCGGGTCAGCCGTTAGCGCACGTCCTGTTGCGACGAAGTCAGCATCACCACGCGCAAGAATAGCTTCTGCAACAGAGGGATGATTGATCCTTCCAACCGAAATAATGGGTATCTTCACCTCTTCTTTGATAATCCGCGCATATTTGGCAAGGTTTCCCGGTTCAAAGTACATCGGTTGAATTACCTGCGCCGTGGTGTAGGGAGTTTCATTCGACCCCGCGCTTACGTGCAGAGCGGCAATACCCTCCGCCTCCAGCAACCGGGCAAGTGCAACAGTATCTTCAGTGATGAGACCACCCTCCTCGAAGTCGGTCGCGCTCAGGCGAAACATTATCGGAAAGTCACGCCCTATCCGTTTCCGGGTCGCTCGTACGACCTCCAAAGCGAACCTCGCGCGATTCAGAAATGACCCGCCATACGCATCCTTGCGGTGGTTCGAAAAAGGTGAAAGAAACTGCTGTATGAGGTAGCCGTGCGCACCGTGTATTTCCACGATCTCAAAACCTGCCTCAGCTACTCTCCACGCAGCCGCGGCAAAGCAGCCCACAATGTACTTGATGTCCTCCGAATCCATCTCGTGTGGGACTTCCCCGTTCGCGCGGTTGGCAATTGCGGACGGGGCAAGTGTGGCATACCCGGTGTTCCTGGATGAGGCTAGTTTTCCATTGTGGTTGATCTGCATGGCCGGGACCGCTCCCGCCGATCGGATGGCGTCGGCCAGACGCTGCAGCCCTGGAATGAACCGGTCCTCCGATACACCCATCCCAAATGCGCGCTGTTTGGTGCTCTTATCCGTAAACGCCCCTTCGACGATCACTAATCCGACCCCGCCTCGCGCGCGCTCCCGGTAATAATGCACATTGCGGTCGGTGACCGTACCATCGGGTTCCGAATAGTTCATCGCCATCGGAGGCATAACAATTCGGTTCTTGATTTGTACGTCTCCGATAGTTCCTGTTCGAAATAAATGCGGGTACTCCATGATCATTCCCTCCTCCCACCGCTGGGAAAGGCTGTCCCCCTTTGTCCTCACCTGCGCAACCGGTTATCTAACTAACTCTCAGTAAGAAACCTATACCTCACACCATCTGCTTGTAGATCTCAATCAGTTCTTCTTTCGACGGAGTTCGCGGATTCAAATTATGACTTCCGCTCGCAATGCCGTCTTCCGCCAGTTGAGGCGCCAACTGCAAGTACTTCTCCCTGTCGATTCCAAACTCTACAATTGTCGGCACCTTCAGTGTCTTGCGAAGTTTTCTGACAAATGCAACCGATTTCTCAGCCGCTTCATTCACCGTCAATCCGGAGATGTTTTCTCCCATTGCCAGCGCGATCTTCGCATACTTTTGGGGACATGCGGGAAGGGTATACTCCATCCCTTCAGCTAAGAACATGGCATTGGACAGGCCGTGAGGAACGTGGAAGTAGGCGCCCAGGGGTCTGGCCAGGCCATGCACACTGCACGTGGACGCATTACTGAAGCTCATTCCCGCCAACAGCTGACCGAGCATCATGTCGGTCCGTGCCGCGATATCTTTTCCATTCACAAACGCGATGGGCAGACTTTTACTAATCAACTCCACGGCTCGAAGGGCAACCATTTCGGTCATAGGCTGGCATTCCCGCGAGACGTATCCCTCGATTGCATGTGTCAATGCGTCCATTCCACTGGACGCTGTGACGGACGGAGGCATCGAGACAGTCAACAAAGGGTCGCAGACCGCCACATTGGGCCGTACTTTCTCATCCTTAACAATAATCTTGTCGGTTCTGCGGGTGTCAGTGATAACAGCAGAACGCGATATCTCGCTGGCAGTTCCGGCGGTGGTCGCAATGGCAATCATCGGCACCATTTTTGCTTTTACTTTATCGCGACCTCGATAATCGGTAATTTTCCCCGGGTTGGTTGCCATGACGCCAATCCCTTTGGCGGCATCCATGCAGCTCCCTCCTCCAAGCGCAATGATTGAGTCACATGAAGACTCTTTGAAAATCTTTAAGCCTTCCTCAACGTGGATATCTTCTGGCTCTCGATTAACGCCCGGATAGATCTCCAGGTCTATTTCCGATTGTCGAAGTAGAGTCTTGAGGTCATCCACTTGGCCCGATTTCAAGAGGACACAATCAGTCACCAACAAAACCCGTTTCCCCCCAAGCTGTTTCATCGACTCGCCAACTCTCGACACACATCCCATGCCATACAGAACAAGAGTCGGCATTCCCCAAGAAAACCCAACACTATTGACCATAATTGCCTCCCAATCTGAGTGCTAAGCAAAGTCACTGCCAAGAAACGTCAGTACGCTAAACGGGACTAGCTACCCAACGCTCAGGATTCTCGCTGCGCGTGCATGCGAAATGATTCTTTCACCGGACAAAAGTCATAAGAAACGCCCTTTCGGACTAGATAGCCCGGAGTAGGGAGATGGCCGGAAAGGATGCAGACGTCCGTGTCAGCATACCGCTCGAACAGTGCCATCCTAGTCTGCCGGGCCATGTCTTGCAATTGACTGAACCTGGAATTCCACCTCGGGTACTTGCATTGCAGGATATGGTGGAAGATGTCGCCGCAGACGATCGCCCGCTCGCGGCCCTCAGTCCGGATCAGAACCGCTACATTGCCAGGCGTGTCGCCGGGCGAATGAATTAAAGATATATTGTCGTCGATCCGATAGTCTTCCGACACGCAATCGACCTGACCTGCATCGATTACGGGCTGAATACTGTCGATCCAGTAGTTACCATTGCGCTCGAAGACTGCACTGACCTCAGGCCTAGTAAAAAAGTCCAGCTCGGGCTTCACTAGCAGATAGCGTGCCCGCGGGAAGGTCGGCACCCAACGCCCCTCTTTTAGCATGCTGCACCACCCGACATGATCCACATGCAAGTGCGTGCATACCACGATGTCAACATCTGCGGGGGTCACGCCTGTGGCCAGCAGCCGCTCCATCCACCCTGTTTCCAAGTGGTCGAAGGTAGGCCGCTTGCGTGCTTTATCATTGCCTATGCAGGCGTCAACCAGAATGTTCTTTCCCTGGCTCTGCACGAGATAGCTCTGAGTCGTAAGTACTAACAGATTACTTTCCGAATCATAAGAATGGGGCGGCAGACTGGGGGCCTCTTGCTCCAGGATCTCCGGAGTGCAGTCCGGAAGTAGCTCGGAGGGGCTAAACATCGGTATTGTAGCTTCTATGATTTGGCGCACCATAACGGTGCCAAAGACGAGCGGTGCTGGGAGATTCACCATTACCAACTCCTTTCATGAAACGCGGTGGCTCCTTCACTTCACTGGATTCCAGTCTTTGGGGAGCTTTGCTGGACTTACTGAAACCGACGTACCCGGAGGTCACTATTGCTATCTACGATAACGCCAAGGACACTCTTCTGTCGGGAATGCCCACACTAATCAAGTACTTTGCCTTTTGTTTCAGGCAACATTAACACGACACCGCACGCGAGTACATAAGCTACTGCAGTAATGGCTATGCCACCGCCGATCCCGTAAGACAGAGCCAAAAAGCCGATAGCAGCGGGCGCAAATGCGCTAACCCCACGGCCGACGTTGTAGCAAAATCCTATGCCAGTGGCTCGGACCGAGCTGGGATAGAGTTCCGCCAAAATGGGGCCCAAGCCGGCGTAATAGCCGTAACCGAAGTACGCAAGGAACGGTCCAATCACAAGCAGCATGGTTGGATCGCGAATCATTGCGAAGGCGACGGTGAGAACACCAGACATTATGTAGAATATGACGCTGCTGAGTCTTCGGCCTAACTTGTCGGAAATGTACCCGAAACTCAGATGACCGCAGACCCCTCCAAATTGCATGATAAACACCCACGTAAGGCTCTTAACCATGCTTAGTCCGGCTCCGCCCTTTGCTACAGGCATGGCCAGATACCCAGGAATCCATGTAAAGGCCCCCCAATAGGCAAACAGCAGGAATGAGCATAAGGATGTGGCGATCAGTGTATGTCTCGCCTGACCACGACTGAAGAGCTTAGCGACTACAGCAAAGGTACTCAGCTCTTCGCCTTTAGCACGAGATTGCTGCGCATTACGCTTCCAGATCTCCGGCTCTTTGACACTTCGGCGCACAAAGTAGGTCAGCAGTGCCGGCAACACGCCCACGAAGAAAACCGCTCTCCAGCCGAACCGCGGGAGGACAACCATAGCGACTACAGCAGCAAGAGCATATCCAATCCCAAAGTTAGCTTGCACCAGGCCCATGGCTTTGCCGCGATGTTGCGGCGGCCACGATTCCGTGACTAAGGCGGCCCCCGCGGTATACTCGCCTCCCACTCCGATACCTAGCAAGATGCGGCACACGGCTAATTGCACGACGGTTTGCGAGAAACCGCACGCTGCCGTGAAAGCAGAGTACATGAGGATACTCGCGATCATCGACTTGGTTCGACCCCATTTGTCCGCAATGATCCCGAACACGAATCCGCCGAAGGCAGCGGAGAATAATGAAAGGGACGCGAGCACTCCAGCCATCGCCGAGGTCAAACGCAAATCTTTCATGATTTGCACGATCACCATGGCATACAACATTATGTCCATGGCTTCTAATCCGTAGCCTAGACCGGCCGCAACGAGCGCCTTCCATTGTTGTCGATCGATCTCCTTGTACCAAGGGACAACAGAAACGGGAGTTGCTAGCGCCGTACCCTGCTCAGGTATCGTGGTCATCTCAGCTCCTTTCACGATGGCGAACCCTTGTTGCCGAAGCCGCGAAACTCATTTTACGGTGTGCTATCATCGGCACAACTCTCGGGAGCCGAGCCGTATGCGACCGCGACAGCGGTAACTGTCTCTTTCGGGCAGTTGGAGTTGTAGCACGTCGGCCACTTGCCGGCAACAGACTGTCGAATGCAGTCTCGGAACTAACGACTGCGAAACGATTTGCCCCTTCTGACATGCGCAGTGTATGAATAGCCTCTGAACCGGTCCAATCGTTTGTTCTGATGTAATTGATCGGAATCCCAAATAGCAGGCCGCACGCGCCAATAGGAGCTAAGAAGTCCAAAGAACTCGATGTTTGAGGTTTCGGGCACAAACCTGCACGACCTCTGGACATCAAGCTCTGTCATCGTTCGTTGCCGGCAGGGTGAGAGCTGCTTCTAGGAATCAGAATGACTTATGTTAAAGCACCACGGCTAAGATTAAGAAGTTATTGATTCTACATAGGTTACTCAGTTCTGGACCAGGGGGTCGGAGATTCAAATCCTCTCTCCCCGACCTGACGTGAGCGGCGAATTTTGTATCAGTGGGAAAGAGAGACACTGGTCCAAAATTCGCCGCTCACGTCAGCATGGCCTGTCCGCTACCACCTGTTACACAATTAGCCGGCACTGGGAATTCTGGCCGTAATTGCTATTGAACTGTTGTTTGCCTTGCGGGGGTGACATGCCCCCAGCCCCTCGGAGGATCGTCTAGTGATGGCGAAAACAGTTGTGATCATCGGGTTTTGCTTGCTGCCACCGCGGAGCGTTTCGATGCGGCTTCCAGAGAGCACGCCCGGACTATTTATTGAACAGATTGTCGAAGGCACGCCGTGCATCTTCGACCGAGTTGGCACCGGCCGTAGTCTCGCGCTCCACGCGTTCACTCAGGGCAAACTTCGGGCAATCATTGTGCAGATCCTTCTTTGGATAACCGGGCACGTTCAGCCGGCACTCGAACCGGCTACCCGGATCGAACTGCATGCACTGCTTGCAGGCATGAAGGGCGG
>Ga0116127_1002084_pt1 | contig 10488 bp, 8 predicted proteins | sample June2015DPH_16_1_FD_89731 | JGI IMG/M metagenome (GOLD analysis project Ga0116127, IMG submission 89731) | Peatland microbial communities from SPRUCE experiment site at the Marcell Experimental Forest, Minnesota, USA - June2015DPH_16_100 | ecosystem: Environmental > Terrestrial > Soil > Wetlands... | reverse complement strand
AACGCATTTAGCCGCGACTTCGTTCAAGAAGTCGTGGCCGTCAAAGCGCTCGCCCTTGATGGCGAAAAACAGGTCGCCCGGCTTCGCCTGCCGTGAATCAATGCCGGCGCGTTGAACGGGCGTTTCCGCCGGCCCGCGCCTGAGTTCGGCGCCACAGGCATCGGCGACAAATTTCAAAGAGCGTGTTTCCACTGCAAATTCACTTTAGCAAAAAGGTCGCGGTGACAACGGCGGTGATGGTTTTCTGGCGCGAGGTCGTGTCATTCTCGCCCTGCCAACTCGTCCGCGTTTCGTGTTGCGGCGTAATTTGAAAAATGCCCTGGTCCGCGTCCTGCAGTCGGGCGATAACGCGGCCGCCCTGCGTGGCAATTTGCCCGGCGCGCGCGCGAGCGTCCTTCGTCGCCTCGGCCAGCATCTCGATTTTTGTCTCGCCGGCCTTGGTGTAAATAAACTGCGGCGGCGCGACAGTGAAAATCACGCCCTGCTCCACTAGCGGCGTGGTGTCGAGCTTGTCGAGCCGGTCCACGTCGGCGGATTCCACCGACACGCTCTGGTTCAAACGATAACCGGTCGTCCGCTGCTGCGTCCAACCGTCGGTGGATTTCTGTGTCGCCTTCAATTCCTCAATGCCAATCGGCGCAAAGATGAAATTCGTCACACCCGCGTCGCGAAGGAATTTTTCCACGAGTGCGCGGTTCGTCCGAATTGTGTGCTGCGCATCGAGCAGCATTTCCGCCTCGACCAGAAAACTGCCGGACCAGATGGTGAGGTCGGCCTCGATGTTTTTTTGCACCGAGCCTTTGACGGTGATGAACTGTGAATTTTTGATTTTGACCCACGCGCTGGTGCCGAGCATCGCAGAGAACACCAGCCCGGCGGCCAGAAAAAGCCCCGCGAGCATTCCAAACAGGTGTGGACGGGAATTATTCATGGATTTTGAATTGTATGTGAACCGCCGGACGCCACGAGCGGCGGCGACGTTGCTCCCGGCTGTAAATTTTTGTCCGCCGGAATGTTCAAATAACTGGCGCAACGTTCAGCAATTTCCTTGAAGACCGGCCCGCAAACCTGGCCGCCGTAATAACCTTCCTTCGGCTCGTCCATCACGACCGAGATGCAAAGCTCCGGGTTGTCGGCCGGAAAAAATCCGATGAACGAAGAATAGAATTTATGTTCGGCGTAGGCGCCATTCTCGACTTTTTGCGCCGTGCCGGTCTTGCCCGCGCCGGTGTAATCTTTCATCGCCGCGCCGGGCGCCGTGCCGTCCGGCGTCACGACGGTCTTGAGCGCCTCAACCATTAATTTATCCGTGGATTCGCTGACGACCTGCCGCACGCGCTGCGGCGCGTATTGCTGCACCACGTTTCCATTGCGGTCTTCGAGACGATTCACCAGCATCGGCCGCATGAGCCAGCCGTCGTTCGCCAGCGCGCTCATGGCCATGATCATTTGCAACCGCGTCACCGCGACCCCCTGTCCCATCGGAATTTGCGCGATGGAAACCTTGCTCCAGTCTTTCACCGGATACAAAATTCCCCTGGCTTCGCCCGGGAGGGAAATGCCCGTGCGCTGGCCAAAACCAAAATCCCGCACGTAATCGTAAAGCCGGCCCTCACCCAGGCGGATGCCGATCTTTGCCGCGCCGATGTTCGACGATTTCGTGATGATGCTTTCGGTGGTAAGAATTCCAAACGGTTCGTGGTCGTGCAAAACCCGGCCCGCAAAGGCAAAATGCCCCTGCTCGCAATCAAACGTGTCCGCCCAGCGCACGGCGCCTTCGTTCAACGCCCCGGATACGACGACGATTTTGAACGTCGAGCCGGGCTCCATCACGTCGCTGATGACGCGATTGCGGCGCGCATCAGCGGGCGAAGCCCCGGGATTGTTCGGATCAAAATTCGGCAGCGTCACCATCGCCAGAATCTCGCCCGTGCGCGGACGCGTGACGACGGCGGTGATGCTGAGGGGCGTGTGTTTTTGCAGCGCGTCGGCCAGCGAAGTTTCCACGATGTGCTGAATCGCCGCGTCAATGGTAAGAACCACGTTCAAGCCGTCGCGCGCCTGCACATCTTCATCGCGCAACGCGACCAGCTCGCGCTTCTGACGATCCGTTTGCGTCAAACGCCAGCCCGCCACGCCGCTCAATGCCGAATTCAAAACCAGTTCCACGCCATCGCGCCCGACGGTTTGCGAAACGTGATTGGTGCCATTCTCCGTTCCCACGAAACCGAGCGCGTGCGCCGCCAGCGAGCCGTTCGGATATACGCGCAATTGATCGTCCACCGGATCGGTAAAAACCGCGCTCGTGCGCAAATCCCGGAAAAATGCGCGGCCGGCCCGGGACAATTTTTTTTCGTCCACGCCGAATGAAAGGTTGGTCATCATCATCTGGATTTTCTGCCACGTTTCGTCCGCCACCTTGCGCTGGAGCACGACGTAACGGTTCGTGACCGTTTCTCCCTTTTGATTTTTCACCAGGCGGGGAAGCAGGCGCTGATACAAATCGCCTTCGCTCATTTGCAGCAGCAGTGCGAGCTGGCGGGCGACCACGGCCTGCTGGGTGCCAATCAAGACCGGATCGGCGCAAACCGTTTTCACAAAAATGCTCGTGGCGAGCAGATTGCCGTGCGCGTCGAGAATGTCGCCGCGGCGCGGCGCCCGCCAAAACTCACGCTGGGTGTTTTGCTGCGCCTTGGCGGCCAGTTCGTCGTGACGCCACACCTGCAAATCCACGAGCCGGGAACTCAGGCCGGCGAAGGCCAGGCACAGCAGCCCCAACAGGGTCAGCACCCGTTTCAATTGCAGCCGTTTTGTCATCGCAAAAAAGGCCAGCCGCCCGTGGCGATCGGTTCCTCACCCGACGGCGTCACGAGCGGCGGCCAAAATTTTCATGTTATTGGGTCATTGCGCCGGCGGGTCTTTCCGCGAATTGGCGCGTCAAAATCTTATTTTCCGGCGGCGCGGACGCAGGTTCCGCCAGCCGCAAAACCTGCATCGGTTGCGCCGGCGAAAGACCGAGATTCAGTTCGCGGGCGCGGCGATCCAGCATCGTCGGCGACCGCAAAATTGAAAGCTGGTCGCTGAGTTTTCGGTCATCGTTTTGCAACCGCGCCAGACGAATCTCGCGCTGCCGGATCTGCTGGCCGAGCTGGTAAATCTGGCTCTTTTGCCAGACGTAACCCACCGCCGAACCGGCGATCAGCAGGCACAAAAACAACGCCTTCAGCGCCGGCCCAAACCGGATTGCTGCCGACTGATTTTTTCGATTTTTTGCCATCTAAATTTTTCCCAGCACCCGCAATTGCGCGCTGCGGCTGCGCGGATTGTCGTTCAACTCATCCGCGCCGGGTTTGATTGGCTTGCGCGTCATCCATTTCAGTTCGGGCGTGCGCGGCTCGCGCAACTCCGGAACGTCCAGGCCTCCGGGGAACGCATAATCCCGCGCCCGCGCCCGGCCGAAGTCCTTCACCACCCGGTCCTCCAGCGAATGAAACGTGATGACTGCCAGCCGTCCGCCCGGCTTCAAAATTTTCACCGCCGCTTCCAACCCGTGTTTCAAAGAACCCATTTCGTCGTTCACCGCAATCCGCAGCGCCTGAAAAATTTTCGTCGCCGGATGCGCCTTTTTCCCGCGGCGCGGACTGAGCCGTTCGATCAATTCCGCCAGTTGCCGCGTCGTCTCAAACCTTCGGCGTTCACGGTCATGCACCATCGCCCCCGCCAACCGTCGCGACTCGCGTTCGCCGCCAAATTCCCAAAAAATCTTCGCCAGTTCTTCCGCGCCGGCACCGTTCACCAAATCCGCCGCCGTCAGCGTCTGCCGCGTGTCCATCCGCATGTCCAGCGGGCCGTCGTGCTGAAAACTGAATCCGCGTTCGGGCGAATCCAGTTGCGGCGAACTCACGCCCAGGTCCAGCAGCACGCCGTCGCAACCCGCCGCCGGAATCCATCCGGCCATTTCCGCAAAATTTCCGTGGCGGATCTCAAAACGTCCGGCGAATTTTTCCGCGAGCCGTTTTTTCGCCGCTTCAATCGCGGCGCCATCGCGATCGCACCCAAACAGCCATCCGGTCGGCGAACTCGCGGCCAAGATGCCCGCCGCGTGTCCAGCCCCACCGAGCGTTCCGTCGGCGTAACGTCCGCCCGGCCTCGGCTTTAGCGCGTCCAGCACCTCCGCCGCCATCACTGTTTTGTGAATGAAATCCAGCACTGCGCATCGGTTTACCGTTGGTTTAATCCGTCGTCGCGTGAAACATCCGCTCCGCCAGAAATTCCCAGGATTTTTCCGGGGGCGGCAGCACCGGCACGGCCGTTTTGTCCGCCGTGCGCGATTTAATCGGCACTACTTCCACGTCGGCATCGCTGAGGTCGTTATGCACGACTTTCACGCTGTCCAGCGAAAGTTCGGACTGCACCGGACACGAGGCGCTTGGCGCCGCCGGGGCCGAACCGCGCCATATCGAAATCGGATTCAATTTGCTGGCCCAGGATGTCGCGCGCACCGGACGTGGCGGCCAGGGGGGTATTTTTTGCGTCTTGGCGGCAACGGGCGTGACGGCTTTTTTGATTGGAGCGGCGATGGTTTCCGCTTCCGGTTCCACTGGTTCCGCCTTGTCCGGCGATTTGAATGGATTTTGCGCCAGACCGAATTTGGGCAGATAAACGTGTCGGTTGGCGCGATACGAAATTTCCTCGCATCCGTTGATGACGCTTTTTCCGGCAACCAATAATTTTCCAAGATTCATAATTATTCCATCAGCTTGAAGGCTTCGTGCGCCAGCACGGCGTCGGAAGCCTTGACCTTTTCGTAACTCTGCGGATTCCAAATTTCGAAGCGATCCAGCAACCCGACCAGCATGGCTTCGTCCTTGATGCCCGCCGCGCGCGCCATTCCTTCCGGCAGGCAAATCCGTCCCGCCTTGTCCACGCTCACCTGCACCGATTCGCTGCCGATGAAACGTTTCAAAACCACTTTGTTCGCGTCGCCGTTGGACATCGCGTCAATGGCTTTCACCATCTTCGCCATTTCCACCGGTGGCAAAACGCGCAAACACGGACCCTCTTTCGCCTTCGGCCAAAGCATCAGTGTCAGTTCCGTGCCCGGCTTTTCCGGCCGCCACTTGGCCGGGATTTGGACGCGCCGCTTCTCATCCACTCCATGACGATAGAGTGAATTGTAATAAGTCGGCTCTTTGTTCACCGCGTTCCTCATACATCCACAATACTGACCCCAGACTGCCTTTCTCCCCACAACGACCCATTTTTAACCACTTTACCCCACCCCATGTCAATAAAAATTTTGCGATTTATTCAAAAGTTATTCACAACCAAAAAAGCTGTGGCTAAAGGCTTTAAATTGAAATCTTATGCATGACGGCTTGAAACTTGAAACCTGACACTTGAAACTCGGAGCGTGCGAACCGCTGATTTCAATTTTGACCTGCCGCCCGGACTGATCGCGCAACATCCCGCGCCTCAGCGTGATGAATCACGGCTCCTGGTCTTGCATCGTACCGATGGAAACACCGAACACCGTCACATTCGGGATTTGCCGGGGGTTTTTCGCGCGGGCGACGTGCTGGTTCTCAACAATTCGCGCGTGATTCCAGCCCGGCTGCATGGCGCGAATGCCCGGACCGGCGGCAAATTTGAAATTCTTTTGCTTGAAGAAAAAGCGGCCAACGACTGGTGGGTCATGCTGCGCCCCGGCAAAAGCGCCCGCGTCGGAACGCAAATCGTTTTTCAGGGCAGCCGCCAAATCACCCCGATTTGCGCCACCGTCGTGGAAGTGAACGATGAGGGGCACCGACGACTGCAATTTTCCGGCACGCCGGACATCAGCCACGAACTGGATCGGCTGGGCGAAGTTCCGCTGCCACCCTACATCACCCGCGCCAGTCCGGATGAAATGGGCGAAGACAAGGAGCGTTATCAAACCATTTATGCCCGGGCCGACGGTTCGGTCGCGGCACCGACCGCCGGTTTGCATTTCACCGGGAAATTACTTGATGAAATTCGCGCGCGCGGCGTGACCATCTGCTTTGTCACGCTGCACATCGGACCCGGCACGTTTGCGCCGGTGAAAACCGAAACGCTGGCCGCGCACAAAATGCATGAAGAACGATTCGAGCTTGGCGAAGAGACCGCGCACGCCGTAAACGAGGCCAAAAGCACCGGTCGCCGCGTCTTCGCCGTCGGCACGACGACCGTACGTGTGCTTGAAGGCATTGCCGCCAGGAACAACGGGAAACTCAATGTTTACAAGGGTCGGACGCATATTTTCATTTATCCGCCGTTTCAATTTCAAATCGTGGACGCGCTGTTGACAAACTTCCATCTCCCCTGCTCCACCTTGCTGATGCTCGTCAGCGCGTTCGCCGCGCCGGGTGAAACACGCGGACGCGAAATGGTTTTATCCGCCTATGCCGGGGCGATCCGCAAACGTTATCGCTTCTTCAGTTACGGCGATGCGATGCTCATTCTATGAACCCGTCACCCGTCATCCATCGCCCGTCACGGCCCTTCGTTTTGGTGAACATGGCGATGACGGCGGATGGGAAAATCGCGACGGCGAATCGCGCCTTGTCGTCGTTCGGCAGCACACGCGACCACAAGCACTTGCTGGAGTTGCGGGCAACGGCAGACGCGGTGATGGCCGGGGCGCGCACCGTGGATTCGGCGGCCATCAACCTGGGGCCGGGTCCGGCCAAATTCCGGCGCTTGCGGCTTAAAAACGGGCTGATGGAGTACAATTTGCGCATCATCGTCAGCGGCAACGGCACGCTCAATCCCAACGCGGAAGTTTTCAAACATCATTTCTCGCCCATTCTCATCCTTACCACCGGACGGGCATCGAAAGCCCAGCTGCGCCAATTGCGGGCCTTGGCGGATGAAGTAAAGATTTGCGGCCAGCGCGAAATTAATTTTCGCGAGGCATTTTGCTGGTTGCGCGGGAAATGGGGTGTCAAACGCCTGCTTTGCGAAGGCGGCGGCGGGTTGAACGACGCCCTGTTCCGGGCCGGTCTGGTGGACGAACTGCATCTGACGATCTGCCCAAAAATTTTCGGCGGGCGCAACGCCCCGGCCATCGCTGATGGCAGAGGTTTCCGCCGATTGGCGGAAGCCCTAACCCTTCAAATCAAGTCATTTAAGCGCATCGGAAACGAGGTTTTTGCCGTGTTTCGGCGGGAACCGCGGCGGTGAGTAACGTCCAGGTTATTCACAAGGCGACCCTGCTGGCTGTAACCGGTTCGTCACACAGCCCGAACGCTAACTTTACCCATTTTAACCCGGGTTGAACGATAAAGAAAGCAGGACGGGCTTTCATCCGTCCTGCTTTGCGAACTTTTAATTCCGGCTTTTAACTTATGGTTGCGTTACCCGGTAGAACCGGTGTGAATTATTTGTCGCCTGCGGGTCAATAAATTGGTAGTGCCCGGCCGGACTTTCCGTCAGGTGCCCCAGGTTCACCCATTGGCTGAACGGCAGCGTCAGATTGGTCGTGGCCCACACGGTAAAGGCTGTACCCGGAGCGTTGGTGAAGCCAAAGCTCAAACCGGCGTTCGCAGCACCGCTGTTGCCGTTGAACGTCACCCCGCCCAGGATCGGTTTCGTGACTGACGGCGCAAGGGCATTGGTGGCAGAGAAACTTAGATTATCAATCGCCAGTCCCTGCGAACTGCCGGCGCTGTTGGTCTGTTGCCAGACGAGCCAGAGTGCGGCATTGGTGGGCCAAGACACGATGTTGAGGTTGGTCATACCCCGGCTGACCTGGTTCGTTGGTTGTGAGCCGTCCACGGTTGCCAGCGTAACACTGGGACTGAAGCTGACATACAGGCTGGGGATGAGATTCACCAGCGCATTCGTGGGCACAAAGGTGTTGGTGCCCGTCAGGTCAATGTAATAACCGACGATCAACGAGTTGACGTTCGGCTGGTTGCGCCAGAGTTCGCCGGTATAGCTGAGCGTGATGAACGGCAGGTTGTTCGTCGTGCCATTGATGAATTTCACGCCGAAGGCCGACGCGCCGGTTGTGCTGGTGGACAACAAACCGAGCGCGCGGTTGGTCTCGGCCACGCCGTTGGCTGACAAAGTGCCGAAACTGATGATGCCGCCGGTGCTCTGGTCGCCTTGCGAAGCGCCCAATTTGGACTGCACGGAGCCGGCACCATACCAACCGTTCAGGTTGGTGCGCCCCAAACCGCCCACGCTGCCGCTGCCCAGAATGGGATAGGTGAAGTCAAAGGGATTGGCCAGAGAGTAGGTGTTCTTGACGTCCTTGCTGTTGCCGGGAACCCACTCGTCGATCGTCACCGGATTGCCGGTATTGGCCGTGGTATTGGTCGCCACCGGCATTGAATCAAAGCCCTGGGAATAAACCTGCCCGGCATTCGTGTAAGCAACGAAGGAAGGAGGAGGCGCCACAACCACCGTCAAGGTGACCGGCGCACTGGTGATGGCCCCGCCCTGGTTGCTCACCACCACGAAATAGTTCGTGGTCACGAGCGCCGGATTGTTGGTGTAGGTGCTGGCGGTCGCACCGGGCACGGGAGCAAAAGTGGCAATGCTGCTGGCGCTGGAATTGTAATACCATTGATAGCTCAAGGAATCGCCATAAGCAATGGTGCTGAAGCCGGCGAAGGAATTGGACAGCGCGGTCGTCGAAATGGGTTGAACCGAGAAAACCGGCGGCAAATGCACCAGCGTCAGCGTGGCCACCAGATTGGACACGCTGCCGCCGATATTGGTGACGACGCAGGAATAATTCCCGTCATCCACTCCAAGTTGGGCGCCGCTGATTTGCAATGTCAGATTGGTCGTGCCGCTGTATTCGCCGTTTGCGCCACCGCCTTCCGACAAGGCGGCGCCATTGAAATACCAGCGATAACTCAACGGCGTGGTGGCAAAATTGGTGACTGCGACCGTGATACTGACATTGTCGCCAATCGCATTGGTCAGATTTTGTGCCGCCCCCAGCAACGGGGCAACCGGCGCAGCCGTCGCCGTCAGTAACGCCGGCGGCGTACTGGTCACGGAACCATAGAAGTCGCTCACCACACACTGAATCAGCGAGCCGTTGTCGGAAAGCTGCGGCGAACCGAAGGTGTAGTTTGTGCTCGTCGCGCCGTTTATGTTGGCGCCATTATCCAACCATTGATAGGTGACCGGGCCGGCCAGCGTGGCCGCGCCGCTGGCCGTGGCGGTGACCGCAAATCGGGCCGGCGTTCCCGCCACCACCGACTGGTTGGCGGGGCTGCCCACAATGAGGGGACGCAAATCCGGCACGAAACAGATGGAGTGCAAACCGACATTGGTGTTCCATGCCTGCGCAATTGTCGTCACGTTGGTAAACGTCAGCCCGGTGATGCCGGTATTGGTGTCAATGATTTTGACGATGCGGTTGAAATTGAAATTCCCCAGCTTGTAACCGACGGACTCCGCCGTGGTGGCATAAATCACGGGATTGGTGCTGCTGTAATCCACGGTCAGGTCGAGAACGCCGCCCAAGCCGTCTTTTGTGTCCGTGCCATTGAATGAGGCCACCGAGTAGTTGCAGGCAAAGCGCCAGGCGCCGCCGGTTTTGACATATTTCTGCACGCCATAAATATTGTCGGCAATGTAAGCAACGTTGCCTTGCGGATTGATGTCAAAGCCTTCAACGTTCACAAAATTTCCGAAGGCGGGAACGACCAGATTCATGTAAACCGTTTCCCCGGGCGGAGGCAGGTTGACGGGATTGTTGTCGCCATCCACGAAGTTGTAGATGCCCGCCGGATAACCGAGCTGTCCGGCACCGTCGGAAGCGTTGATGGTGGTGTACAGGGTGTTGTTGACGATTTTGACGGCGCGCGTGCTGGACAGGGATTGGAACTGGTAAACGCCATCTGAACCGGCATCAAATTGAAGGGTGCCGTAGGTGCTGCCACAACCGTAGAACTCGTTGGTGCCATCGGAAACCACGCCGCGCGGGTTGGTCTTCCCGGCCACACTGCCATACCAGCTCTGGCCATGATAGACCAGCGAATTGGTGTTGCCAGAGGCGTCCACCAAATTGCCGAACGCGTTCACCAGGCCAATGCCGCGCTCGTAGCTCAGACTCGACGGAGCCGTGCCGGGACTGATGGAGCAAATATCACCGTGATAACCGGTGAAGGCCAGTCCGCTGCGATCACCGGAACGCGCCATGCCGCCTTCGGTGCCGGCATTGCCGTTGAACCAGAGCGAGGCATTGCCATTGGTGGGTATGGCCACGGTGTAGGCCGGGGCGCTGTTCGTCCCGACGAGGTTCGTATATTGGTCAATGAACACGATGTTTTGCTTGGAAGCGAAATCATAAGGACTGGTTCCACCCTGGGGACCGCTGCCGGTGCCGATCCGCAAAACGGCAATGCTGCCGGGAACAAAGACAATGTTTGTGCTTTGCGCCTGCGCGCCAATGGCGAGCAGCAAAGTCAGACTTACCGCAATGATTGATTTTTTCATATTGTT
>Ga0116127_1002070_pt1 | contig 10522 bp, 8 predicted proteins | sample June2015DPH_16_1_FD_89731 | JGI IMG/M metagenome (GOLD analysis project Ga0116127, IMG submission 89731) | Peatland microbial communities from SPRUCE experiment site at the Marcell Experimental Forest, Minnesota, USA - June2015DPH_16_100 | ecosystem: Environmental > Terrestrial > Soil > Wetlands... | reverse complement strand
TCGTGAATGCCGCCGGCGGCCATGCGGTCGCAGGTGTGCAGCACCATGCGCGCGGCTTCATCATCGTGAAATCGTCTCGCGCAGCGCAACAGCAGCGACGGCATGCCCGGTTGCGGGAATTTCGGCGCGCCGCCGAAGCCGCCATGGCGCGGGTCGAACATCCGCTTGAAAGAATCGCCCGCATTTTTGAGCGCTTCAGGGGTCGGAAGCAAATCCCCCGCGTTCGCATTCGTGGCGGCGGCTTCAAGGCGCGCATGGATTTCGTCCGCCGAACCCGCAATTTCACCCCGGCGGGTTTGCCAGACCTGGTGAATTTGCCGGAGTAATTGCAAAAAGCCCGGACGACCGGAGCGATTGTCAGGCGGAAAATAGGTGCCGCCGAAAAACGGTTTCAGTCCCGGCGTGAGAAAAACATTCAGCGGCCAGCCGCCGGAGCCGGTCGTGGCCTGCACGAAGGTCATGTAAATCTTGTCCACGTCGGGCCGCTCCTCGCGATCCACCTTGATGCTGACGAAGTGTGGGTTCAAAAACGCCGCGATCTTTTCGTCCTCGAACGATTCGCGCTCCATGACGTGGCACCAGTGGCAGGTCGAATAGCCGATGCTGAGGAAAATCGGCCGGTTTTCAACCCGCGCCTTTTCAAACGCCTCATCACTCCAGGCGAACCAATCCACGGGATTGTGCGCGTGCTGGAGCAGGTAAGGCGATTTTTCGCGCGCCAGGCGGTTGGTGTGCTTGTGAACGGCGGACTTCATGCAACTCATCAAGATAATAAGCGGGTATAACCCGGGCAAAAGGATAAACATTGAACCGCCAACGTCGAACTTCCAATGCTGATGCCATTGGGTGCATCCGGGCATCACCACCAAGACACGAGGCCGCCCCGACTGTGGAACGCCGGATTCATCCGGCAGGCGGGCGAATTGCGTGTGGGCTGCCGGATGAATCCGGCGTTCCGGTGACAGTGTCCGGTTGCGCCCGATGCCATTGATTCGGTGTTCGATGTTCCCTGCTCTTCAAATTTGCATCGTCTCTGCCACATCGCCGCGATAAACTTTCCGCATGTTATCCGCCAAACCATGGCGAGGCGAAGCCGTGCTCCAGTTTTGCGGGGCGCAGCTTCTCTGCTTTTGTCTCGGCCTGACGATTGCCGGCTTGTTGCAAAAGGCCGGGCTCGCCGCGTTCCAGCCACCGGACGGTTTTGGCGCGGTGCTGCTGGGCACGCTGGGTTTTCAGGGGGTGGCGTGGCTGCTCATTTTATTTTTTTTGCGGCAACATCAAGTTGGCTGGCGCGAGGCCTTTGGCGTTTGCGGGCCGCAGTTGCCCCGCGCGCTGCTCCTGGCCCTGTTGCTTGCCATCGCCATTCTGCCGGTGGCGTGGGGCTTGCAAATCATTTCGATGGATGCGCTGACGCGGGCCGGCTGGCCGCCCGAAGAGCAGCTCGCCGTAACGCTGCTGGCAAACACGAAATCGTGGTGGCTGCGGGTTTATCTCGGCGCGTTCGCCGTCGTGCTCGCGCCGGTGGCCGAGGAATTTATTTTTCGGGGCATGTTGTATCCGTTCGTCAAACAACTCGGCTGGCCGCGGCTGGCGTGGGTCGGCGTCAGTTTTGCGTTTGCGCTGATCCATGACGATACCGCGACGTTCGTGCCGCTGTTTGTGCTGGCACTCGCGCTGACGTGGCTTTACGAAAAGACGGACAACCTGCTCGCGCCCATCACCGCCCACGCTCTGTTCAACGCAACAAATCTCATCGTGCTTTGCCTTGCGGAAGGGTTCAGCCGGCAACTTCCAGCACCGCCATGAATGAATTCGAACTCATCGCGCGCCTGACAAAATCGCTGCCGACGAACCAAAACGTCGTGATCGCCGCGGGCGATGATTGCGCCGTGCTCGATTTTGGGCTGCCGGACAAATGGCTGCTGTTCAAAACCGACGCCATCGTCGAGGGAGTTCATTTCACCCGGGACACGCCGCCGGAAAAAATCGGCCATAAAGCTTTGGCCCGCGCCCTCAGTGACATCGCCGCGATGGCCGGCACGCCCACCGCCGCGCTCGTGACCATCGCGCTGCCGCAAAAGTTCGATGTGAAATTCGTCGAAGCCATTTACAACGGCATGAGGGCGCTGGCACAAAAACTGGGCGTGGCCATCGTGGGCGGCGAAACGACAGCGAACCCGGAGCGCATTTTGATTTCCATTGCGCTGCTCGGCTTTGTGCCGCGCGGAAAAGCCGTGCTGCGTTCCGGCGCAAAAACCGGCGATGCGATTTTTGTGACGGCCGAACTCGGCGGTTCGCTGGCGGGCAAACATCTGGAATTTGAGCCGCGCCTGGCCGAGGCGCGCTGGCTCGCGGAAAACTTTTCCATTCACGCCATGATTGATTTGAGCGACGGACTGGCGGGCGATTTGCGGCACATTTTGAAAGCCGGCCACGTCGGCGCGGAATTATTGAAAGACGCAATTCCGGTTTCCCGCGCGGCGAAGGAAAGGGCGCGTAGCCGCGCTTGTCAAAGCGCGGATAATCCGCCGATTGACATCGGCGGCTACAAACCGGCAATTGCTGCCGCGCTGACCGATGGCGAGGATTTTGAACTGTTGTTCACGGTGGCGGGCGCCGACGCAGTGAAATTGCTCGACGCGTGGAAAAAACAATTCCCGAAACTCCGCCTGAGTTGCATCGGCAAAATCACGGCGGACGAAGGCATCACGATTCGCGACCAAACCGGCGCCCAACCGCTTACAGCCCATGGCTATGTTCATTTTGCGTCTTAAAGCAGCGCGGGCGTCTCGCCTGCATGGCACAGTGAAGGCATCAACCGGGCAGGCGAGACGCCTGCGCTACATTATTCATGGCTGCATTCATTTCGCATAGTCCGGCGGAGACCGGGTCGCTCGGCGAGCGCTGGGGGCGCGCGGCGCAACGCGGACTGGTCATCGGCCTGTCCGGCGATTTGGGCGCGGGCAAAACGCAGCTCGTGAAGGGCATCGCGCGCGGACTCGGCATCACGGCGCGAGTGTATTCGCCGACGTTCACGCTGGTGAACGAATATGGCGGCGGGCGGCTGCGGCTGTTTCATCTGGATTTGTACCGGCTCGAAACGCGCGGGCAAATTGTGTCCGCCGGGCTGGAGGAATTCCTGCAACCGGATGGCGTGACGGTGATTGAATGGGCGGAGCGGTGGATAAATTGTGGATTGCGGATTGCAGATTGCGGATTGTTCAAGCAGGCGATAATTGACATTGTCGGCGAGTCGGAACGAAAAATTATTTATGACGATTCTGGCGCTTGAATTTTCATCCGGGCAAAGAAGTGTCGCGGTCGTGCGCCGTCGCGCGGGCGATGCTTCGTTCGTCGCCAGCGAGGTGGTTGAAACCGGCGCCGGCGGAACGCGGGCGTTGGGGATGATTGAAGACGCGCTGCGCGAAACCGGTCTGGAACGCGAGCAGATTGAGGTGCTGGCCATTGGTCTTGGCCCCGGTTCCTACACCGGCATCCGCGTCGCGCTTTCACTGGCACAAGGCTGGCAACTGGCATCCCGCCATGGCGGGATGAAATTGCTCGGCATCAGCAGCGTGGAATGTGTGGCGGCGCAGGCGCAGGCGGAAAAAATTTCCGGCCGCGTGAACGTGGTGATTGACGCGCAACGGAATGAATTTTATCTGGCGGCGTACGAAATTTCGGCGGATGGCTGGCGGGAAATCGAGCCGCTGCGGATTTTGACGCGGGCGGAGGTTGAATCGCGGGCCGGCGCGAAAGAAATCTTGATCGGGCCGGAGGTGACGCGATGGTTTCCGAATGCCCGGATGGTCTTCCCACGCGCGGCGGTTTTGGGGCAACTCGCCTTGAGCCGAAGCGATTTTGCAGCGGGCGACAAGCTGGAGCCGATTTATTTGCGGGAAACGAATTTTGTGAAAGCGCCGCCGAGCCGGCGAACTGCGCTTTGACCCTGAGAGTTTTTGGTTCTGCTTGAAGCACTTGGCGCACTGCCACTATTGTCCGATTTCAGGACAGGGAAGGTTGGAGTGACAAAGGGCAATCGTCCGGCAGACGGTGCTTCAAAAGTTAATTTGGCGTGGCGTTTGCCGTCTTCAGCGCACCGGCGCACAGGGACACACGATACAACGGGCAAGGGCTGTAAAATAAGGACATTCTCCCTCATGATGGCACGTGCCATGCTAAAAATCATTGTCTGGTGCGCAAGAAACGCCATTACCGAAAACTCAAATTCACCCATTATGGTGGTTCATTTTAAACAAGCCGACAAAAGTATTGCGGCCAACGCGTTCACCTTGGCGGAAACGTTGATAGCGATTGTCGTCCTGGTGACGGTGCTGTCGGGGTTGATATATGGATACGTGCAGATGAATCAGACGGCGCTATGGAGTTCCATGTCACTGGCCGCGCAATCAATTGCTTCGCAGGGGGCCGAGCAGGCGCGCTGCGGGAAGTGGGACACGCAAGTGTGGCCACCGACAAATACCGGCCCGGGAACGGGTGATGAACTTCCTCCGGGGGTCTATATCAATGGGTTGGGTAGCTATACAAATCAAGGATCGAATTATAGCCTGGACATTCCGGTGTCCGGCGCGCCGATTTATGTTACGAACACCGTCACCATCACACAAATTTCAAGCACTCCGCCATTGCGACAAATCAGTTCGCAATGTGTGTGGCAGTTTCCGCTGACCGGCAATTATTTCATCAACTCCGTGTTTACCCTGCGCGCGCCTGACGAATGAAACTCTTATTGCCCAACCAGATTGGTCCGCGCCGGACCGGCGCTTGTGGTTTCACGTTCGCGGAAATGTGCATTGCCTTGGGGGTTTTTTCGATGGTCGTTGGCGCAATGGTCGCCGTCCAGATTTTTGGGCTGCGCATGTACACGCTCGCGGCGACCAAGCAGTCCGCCACCGAGGGCTGCCGCAAAACGTTGAATGCAATCCGGGATCAAATCCGGGAGGCCACCAAGGTGGATGTTGGAATCTGCACCTCGACGCCCTCCTTCTTCAACTCCCTTGCAACAAATCTCTCGCAAATAGGCAACGCGGTGATGGTTTATCCCCCCATAATAAACACGAACAATTACACCACGACTTACAATTCGAACATTTACAGCCTTTTCTATTTGGACATGCTGACCAAAACCAACGATTATCAAATGACGCAGTTCACCGTGGCCTCCAATGCCGCAAACACCGCTCTTGTCACCAATATCACCGTGCTGGCCGGTTACATTACGAACCAGGACATTTTTACCGCCGCAGATTATCAAGGCAACCCCCTGACGAATGAAATAAGCTGGACCAAGCGCAGGGTCATTTTCATAAAGTTGCAATTTTATCAATGGGAATATCCAGTCGCCTTGGTCGGGACCAACGGTGGCGCCAATATGTATGACTTTTATCAACTCCGGACGCGGGTCACCCAGCGCGCGGTTATAGATTGAAACACCAATAGGAGCGTTATGCAAATTCCATTCAAACCAGTTCGGCAGACCAAATCAGGCTTTGCCTTGATGACCACGCTGGCGTTTTTGGTCGCCAGCCTGCTCGTTTTCGCCAGCATAATGTATTTGATTTGCGGCGACTCCAAGATAACGTCGCAAAACCAACAATACAACATCAGCCAGGCCGCCGCTGAGGGCGCCACCGAAATGGTCGTCGCCCAAATGGATCGCGATTTTCTCTATCAAAACCTGCAAGCCGCCAGTGTTTACCAGGGGATGATCCCCACCAGCATCATGCTGACCAACAACTGGCCGGTGCAATTCCAGTTCAGCGCCACCAACGGCGCGGCGAACCAAATCAGCGTGAACATATATCCGTTAAATTACAGCACCAACTGGGTCATATTGAACGACTCACAATTCAACGGCTTGAATGCCACCGTGGCAAATTGCGTGGTGGCTGCCGTGGCAACGCCAATCGGCCAAAGTTACCAGACGCCAGCCACGGTCATCCAGTCGTTGCAAATGGCCTCCATCCCTGTTTTCCAATACGGCGTCTTCTTCAACATGGACATGGATCTCAGCAACGGCAAGCCGATGATCATGAACGGCAAGACCTTCGTTAATGGAAACATCTGGATGTATCCGCAGGCTTCAATGACCTTCAATGGCAGCGTCATGGCCACCTTGTTGGTCACCAACGCTGATGATCCCAATGACCAGCAGAATTTAACCAGCTATACGGCGCCGACTTACAACTTCACTGACAACGGCGGCAAGCCGCTCTCCAAGGCGAACGCGGTGTCCCTGCCAATCGGCGGCCCCAATAGCAATCCGACCAATATCGAAGCCATTCTTAATCTGCCGCCCGCAGGCGTGGCTGTGCCGAACGATGCCGGCTACGCGCCCTCCAACCAAGTCTATAAATATAATCAGGCCGATCTTATCATTTCCAATTCCGCCACCGGCATTGGTACCAACAGTGTCTGGAGCACCAACCTCAGCGTCTATTACGATGACCAATATAGTTCTCCCCGTCTGACTCTGCTCACGAACGATTTGCAATGGCCCGTCATTAAGACGAACGGGAGCGGAGCGGGCGCAACCTACACGACAAATATAATGAAGTTTTATTCCTTTGTGACGAACGTCACTTTCTACGATTTCCGCGAACAAGACACGGTGCAGGCCGTTCAAATTGACATTGCTAAATTCAATATCTGGCTGACAAACACCGCCACGCGTGCCAGCGGTGGCATCACCAACCAAATCGCCGGTTACCCCTGGAACGCTCAAAACTTTACCGACAAGGGCCATGGCATAAACTCCATTTACGTTTACAACAGTGTAAGTGGCGCCTCAACGCTCCAGGCCGTCCGGGTTGTCAACGGACAGCAAATGCCGTCGTCAACCAGTGGCAGTTACTTTACCGCAGGTCTCACCGTCGCCACACCCATGCCGCTTTATGTGCTGGGCAATTACAATATCCAGACCAACAGCGGCGGCAGCCAATCCGTCACCACGACCAATACCTCCTGGACCTACCCCGCCGGGCTTATGGGCGACGCCATCACCATCCTTTCCACCAACTGGAATGATGGTAACAGCCTTGCCAAAAGTGGTAGCAGTTACAACCCTCCTGAATCCAGTTCTGGTAATCGGGTTGCCACCACCACCACTGTCAACGCCGGGTGTCTCGAAGGCATCGTCCCCTCTACCTACGCTGGGAAAAAACAATATAGCGGCGGCTTGGAGAATTTCCTCCGCTTGCAGGAAGACTGGAGCACGCTTAGTGCAACGCTGTGTTATAACGGTTCAATCATCGTCATGTTCCCAAGCCTCTACGCGACGAATTACTGGATTGGCCCCTCAGACCGATCCGGATACCCCAATCACAACTACACCGTTCCCACGCGCCAATGGGGTTTCGACGTGAACTTTCAGAATCAAAGCAAACTGCCGCCAATGACGCCCCAGGTCAAAGCCATGATTCGCGGCCAGTGGTCGCGGTAAGTTTGCCGTGGTGCTTCACAAGCGCATCCATCAGTTGTAGCGTCGAGCCGGCCGGCCGCGCCAACCTGTCTCGCGCCGAAGCGAAACGCAGGCGGAAGCGCGCCGGCGGGTGGCCCGATTAAACCGGCTCATCCCGCATCGCGGGACCGACGCACCCCTTTCTGATTGGGATATTTCTTCCGCTCGCCCGTTCGCACTCATAAACTGCCGGCGTGAAAGCCGCCATCCTGCACGGCAGGGAAAAAATTCAAATTGAGGACGTCGCGCCGCCCGCGCTCAAACCGGGCGAAGTCCGCATCCGCATCGAAGCCGCGCTTACCTGCGGCACGGATTTGAAGGTTTTCAAACGCGGTTATCACGCCAAAATGATCGTGCCCCCCGCCGTCTTCGGCCATGAACTCGCCGGCGTGGTTTCGGAGTTGGGAGATGGCAGTTCGGAGTTGGGATGGAAAATCGGCGACCGTGTAGTCGTGGCCAATTCCGCGCCGTGCGGCGGCTGTTTTCATTGCCGCGCCGGTCAGGAAAATCTTTGCGAAGACTTGTTGTTTCTCAACGGCGCTTACGCTGAATCCATCGCCGTTCCCGCGCGGCTCGTCCAGAAAAATCTCCTGCGCCTCAAGCCGGAAACCCGTTTCCGCGACGCCGCGCTCGTCGAACCGCTCGCCTGCGTCGTGCAAGGCGTCGAGGACACGCAACTGCGCGCCGGACAAAACGTGCTGGTCATCGGCGCCGGGCCGATTGGTTTGATGTTCGTCGTGCTGGCCAAAAAGCTCGGCTGCCACGTCACCGTCGCCGGCCGGCGCGCACCACGACTGGAAGCCGCGCAACGGCTCGGCGCGGACGAAGTGGTTGACATCGGCGACGGCAGCGGATTGGTCACCAAAGTTCGCGAAGCAACGAAGACGCATTTTGACGTCGTGATTGAGGCCGTCGGCCAGCCGGTGGTTTGGGAAGCCGCCGCGCACCTTGTGCGCAAAGGCGGCGCGGTGAATTTTTTTGGCGGCTGCCCGTCCGGCACCACCATCACGCTCGACACGACGCTCATCCATTATTCCAACCTCACCCTGCTCGCGAGTTTCCATCACACGCCGCGCACGATCCGGCGGGCGTTGGAATTCATCGAAACGGGCGTGATTCGCGCGGCGGATTTTGTGGATGGCGAATGTCCGCTGACGCAGTTGCCGGAGTTGTTCAAATCCATGGCCGCGGGCAATCGTGTCATCAAAACATTGATCCGCCTGCATGAGTGAAAATTGCGGGGCGATGCTTGCCGCGTTGGAGCAAAGACATGTGGGCCTTGACGGGAATTCCGAATGCCGAATGTCGAAATCCGAAATCCCGCAAAGCGGGACGAACTCCGAGGTCCGAAACAACCAAATTGCCAGCCCAATTTTCGGTCTTCGGGTTTCGAAATTCGGGCTTCTTTCGGAATTCGGATTTCGAGCTTCGGATTTTAAATCACGGCTTCAAAAAATCCTCCAGGTCCCTCTGCAATTTCTGCAGGTCGGGCAGGTTGACATACATCATGTGGCCGGCGTCGAACTCGGCGTAGGTGATGTTTGTGCGGTAGGCGGCGTCGAGCTGCATGTGTTCGAGCGCGTAGCGCATCGTGTCAATTGGGCAGACCAGGTCGCGCCGTCCACCCAGCACGAGTATTCGCATATATGGATTTTGATTCATCGTGGACGCTAGCCGGTTCCCCGCGGTGGCATAGCTGTTGCGCACGCCGTAATTCCACGGCTGCACGCCGGCCAGAATTTCATAAGGCAAATCGTCCTCGAATTTTAATTCCCCGCGCGCATAACTGTTCATCGCCGCGGAAAACGGCCCGAGCGTCGCCGCGCTGGACGGGTCAAAGTCGGGTCGCGGCGACGCGGGGTCGTCGTCGCGTCCGGTGATGCGCGCGTCGTAAGCGCCTAGGATCAAGCCCTGATCGTGCAGCAATTGCTTGCGGAACACGCTGCTGTCCACCCGCAGATGGTTGTCTTCGATGACTTGCGGCGAAAGGCCGGTGAGCCGCGCGAGTTCGGCAACGACTTTTTTGCGTTCGGCGGCGGGCAGCGATTTGCCTTGTTGCAGGGCGGAAGCGTATTCGCCTTGGGCAAATTCGCGCGCCTCGGCGAGCGCTTTGGGCAAATCGGATTGCAACTCGGGCGGCAATTTTTTGTGGAACTGCGCCGCCGCCGTGTAGGCGGGCAAAAAGAGCGGGAACGGCAAATCGTTGCCCGGCTGGTCAATGATGGTGCCAAAATCCAAAACGCCGGAGACCAAAATCAGGCCGCTTAAATACATTCCGTAACGGGAGCGCAAGTGGTCGGCGAGCCCCGCCGCGCGAAAGACGCCGTAGCTTTCGCCGCAGAGATATTTCGGCGAGAGCCAGCGTTCGTGCCGCGTCGTCCAGAGCCGGATGAATTCGCCGACGGAATCGAGATCGGCGGAATCGCCGAAAAATTGATCGGGCTTTTCGTCTTTCCCCGGGCGGCTGAAACCGGTGGCGATCGGATCAATGAACACCAGATCGCTGCCGTCCAAAATGGAATACTCGTTGTCCACCAGGCCGAATGGCAGCGGCGGCAAGGTGCCGTCCGCGTTCATTTTCACGCGGCGCGGGCCGAGCGCGCCGAGATGCAGCCACACGGACGACGAGCCGGGCCCGCCATTGAAACAAAACGTGACGGGCCGCGCGGCCAGGTTGGTCGGGCCGGTGCGCGTGTAAGCGACGTAAAAAACCGACGCGCGGGAAGTGCCGTCGGTTTTGAGAATGGGCAACATTCCGGTTTCCGCAACGTAAGTCACGCGCCGGCCGGCGATGGCCACGGTGTTCGTCGTGAAGACCGGCTTGTGCGTGGCATCGGGAATCGTCGCGGCTTCAACTTTCGCGGCCGGCTGCTCGTTGGTGCCCGCCGTCGCTTCGCTTTGGCGCGGCGAGCCGGCGGGCGAATTGGTCGGGTTGATTTTGGGCGCATCGGCGGCGTGCAGGCCGGCGGCGAAGGCAATGAGCAGCAACCAGTTGTATTTTTTCATTGGCAGTTCTTCGTTTTGCGTCAGGGAAAATGCGCT
>Ga0116127_1002068_pt1 | contig 10526 bp, 12 predicted proteins | sample June2015DPH_16_1_FD_89731 | JGI IMG/M metagenome (GOLD analysis project Ga0116127, IMG submission 89731) | Peatland microbial communities from SPRUCE experiment site at the Marcell Experimental Forest, Minnesota, USA - June2015DPH_16_100 | ecosystem: Environmental > Terrestrial > Soil > Wetlands... | reverse complement strand
CGGCGCAAAACAGCAAACTGATTCCCGTCATCAAAGAGTTGCGGCGGGCGGGCGTTTTGGTCTCGGTCGAGACGTATCAACCCGCCGTCACGCGCGCGTGCCTTGAGGTGGGCGCGAACATTTTGAATCTTACCGGCACCGACCACGGTGATGAATTGTTCCGCCTGGTCGCGGATCACAACGCGGCGGTGATCATCTGTTATGTGCAGGGCAAAAACGTCCGCGAGGTTGGCGATTTCGATTTCGGCGCCGACCCGGTGGAAATGATGTGTGAACATTTTTCCCGGCAGATTGAAATCGCGCAGCGCAACGGCGTGGGAAAAATCATTCTCGATCCCGGCCTCGGCTTTTACTACCGCAATTTGCAGGACAGCGCGGTGCGCGTGCGGCATCAGATGAACATTTTCCTGAACACGTTCCGGCTGCGCACGCTTGGCTTCCCGATTTGTCACGCGCTGCCGCACGCGTTTGAATTTTTCCGCGACGAGGTCCGTTGTGCCGAGCCGTTTTTTGCCGTGCTGGCCGCACTGGGCAAGACCGATTTGTTCCGCACGCACGAGGTCCCGCGCCTCAAGGCCGTGCTGGACACGCTGACGGTTTTTTAATCCGTTCCGTAGCGGCGACTCGGGAGAGCGCCGCCATTTCCCGAAACCGAATCAGCGGCGCTCTCCCGAGACGCCGCTACGACGAACTAGGAATACCCCTTCCTCCTCCGACCGGGTCAACCACTGATTGCAGACCTCCAAGCCGTAACGGGCAAGAACTTTGTGGACGAGTTCCGCTGTGTAGCGATACGAAAAGAAAAGCTGAATGGAGTCACCGGGACGAAACCTGAATTTTTCCGATACGATTTCAATGCGGCAGGCATGTTTGAAATGAAAACGGGCGACGATGCGTTTGAGGTCACTTCCAACCGGCCCATTTCCAATTTCAAAAAGTAATTTGCCATCGTTGCACCCGACGCCGAGATCGAGCAGGAACGTCATCAGCCAGTCGCGGGTGAGCGGGTTGTCGTATTGGGGCAAAACCTTTTTCATCCCGGCGGCGTAATTGTTCCCGGGCGCGAGATTGGCGCTGAACAGTAAAAAATCGTTTTTACGAATGAGCGACGCGAGCTTGGGCAGGATGATTTGCGGCTCAAAATTCGGGATCATGCCGAAGAAAGTCGTGATGCGTGATGCGTGATGCGTGATGCGTTGATTGAGCATTTCAACCAAATCGTCTGCCGTGGCTAGATCGCAAACCAGCGGGAAACAATTTTTGTGCGGCACAACCGCCAGTGCGGCCCGGTGGGCGGTCAAAATCATCGCCGTGCTGACATCGCAAGGCGTGTAAAAAATTTCCCGGCCGGCCTTTTTCAACAATTTCAGCAGGCGCGTGTCCTTTTGTCCACCACCGCAGCCGAGGCCAATGACGTGAACGCGCTTCGCCTTGATTTGCGCGATGGCAGCCTTGAAACCTTTTTCGTATATAGCCCGACAATCCGCGTCATGGCGCGAGGGCGAATACGCCTGGTGCAGCGCGAGCCATTTTTGAGTTTGCCGGACGCTGTCGTAATGGAACTTGTGGTTCACCTGCCGCGCGTGCAACGATTCGAGCAAATCGCGCCGGACCTTTTCCGGAAACTGGCTGGCGTGAATCAGAACTTTGGCGACGGACGACATGAGTCCTTTGTCGCTCAAACGCCAAGGCAAGACAAGCCTCTACGCAGCAGGGCGGCAATGATGTTGCCGTCGTTGGATATTTCATACCCTGAATGGCTTGTCTCATTAGCGCCGCGGCTTCAGCCCGGCGATTCCTGGCGAGAGTGAAGACGAAGCCGTTTCAACGGCTTTGGCGCAGCATGGCAAACCGTTGAAACGGTTCGACGTTGTTCCGTACCGTTCTGCACCGGGCTGAAGCCGCGGTGCTAATGAGATGCCAAACGAAGTGTGAAATGTTCGGGTTAGCGCTGCGGAAAAATCCGGTAGAGCAGCAGATAAACCACCACGCCGGTCACGGAAACATACATCCACAACGGCCACGTCCAGCGGGCGATTTTTTTGTGCGGGTCAAAGCGTTTCCGCCAGGCGCGGTACAGCGTCACCAAAATCAGCGGCACAATGACGATGGCCAGCACGGTGTGCGTAAGCAGAATCACCAGGTAAACCGGGCGAAACCACGCGGGATTCCGAAAGTGGGTGATGGTCTGGACGTTGAGGTGATAGGTGAGGTAGCAAATCAAAAAAACAATTGAAGTAACGAACGCCGCCATCATGCAGTTGCGGTGCGCGGTCGGGTTTTTGTGCCGGATGAAAATGTAGCCGGCGGTCAGAAAAATCGCGCTCAATCCGTTGAGCGAGGCGTTGACGGCGGGCAAATCGTGGACGGTCATCGCTCGCGTTCGAGTTGGCGCACGGTGGTGATGAGGCGCGGCTGGACGTTCGTCCAATTCACGCCTTCGCCCTGGGTTTCAAAAATTCCGCGCAGTCGCGCGTGCCGGTCCACCACAACAAAAATCGTGCTGTGAATGAACAGGTCGGCGTCGTTCTTGCGGTCCTCCGGTTTCACCGGGACGGCGCTTAATTTCAAGCTGTCACCCGCCAGACCGGCGATTTCAGCCTTGGAGCCGGTCAGAAACATCCAGCGGTTGAAGTCCGCGCCAAAACGTTCGCCATATTTTCTAATCACCGGCGGCGTGTCAAAATCAGGGTCGGTCGTCAGCGTCACCAGCTTGGCCCGGCTCGTTTGCGGCAGGGCGTCCTGGAGCGACTTCATTTGTTGCGACATGATGGGGCACGGTCCGGCACAGCGCGTGAAAATGATGTCGGCGATCCAAACGTGGTTGCTCAGGTCGGCGAGCGTCGTTGCCCGGCCGTCCTGATTCATGAGCGTGAAGTCGGCGACCGGGTTGAGCACGGGCAACGCGCGTTGATGAGCGCGATTCAATTCCATCAGCGAAAGCGCATAAGCCATGCAAATCACGACGAGGAGCAGGATGATGCCAATCCAGAGCGTCCGCGGCAGTTGTTGAGGAACATCAGCCATATTTCCGGGAATTAGTATGCACTCAAAAAAAAGCCGCCGCAAGCTAGGGTCGCCAAGACACAAAGATTTTTAACCACGGATGAACACCGATGGACACGGATTTTGAAGTCCCGCTAGGGACAATTGATAATAGCCCGCGGCTTCAGCCGCGGGAAAACGTCCCACAAAATATATTCCTTCTCCCATCGGATGGGCTTTGCACAAGAACTGGTAAATTGACCTGACTTTTTGTGCAACTGGGTTTTCTGCACAAAAAGTCAGGTTAAATGTTCAAAACACCGTAGCCCAGTTATTGATCTCGAAGAGAACGGCGCAATTGTCTTGGTGTGAATAAAGCGGTTGAACTAAACCTCTGAAAATGAAATGAAAAATCGCACCATCAGGACGTTTTTCTAAATTTGGATTACCGGTGCGAGTGTAAACCACGACGTTATCACCTGCTTTAACTAGCTGAGAAACGAACCAAAAACAGCTTCGGGGGCCAACAAATATCCTGCTCGCGTCAATGCGTTGGGTGTCAACAATGGCATAAAATCGAAGATCAATATCTACTAATGCGCGAAAATGGACACGCTCTGATGTGAGGTTTCCACGGTCATAGATGCCTATCCATTGCACTTTCATTTGAATAAATTTCTACCTTTTGTTGCGCCTGCTGTAAGAAGCGCTCCAACAGCCAAGGTGACGAGTCCGTACGAGGCGCATATTCCCCAAAAAAAGGGTGTCAAGCCCATGATCGTGCATCCAACTCCGACTCCAACAACGAACATCACCTCGTTTACTTTGTTGGTTTTAAGTTGTTCGCCTAGTATGCCGACCTGCTTGTCTGCCTCGTAAAATTTTGGAACATATTTTTTTAAACTGTCGCGTTCCTCCTCAGCGCGAAAGAGCATGTCTAAAACACATTTTTGGGTTCCGGGGTTATTCAAATCTTCTGGAGTCAGTTCAAGTTTAAGCTCTCGGAAAGCAGCCCGTTGTCCTGCTGCTGGCGCAGCCGGGGGAGTAGCCGGGGGTAACGACGTTGGCGCTTCCTGCTGCTCGGACTGTTTCGGCACCGGTAGCGGCGTCGGATTCGGCGTTGGCGCTGCTGGTGGTGGTGTCAGGTCTGGCATAAGCCGCCGGAAGCCAATACCCGTCCGCGAAATTCGTCAACAGCATAATTTAATCACCCTCTATCTTCCTGACCCGGATTAACGATGCAGCCCCGGTATCGGGTTGCCGTACCAGTCCAAGACTTCGTTTGATTTCGCCATACATAGGTACAGAACAAATTTTGTTGGTGCCTTAACCCGCTGTAGTGGCCGAAAAATCGTCGAGAAAAAGCCTATTGACACTATCTATGTAGTATGATAGATACTATCGTGTTAGTATAACAACGCCAAAATAAGAAAGGTAAAATTATGCAAGCAGCTTTTAGCGAACCGGCCAAAAACGACTCTGATTGCGAAATTCGTGCGGGAATTGCGTCATGGGATGACGGAACAAACACCAAAAAATCGGTGAAGTACACTTGGTTTGTTGGGGATAACCAGAAGGCGGCACGCGGCGGCGAAGTTCCAATTGAAGCTCTCCCACAAATGTTGGATTTTGCCATACGGTGCGGCTACCTTCGCCTTACGCACGAGAAAACCGAGGAAGCGCCGAAAGTCAGCGCCAAAAAGTAACCAGAGCACCACTATGCCAACTACCAAATATAAGTGTATCAAATGCGGAAATGGGACTTCCGCACCTTCTCATCCTTTAATCGGCACCTGTTCTAAGGGTGGGGGCCACGAGTGGGTTGTTGAAGATGGAACAAACAAGCACTACAAGTGCATCAAGTGCGGAATTGGTATGTCAGGCACTTCCCATCCGCTTGTCGGTAAGTGCTCCAAAGGCGGCGAACATGAATGGGTTTCATAAAATCTGCATTTTGTGCAGAAACCGGACTTTTTGTGCAAACGGTCAATTATGTGCAAAGCCCATCGGATGGGAGAAGGTGGCCGGAGGCCGGATGAGGGCATGCGGCACAGTTTTCAATCGGTTACCCGCTGGAGCTTTCGATTGGCATCGGCGCAATCGGCGTAATCTGCGGTTGCGCTTATTCAAAGCTCGAGGCGGTGCCGCTCTTGGACTTGATCCATTTGTCGAAGTCCGCCTGGCTTTCGACGGTGAGAAAACCGCCGGACATGGCCGAGTGGCCGTTGCCGCAAAGCTGGGCGCAGTTGATCTGGTAGCGGCCGATCTTGGTGGGCGTGAACCAGACCGGAACACGCAGGCCGGGAATGGCGTCCTGACAGACGCGCATGGCGATGATTTTCAGCGAGTGAACCACGTCTTTTGAACTGAGGTAAATGATGACCGGCTTGTTGACGGGCACGTGAATTTCGTTGAGGAGTTGAATGTCGTCCTTGCCGTTCGGGTCGGATGGATCGACGCCGAACACATTGTCCGGCTTGACGAACTTCATGTCCTGTTTGCCGAACACGCCGTCGGGGCCGGCGTAACGGACGTTCCACGCGAACTGCTGCGCGGCGACCTGGATGACGGTGGATTCGCCGGGCGACGGCAATTGGCTCACGTTGCGCGCCCAGATTGGCACGGCCACGAAAATCAACAGCACCGCTTCGACGAGGGCAACGCCGACTTCCAGGTAATTCGAGGCATGGCTGCGGACGCCGTGATAATCAGCCTTGGGATGGCGCGAACTGCGAAACCGGGTGATTGCGTACAGAAAATAGATGGTCCAGCCGATGAACAGTGCGAGCATCAGCCAATGGACGTAAATGATCAAATCATCCACGCCGCGTCCGTTCGAGGAGGCGAGCTGCGGCAGGCCGAGAATCTTTTCACCAAACCATTCTTTCATGCGTTGGGCGGATTTGGGGGTGACGCGTCGTCGGACGCCGTTTCTTCCTTGCGGATGACGTGGACGAAGAAAACCAGTACACCGCTCAACACGGTCAGCACGACACCGAGCAGTGTGAGGATGCCCCAGTTCATGGCCACCGCCAGCGGCGAATCGGTTCTGCCGGTGCACGCCGCGCAGGCCCAGAGCGATGTCGGGCAAAACGCCAGTCCCAACAGCAAACCGGCCAGAAATTTTTTAAATGTGCCTTGTCTCATAAATATCCAACGTCTTTTGTTTTCTTCAGGAAATAACACTCATAAACAATCAATCCGATGCCCGCGCCAAACGAGAGCAGGGCGGAAAGCAGATCCCCCACGCCACCGCCGGAGAAAAAATTCCTCGCCAGCCAGACGCCGAACCCGAACGCGAGCAGAATCGCGGCGGTGATGAAAACCAGATGGAAGGCCTTGAGCGACATAATCAGTGGGTGACGGTCGTCGGTGGAAAATCGTGCATCGCGTAAAGGGTCAAAAACATCAGGCTGATGAAAAAGAACACCGTGAAACCCATCACGTTGTAGATCATTTTGCGCTCGGAAATCAGGTGCATGAAATAGCCGGCCACCAAAAACGCCTTCACGCCGGCGATCAACAGCGCGACGGCAATGTTGACTTCACGGCTGCCAAACGGAATGAACGACGCCCAGACGGTCAGGCCGGTGCCTGCCAGCAGCGCAAAGTAAACAAACAAATACCCGCGCACGGAATGTGCCGGCTCAGGGGACCGACCATCATTCATTGTCATACTGTTATTCATTATCAAAGTAAATATAAGACAGGAAACAGGAAAATCCAAATTAAATCTACAAAGTGCCAGAACAGGCCGGACACCTCGACGCGGTTGGTGAAGCGTTCCGGGTCGGTTTTCCACATGCGGCTGCCTGGCCCCCAGAGAAAGCCGATGACGAGCGCGCCGCCGATGACGTGCAGGGCGTGCAGGCCGGTCAACGTGAAATAAATCGCCGTGTAGGTGTTGTGCCCCGGGCCGTAGTTTCCCATCTTCTTGATTTCCACGGCGGGGATGGTGATTTCCTCGCGCTGGATGTGCCGGGCTTCGGGCCGGCGCAAATCCATCAGCTCCACCTCCTGGTCCACCTCGTAGCCGTGAAGGGTCACACTGCCGGTCTTTTTTTCGAGGTCAAAATCCTTGGATTTTCCGATCAGATGACCGTCGGCGAATTTGCCGTTGGCCAGTGTGATTTCGTAATGCGAGAATTTGTCGTGATATTCGAAGGATTTAATTCCGAGGAAAGTCAGCGCGCACGCCAGCGTGATGGCGTGAAACAGTTTGAAGCGGCTGAACTGGTTGTTCTTCAGGGCCACCCACGCCAGCACAGTGGTGATGCTGGAGGTGATGAGGACGAACGTGTTGGCGGTGCCCAAGGGGATGTTCAGCCAGCCGTGCGGCCATTCGTCGGCGCCGACGCGCAGCAGGACGTAGGCGGAAAACAACCCGCCGAACAGCATCACTTCCGAGGCCAGAAACAGCCAGATACCCATCTTGGCGTTGTAAAGGCCGGTGTCGGGCCGCGGATGAACGATGTAGGGGATTTCCATATCAGGAATAAAGATCCCTAGACGTTTCCAGCGGGCTGGAAGCTTTGCGATTTGTGCAACGGCCAACCGGGAGTCGCGAAGCGACATTGGAAATTAGCCAGCCACGGAGTGGCTGGTATGACAGACGAATCTTCAATGTCCTGAAGGGACATCGGATCCGCCCGCTTTCCGTCGTCCCTTGCGGGACGCAATTTCCTGTGGGCATTTTACCAGCCACCTTGTGGCTGGCTAATTTCCGACCGCCTTTCAGGCCTTCCCTGGTTAATTTTCTGGTTTTCATTTCTCCGGTTCGTTTTGCGGAACAAAATCGTCGGCGTGGCCCGGCACGCTGTATTCGTACGGGCCGCGATAAACCCGCGGCGGCGCGGCAAAATTCCCGTGCGGCGGCGGGGTGGGTGTCTGCCATTCGAGCGTCGTGGACTGCCACGGATTGTCGTTCTTCACCTTCTCGCCGTGCCCGATGCTCCAGAACAAATTGATGATGAACGGGATTTGCGCCAGCCCCAGCGCCATCGCGGCCCAGAGAATCCACGTGTGCAGTTCCATGATGGATTGCGGCAGTGTGTCAATCACCCCGGGCACGCGCGCGGCGGAATAGTTCGCCCCGCCATCGGCCATCCGCCGCAGCATCCCTTTCATGCCCTGCGCAAACATCGGCAGGAAAACGATGTTCATGAAAACGAACGAACACCAGAAATGCACCCGGCCCCAGAATTCATTCATCTGCCGTCCGGTCATTTTCGGGAACCAGTAATAAATCCCCGCGAACAGCGCGAAGATGGTCCCCGGCGCGACGACGTAGTGGAAGTGCGCGATGACGTAATACGTGTCGTGCAGATGAATGTCGCTCGGGGCCAGCCCCAACGGCAGGCCGGTCAGGCCGCCCATGCCGAACATCGGCAGGAACCCCAGCGCGAACAGCATCGGCGTGTTGAACCGGATCGAACCACCCCACAACGAAATCAACAGGCACGTCAGAATGATTACCGACGGAATCGAAATGATCATCGTCGTCGCCTGAAAGAACGTGGCGATTTTCTGGCCCATGCCGGTGAGATACATGTGGTGCGCCCAGACGAGGAACGAGAGAAACCCGACCACCAGCGCCGAATAGACCAGGGATTTGTAGCCCCAGATGGGTTTGCGCGTGTTGTTGGCGATGATCTCGCAGACGATGCCCATCGCCGGCAGAATCAGCACATACACTTCCGGGTGGCCGAGGAACCAGAACAAATGCTGCCAGAGCAGCGGACTGCCGCCGCCGCTGACGTTCGCCAGTTGCCCGCCAATCGCCAGTCCCGTCGGCAGAAAGAAGCTCGTGTGCGCCACCTTGTCCATCAATTGCATGACGGCCGCGGCTTCCAGCGGCGGAAACGCCAGCAGCAGCAGGAACCCCGTCACGAACTGCGCCCAGACAAAAAACGGCAGCCGCATCCACGTCATGCCCGGCGCGCGCAATTGAATGATGGTGGCGATGAAATTCACCGCGCTGAGCAATGACGACGTGATGATCAGCGCCATGCCGATGATCCAGAACGTTTGCCCGTCCGTGGGGATGGACGTCGCCAGCGGCGAATAGGAGGTCCAGCCCGCCTGCGCCGCGCCGCCGGGAATGAAAAAGCTCACCAGCATTACGATGCCACCGAGCACGTAGCACTGGTAGCTCGCCATGTTCACGCGGGGAAACGCCATGTCCGGCGCGCCGATCATCAGCGGCACGACGTAATTGCCGAACGCCGCAAACGCCAGCGGCACGACCCCCAAAAACACCATGATCGTCCCGTGCATCGCGCCGAAGGAATTGTAAAGGTCGGCGGACATCGCGCCATTGGCGGCGACCTGGCCGAGGGTTTTTTCGAGCAACCATCCGAAGACCGGAACCGGCTGGCCCGGATGCGCCATCTGCCAGCGCATCAGCAGCATCAGGGAAAATCCGAACAGCATGAAGCACAGCGCCCCCAGACCGTATTGGATGCCAATGACCTTGTGGTCGGTCGAAAAAATGTATTGGCGCCAGAAACCGATGCCTTCGTGATGCCCATGATCCTCATGGCCGTGCCCGGCCTCGTGCTCGCGATGCGGCGGAAAGGTATGGACCATTTTTTCCATGTTATTTCACCTTGTCCCAAACCATCACCGCCAGCAGCAGCGGCAGATAAATAATGGACGCCAGAAACAACTGCCGTGCGCGCACCAGGGTCAATTCCGCCCGCGCGAAGCGGAGTTGCCGCAAAAACTGAAAGGCACACCACAAATAACCCGCGCCCAAAATCAGCGCGCCGGCGAGATAAAATTCTCCGGCCATGTTGAAAACGAACGGGCACAGACTCACGAACAACAACGCCAGCGCGTGGCTCATAGCCTGTTGCCCCGTGCGATACCCGTCCGGGTCAACCACCGGCAGCATTTTGAAACCGGCCTTCGCGTATTCGTCGCGGTAAATCCACGCGATGGCCATGAAGTGCGGCATTTGCCAGAGCGCCAGGATCGCAAACAGCGCCCAGCCTTCACCGCTCAATTCGCCGCGTGCAGCCGTCCAGCCCATCACCGGCGGCAGTGCGCCCGGCACCGCGCCGATGACCGTGTTCAGCCAGGTCACACGCTTGAGCGGTGTGTAAATGAACAAATAACTGACCAGCGTGACCGCGCCGATGACGCTCGTGAGCAGGTTCACCGCCAGCGCCAAGTATAGCAAACCCGCCGTCGCGCACACGCCGCCGGAAATCATCACCGTCGTCGGTTCCAGATGGCCGGCCGGCAGTGGACGATTTTGCGTGCGGCGCATTTTTGCGTCGTACTCACGTTCGAGCAATTGATTCAACGCTGCCGCGCCTGCCGCGACCAGCGCCGTGCCCGCCAGGGCATGAAACATCAGCGCGAAATCCAGCGGGCCGCGTCCGCCCATGTAAAATCCGACGAACGTGGTCAGTAGCACGAGCGTGGTCAGCCGCGCCTTGACCAGGTCGGCCAGGATCGCCCCGGCTGAACGTGCCGGAGTTCTGATTAAAATTTCCGCCGAAGCCCTCATCTCATTTGTTACCGGTCATGGCTGG
>Ga0116127_1002066_pt1 | contig 10527 bp, 13 predicted proteins | sample June2015DPH_16_1_FD_89731 | JGI IMG/M metagenome (GOLD analysis project Ga0116127, IMG submission 89731) | Peatland microbial communities from SPRUCE experiment site at the Marcell Experimental Forest, Minnesota, USA - June2015DPH_16_100 | ecosystem: Environmental > Terrestrial > Soil > Wetlands... | reverse complement strand
TGGTGGCAGGGGACGACTATCATTTTGGAAGGGGCTAACATAACAAGAAATAAAGCAATCGGAATCGGATTTGCTTTTTAGGAGGGGTAAAAATGAGATTTAAAAGGGGGCGTATTCCAGCCCCCTCCGTTTCACTGTTTCAAAATCGCCTTGATTTTCTCGACATCGGTCTCGCCGTTCTTAATCGCCGTTGTTATAGCGTTTGCTTTAGCGGTTAAGGATGCTTCGAGCGCCGCCGCTTTTTTCTGATTGTTCTCAACAACCAAAAACGTGACGACGCCGCCGAGAACGGCTCCTACGATCAAACATACGACTCCGATTAAAATGTTTTCTACTGTCATGGCTTATCCTCCCTTTTTTCTTGAAGTTTGTTTTTTAATTCGGCAAAGGATTGTACGGCTTTGCCCCCAACAACTAAACCGGCGAAAGCGACGACTCCCGAAGGAATGTCCACAAGCGCCCTTTTAAATATTGAAAAGACCACCCACATATACAAGATGGCGATGACCGTTATAAGAGACAAAAACCGCATCATGGAGGTCGGGTCATTTGCGTCCAAAAGTTTTTTAAGGTATTCCAGCAGGGGTTTCATAACACGCATTTGTCCTTTCAAGCTGAAGCGTATAATTAATCAGATTGAGATAGTTCTCAATGATTATTTTGAGGGTGTAGCGCTGGGAATTGCCAGAACCGGGCGTATCGGTTTTGGACACACTTTCTGCACCGGCTTTTGAACCGCTATCTGCTGGTGCGAGCATCCCAGCATTATTAAAATCGCTAGTAATGCTATCAATAACCTTTTGATCATCTTCATTTACCTCACATTTTGAAGTTATGGTTTGCGTTTTTGCCTGAAGGCTCGCCGTTATATTGGCGATGGCCTGCTGCTCCGCCTGCGCCTTTCGGATAGCGACGAGATTCGCCTTGTAATCGGCCACCTGCCCCTGAAGGTCGGCGTTAGTCTTTTGCAGGTCAGTGATCTGGCCCGCCTGTGTCGCGATAGTCACTTTCCCTTTTTCGACCTCGGCTTTTTCCCACAAAAAAAGACTTCCACCGGCAACGGCCAAAAGCAGAAGTGCTATCAGCAACAAGTTTTTTGGATTAAGTAAAAATGTCATGGCTTCCTCCCATTTCCTTATATCAGGAATTTTCCTGTATAAAAGCTTCTAAGGCTTTAACACGATTCTCCCATCCTGCCAAAAATTTTTCATCGTTAGGATTCGCCGCCGCAAGGTTGTTGTAATGCTGTCGGCGCATCGCTGTAATATCGGCCCAGCTATCACACTCCGGCAACCATTTCTTAACTGTTCCCACGCCGCAATTAACGGCTGAATCAAAAGCCGCCATATCAAGGTTGTCATCCTGCCCCTGAGCAATCGGGTTCCAATATCTCTCTTTGTAAATCTCCATTGCCTGTTCTTCAGTAAGGTTCTCAACATCAACGTCAGGATTGTTGGTTGAGGAAATTCCGTATTTCGTCACGCCGCCCGTATCTCCGGGAATGTTCGTGATCTTCGCTCCACCCTCCCACGGAAGAGTGAATTTCTGACAAATTAATTCAAAGCTCATACTACCCTCCCTCTCTTTTCAGAGATTCGCCTTTGGAATGGTTGATTACATCCTCTCTGGCGATGTATTTCTTCAATGGCCGTTAATCGGTTTTCAGCTTCGCGCCTTGAAGTGAAAAGCTCATCATGTTCTTTTGTGTTCTGTTCGCAATAGCCCGACACCTTTTTAATGAGTCTTTCGTTTTGATTTAAAAGCGATAAATGACGTTCTTCTTCAAGCCTTTCTTTATCGGCTACAAGGTTGGCTCTAGCGGTATCTTCCCTTAGTAATTCCTCTTTTTTTGCCTTTTCCTCTTCAGCCAACTTTGCTGCTTTTTCTTTCTCTTTTTTATCATACTTATCCCAAATCCACAAAACGAGCAGCGGAAAAAGAATAAACTCAAAAAGATTTTGCCACGCATGAGCCTCAATGTTAATTAAGAAATCAATCATCTATCATCTCCCTTCTACGCATAAGTTACTATAATAATGCCGTTAGCACCGGAGCCGCCGACGCCATTGGCGCCAGTTCCGCCGCCGCCGCCACCATATAGCCCTCCGTTTCCGCTATAATTTGCGCCGCCATTGCCGTGACCTCCACCTGACCCCCCACCTGTTCCGTTGTTCGACCCTCCTGTTGAGCCTGAAAAACCGAAAATTATAGAATTGCTGGCAAATAAATTAGTACTGCCACCACCACCACCTTCCCCGCCACCCTCTCCGCTATTTGTACCTTTCGCCCCGCCGCCGCCTCCATTGGCTAACACATACGAGCCGAAATTAGAGCCAGTTCCGGTGTTTCCGTTAGCACCCGCAGCCCCGCCGCCGCCTCCGTTGCCGACTGTTACAGTAACGGTTTGGGTAGCTGAAGGGACAACTGCCCATACGTAGATAGTTGAGCCTCCGCCTCCGCCTCCTGAAGAATTCCCATTTCCGCTAACCCCTCCGCCTCCGCCTCCGCCTCCTACGGCTAGAACCGTGACAACGCAATTTGTTACCCCGTAAAGGGGATTTGTCCAGTTCCCCGAGTTGGTAAAAATGACCTGCTGTGCCGGAGTTCCGTTCCCGCCGTTGCCATTACCTGTCGGCAAAGTCCCGACCTGAATATATGCTTTTGAATTGCCGTTTGCCGAATCCTCTATAAGAATATAATCGTTGTTTGCCGGGACTGCTTTCTGGGTTAATCCTGCTATTTCGTCGGAGACGTTTTGATGGAAAGCGTTTGAGTCGGTGGCGCTGCCAGCGACATTGGCGTAATTTGCGTTGGTCGCCACATTTGCAAAATTTGCATTGGTGGGGAGTGCGTAGAAGCCTTTAGTTCCTGCTCCATTTGTTCCATAAAAGAAATTTGCACCCGGCAATGCGACATCATTCAGTAAGGTTATCGTGTTGGCCGTGTTTGAAATCGAATTGGCGAAAGTGTAAGTGGCTCCGGCTGAGGGCAAAGCATAATAGCCTTTCGTCCCGGAGCCGTTGGTTCCATAATACTGATTCGCCCCGGGGAGCGCAGCATCATTGACCAATGAAATCGTGTTCGCCGTGTTGGCCACCGAATTTGCAAAGGTGTAGGTGATTCCGCCACCGGGAAGTGCGAAGAATCCTTTTGTGCCTGCCGCATTTGTGCCGTAATAATAATTTGCTCCCGGAGAGTTGGCATCGTTTACGAGGGTAACGGTATTGGCAGAGTTAGACAGGGAAAGCGAAAAAGTATAAGTTCCTCCGTTGCCGCCTCCGCCACTCTGTAATTGCGTAAAATACTGCAACCATTGAGCCGACGTGACAAGGCTGTTTGCGTCTTTAAACAGAGGATATTTAAGCGGAGCCTGCATTTAAAATTCCCATCCTGAACAATATACGTTTGCGCTGTTTGCGCTGACCAAATAATAAAGCGTCTGCGCCGTGATAATCGGAGACCTGAAATTCATGGTCGTGACGCCGGCTGCCAGAATTTGAAACGTCTGCAATCCCACATTGGCCGGTCCCGCGTAGAGCGAAAGCGTGACATTCGATGCGGAGACCACCGTTCCGTAAACTTTTCTCGCTGTGGGAGGGACGACGTTGGCGAAAGCAAAGGCTGTAAAAGCCGCATTTGCTCCCGCACTTAAAATGATCTGCGAAAGGCAGCAGGCCATATTTTCCACCTGCGCCAGCGAGGACATATTGGATGTCGCATTTGACCACAAAGCCCCCAGATAACAGGCAAAAGAGTAGTTTGCCGGCATGATCGTAGGGAACACCGCATTGGCCGACAAAAGACCGCCGTTGGCTCCATTGGAGCTTCCGATTGCCCAAACGTGATACCAAGAGTTTGCGGCAAGAGACCCCGAATCCACTCCATTAAGGCCGGTGGTGTTTGCAAGGATAGTCGCTGAGAAATTCGCCACCACCATCGAGGCGTTTGAAGAATTCTCCATAATGACTTCATTCGCAGAGACCGGGATGGAATTGCTGTTTGCTGTGGCCGTGATGGCAAGGTTGCGGGTGCTTTGTCCGGACTGCGGAGCCGGCGAGGATGATACGTTATCCACAGAATACTGGAAGACATTGTTTGCGTCATAGACGTAAATCTTGCAGTAGCCGACAATCCAGATATTCGCCATGCCGTTAGAATCCAAGGTTACTGGGTTGGCGTTCTGCGTCCCTGCCGTGGCATCGGTGTAGGATGCCTGCAACTGATTTATCGTGCCGCCCGGGATGCAGGTATAAATAAAACCGCCCGCTAGAGGGATTCCCAGATAGCTCCCTGTCGTCCCCCAAAACTGGCTTTTAATTACTGGCAATAATGATGCGCTCATTTTTCACTCCTTTGTTCTGAAAGTTTATCAGCGATGTCGTTATAAAGATTGTCGTAATCGCTCCATTTATGACCCATCAACTTTACAGCCAACCGGCTTATTTTCATCGCCGCCATGTGTTGTTTTCTATATGGGCATCCGGGAAGGCTGCCGGGGTCTTCAGCGTCCGGATGCGAGAAATCCCAATCATCAACCATTTTTGCGGTAATCCCTGCTTTTTGGCACAAATACCATTCAAACATTTCATGAAGCAGAGTTTCCATTTCCATATCAGGCGTCATATGTGAAACAGAAAAGTGCATAACGCCGCTGGAATCGTACCAATCTCCCACACTATCATATCTCTGTAAACGATGCGGGATGCTGTTAACGATCATCATTGGAAGATGATCTTTTAAATTACTCATTTTCTTCCTCCCAGACAATTCCATAATTAATTCCTTCTTTGATTCCTTCTTCCGCTTTTGAAAAGTCGCTGCAAAATTCCAGTTCGTCAGCTCCTATTTCCTTGGCGATGTCTGTCGCCATATCCTTCGCTTCTTTTGGCGTGCTTCCCATGCCGACAACGGCTCCGAAAAACTCCGCGCCTCCGTTGGGGATGCAGTAATGCACGCCATCCCTGATCGTGTAGTTCTTCAGCTTGACCCACCGCTGGCAGTCCTTCGGGATTTCCACGCATAATTCATGATCTCTGTGCCAATGGGATTTCAGGATGATCTCCGCCCCGTAGATGATCGGCTTTTTATCTTCATCCTCATAAACTCCGAGATCAGGCACGTTTCCCTCGGCTATATCCAGAACGGCCTCGGCGTAGTTCGGATAAATTTCCTGCATAAGCTCCCCGGAAGGCGAAGGCGATCTCACCGTTGGGTCCAGAGGGAAGACCTCTCCCTCTTTGGTGATTCGACTTTCAATCGTCCAATGTCCCTGAATTCCCGTTTCCTTGAAAAAGGGAGCAAAAGCCTCGTTGATATTAGCGAGAACCTCCGGGGTCTCTTTAAATATCTTCGACATAAGGTTCTTATCCTTATCCTCATATCCGACAAGGCAATAATCCGGGATAATGCCGTTTACGTTAAATCCGTCGAATCCCGGCTCGCATACCGATTTAATTGTTTTCTGGATAAGGATTTCTATGGTCTCCGCGTTCCTGCCTGTTTTTGCCCTCAGGTCGTCAAACCATGAGGCGGCGCGCAGCTTATTGACATAGTGATAGGTTTCAAAGTCCCCCCGGTTTCGGACGGATTTTAAATATAAATCCTCTTTCCCTTCAAGGAATTTAAGGGCGTCGCTTATTCCATGGGATAAATGATAATCCGGATTATTCAAATTCAGTTCGTCGAGCAGGTCAATGAACAAAGTCTTTTCCAGCTCAATATCCGCCGACCTTCTCCCCCCAAAAACTTTTTTCTTTCTCCGGTGGTAGAACTCTTGGTCTTCCCCGTCGTACACGTCAAAATAGATTAAATAGTCCGCCAACTCGGCATATTTCAGGAAATTGTTGACCTTCTCAACGGTTTCCACTCCGCAGCCGATTTCTGCCTGAGGGCTCGTAGGATAAGAAGACGATTCGGGGCGGTAATACCACACCTTTTGAAGCTTCTCTCCCAGCTTCGAAGCGAAGGACAGTCTTTCTCCCCGGTCAATGACGAGGGCGGTTTTCTTAATCATTTTTGTTCCTCAGGTTTCTTCATCACGCTTTTAAGCAGCTTGCTCTTTATCAGTTTTTGGCGGTTTGCCGCTTTATCCGCTTCTTCGAACATCCCTTTCACAAATTTGTTCGGCGTCTTGAATGCGTTTCTCCATTGATTCAGGGCTTCCAAAGAGATTGCCCGGGAGAGCGCCTTCGGCTGCGCTGTCCACAACCCGCCGATAAACTCCGCGCCGGCCAGAACATCCAGCCATTGAGGTTTCTTAATCTTCGCCGCTTCCTGCAAGGATTTCTTGGTGACATAGCTTTCAATGTTCGTGTGCGCGCCATAAGCTTTCTTCAATGCTTCGTAATCCTTATTCCCGGAAAGCTTTTCCATGGTTGTATCAAGCATATTCCGGATATAATTTCCGGAAATGACATCCACAAGTTTTTTGGTCGAGCCCGTCTTTACCCATTCCTCAAAATTGGCATTCAGGGCGACAAGGGCATCCTGAGCGTCGTCAATGGAAAAAGATTTCAGTTTCTTATAGACTTTTATTTTTTCCTTGGCGTATTTAACCGCTTCCGGATTTTCAGCGATATGAGCCGGTTCTGCTGCAAATTTTTCAAGATCGTTAATCACGCCATCCAGAGGAATCCTAAACCCCTGCTGGCCTGCCGCTTTATTTATATCTTTCACCTGCTGCCAGATCGCCACTTTTCTTTGTGCGATGGCCTGTCGCCATTCTCCCAAATCCCTTGGAGCATGACCTTTGGTGACGTTTTTATCTATGTCAATATAGGATAAATTGTCATAGTTTTTGATGATGTCCTTGGTGGATTCGTTGCCGCTTTGGATAAGTTTTTGCATTTCCTTATCGGTCTCTATGCCTCTGCTAGAGAGAACCGATTTCGTCACGCCCTTATTGATCAGGGCTTCCACTTCCTGCTCGTTCTTCGTCGTGGCAATCCTCGCCAGATCACTGATGATCGCTCCGCCTTCTTTGGCCACCGGGACAATCGTCGCCTTCCCCGCTTCCGTTCCCATACTGAGCGCTTTTTCTCCCGGGAAAAGAGAGGCAATATTTAAAACATCTTCGATCATGCGGGCTGCGTCCGGATGGGTTTTTTTAAAGACAAGCCAGTATTTTTCTCCCTGACGCGCTGCGCTTAATCCGGCCTGACCGATGGGCGACTCCGCAATCTTTTTGCTAAACTGGACAACCACGCCTTCAGGATTTACGATGTCTTCCTGCACCTGCTTGGGGACGACGGTTTTATAGGTGCTTTTTACTCCTTCCAAACCGACATCCATGACGCCTCCGGCTGCCTGACCTAAAATATGCACTCCCATGGCATCGGCAGGCATCGAGGGACCGTAAAACACTTCGTCCGCCCTTTTGTTGAGATCGCGCCATGATCGGGCGAAGAAACCTTTTTCTCTCCAAGAAGCATTGGAGGGCGTGCCGTTAGCTGGCGGCGGCGCTTTCACCTTATACTGCTCAAATTCATCATCACCTACTTTATTGGGAGCCGTTTTGGCAATGTATTGATCGAATTCGTCAGCCATTTATTCCACCTTCATAGCGTTAGGATGAAGCTCAAAAAACCTTGCCGCTTTATCCTGAGGGATGCCCTTATACTCAACCCTTTTTCCATCTACTATCTCAACCCAATTTGAAGGGCCTTTGATATTTACAACGTCTTTAGGGTCAATCTTCTTTTCCTTCTTTTTGTCCGAAGGTTCCGGTTCTCTGGGATTTTGCGATGTAGCCGCACCCGCGAATTTCTGAGAGTTTTTCCTGATGTCTAAATTGTACCGAATCAGCGGAACCACATCCAAAATTACTTTTTCGCTCCAATCGCTTTGAAGATTCTTGGCCGCCAGCTTTAATGATTCATCCGTGGAACTGTTGCCGCCCTTATAAACGGTTCCAAGTTCGCTGGTTAAATCCGCGATCTGGGTGTCAAGTCTGGTTGCGATAGAGGCCGCTTGCGGCCCGTAGGCTCCGTTTTTAGCTGCGATAATATTTACTTTGTTGAGAGGCGCATAATTTCCGCCCTGCCATTCTTTAGCCAGCTCCTCCACTTTATCAAGGGAACTATATGCAAAGTCCGTGGCCTGTCTTAATCTGACCTGCTGCGCTCCGTTCAGCGTTGCCATGTATTTCTTTTGGGCGATATAATCCAGATTTGCCGTTGTCAAATCAAATCCCTTTTCTGCAAGATAGGCTTTCAGGGGCGCGGCGATTTTTGCCATGCCGAATCCTGATATTTCCGGAGGCTGTAAATGGGCTATAATCGCATCACCGATTTGTTTCACTTCGTCGTCGTAGGCATGAGCCGTGGCCGTAGCCTTTGCGCCTGTCAAGGCCGCTTGGTCTTTCTTGTTTTTTTCGTAAATCCTTTGCTGATGCTGGGCTTCAGATTCTCCGGGGAGTTTGGGCATAGAAGCTTCAAGTGCCCCGAAGCTTGTTTTTACATCTGTGCTGGAACCTTTTTGAACGTGCCATTTGCCATCGGGAGTTTCAATAACCTTCGTCCCATCCGGCATGGTATAGGAACCGTCCGCATTGATTCTTTCGGGGTCTATGTCCCGGAGCGCCGGAGGAAGAACATTTTTAATCTTATCCCAATTTTTTTTCATTTCTTCCACACCCATTACCCTCTTAAGCGTGGAAATGGTTTTTAAGCCTTCGTCCACCTGTTTTGCCATCTGTTCAGATTGCGCCTGCTGTCCCTGCATCTGGCCATAAGCCTGCTGCTGCTGTGCCGGAGGAAGTTGCTTTTGCTGAGGCGATAAAAACGCATTCATCTTCCCAATATCAATATTCCGCTGGGCAAGAGCGTTTTCAACGGCGATTCTGTTTGATAAAACCTGCGTTGGCCCTGTAACCAATGCCATGATGTCCTGCATAGACGGTTGCCATACTTGATTCGGTTTCTCCGGATGTGCGATAAAATCATATTCGCTCATAAAACTCTCCTTTTTTAGTAAACAGCCCAGCCGGCATTTGACCAATCGAATCCGCTGTTGTTCAAATTACTATACATGAGAGCATTCGTTAATCCGCTATTCAGAGAACTTCCCATATTTGAAAGCCCGGTTGACCATGCGTTTGCAGCTCCCACCTGTCCGGCAGCCAGAGCATTTCCAGCTCCAACGATATTGTTTCCCATGCTCTGTGCTGTCTGCGCGCCTACCTGCTGATTGCCAGAGGCTTGTGCCTGACCGAGACCCGCAACTGCGCTCAAAGGTTGATACCATTGGCTATAACCCTGTCCCTCGGCCTGAAGGGCGTTTAATTGCGCCTGCTGCTGCAATCCTGACTGCATATTCCCACTTCCCAGCATTCCCGATGCCGCATACTGCGCCGGCGCATTCTGAAGAAGAAGCTGGTTTGCTCCGAGCATAGACTGATAGGCGGGAGAATTTTGAAACTGGTTCATGGTGTAGCCGCCTGACAAGGTGTTGATCGCCCCGGGGGCGGCTTTCTGCAAAGCGACATTCTGAGGCTGGTTTAACTGCTGCTCAAACATATTATATTGAAGCTGTGCCGCATTATTCTGTGCGCCTGCTGCTGTCTGAGCTGCGGATTCAGACGCCGATGCCTGCTGATTTGACGCATAGATACCGACACCTGCTCCAATGACTGCTCCGCCGATGATGGCCGTTGCTATTGCTGACATAATAACTCCTTTTTTACCCCCAATAATTCGAGGCATTGTCTGTAATTAACGGTTATTTCCTCTTTAAAAATGTTTCTTATCGCCACCAAATAGATATTTCCGTCCTCTCTAATTTCCATCTGGGCATTAGGATTGGACGAATGATTTGTGAATTTACCGGCCTGCGTCCTCATTTCTTTTACTCTCGCCGCCATAATAATTTCTTGATCTCTAATAGGTTTTACGGCAAAGAGCCCCTTGCCGCTTATCTTTGAATCAATAATTTTCACCTTATCCAGAGGCATTTCCACATAATCCTCCGTGTTGTTCGATTGAGCTTGAACCAAGCTGAAGGGGACGTTGTATTCGATAAGCATTTTTTCAAAATCAAGCCTCTGGTTTCTGCTTTCAAATTCTTCCAGTTCCTCAAACGTGTCGCAATACATGATTTTTTCAAGATGCTCTATATTTGTTTCATTTACAGCCCGGACATCAATCCATAGAGTATCTTCATGGGCATAACCTAATCTTTTCATTCCCGGATGGGACGCTCCGACGAAAGGCGCTTTAATTCTTAAAAGGCCGTTGCTTGTAACGACTGAGAGATCACCATAGAGCATGAAATCTATCTGCTCAAATTTATGATATTTGCTGATCAAAAGCGTTCCTTTAGGAATTAAAATTTCTCTCGCGTAAATCCCGCTGGAAAAACTATGCTTCACAGGGATTTCCTCTTGTGGATATTGAAGCATGGACTTTTCGATAACGTCTATCTGTTCCCTTACGGAAAGATTGGCTACATCGGCATTCCCTAAAAGCGTTTTTATGATTGAAATATCAGAAATCGGTACAAGCTTCATTCTCCGCCCTCCATAACTGCTCC
>Ga0116127_1002064_pt1 | contig 10537 bp, 9 predicted proteins | sample June2015DPH_16_1_FD_89731 | JGI IMG/M metagenome (GOLD analysis project Ga0116127, IMG submission 89731) | Peatland microbial communities from SPRUCE experiment site at the Marcell Experimental Forest, Minnesota, USA - June2015DPH_16_100 | ecosystem: Environmental > Terrestrial > Soil > Wetlands... | reverse complement strand
TACCGTGCATGGCGCTCCATCCATCGTTTCACGCCGGCCAGCATGGGATGGTGCAAGGCCCTTTGCAACAGGCGTTCCACACGCGGCGAATGAAGTTTCTTATAGTCATGCTTTCCCTCGTGCCGGCTTAACCTTTCAAAAATGGCCAGCACACGGGTGTGCCGCAGCGCTGCCAGAATGGCCATGGAAGTCTCAAAAGCCTTTTGATCAAGGGCAGGGAACTGAGCCAGATAATGAGCCGCCATTTTTTCCTTGAGGCTCTCCGGGACATCGCGCCGGGCATCTTCCAGCAACGACATCAGGTCATACGTGATCGGGCCTTGATACGCATCCTGAAAATCAAGGAGTCCGGCCTGCCGGACGCCCTGGCGGTTCGGAAGCAACATCAGATTGGCCACATGATAATCGCGCAGCAGAAGCGAGGTTGGAACCTGATGCGCCAAGGGCAACACCTCCCGCCAGACGGTTTTGAATTCCGCCTTGCCTGCTTCCGAAATCGTGGGGGTGCGCCATTCCAAAAACAGCCCGATATCTTCCAGCATTTTTTCCGGGTGATACACCCGCAAATCCTTGGGGGTTGCCTGGGGATGCTGGTGCAGGGCAATCAAGACATTGGTGGCCAGCGTATAAAGCTTTTCCGGCTCGCATGAGGTATCCAGCAGGCGGGTAAAGGTTGCATCGCCAAAATCTTCCAGCAACAGCAGGCCTTTCTCGTCAGACCGGGCAAGAATGGCCGGCACGCTGAAACCGAGCTGATGGAGATGCTGGCTGATCCGGATGAAAGGCGCCACGCTCTCCGGGATCGATGAGGCATCCATCAGAACCGCGCTTTGTTTATTCTTTTGCAGGCGGAAATATTTTCGGGCGGAGGCATCGCCGGTGAGGGGTTCACAGGCTGCGTTGCTCCAGACGGTGGCGTTAAGAAATTCGCGCGCGCTGTCGTTGAGAATTTTAACCACGGATGGAAACTGATTAACACGGATGAGTCGCCGGCGCGATGAAAAACAAAGTCCGGGCGCCTGCTGAAACCGGCGGATCACCCGGGGAGGAACTATTTCGGAGAATCAAAAGCTGAAACTGGCCTTGAGGTAGGCACGACTTGGTCGCTCCAATTCCACTGTATTTTCCCCGATGCCGGGTTCAACCCCACAAATCTGTCCGTAGCCGGCTTCAACATCCACCCATTTGCCCATCCGCCCGTCCGCGCTCAATTTTTTGTGAACCAACTGAAATAAATCGCGCTGGTTGGAACCGTTCTGTTTTTCGAGACGGAAATCATATGGAAAATCGGTGGCGTTTTGATCGTCGGGTTTCAACACCGCTGCCTGGTACTGGAGACGGGGAACGGAAGTGTCGTAACAAAGAAGATTGGCCGCCGAATGATTGCGGGTCACGGCGGGCGTCCGTGCCGGTGATTGATTGTGACTGACCATCGGCGGAGTCACCACCGATTCCAGCCAAAATACCCAGGTCGCGGCCAGAGCCAGGAGGAGAACAAAAAAACGATGGATGTTTTCTGGATCAAACAGGAGGAGCAACAGGTTTGAATCTTCGGTTTTCTGCACGCCCGATTCCAAGCATCGTGCATACCAACTCAAAAATGCCTGATAATCGGGAATTTTTTGACGGTTTTACGTTATTTTTTATGTCCCAAAAACAAACTGTATCGGCGGCGCACAGATACACGACCGTGGGGTGCACCTTGAGGGCGTGTTGCCCAAATTGTAGGGCGGGCTTTCGAGCCTGCCGGTTGCGAAGTTTTCCAACTTCGCCGATCAAAGCTGATAGTTTGACGCGGAATCCGGGGACTGGAAAGTCCCCAGAACCGGCAGACAGGAATTTCTGCCCCACATCCGAAGCGGAAATTGATTTGGGCAACACGCCCTAAAGTTGCACCCAGTAAAAGACAAGTTAAAAATCCTTGCTTGCTGTATGGCCTGCACAGGTTAGATTTCCTGCCGGCTGTGGCGGAAAACCAGCCGGCAAACAAAAACCGCATGACAACCGAACTTTCAAACTTTGCCGCGCGTTTGCGCGAATCCAGCCAAGGTAGGGACGCCGCGTTGCGGCGTCCGGTCGGCGCAGCGCGCCGACCCTACCAAAATCTTGAATTCGACACTCTCGCGCTGGAACTCTTCGCACTTCAGTTCCAACACAACGCCGCCTACCGGAAGATCTGCGCAGCGCGTGGTTTCACACCGGGAGTCGTTGAACATTGGACACAAATTCCGGCCGTGCCGACATCGGCGTTCAAGGAATTGGAATTGACCTGTCTGGCGCCGGCGGAACGCACCGTGGTTTTCCATTCCAGCGGCACGACGGAACAAAAGCCCAGCCGGCACTATCACGGTGCGGAGTCATTGAAAGTTTATGAGGCGTCGCTGTGGCCGTGGTTTGCACGACATGTCGTGCCGGAGTTCGGAGTTCGGAGTTCGGAATTCAGAATGTTAATTCTCGCTCCGCCACCGGCGCAGGTGCCGCACTCATCGCTCGTTCACATGTTTGAAACGATACGGCAAAAAATTGGTGCACCGAAAACAGTGTTCGTCGGCAAAATCGCAACCGACGGTTCTTGGACTCTGGATTTCGACGCCGTGCTTGTGGCGAATTCGTCACTCGTCACTCGTCACTCGTCACTTCTTTTGGGGACCGCGTTTTCCTTCGTCCATTTTCTGGATTTTCTGGCGGAGAGAAATCTGCGTTTCGATTTGCCTGCCGGTTCACGGGTGATGGAAACCGGTGGTTACAAAAACCGGTCGTGTTCCCTACCCAAGATGGAACTGCACCAACTCATCACCGAACGACTCGGGGTGCCGCCGTCGCACATCGTTTGTGAATACGGCATGAGCGAGTTGAGTTCGCAGGCTTACGCTCACGTGACGGGTGACGGGTGGCAGGCGACGGGCAAAGGCAGCGCGCCTCGACACTCGTCACTCGACACTCGTCACTTCATTTTCCCTCCCTGGGCGCGGGTGCAGATTATTTCACCGGAAACCGGGCTCGAGGTGGCCGACGGTGAAACCGGTTTGATTCGCGTGTTTGATCTGGCGAATGTTTTCTCGGTCATGGCCATCCAGACGGAAGATTTGGGAATTCATCATGGCCGGGGCTTTGAATTGATTGGCCGGGCGACACAAGCTGAGCCGCGCGGATGTTCGCTGATGGCTCAATCCGCATTTTACAATCCGCAATCCGCAATCAAATGAACCTGCCAAACTATTTTCTCGCCGATTTGCCGCCGGAGGCGGTGCTGTCGCCGGCAATGGTCGCGGAGGCGTGCCGGACGCTGAAACGCAATCGTGCGCAATACCTGGCGCAGCGTTCGACGGACAGCCTGGTCGGGGTGCTATGCGACGTGGCGGAGGCCTGGTTGAAACCGGACAACGCCTTTCGCCGGCTGGCGCTGGAACAAACGTGGAACGCCGGCCTCCGGCACGGCGCGAACGGCATAATGGGAAACGCCGTGCCGGAGGCCGGCGCTCCGGGACCCGGTTTTTCCCAGGCAACCTTGCAAAAGGGACTCGACAATTTTTTTCACCAGTTCACGCCGGAAAATTTTCACGCGCTGCTGGTGCAGGAATTGGGCGACGCGCGGCGGCTCGACCGGTTTGTCGCGGACGGCAGCGGGGAAAAATCAAATCGGGCGGCACTGGCCGTCGGACCGGAATTGCTGGTGCACATCGCGGCGGGCAATCTCCCGAACCCGACGCTGATGAGCATTGTGCTCGGCCTGCTGACCCGTTCGGCGCAGTTCGTGAAATGCACGCACGCTGCGGCGTTTCTGCCCCGCTTGTTTGCGCACTCAATTTACGACGCGGACGCAAAATTGGGCGCCTGTCTGGAAATTGCCGAATGGCGCGGCGGCAACGTTGAGCTGGAGGCGGCATTGTTCGCCGGCGCCGATTGCGTCACCGCGACCGGCAGTGACGAGACGCTGGCGGCGATCCGTGCGCGGTTGCCGGTCAAAACCCGTTTTCTCGGCTACGGCCACCGCGTGAGCTTTGGTTTTGTGGCCCATGAGGTTTTGTCGGGTTTTCACACCCGACAAATCGTGTCGCGCACCACGGATGACGTGGTGGCGTGGAACCAGCTGGGCTGCCTTTCGCCGCACGTGGTTTATGTCCAGACCGGCGGCGAAGTGTCGCCGGAGAAATTCGCGGAGCTGCTCGCCAACGAACTGGAGCGGCGCGAACAAACCGAACCGCGCGGTGAATTGCCGGCGGAACATGCGGCGGCCATCGCGTCGCGTCGCGGGATTTACGAGGTGCGCGCGGCACATTCACCGGAGACAACGCAGCATTGGTGCAGCCGGAATTCGACGGCGTGGACGGTGGTTTATGAGGCGGACGCGAGGTTTCAACTGTCGTGCCTGAACCGGTTTGTTTATGTAAAGGGCGTCAGGGATTTGACGGAGGCGTTGCAAAATGCCGAAACGGTACGCGGTCAGGTCTCGACCGTCGGCCTTGGCCTGCCGGAACACAAACTGGAGGAACTGGCGACGCAACTGGCGCGCTGGGGCGTGACGCGGGTGTGTCCGCTAGGCCGGATGCAAAACCCGCCGTTGACCTGGCATCACGATGGCCGGCCGGCGCTCGGCGATTTGGTGACGTGGACGGACATGGAAATTTAACAGTCAGTAGTCAGTAACCAGTAGTCAGTGGCTTGGCAACTCCGCGACACCTGCCAACTACTAACTACTGACTACTAACCACTGACTATGAAAAAATGAAAATGGAATTACGAAAAACGTTTCAATTCGAGGCGGCGCATTTGCTGCCGCGTTTGCCGAAGGCGCACAAATGCCGGCGATTGCACGGGCATAGTTTCAAGGTGGACATCGTCGTAGCCGGCGAGTGCGACGCCAAGTTAGGCTGGCTGATGGATTACGCGGACATTTCGGCGGCGTTCAAGCCGATTTGGGAGAAGCTCGACCATCGTTATCTGAACGACATTGCCGGTCTGGAAAATCCGACGAGCGAGGAAATCGCCGCGTGGATCTGGAAAAAACTGAAGCCGAGATTGCCGCTGCTCACCGAAGTCGTCGTGGCGGAAACCTGCACGGCGCGCGTTGTTTATCGCGGCGAAAATTAAGCTTTCAGTTTTGTGTAGCGTCCGGATACGAAGTCCCAATTCACGACGTTCCACCACGCGGCGATGTAATCCGCGCGCTTGTTCTGATATTTGAGGTAGTAAGCGTGTTCCCAAACATCAAGGCCGAGCAAAGGAATCTGAAACTGCAAACCACCATCCAAAAGACTCGCAATCCGGCTGATGGGTGAATCTTGATTCGGTGTTGGCTCAATTTTCAATTGGCCGCTATCCAAAACCAGCCACGCCCAGCCGCTGCCGAATTGTCCGAGCGCGGCTTTGGTGAAATTGTCCTTGAACGTGCTGAAACTGCCGAAGCCGGTGTCAATCGCCTTGGCCAAATCGCCCGTCGGTTCGCCGCCGCCGTCTTTCTTCATCATCTGCCAGAAGAGCGAATGATTGTAATGACCGCCGACGTTGTTGCGGACGGCGACATTTTCTGAAAGGAACTTCGGATCTTTCAACCAGCTTTCAAGAGTTGTAAAAGTTGGAGGAAAGCCGCTCCACGTCATTTGTCCGAAAGCTTTATTCAGATTCGCGACGTAAGTAGCATGATGCTTGTCGTGATGAATCTCCATCGTGCGCGCGTCAATGTGCGGTTCAAGCGCGTCGTAGGCGTAAGGCAACGGCGGCAGCGTGAACGGACCGCTCGGTGCGGCAGCGGGCGCAGTGGAATTCGTTTGGGCGATTGCGCCGGGCAGAGTCGCGAGCGCGGCGCTGGCGAACGCGGTGGTTTTAATGGCCTGGCGTCGGGTCATCATAATTTGGTTTGGTTGTGGTTCCAAGATTTGAAGTTTGACACGAGGCAACGCGAAAAGGTTCAAGCTAGGGCGTATAAACCAAGTTCGTGCCGCTGACCGGGTCTTGCGGAACAGCTTTGAGATAATCCGGCACCAAATCGGTGAGGCTTGTGGGGCGACGGCCATTTTCCAATTCGTAAGCGCGGGCGGCAAGGTCAACCAGCAACTGTCGTGTCATTAATTGTTGTTTTTTGAATTTTCGTTCGCCTCCTTGCAAGGCTTTCTTTAACGACGAAGACATAACCAGTTCACTCCATCTATATTTGATGCCCGGATATGCCCGACGCGACCACGCCCTTTCCTGTTGCATGACCTCATTCCACGTTTGTCTTTGGGCATCGAGGGTTTCCAGGGTTGCGGTGGTTTCACGACACGTTTTTGCGTCAAGTTGGTCAACGAGTTTTTGCAGGTGACTCGCTCCCATTGCTTCGATGGCTGTGCCGACCAACTGGTCAATCAAAACGCCGCCATGGGCGGACTTGTTTCCCAGACGAATCGTATCCAAATAAGATTTAACAGCATCGTCCGGACGGTTCTCCATATCAGCCAGCCGGCCTTCGGCCACAAACGCCTGGGCCAGCCTTTTGTAGTCGGCCAATTCCGGAAGGTGCCGGCTCATATAGTTCTCGGAAAACTGAATCGGCACGGTGCAATTCTCTTGCAGGCTGGTCCGCGCCGCTTGCAACGCGTCGGAGTTTTTGGCCACCAGCTTGCGCAATTCCTCCAACTTCATTTCGTAAAAATCCCCGGTATGGGTGTCGGCCATTTCTCCAGCCTTCACCAAATCATCGTAACCGTTCGGGTCGGGCAGGGGCTGGATGGGCGGCAACGGCCGGGTGTCGTCAAAAATCAGCAAACCAACTATGGCGAGAATTGCTGCCGCTGGAATCGAAAGGAGTAGAATGAGCCAGTTGCGCGATTTTTTCGTCATGCGATTGCGGCAGAGTGGCAGAAAGGCCGTGGGCGTCAACAATTCAAGTATTGACGAAGTGCATGGGATTGATTTAACGAATGGTTGGCAACGGACCAATAACTTGAGGTGACCATGAATAAAACCGGAAGCACGGGAAATCTGGCAGTCTGGCAGGACAAATTCGTCGAATACATCATCTTGCACGCCGGTGCGCTCATTTCGGCACTGGTCGTTGTGGTGGTTGGTTTCATCGTCGCGCGTTGGATCGGCAAACTGTTGGACCGCTGGCTGACGGGCAAGGCGATGGAACCGCCGATGCGCAAATTACTGGTGCGCATTGTGCGGCTGCTTATTTTCGCCATGGCCCTGGTTGTGGCGCTGGGCACGGCGGGCATGGACGTGACGGCGTTGATCGCTGGTGTCGGCGTGGCCGGCTTGGGAATTGGTCTGGCCATGCAAGGCATCCTCGGCAATCTCATGGCCGGGTTGACCATTATTTTCACCAAACCCTTTCGTTTCGGCGAATATATTGAAATTGCCGGCGTGCAGGGGCAGGTGACGAGCATCGAACTTTTCACGACCACGCTGCTGCATGCCGATCACTCGCAAGTAATCATTCCCAACCGGAAAATTGTCGGCGAGATTTTGCACAACTACGGCCACATCCGGCAGCTCGATTTGTCGGTGGGTGTCGCCTACAACACAAACATCAGCGGCGCCCTGGTCATCGTGCGGGGTGTGCTGACCCGCAATGCCCGTGTGCTCAAGGAACCCGCGCCCGTCGTTGGCGTGACGATGCTGGCGGATTCATCCATCAGCGTTGCCATCAAACCGTGGACGGCGGTGGCCGATTACGGTCCGGCGCAGGCGGAAATTTACCAGGCCATCGTCGAGCAATTCCGCGCGAACAAGATCGAAATTCCCTTCCCGCAACGCGAAGTGCGGATGCTCAACAACCCGGCCTGAACCGGGTCAGCCGTCTTTACTGCCTGTGTGCCTCAATGGAACGAGGCGGAGGAAGTCAACAAGTGGGAAATTTGCAGCCTATCCTCAAATTAGGCCGTGTTGGTGTTATCAAGCAGCGCCGATAAATCTCTAATTTGTTCATCAATGCCAACACCTAAAATCGTGCTCCAAGTTTTGCCTGTCGGCGCTTCCAACCCGAACGACTTAAAGAGCGCGCACTCTTCCGCGCGAATCTTAGCAGCGAGGTCAAAATCTGAACGCCTTACAGCGTCATCCTTTCGCTGGATGAGTTCGCGTAACTGGTCTGCCCGTTGTCCAACCTCGGCAGCAGTACATCGCCCCTCAGCTTTCATCCGGTCGAAGGCTGATTCGATCACCATCTTGAACTGTGGAAGTTCTGCGACTATGCGCTCAAACCTTGCGCCGCTTGCGAGAAGCGTAAGTAACCGCTCATTAATGGATATTGGTCGTGGAAGACAAGCGGATACCTCGTTCATGGCGGGTGTCTGTCCTTGGAACTGTGCCTCATATTTCGCAATCCACTTGTCCTTTGGAGCGTTGTAGTAATCATCCACAATTGCTGCGACATCGCGAAACGCGATGTCAACCTCATAGACGCTTAAGAATCTCTCTAGCGCCCGCTCATGCTTCCCAAGCAGGAAGAGTTCTCTCGCCCCTTCGTATATCTGATCGAGGTCCGGTCTGTCGTTCGAGGTCATACCTCCAGCGGCCTAACTCATAATGGACAGCCTGTTTTGCAGCCTATCCTGATTGATGGTTGTGAGTATGATTCGCATTTAAGTTTCTGTCCAGTACACTGTTGAATTTGAATTTCCTGTTGGTCAAGCGCCAGCAAAGGCTGCATTCATTTCTGCGTCGCCGAGGCCGGAGCCGGTTTCACTTCCCCAACAACTGGAAGATTGATGGCGATTATCCGTCGGCCGGCGGTCAGCGCAATTCTTTTTTGGGAGGGATTTACCGAGAAACGCAGAGGCGCGGAGAACGCAGAGAACCGCAGAGCTGGTTTAACTTGGAAATGAGAGGAATTACTTTTCTCCGCGACTCTTTGCGGCCTCTGCGCCTCTGCGTTAAGGCAGTTAAGCATTCGTGCAAGCGTAGCGGCTTTCGGCAGAAAGCCGCGCTCTTCAATTCTCAAAGGTTTGCGGCGCTCTGCCCGAGGCGCCGCTACGGCGGTTTGGCAGGCTCACGCCTTGGCGTGATGCACTTCGGCATGGACTTTCGCCAGGGCGTTGGCCAGCGCGTCCCAGTCGGCTTCGGTTGTTTCCCAACCGCTGCTGAAACGCAGCACGCGATGCGCTTCCACTGGCTTGAAACCCATCGCCGCCAGCACGTGCGACGGCTCCTCCTTGCCGGTGGTGCAGGCGGAGCCGGTGGAAACCGCAAACCCAGCCTTGTCGAGTTTCGTCAGCCAGCGCAACTGGACACCTTCGGGCATGAGCGCGGAAACGGTGTTCCATAAACGCGGCGCAGCCGCGCCGACGACCATCGAGCCGGGCAGTTTGTGCAAAAGCTGCTTCTCAAAATTCTCGCGCCACACGCCGCGCAGGATGTGTTCGCTGCGGGTGAGTTGTTTTTCGCGGATTTCGAGCGCGGCCAGCATGGACAAAATAATCGGGACATTTTCCGTTCCGGCACGGCGGCCTTGTTCCTGTTTACCGCCAAGCAGCAGGGGCGTGACGTGGCTTTTGTGCGGCACTTTCAAAAAACCAACGCCGCGCGGCCCGCCGAACTTGTGCGCCGCGCCGCTCAGATAATCACATTCGCCGAGTCCCTTCGCGGGCATTTTGCCGAGCCATTGCACGGCGTCGGAGAAGAACGGCACCTTGTATTGACGGCAAATCGCCAGCGTCTCGCGCCAGGGTTGGAGGACGCCGGTCTCATTGTTCGCCGCCATGACGCCGACTAGGCCGGGGCGCATGTCCGCGAGTTCCGCCGTCAGCCAATCCAGATCAATCACGCCGTCGTGCGTGACGGGAATCAATTTCGCGCGTTTGCCGAAATAATGCTTTGCGGACTCGTGGACGCAGGGATGTTCGATGGCCGAAATCCAGACCTCGCCCTTCGCGTCGAGCGTCCGCGCGAAATGGTGCATGACGGTGTTGTTGGCCTCGGTCGCGCCGCTGGTCCAGACGATGTCGGCCGGCTGGCAGCCGAGAAAGTGCGCAAGCTTTTCGCGCGCTTCCTTGAGCGCAATGCCGGCGCGTCCGCCGATTTGATGCGGGCTGGACGCGTTGCCCGGGTTGCGCTCGGTGGCCTCGAGCCAGGCTTCGCGCGCCTCGCGCATCACCGGCGCGGTGGCGTTGTGATCGAAGTAAATCATCGGCCGGACAGGATACTTTTAGTGGCGGCGCTGGCGAGTTTTTTGTGGTAGTGGTTGTTTGGAGTTCCGCCTTTAGGCGGTCCTGGCCGGATGTTTGCCACTCCCGGAACCGCCTAAAGGCGGAACTCCGCACAGAATGTGTGCGAGACCTGAATATTATAACGCCCGTAAAATCTTACGGTGCGCGCTGGTAAAAGCCAGTCGCTGCATTTGGCCGGTAGTCAGCCAGACGCCGGTTTCGGAAGGTGGAGTTCCACGCCGCCCCATTTTGAAATTTTTGGGTCTCGCGGAGATCGACCCTTCGAAAGAGACACGCCAGGCTTCCAGCATGATGCGATAGCGGGTGATGGAATGTTTTACCGTGCAAAGCGGCTGGAGGGTCGGTGGTTCAATGCCGAGGCTTTTTGCTGCGCGGATAATTTCCAAATC
>Ga0116127_1002055_pt1 | contig 10561 bp, 5 predicted proteins | sample June2015DPH_16_1_FD_89731 | JGI IMG/M metagenome (GOLD analysis project Ga0116127, IMG submission 89731) | Peatland microbial communities from SPRUCE experiment site at the Marcell Experimental Forest, Minnesota, USA - June2015DPH_16_100 | ecosystem: Environmental > Terrestrial > Soil > Wetlands... | reverse complement strand
TTCGCACAACGGATGCCGGCTTCTGCCACGGCAGAAGGCTAACAAATCCGAAAGGAAATTGCCAGCGGAAAATCGCGTTGTTTTAGATTGTTACACTTCTGGGACTTTGACGCAGCCCTAGGCCAGGGGGTGAGGGGGTCAATGCCCTGAAACCCGCCATGGCGGGAGAGGAGGCGGCGCTATAGGCGAATTGTGAAAGGGAGCAAAGGCGACCGGGTCTGGACGGTTACGGCACAAGCATCACTGGAGCCTGCCAAAACGCCCCCTTCTGTCGGGTTGGGTCCAGCACGGTTACTTGGCAGTCATACTTGCCCGGCGGAAGCTGATGGAGAGCAATGCTGAAGCTAAGAGGCATGGTTTTCAGCCGATTATTCAATCCGCCCGTCACCTCCATCGGTTGCGTTTCGAACGCTTTCCTTTGCGCGCGGTAGAAACTCACGTATGCGACTAACGGCTGAGTGCTTGGAGCACCCTGCTCGTAGGCTTGAAGGTAGACATACATGTCCCGGCTCTTGCTGAACACCCGAGTCACGCTAGGAATCAATTTCTGTCCATCCTGGACCAATGGGTTGGCTACTTCTTCTCTGTCCTTGTTCTTTATCGCGTTATAGAGCGCGTCCTTAAGATCAACGCGCTGGCTGCTCAATACCACGGAGCTAATGGGAATTCGCTTCTCCTCTTTGTTCAGGTTGGGAATGACAAAGGTGGTTTGATACGTCCCGCTTCTCCCCGTTTCGTCATCCCGCGCAAGAAACTTGATGGTGTATTTTCCGGGAAGAATCGTGAAGCCAGTGTCGTATTCAATCGGCCGCTTGGATAATTCGATTGCCGTTGCATCGCTCAGCTTGATATTCACCTTGTCGCGCACGTTTGTGATCGTTGTGCCGTAGTTGTCCTTGATCTCGCCGATGAAATCGATGAGGGTGTGTTCGGCGCCGCCGCGTTTGGCAAGAGCAAGTTCACGTCCTGGAATCTTCACAATGATTGGGACGAAATATTCGGCCCGATTCAACTGGAAGTAATCTATCTCCATCGCGATGGTGAGTTCCGTAATCGGGTCGTCCAACATCAGCGCGTCTTCAAGCTGCCGTTCTTTATCGGCAGCGGTGAACTTACTGAACAGTTTGTCGGCGTAGTAGCCCTGGCGATAATCCAGATTGGCGGATAAGTTCGCGCTCAGCGAAATTTTGATGCGCCGGAATTTTCCGTCTTGAGCCGCATTGCTCGTGTAATATCCAAGGATGTAGTAGCTCGAAACGGTCTGCTGCGCCTGCACGATTCCCCGCGTCAGGTCATTATAGTCGAGCAAAGCCTTTCCGCCAGTATCCCCAGCGAGCGCATAAAGCGTATCTTGCGACTGCTGAAAGTTGGTGGTCACCGCCAGTGCCGCGGCCCCGGAATACATCCCAAGGTTGCCAGGCGATCCTTGCGTGGCGTCTCCGAGCGGGGCTTGGGCCACCAAACCACGAGCGTCGATCGGCCAAAACGACACACCAGCGCGGATGGCAGCATCGATCGTGGCGTGGAGTTGCGCTTGGTTGTTTACGCCATTCAGCCTCAGGCCGCTAGCGAAGTAGATCAGCGATTTCTTCTCGCTAAGCTGCCCCAACATTTTGGCGGCCGTCTGGAGTGCGGCCAGTTGACGATCGGTGTTGAAGATGTTGAACTCGCTGTCGTCCTGTCCAAACGCCGCCCCGGTATCGGGAGTGCTGGCGTCGTCCGTGGATTCACCATATCCCTGGCCTTCTCCCACAACCAACGTTTCGATGATGCTCAACAGCCGGTTATGGTCATTGGTGAAATCCTGCAGGACGTCAACGGCGCCGCCCGAATATCTCAGCATGGAAACGCGATCCGCCGATGTCATCTGCGTCCTGATGAACTTCTGCGCCGCAGTGAGCGCGCGCAACTGGTCCGCAGGGGGCATGGTAGTCATATCGAAGTACAGCGCCAACAGGCGGCGGTCTTTGTATCGAATGTTCCCAGGCGTTTCGGGCGAAATGCGAGTCCTAGCAAGCCGGTAGTAGACTTTGATATCTTCAGGCTCGGATCGAGCTGCGGGCGCGGAGCTGGGAGTCTCCGGCAGTTCCTGGTGTTCGCAGAAACTGATGGCCTGCGGCACACCGTTCTCGGTAACCGTAAAGTCTTTCGCGGTCAAGCCTCCGATGGGGTTCCCTTTCTTGTCCTTGACCGACACCGTCTCGACCACCAACTGAGTGCTGACACGGACCGTGGCCGTCCCCTTGGCTCCAGGCGGCGCATTCTGCCCGATCTGCTGTGCAGCGGCAGGTAGTGTCTGTAAGAGGGCAATGAAAAGCCCCGCCGCGGCGATTCCGGGGGCGCAACGTGCCGGGCTAAAAAAGCCTGCGGAAAAACGCTTGCAACCTGTCATTCTGAGCCTCATATGCTCGTCACTCATCACTGGTCACTCATCACTGCGTTTCAGAACCTTACGCGCAATGTGGTTTGCATGCTGCGCATGGCATTGGCCGCGGTCGGCAATCCGAATTGCGTGCTGGTGACGGTTGTATTCCAACTCGTAAAAGTGGCATGGTTGAGAAAGTTTGTGGAGTCGAACCGCAAATCGAGATTGAATCGACCGCGCAGGCGGAATGTGCGCCCCATCGAAGCATTCAAAATGAACTGGTCGGGTCCGATGATCGAATCTCTTCCTGCGTTTCCCCATTGGCCTGCCAGAGGCGCCGTGTAAGCCGCCGGGTTCAGAAACAAACCGGATGGGGCCGCGTAAAGCGGCGCGCCCGTATAATCCGGCCGGATGCTTCCCGTCACCCCAGTGCCCGGCACCGCGGCAAGATCGATGGGTGTCTCCGGCAGACCACTGCCAACAGTAATCTGGGTGAGGAAGGTCCACTCTTTGAAGAGCGCTCCCTTCTTGCCGCTCAACAGCGTTTCTCCGCCGAGGCCCATGCCCGTGGTGTACTGTAGTTGTACGTTCAGAAGGTGGCGCTGATCGAAAGTGGAAAGCCCACGTTCGGCGCGTAGATCAAGCCAGTTCTGCGCGATCGTGGGGGCGCTCTGGCTTGCTCCAATTGACATCGTAGTGCTGGAGCTAAACGGGTTCGACGGCGTGTTTTGTGTGGCCGCGGAAGCCCCCTGACCTCCCAGTGCGGAATCATCATCGATGGATTTTGAGAAGGTATAAAGGACCGTAGCGGTAAGACCGTTATGCAACCTTCGCCGCAACTGAACTTGCCCCGCCTCGCGGCTTGAATTGCCATTCGAGGTGAGGTAAGCAAATCCGGCGGGACAAGTAGGACAGGGATTCACCGCCCCGGCCGGAAAAGTATTCGGCAGGAATTCCTCCACTCCCCGCGTCCCCTTAATGCCCAGATACGTTCCCGTCAGTTGCAGCGAGCCGGGCAGATCACGTTGCACCGCTAAATGCCAGTTCTGCGCGTAGCCAACGCGGAAATTCGGATCGACGGCAAAAGTGTCAGGCGTAATCGAGGGGCAGGCATTGAATCCATTCGCCAGGGTGAGCGGACAAGCCGGGCTGTTTGGCACGCTCAAACTCTTCGAGAGCGGCGCTTGCTGTGCCATTTGCAGCGCGATCGTTTGATAGACCGAAGTGTCGTAGTAGATTCCATATCCGGCGCGAACCACCATTGACGACCCGGAGACCGGACGCCACGCGATCCCAACGCGCGGCTCAAAGCCGCGCTTGTCAGGCCGGATGAGCGAGTCCGGATATCTTTGGCCCGTCAGCGGCCCGACCGGATCGTTTGCTACAATCGGCGCTACCGCCGCAAAACCTGGAGGGATGTCCAGATTTACCAGGCGGCCAAACAACTCCGTAATCGGTGCACCGTATTCCCAGCGAATCCCCGCGTTCAAGGTGAATTCCGGACTCATTCTCCAATCATCCTGGATGTAGGCGTCGTAAACGGATTCGCGAAAGTATTTATCAGCATTGCCGAAAGCGATTGAGCTCGTGTCCGGAATTCCCAGCAGAAAGTCGGCAAAATCCCAGCCACCGACAGCAGTACCGTTCACGCTTCCCTGAGTGGCCGCGCCAGTAAACGTGAACATGCCTCGCGGGTCCTGTTGGGACAGGTAATTAAATTGCTGCCTCCGGAAGTCACCTCCAAACGTGATGTTGTGACGGTCGCGGCTCCATAACATGGCGTAAGACCACGCGTCCGTCTGATTGCGATCGAAAGAGCTTTGCGCATCGGACAGTCCCGCGAGACCACTCGAGAAAGTGAGGCTCGGCGGACCCCAGTTCGCCGGGTCTTGATTATTCCCCAAGATTCCAGCTTCGCCGGAAACGTTTTCGCGATCCTCCCAGTAGGGCGTGCTCCGCGTCGCCAAGCGGCTGAACTGGTACCCAAGATTCAGGAACAGCCGCTGGCTGAAGCGGTGGTACCAATTGATGCTGGTGTTGATCCCCAGCGCATCCGTCGTATCGAGAAAGCCAAACAGGTTCGGGGTGCCTGTCTTTGTGCTTTGAAAAGCAAAGCCGCCATAAAGCTCATTCTTGGGATTGAATGTCTGATTGAAGCGCGATTGTAGTGCGTCTTGATGCGTGTTGTCGATAATTGGAATCTGGTAGTTGTAATGCGGATCTCCGCTAAAGCTCGGCAACGGGTAGAAATTCAACAAAGCTCGCGCTGGAGGGCTGATCTGGGTTTGTGGAATCTTGTTGCCGGGGAATGGCAGTCCCGTTGCCGGATCGAAGATTTGAACCGGCTGCCCAAGCGCATTTAGAACTTGGGAGAAATCCCCACCGCGCTCCGCTGAATCCGGCACCAAAGCCGATTGCGTTGTGGCGTCAACATATCGTGTCCATTGGTAGCCGACAAAAAAGTTCGGACCTTTCTGGAGGAAATGCGGAATCTTCAGCGGGCCGCCCAGCGTCGCCACACCCGTGATGCGGTTATAAGCCGGCTTGGGTGTGTTCTGGCCACTCAAGGAAAAAGGCCGGGCATCCAATGCGGAATTGTCGAAGATGAATCCGATTCCGCCGTTATACAGCCCTTTCGTGCCGTTGCGATTATTTCCGAAGGCGAAAGCCTGCGCGAACGGTGAAGCGGCGCCGTTGATCACGCTGCCGTTGATGAGGAAGCCGTCGGCAGCGCGTTGGCTGAGGTCCTCTTGGGGTGCTTCTGCGTTCGCATTGTCCCGCTCGTCATTCCCGCGAAGGCGGGGTGCTTCTGCATTCTCATTGTTCCGGCCGTCATTCCCGCGAAGACGGGGTGCTTCTGCATTCTCATTGTTCCGGCCGTCATTCCCGCGAAGGCGGGAATCCATTGGCTTTGCATGCTCGCTCTTGGCTTGCGCGGCCACGATGGGCGCGCCAGGTAGCGGCTTGATCTGGGCCTTGATTTGATCGAGCGGTAACAGCTTTAATTCCCATTTTCCAGCAGGCGCATTCGGGCCGATCACCACCTCCTGCTTAACAATCGCGAAACCAGTCATCTCGACTTCAATCGTCCATTTTCCATCCGTCAAGTCAGGAAACGAATAGAGGCCCTGTTGATCTGTGATGGTGACAAGCTGTTTGCCGCCCTGAGTGGCCGTTAGCGTCGCTCCGGGAGCCGGCAGGCCGCCGAAAGTGACTTGTCCGTGGTACTCCGAGGCCGCTGCCAGGCTGGAGGCCAGCAGCCACGCAACGGCGCAGAGGATGCGGAGGCAGTTGTTATACGATGTGGCACGGTGGCCGCAACCAAAACGTCCTTCTCCGTGTTCTCTGTGCTTCAAAAGCCCCAACACAGGGCGCACGGAGGCCCTCAGTGAACTCTGTGTTGAAGCTCTTCTGACCACGGAGGACACGGAGGCATCATCAGCGCGTTTAATTCTCCGAAGGCTTCTCGACATGATCGATGACGAGGATTTCCACCGGGCCTTTTTGTGATTCCAACTTCAGCCCAAGCTGCTCCTGAATCGCCGTGAAGAGCGAAGGCCCGGAAGACTCGGGCGGGGGTGCGTTGTCAGTTCCTGGCTTGCCGCCTTCCGGCCCCATGAGCATCGCAGGCTGGCTTTGGTCGGGCGTCCACTGAAGCGCGAAATCATAGTTGCCCTTGAGGCCAGTCTTATCCAGAACGGTGCGGCCCAGTTGTTGCGATAACATGTGCACCAGGGACGCGAGAGGAATGGCTTGACCTGTTAGTTGGCCCCTTCCCATGCGCATCATGCCTGCGTGTGCGCGGCCGTCAAGGCCTTTCATTCCGTTGGGGTAAGTGTCGCCGGATTTTGCCTCCTGAAGTTTGGGACCGTTCTTCGCGATGACCAGCGCATATACTGGAAGCTCTTTGGTTTCGCGGTGGAGCGTCAGCTTGAATCGATCCGCGAGCAGCGACTGAACCCTCAATCTAATTTGCTCCGCCCGCTGGTCGGGAGGAAGTTTCTGCAATTCTTCCACCAGCGAGTCCTCTTCCTTCGCGTCAATATCGTATCTTTCGGAGTTGATCCAGCTTGGCCCTCCCGAGACCTGAAAATCTTTAACGTTGTACGCGTCTTCAATGAGGAATCTTGTCGTCGCGCCTGTTGCGGTGAACCTGCCAGGCTGAAACGAGATGAAAAAGTGGTTGTCCCCGGAACGATTCGGCTTGATTGAGGCAACCTCGAATGATGGCAAGGGCGCGCCGGTCGTTTGTGGCGATTGCGCACGGACTTGCGGGGCGTTCACGAGACCGAACACGAAAGGTGCCATGCTGACGGCAGCCAACAGTAGTTTGCTGGCGAAATTGAGCTTGTTTGCCACGTTCGGGACCATAAATCATCCTTTCGTTCTAGTATCGCGGCAGGGGTAGAAGTCGGGATCATAGCCCTCAAAGGCGGAATTATAGCCCTCAAAGGCGAAATCATAGCGCCCTCTCCCCTGGGGAGAGGGTGGACCGCGACGGCGCTTTCACCAGCCGTCGCGGGCCGGGTGAGGGGTCACTTCCGGCGCAGTCTGACGTGAGCTTGCTACGTTCAACTCAGATGCGCTAATTACGGGCAGCGTTTGCCCGCCGCTAATTCTCCGAAGGCTTCTCGACATGATCGATGACGAGGAATTCCACCGGGCCTTTTCTCGATTCCAACTTCAGCCCAAGCTGCTCCTGAATCGCCGTGAAGAGCGAAAGCCCGGAAGACTCGGGCGGGGGTGCGTTATCAGTTGCTGGCTTGCCGCCTTCCGGCCCCTTGAGCATCGCAGGCTGGCTTTGATCGGGCGTCCACTGAATCGTGAAATCATAGTTGCCCTTGAGCCCGGTCTGATCCAGAACGGTGCGGCCCAGTTGCTGTGACAACAGCCGCGCCAAGGACTCCATGGGAAGCCCTTGACCCGTTAGCTGGCCCGGTCCCATGTTCATCATGCCCGCGCGTCCGACGCCGTCAGGGCCCTTCATTCCGTTCGGGTAAGTGTCGCCGGGTTTTGCCTCCTGAAGTTTAGGACCATTCTTCGCGACGACCAGTGCATAAACAGGATGTTCTTTTGACTCGTGACGCAACTTCAGCTTGAATCGATCCGCGAGCAGCGACTGAACCATCAAACGAAGTTGCTCCCCCCGCTCGGCGGGAGGAAGTTTCGGCAACTCCTCCACGACCGAGTCCGGCTCCTTCGCGTCAATATTGTATCTTTCGGAGTCGACCCAGCTTGGTCCTCCCGAAACCTGAATGTCTCTGACGTCGTACGCAAGTGCAATGAGTTGTTTCACCGTCGTGCCGGATGCGATGAACCTGCCGGGTTGAAAACCGATCGAAATACGTAACTCTTCGGAACGATTCGGCTTGATTGAGACAACCTCGAAGGACGGCGAGGGTGCACCGGTCCTTTGTGGCGATTGCGCACGGCCTTGCGGGATGTTCAGGAGACCGAACACCACAGGTCCGGCAACGGCTGCTACGCCGACAGCAGCCAACAGCAGTTTTCTGCCAAAACTGAGCTTGTTTTCCAAGCGCTGTGTCATAATACGAACAATCCTTTCCGTGAGATCGGCGCCCGTGACTCCAGACACGCAAGCCAGCGGAGATTCCACACAGAATTCGCAGGTCTTCAAAATACTCTCTGCATAGACCTGCCGTTCGCTGCCCAATTCCAAGACTTCTTCGTCGCAGGCGCGCTCGCGCTCTTCGACCAGCCGCGCTCCCAACCACCAAACCAACGGGTGAAACCAGAAGATGGCTTCCACCACCATGTGGATCGCAGCGGCCAGATTGTCGCGATGGCGGACGTGCCATACTTCGTGAGCGAGAATGGCCTCCAGGTGCACATCCTGAAGGTGCTCGGAGATCCCTTCCGGCCATACCAGCACGGGCCGGGTTATGCCGAAAATACCCGGTTCCAGCGAAGCCGGCGACAACAACAACTCGATCTGCCTCCGTATTCCTCCCAGACGCTCCAGGCGGCGCAGCGCTTCCACTTCGCGCCCCTCCCGTAAGGGCACCCCCTGCCGCATAGCTGCGGAAATCCGCCGCCAACGGGCGTACCATACGAAAATCACCACCATGAATCCGCAGAGCCACGCTGCCACGAGAATCGCCGGAACCAGATGGACCAGCCTGTAGCGCAGACCTGCGTCTTGTGCAGGTCTGCGGCTTTCCTCTGCCGCCTGGGACCCGGTCGCCGCCTTCGTGAACGGCTGGCTGACTTTCTCCATCGCAAAGAAGAAGCCCGGTTCCGTTTGTGGGAGAGCGCGTGGCCTCGCCAGATGGGCGCCAAGGGCGATCAGCAACGAAAACGGGACCAGGAATTTCACCGACGCTGCCAACCAAAGCCCATAGCGAGCCCGCGCGTGATTCTTGCGCAAAATCAGCGTCAGTAGTCCGGCCACGATGGCAAGCAGCGTTGACTGCCACAAGTGATTGCCCAGCGCTGGTGCGCTGGCCGCCCACATCGCAGACAAATATTTCAGGATCATGGCCTATCCTTTCTCGCCGCTCGTCCGGGTACCCGCCCTCTCCCCCTTGGGGGAGAGGGTGGACCGCACCGGCGTTTTCTTCAGCCGGGGCGGGCCGGGTGAGGGGGTCGCCCCTTGCGCCCCTCCTCTTGCAGCTCACAACTCGCCGGTGAATGCCTTGAGCAGTGACCAGGCGACGTCCAGTAGTTTCCCCACCAATAGATCCGGCGCCTCCATAACGATTCCATTTGGTAATCGCTGCCGATACGGTCTCGCTGTTTCCGGTTTCACAGATTTGACCCCCTCACCCCCGGCCCCTCTCCCCCAAGGGGGAGAGGGGAGAACGTAGAAACGCGCTGCCGGGCTAAAGCCCGGCGCTACTTTTTCTCAAGCTTCCGCAGAGTTTTCTTGGCTTCCTTCACATCCTCAAGCGTGAGCTTGCCGGATTCAATCAGGTGTGCCATTACGGGTTGCGTGCGCCCGCCGAACAGCGCCAGCAGATCGTCGATCAACCTCCGCTGCGCGGCGTGGCGGGAGATTGCCGCTTTGAAAATGTGAAAATTACCGACTTTCTTGGCGCGGCGCAGAGCCTTCTTTCCTTCCAGACGATAAACGGTAGTCTGGATCGTCGTGTAGGCTGGTCGGTTCTCCTCGGGAAATGCTTCTTGAATTTCGCGAATGGAGGCCTCGCCCCGAGTCCACAGCGCCTCCATGATCTGAAATTCGAGCTTCGTTAATTTGGGTTCGGCCATTTCATCTCCTATATCGGTTTGTAATTCTACTATTGTAGTAGGTAATGTCAAGTCTTTTTTGGGACAGACTTCGCTCTGGTCTGGGGCGCCGGTCCAGAAACCGCAAGGCACGGTTACAGCATTGACTGGCTGTTTGGTCCGACGTTGCAGAGCGGTGAGGCGAGAGTGCCTCGTGCACAGGCGATGGCCCGTTCCGTTAGCCGCAGAGACGCCTTGCACTGCAATCCCGGTCGGGAATTGTGTTCAGCAGCGGTCAGGTGTAGGTTATCGGCAGGGCCGGAGGTCGGCTAAGGAGAATCTATGCTCGATTGGAGCCGCGACATGAAGGTGCAAAGGTCTATTCTCGCCGCCTGCCTTTGGACGGGCGGACTGGCGCTACGACGACCTGCCGCCTCTGCTGGAAGGCATCCCGCTGGAGTACTTCGGGAGTGCGCTCGCCTGGATGATGCAGCGGCCGGAAATCTCCGCCGATCGCATCGCCGTGGTGGGAACCTCTCGCGGCGCCGAACTGGCGCTACAGTTGGGGTCCATGTTTCCGCAGATCAAGGCGGTGGTGGCTTACGTGCCCGCCAACGTGCGTCGTGCGGCCTGCTGTGGCAACACCCGGGTCCCCTACGCCTGGACCTGGCAGGGGCAGCCACTGGCGTTTCAGTCTGGGCGGGACGCGCGGCGGAATCCGGAGACGGCGATGCACGCCGCGATCGCTGTCGAGCGCACGCACGGACCTATTCTGCTCATCTCGGGAGAGGATGATGGAGAGTGGGGCTCCACGGGGATGGCGAACGCTCTCGTCGCCCGCCTGAAACAAACTCACTTCCCGTATCCTTACGAACATTTGAAATACCCTCATGCCGGGCACCGGGCGGGCCGGCCCGAAATCGTTCCCACGTGGCACGGCAGCGTCAGGAATCCCACCTCGGGAAGAGAGGAAAACTTGGGTGGGAGGCCACAAGGGGACGCTCAATC
>Ga0116127_1002053_pt1 | contig 10570 bp, 8 predicted proteins | sample June2015DPH_16_1_FD_89731 | JGI IMG/M metagenome (GOLD analysis project Ga0116127, IMG submission 89731) | Peatland microbial communities from SPRUCE experiment site at the Marcell Experimental Forest, Minnesota, USA - June2015DPH_16_100 | ecosystem: Environmental > Terrestrial > Soil > Wetlands... | reverse complement strand
TGTTTAATATTTCGGCTGCGCGTAAATTATCGACGAATCTGAGCAGATGATCAACTTTTCCATTGATATAGTGAGAATCATTTCCAACAACGGCAAATCCAATTTGGGCGAATTTGTAGCTATCCAGATAATCTATTTCCGCGATGGATACATTAAACTCATTTTGAGTTCGCTTCAATATTTTATTTAAAACGCTCCTCTTTTCTTTCAAAGAACCGCTTTGGGGAATTCGTAAATTTATGGTCCCGTAGCCAATAACCATAAAACTTTTCCGTGACCATTCAGGTTAAAAAGAAATCCCTATTGTTAGAGTTTCCTTTCTAACTGTTCATTTATATAAGATTCAATTACGTCACCAACATGAATATCGTTAAATCCGTCAATGCTGATGCCGCATTCAAAGCCGGCAAGCACTTCCCTGGCGTCGTCTTTAAAACGCTTCAAGGAAAGGATTTTCCCGTCGAAAACGACTACACTGTCACGGACGAGTTTCAGATTGGCACTGCGCATTATTTTCCCGTCGGTCACATAGCATCCAGCAATAGTACCTATTTTAGGCACTTTGAATAGTTCGCGCACTTCTGCCCGGCCTTGAACTACTTCTTTATATTCCGGTTCCAGGAGCCCTTCCATGGCTGCCCGCACATCGGCAATAACATTGTAAATAATGTCATAAAGCTTGATTTCCACCCCTTCTTGTTGGGCAATTTCAACCACTCGTGCGTCAGGGCGAACATTAAATCCAATGATGATAGCATTGGCGGCGGAAGCAAGCATGACATCCGTTTCGCTAATTGCGCCTGTGGAATTATGGATAATTTTGAGTTTTATTTCGTCAGTCGAAAGTTTATTCAAAGCGTCGGAAATCGCTTCAATCGATCCCCGCACGTCGGCCTTAATAATGACATTGAGGTCTTTTACACCTTCCTTTATTTTTTGATAAAGCTGTTCTAGGGTAATTTTGGAAGAAGCGGAAAGCTCTTTTTCTCTTGTTTTTCTTATCCAATATTCGGCAATGCCGCGCGCTTTCTTGTCATCTTCGACACAAAAAAATTCTGCTCCTATTTGCGGAACATTGGAAAAACCGATAACCTCCACCGGCATGGACGGCCCAGCTTCCTTGACGCGCCTTCCCTGATCATTAATCATTGCCCGAACGCGGCCAAACTCGGCCTTGGAAACAAACGCATCTCCTTCTTTTAGAGAGCCTTCCTGAATTAAAACCGTTGCTACAGGGCCGCGACCGCGGTCCAATTTAGCCTCGATAATAACGCCGCGGGCAGGACGATCAGGATCAGCTTTTAGCTCCATAACATCGGCCTGCAGTAAAATCATTTCCAAAAGCTCTTCAATTCCATTTTTCTTTTTGGCGGAAACTTCGCAAAAAATGGTTTCGCCGCCCCATTGTTCGGATAAAAGACCGTGCTCGGTGAGAGACTGTTTAATCTTTCCGGGATCAGCTCCGGGCTTGTCCATTTTATTAATAGCCACGATGATTGGCACCCCGGCAACTTTGGAGTGATTAATAGCTTCGACGGTTTGTCCCATTACGCCGTCGTCAGCGGCGACAACAAGAACCACTATATCAGTTACCTGCGCCCCGCGCGCCCGCATAGCCGTAAACGCTTCATGCCCCGGAGTATCCAGAAAAACTATATCCCGTCCATTTATGTGGACATGGTAGGCACCGATGGCCTGAGTAATTCCTCCGGCTTCTCCGGCAATTACATTGGACTTTCTGATGGCGTCTAAAAGAGAGGTTTTACCATGATCGACATGTCCCATGATAGTAACAACAGGTGCCCGCGGTTTGAGCTTTTCCGGAGATGCAGCAGTTTTTAAAATAGATTCGTCAAATTCCACCTCTGCTTTTTCCACTTGGAAACTGAATTCATTAGAAACTATTGCGGCAATATCATAATCTATGGATTGATTAATGCTGGCCATAACACCCATAGACATTAATTTGTTAATTACTTCGTTGGTCTTAACGCCTATTCTCTTAGCTAAATCGCCGACAGAGATTGTTTCTCCAATCTTGATGCGTCTTTTAATGGCCTTAGGTACGGTAATTTCTGTTTTCTTCATCTTGGTGGGGGCAACTTTTTTTTCGTCCCGCCACTTGGTAAAAATTACTTCCTTTTCTTCATCCTGCTTTCTTAACTTCTTTTCGATTTTTTTCTCTAGGACTTTGCGGCGCGGTACTACTTTTTCCTCCTCAATAAATACTTCTACAGGACCCTTGCCTTTTTTCTTCGGTTTTTCAAATTCCTTCTTGATTTGTTTTTCGGGTGGAGGAATAATCATTTTCTCGCCGGGTTTTAGCGGCGCTTTCGGTGGTATCTCTTTTTTCGTTTCCGGGTGGGTGATTTTGTGTTTAGAAATAATAGGCGGCCTGGAAGGAACTATCGACGGCTGTTTGAATTTCTCCCCCTCGATTGTTTCCGCGGCCGGCTTGCCCTTTATTGCCGGCGCTGCCGCCTCTGCTTCGCTTTTCGGTATTTTTTTCTTGATCTCGACAAAAGCTGCCGGAGCTCCAAGAACCGGAGGTTTAGTCACCTCTTCTTTTTTATCTTTGCCGGCTTTTTCTGACGGCGTGATTAAAGATTCATCTTCCGGCTTTTCCGCTAACTCTGCTTCCGGATGATCTGCTTCTTCTAGCGCCGGCTCATCTTTGGGAGTGCGAACAGCACGGCGCCGAATCACCGTTGATTTTATTCTTTCTTCTACAATTTGGCGAGATTCACTGGTAAGCAATACGTCTTTTATTTTTTCCACCTCGTCATCTTCCAAAGAACTGGAATGGGACTTGACCGTAATGCCAATTTTTTCCAAACGCGCGATTAGGTCTTTATTTTCCAGATTCAGTTCCTTAGCCAATTCATGAACTCGCTTTTTCGGCATGCGTAAAACTCCCTAAATAAATATTCGGTTATGAAACTTTTTTATTGTTCAGAGCTTCTTCGTCTAAAATCTTACCCGCCGCTTCAATCCATTGCCGGGCTGTTTTTTCACCTACGCCGGGAATCGAAGATAATAACTCGGGTTCAGCTGCGGCAACCATGGCAATGCTCTTGATGCCTTTGTTATAAAGTTTTTCCGCCATAGCTGGTCCTACCCCGGTAAGTTTTGTTAAATCCGTTTGTCCTTCATCTTCTTTTTCCGCGGCCATTGTTTCGCTTTTCACATCAATTTTCCATCCGGTCAGCTTTACCGCCAGCCGGACATTCTGGCCGTTTTTACCAATGGCTAAAGATAGTTGATCATCGGGAACAATTACCGTCATCGTCCGGTTTTCATCATCAACAAAGACACGATTAACTTTAGCCGGAGATAGGGCGCTGCTTACATATTTTGCTGCATCATTGGTATAAGGAATAATATCTATTTTTTCCCCGCGCAATTCCTGCACCACACTTTGAACCCGTGAACCTCTCATGCCGACACAGGCGCCTACCGGATCGATATCCTTATCCTTTGCGCTGACGGCAATTTTTCCGCGCTTTCCCGGCTCCCGGGCAACGCTGACAATATCAATAAGCCCTTCGGAAATTTCCGGGACTTCCACTTCAAAAAGTGCTCTTAAAAAGGAGGGATGCGTGCGGGACAGGATTATTTGTGACCCTTTGGTATTCTTTTTTACATCAACAATATAAGAGCGGATCCTTTCGCCTCGTTTATAGGTTTCGCGATGGATCTGTTCCGCCGGAGGCACGACGCCTTCCGCGCGTCCCAGATTGACGATAATGCTGCCGCCTTCAAATCGCTGAACAAATCCGTTGAGCAATTCGCCTTTGCGGTCTTTATATTCTTCATAAATGTTATCACGTTCCGCGTCTTTAACTCGTTGAATAATTATTTGCTTCGCCATTTGTACGGCGATTCGGCCAAAGGAACTTGTTTCGATTTTCATCCCTAAACTATCGCCGGGTTCGGCGCCTTCGTCTAGAGTTTTTCTCGCTTCTTCTTTGGAGATTTGTGTTTCGTGATCAAGCACCTTATCCACGACCGTTTTGAATTGAAAAACTTCAATTTCTCCGGCATCATCGTTATAATGGGCTTCGATATCCACGTTTTGCCCTAATTTTTTACGCGCTGCCGTAAGCATTGCCGCTTCCAGGGCTTCGGTAATGATCTCTTTTTCTATACCTCTGTCCTTACCCATCTGCTCAATCAGACGTTTAAGTTCTGGCAACATTTACAAATTCCTCCCTTTTTTTCACTGCGCTGAGATATCGTAAAAATTTCAGCCTACCGGCATTATTCCCTGCCTTTATTCTTAATTTCATCGTCACCGGCAAGATTGGCTTTAACAATCTCTTCTTTGGGAATCCGGTATATTTTTCCGGAAATATCCATCAGAATCATTTTCCGGCCTTGCTCTTCGATGTTATCTACAAGTGTGCCGTGAAAATTTCTCATGCCCTCGATTTTTATCCCTGTTTTTATGTTTACTTTTGAATTCTTATATTTTTCAAAATCCTGATCGCGCGATATCGGCCGGTCAAAACCGGGAGAAGAAATTTCCAGCGTGTAAGCGCCTTTAATCAAATCATTTATATCAAAGACGTCGCCCAGCTGATTGCTTACGGCCGTGCAATCTTCAAGTGTTACCCCGTTTTCTTTATCCAGGTAAAGCCGGACAATCCAGTGAGTTTGCATCTTGATACATTCAACATGGATCAACTCCATTCCTTCAGAGGCGACAACGGGCTCGGCCAATTGCCTCATTTTTTCCTTTAAATCATCATTCATAATAGCCCAGAAAATAAAAAAGTGGGCAAGTGCCCACTCATCAATACACAATAATCGATGGCTTAATAAATTAGGTAGCACAGTATAAACGGCAATGCAAGAAGAAATATTACTACAGGTTGGGGTTAATCACGGGCATAAATTACAAAGCGCGCTTTGTAATTTATGCCCTCCGCTGTGCGGGATCAATTCAGCTAACAAATATTGCTACGCCCTGCTGGCAATATTTTAGTTTCATTGATTCGACTAACAAACTTCAATGCGTTTCACTTTTGAAGTTTGGGTCTCAAATCCCGTGTCGCTTCGCTCACGGGATAATTCAACTAACGCTTCAAACTTCGCTACGCTCGTTTTCAGCGAGTTTCATTAAAATGGAGCGGGCGATGGGGCTCGAACCCACGGCGTCCAGCTTGGGAAGCTGACATTCTACCACTGAATTACGCCCGCTCGAGAATTGAGAATCTTATTCAACAGCAATTATTTGTCAAGGTGTTTTTGGCTAACTTTGCAAATGTGGTAACCTATTAATCAATATTTTTAATCAGCCCTTTTTTTAGGAATATTTTTATAACCGCGTCTGAATTTTCGACAGTAAAACCAATACGCCACCATTTGTAACGGATGAAGGCGAAAAATATCTTGTCCCGTTTGTATCTCTGAAAATCCTTGGGAAACCAAGTTTTGAAATCTCCGGTGCCGTGGAAGCGGAATTTCCCATTCCAAGGGGAAGCTTTCTTAACGAAGATTTTTTCAATTTCGGAAAATAACACCATCCTGTCGCGTTCAAAAAAGCTATAACGCCGGAAAATAATGCTTCTATTCGTAATCACCACCAAAGAATCGGAATAAATAATATCTTCAGCCATCTTTGCTTCCTTTTTTGATATTATTATTCCTCACGATTACCGAGTTGGCATGAGCATCGAGTCCTTCCATTTGGGCAAAGCGAACTGTTTGCTTGCTAAGTTTTTCTAGAGCGTTCGGCGAAAAAGAAAGGACGTTCATGCGTTTGACAAAATCATATACTCCCAACGGTGAGGAAAAACGCGCTGTTCCTCCCGTAGGCAAAATGTGGTTGGCGCCGGCAATGTAATCGCCCAATGCCTCCGGTGTAAATGACCCCAGAAAAACAGAGCCTGCATTGCGAACTTGTTTTAAAATTTTTTCCGGATTCTCCACCATCAATTCCAGATGTTCCGGTGCGAAAAGGTTCACCATCTCCACCGCTTCCTTTATATCTTTGGTGATGATAATCGCACCGTATTTTGTCAGTGAGCTTTCTATTATTTCCTTTCTGGCCAGGGATTTTAATTGTTTATCGGCTTCCCGTGATACTTCTCGGGCTAAATTTTCAGAAGGCGTCAAAAGAACAGCCGCGGCCATTTCATCGTGTTCGGCCTGCGCCAGCATATCAGCTGCAACAAAGGAAGCCTTCGCCGTTTTATCGGCAATAATAAGTATTTCGCTGGGGCCGGCGATCATGTCAATACCCACTTGGCCGAAAACCATTTTTTTCGCCGCTGCGACATAAGCATTTCCCGGCCCGACAATTTTATCGACTTGCGGAATAGATTTTGTGCCGTAAGCGAGCGCTGCTATAGCCTGAGCGCCGCCAATTTTGAATATGCGCTGGACGCCGCTTATTTCGGCCGCCGCGGCAATTAAAGGATTTAATTTGCCTCCCTTGACGGGAGTCGCTAAAATAATTTCTTTCACTCCGGCCAGGCGTGCCGGAATTGCCGCCATAAGTAATGTTGATGGATAAAAAGCTTTGCCTCCGGGAGCATAAATTCCCACGCGCTGCAAAGGAAAAACCCGCTGGCCGAGCTCTATGCCTCTTTCATCATTAACAGACCATCCCCGAACAATTTGATGGCGGTGATATTTTTCAATACGTCCGGCAGCCAATTTGATAACTTTCCAATCTTCCGGCTTTACCTGGGCCAACGCTTCTTTTCTTTCAGCAGGTGTCACTTCTACTGTTTTCTCATTTAATTCCTGGTGGTCAAATTTCGCCGTATAATAAAATAGAGCCTCATCTCCTTTGGTCGCGACAGTGCTCACTATTTCTGCTACAGATGATAAAAGTTTGGGGGTAAAAGCGCCGCCCCTTTGGCGCAATTTACGGAAAAATTCGACAAAATCAACAGCATCGGTTTTGATTATTTTCATATTATTGTGCCATCCTTTTTATATTCGCGCCCAATGCGGAAAATTTCTTCTCTATTTCCTGATAACCGCGGTCAATATGGTAAACGCGGGAAATTTCTGTTGTGCCTTGCGCCACAAGGGCCGCCAGAATCAGGGAAGCGGAAGCGCGCAAATCCGTTGCCATCGTTTGTGCTCCGCGCAAAGCAGGCACTCCCCGGACAATCGCGCTGCCGCCCTGAATAACGATATCGGCTCCCATCCGCGTGAGTTCACTGACATGCATGAAACGGTTTTCAAAAACGGTTTCGGAAATCACGCTCAAACCGCTGCCTATGGACATATAAGCCATCATCTGCGCCTGCAGGTCGGTGGGAAATCCCGGATGAGGAAGGGTTTTGACATCAACACTGTGGATTTTTTTCCCCGCAGATACTTTCAGGCCGCCTTCAATGGGCGAAATCTTCATGCCCGTATCCCGCAGTTTGTTGATTAATGCTTCCATATGATGAGGGTTGCAGCCGATTATGTTTAATTCGCCGCGCGTCATGCCGGCGGCAATCATAAAAGTTCCCGCCTCAATCCGGTCGGGAATAATTGTGGCTTCTATAGGTTTTAGCGAGCTGACACCTTCAATCGTTATTACATCCGTTCCCGCTCCGCTGATTTTCGCTCCCATGCCCTTTAAAACATCCGCCAGGTTGACAATTTCCGGCTCACAGGCGGCATTGTTCAGGGAAGTAGTGCCTTCAGCCAAAGTTGCCGCCATCATTATATTTTCGGTGCCGGTTACCGTGGGTATGTCAAAATATATATCCGCGCCTTTCAGTTTTTTGGCTTTGGCTTCAATATAGCCTTCATGCAATTCGACATGAGCACCGAGATCCTGCAGTGCCTTTATATGAAGATTTACCGGCCGGGCGCCGATGGCGCAACCTCCGGGAAGAGAAACGCGCGCGACACCCATACGGGCGACCAGCGGCCCCAAAACTAAAACGGAAGCCCGCATCGTCTTGACTAAATCATAAGGAGCCGTATGGCTGATTATTTTATCGGCACTAATCTGGACAGTTTCATTGCCTTCGATTTGAGCGCCAAGGCTGCGCAAAAGTTTTTTTATTGTTTTGATATCCATGAGATCCGGGATATTATGAAACGTATTGGTTCCGCAGGTCAAGAGCGCCGCGGTCAAAACCGGCAGTGCGGCATTCTTTGCTCCGCTGATATGAACATCACCATGCAGAGGTTTACCTCCCTGAATAACTATTTTATCCACTAATTTTTCTCCTTGCTCGAATTACGCGTGGCAAGCCGGCATAATCTCTTCTCACGCCTATGTTGTCGTAAATTCCGGAATCCTCAATAATCTTCCCTACGCTTTTTTCCTGAGTAGCTCCTATCTCCAATAAAAGCCAACCATTTTTTTTAAAGTTGTTGCCCGCCTGATAAACCAATTTTTCGTAGAATTCCGTTCCACTCTCACCGGCCAAAAGTGCTTCTCGCGGCTCAAAGGTCTTCACTCCCGCAGGCAGTTTTTCATATTCTTCCGCCGCAATGTAGGGAGGATTGCAAACGATTATATCAAAAAAATCGTCAACTGAGTCAAATAAATCACTGCGGCGGAAATCAATTTGATTTTCCAGTACCAGATTAAGGGCGTTTTTCCAGGCTACTCTGAGAGCGGCGGCGGAAATGTCGGTGGCCACTACTTGAGCTTGCGGCATTTCTTTGGCCAAAGCAATGGCTATCGCGCCGCTGCCCGTGCCAATATCCATAATCTTTATTTCGGGATAAGCAATTTTGCGGCAGATGCCGAGAGCTTCTTCCACAAGAATTTCAGTATCCGGCCGGGGAATCAATACTGCGCTATTTATTTCCAGAGTGAAAGACCAAAATTCTTTGCGGCCGGTAATGTAGGCTACCGGTTCCCATTGCAATCTTCGGGCGCTGAGATTTCTAAATGCGGTAAGCTGTGTCTCGTTAATTGTTTTGTCCGGATTTTTGTAAAATTCCAGACGGTCGCAGCCCAGGCAAAAAGAAAGCAAAACTTCCGCGTCGAGCCGGGCGGAAGGAATATCCGCTGCTTCTAAAGCTTTTGTTGACTCATTGAGAATGTCATGAACGGTCATAGTGTTGTTTCCAAGCGCCATCTTTGTTTGTGAGACTCAAATTTTAAAAGTAAAACGCATTAAAATTTGTAAGTCGAGCAATCCCGCCAAAGGCGGAGGGTTGAATACCCCCGCAACTTGCTTTGGGGTTTCATACCCGTGATTGGCAGCGTAGCCCGGCGTATAACCTAAAGGTCACGCGTGCCGGGCGCCCTCGACCTCTGATATTCGGATGTCCGAAAATAAATTGTTGCAAAATAAATGTCAAGTGTTTATAAATCTAAATCATTAATATTTTAACAGATTCCCATAATTCAGTAGAGTGTGCCACAAAGAGACAAAGCGTAAGTTACTATTGAGTGGGGACTTTTAACAACATTGACTTGTAAAGATAGACAGAACCTTTAGAATAACTTGTTAATAACAGGTGAAAAATGGATTTCAAGGCAATAATTAGAATATTGGTTATTACTTCACTGGTAATATTCACCGAGGCCAAATTAATGGCTTCTGAGATCACAGAATGCAAACCGTTTAGTGAAAAAGAACTCCAAATTATAAGGAACAGTCAAAACCCGAAGCTGTTGACGGGAGCTGCTCTAATAAGCCGCATAGGTCCGGCTTCCGATTTAAGCAGGGAATTATTTGAGTTGGCAAGTCGCATTGAATCTCCCAAAGGTCTTGCAACATTGTCATTAATCGAATTGGAGTTTGATAGCCCTTGGATTGATTCACCTTTAAAGCCATCAATGCGAGAGAGTATCTTAAATCTTCTACACGATGATAAGGATAACGCCCAATCATATTATTTGTATGCTCTTTTGCAACAGGAAGCAATAGGGGATCAGGAAGCACTATCGCAGATCATAAAGGGCAATACGAAAACCTTCAACAGTTATTCAAAACAAAGGTTCGATGCTATAGTCGAAGCTGCAGAGATGGAAAAATGCAATGGTATTCAAGCGAGGCAGTGTGCGTCTTCATGTTTTTTTGTTACTAATACCTATTCAAAATTACGAAATTTATGCCGAAAACTTATTAAGAGCAAAGGTCAGACAGCTAAAAATGCATGTTTTGTTATGGGACAGAAGCTAGAAAAAGGAAGTCTAACTTTTGTTGAACAGATCATCAGCCTAAGCATCCAAATGGTTACATTAGATGATCCGACCTCATCCTCTGCTGCCGGTATAGCGATCAAGAAAAGAGTAGACAATATAAAGGTTAGTTCTTCACGCGCCGCTTGTATATCAGAAGCGGATGTGCCAGAAGATGCGCTATTGCATTATTACGAGATTCTATTGGATAAAGGTGAAGCTTCTGCTCAAGACTTCCTAAGCGAATTTACCAAACAGAAACAAGATAAAAACTAATTCGTCGTTTCGCGTCGACTGCTACATGGCGCGTGAGCTGGTTATTAGCAGGAGTAAGCAATAGACGATGTTGAGTTCTAAGATACGCGCTTGTACACAAAAAGATATCGGGGTCTTAGTTGAGACTATCCGCAGATCATTTCAAGATGTGGCAAAACGTTTTGACCTGACACAAGAGAACGCACCTCG
>Ga0116127_1002041_pt1 | contig 10609 bp, 8 predicted proteins | sample June2015DPH_16_1_FD_89731 | JGI IMG/M metagenome (GOLD analysis project Ga0116127, IMG submission 89731) | Peatland microbial communities from SPRUCE experiment site at the Marcell Experimental Forest, Minnesota, USA - June2015DPH_16_100 | ecosystem: Environmental > Terrestrial > Soil > Wetlands... | reverse complement strand
CGTGCGTTGCGTAGGTACCCGCCACCGTGTCATTCGAGTATCGGAACACCATTTCCTGCGCCGACAGGTTGCCGGCGCGTTTCCAGATTTTGCCCTCGTATTTGATCTCGTCGTAGAGGACCGGCTTGCGATAGACGTCACGATACAATTCGGCGCGCCCGGGGTCTTCCACCGTCGAGCCGTTCTGAATGCTGGCGTGCGTGACCCACGGCTTCGTGTTGTTGTAAATGAGGAATCCATTATGAATGGAACGCAAATGCCCATACGGATCCACCGCCTCCACCACCTGAAACAATCGGTCCCAGTCGGCCTCGGTCTTGTGCTTGTTGAAATCATATTCATTGGACAGCGACCACCAGACGTTGCGATACGCCGCCAGACGGCTCACGATATACCTGACGTAACGGTCGTCTGCGGCCGCCGGCATCCGGTCGAATCCCCACCGCCCTTTGTCGTAAGGATCAAACAGAATCACGTCCGCTTCAATACCAAGGTCGCGCAGGTCGCCCACGCGCTTTTCCAGATGTTGAAAAAACTCCGGGTTGAACCGGGAAAAATCCCAGCCTTTCGGCGGCGTTCCTTCGAAGGGATAGAGCGCCAGCTCGTTGGTCTTGCCGGGTTCATGCTTCGGAAAGACGCACATGCGGATTTTGTTGAACGGCGAGGCCGCCAAGGTCGCGAGTGTCTGGGCCTCCAGCGTGTTCACCATGTGCCACCAGTTGTAGGAAGTCGTGCCAATGGGCCGGTACGGCGTGCCGTCGGCGCAGGCAAAGTGATACGTGTAGCAAACCCGCACCGGGCCATGATTATTGGCCGACGGCGGCATGACGGTGAACTCGCCGGTGTGGCCTTCGAGTTCCGGGACGTTGCTGTCCGTCGCATAATGCCAACGCCCTTGTTTCTCCGGCATGAAACGAATTCGATAAATGCCATCGCCGTCATAAAAGCCCGCAACTTCAACCGAATTGGTGTCTTGGGTGAAACGGGCGGAGAGGTTCACTTCGACAAACGGGTTGCCGTTGGTCGGGCCGGCAAGGGTGATTTCAAAGATTCCCCATTGCTCGACGGTGGTTCCGGCGGCGGTGGCCGTCTGCGCCGGTGAAACCAGCAACGTGACGCTGGCAACGCAGATTGACATGACGAAGGCGCGCACCGGGCCACGCTATCTAAATTTTTCGCCCCCGCCAAGGCTTCTTGATTTCCGGTGAAGTACAGTTCGCGTACCAAATCTTGATTGCAACCCCTGCGGCTGGTGCTTCACACACAACCCCGCTCAGCTTTTGGAGCGCGACCTTCAGGTCGCTTCAGCGCGCGAAGTGGTGAGTCGTTGGTAAATCTGGTGCCGTTGGTAAGTCGTGAGATGAAGCGGCGTGAACGCCGCGCTCCAATGCGCGGTGCGGGGAAAACGGGAGACGGTGGGAAAGGTTCAGCGCGGCCTGCGAGTGTGGACGTGCTGCGTCCGGTACGTTGCATACACAAAATTTTATCGGGCATCCTGACCTTGCGAGAGAAGCTTGGGGAGCCGGTCGGCCAAATCCGCGGAGAACCGGCGTTGCATGTCACGATTGACATGGGTCAGATCTTCGTAGTCGGCTGGTGTTTGCTCCGGCAGATCACCTTGAGGCACAAGCACCACGCGGGAGTAACGGCTTTTGAGCCGGTCAAGGAAACGAATCATATCGGCATGTATGGCCGGATCGATCTGCCGGGCGAGGATTGGATTGTAGCCACCGACCAGCAAAATAACCTGGCGGTTCGCCTGCTGGCACCTGGCCACAAAATCCTCGAAGGCTTGTTTTTCAAAGTCGCTTACGCCTGATAGATGGAAGGCCGCCGCGTTTTCGCGCGCGCGCGCCTCAAGATCGGACTGAAGCGAACTGTCATATTGCAGTTGCTTCAGATTGATAATCGTGGGGCCGAACAAACGTTGAGCCAACACCTCCCGGCAACGGAAAAGCGGCAGCAGGTCACCGAATAATCCGGCGAAGATGTATTTGCCAAGGAAGTATCGGAACCCGCCCCGGCGCCATCCGTCTGGCACATCACGGAATTGGAAGAAGCACGGCAACGTTGCGCTGGTGGGACCTATGTAGAAGTACCCTTCAGTCACGTAACAGATCACCACCTGCGGGTTGGCGCGTCTGATTTGGCGCTCCAACAACAGCAAATCGTAACCCTGGACGCCAGCGTAGGTAAGTTTGGCGGTCCAGAAATTCGTGCCCAGCCGCTGGTTGAGGAGTTCTTCATTGATTTGTGCTCGGGTTTGACTTGAACCCATCAGAACGGCGCGGCGGGACATGGGGTTCTCCTCGAGGAGAATGCGTTTGAAATGGAATTGCATCTGGAGTTGAATGCCGGCACCGATACCCATTGCGCCCCAGAACAAGGCAGTGTTGCTGGCGGCATAAATCCAGAGGTTGAGGCAGACAAAGCCCGCAACGCCATGCACCACCCCGCGACAGTACTTGATCCGCGCGCGTATCAGCCGGTCGAGCAGCCCATGCACGGCGATCCACAGTAGAACCAGCGTTGCCAGCCAGAGCGCTTCACGCAACCGGTGCTGAACGAATGGAATTGGGTCACTGACATTGCCCTGTCCCAAACGGATTAACCCGCTGCCGAATCGCCCCGCCACAACCTGCGCTACCAGCCGACCGGCCAGCGCATAGCCGATCCAACTGGTCAGCAAACATACACCAGCGATGAGGTAAAACCGGTAGCGTCTCATGGTCAGAATTGAAAATAGATGAACTTCATTCCGTCAAAAACACCCAGGCCGGTGATGGCCGCCAGCGCGAGCGCCGTTGCCACGGCCTGCCAGCGGGTTTTCCAGGCCGAAAAATGATCCATTTTTTCGTACTGCCATTGGAAGAACAGCGCCAAGGCGCCGAGCACGATGATGGGCTGGGTCAGCGGACTCACCCCCGCGGCCAGCGGCCAGTGAAACATGGCCCGCAAATAACTGAGTATCATCTGCACTTGACCGAACTTCGGGGGAAGTGACCCGGCTCGAAAGAGCAACCACCCGACACAGGTAATATGAAAAAAGAGCAAGGCGAACAGAAAGGATTTCGCCCGACGTCCGCTTTGGCTCCGCGTTTGGCCACTTGCTGCCTCCTTGAGCGGCGGCAGGTGGCGCGTGTCCCGTCCGGTCAAGCTTTGCCAGGCTCGATGGATGGCCAGCAGGGTGCCGTGGTAAAGACCCCAGAACAAGAAGGCTGTGCCCGCGCCGTGCCACAAGCCGCCCAGCAGCATCGTGATCATCAAGTTTGCATAGGTTCGGCCGGTGCCGCGGCGGTTGCCGCCCAGCGGGATGTAGAGGTAATCGCGCAGCCAGGTGGAGAGGCTGATGTGCCAGTTGCGCCAGAAATCGGAGGGGTTTGTAACCAAATAGGGAGCTTTGAAGTTTCTGACGAATTCAAAACCCATAAGCTTGGCGAGGCCGCGCGCAATGTCCGTGTAGCCGGAGAAATCCCCATAGATCTGAAATGCAAAAGCGTAAATAACGAGCCATGCGTTGGCGTCGGAGAAGGGTGCCGTGGGTTGGCCAAATCCCCAGCCTACAATTCCAGCCAGCCGATCGGCGATCACGACCTTCTTGACATAGCCCATCAGGATTAGCCAGATGCCATTGAGCACTTCAGCCGGATTGATGACTCGAGGGCGTTGGCATTGGGGAAGCAGAAAAGAAGCGCGGACAATCGGGCCCGCGACCAGGTGAGGGAAGAACGCAACATAAAGCATGAAATCAAGCGGATTGCGGGTGGCCTTGAGTTCGCCACGGAACACATCAATCGTGTAGCTCATGGAAAGAAAAGTGTAGAATGAGATGCCAATCGGCAGAATGATATGGAGCACCGGAAACGTCGCCTTCATCCCGAAAAAGGTCAGCACATGCTCCAAGGATCCGGCAAAGAAGTTGAAATATTTGAAAATGCTTAATATGCCGAGGTTGACGATCATGCTGAAAGAAAGGAAAAGTCGCCGTTTGGTGGGGTGAGGTTCCCGCTCTATCCAGCGCGCACACCAGTAATCAAAGAACGTTGTAAACAGCAGCAGCACCACGAAACGCCAATTCCACCAGCCGTAGAAAACATAGCTGGCAATCAGCAGCAAAATATTTTGCCCGCGGTGTTGCAGCCGGTAGTAAGCCGCCAGCACGATGGCAAGAAAAACGAGGAAAACCAGTGAGTTGAAGCTCATCCTTGCTTTGCCCTTTTACGAGTGGCAGATACCGGCTTCATGTTGCCGGAGAATGCGTTTCCCGAGTGGCAGTGATTTCGCCTCCGCCATTTCCTCCTCGAAATCCATAATCTCTTTGATCTGCGTCAGAAACGAAGATGGTTGAGAGTTCATGGTTGAAGGTTGAGCGTCGTTATCGCTGTTTTGACTTGGGCTTGTCATCGTCATATTTCACGTGAAATCCGATTTCGCGTTTGGGCTTCGCTGGTGGCGACATTAACTGCCGGATGGCATCAAAGACAACTTTGAATTGCGCGTCATATTTATTTTCCAGCGCCGCGAGCTTGCGCGCCAGCTCGGCATTCGAGGCCAGCATCTGCCGCAGCCGCACAAACGCGCGCACCACTTGAACGCTGGTCTGCGCCGCCCGTTCGCTGTTCAGGACGTTTGCCAGCATCAACGCGCCGTGCTCGGTGAAGGCGTAGGGCAGGTGGGGTGAAAACTTGAGCCGGGCGAGGTTATCACAATTTGTGACAACCTCGTTTTTCTCGATTTCAGTGAGTTGGAACATGAAATCCGGTGGAAAACGGCCCAAATTGCGTTTGACTGCCTGATTTAATGCGCCGGTCGAAACCCCATAGATATCGGCCAAATCGCTGTCCAGCATCACTTTCTCGCCGCGAATCGAAAGGATTGCCCTTACGATCCGTTCCATCGGAATCAAAGCCTTTTGCCCTTCCATTTCTCGCCTTTCTCCCAGAGGTGGTCACAGATTGTGACCGGTTCCTTTGCCTGCCATCGCCACTATTTTGAGGTCGCAATTTGCGACCTCACGTTTTCTGAATCTCCAGTCTCTCTGCTTTAACCTCACAGGTCTGGAGGCCTGTGCCACACTGCTCGTGGCACAGACCTCCGGTCTGTGAAACCGGCGCGCACGGAGTGCACGCCCTACCTGACTAATTCTTCGCCGTTGCCAGTTCTTCCTCGAAATCGACGATTTCTTTGATTTGAACCAGGAACCAGCGGTCGATTTTTGTGAGGTTGAAAATTTCTTCGATGGTGAAGCCGGCACGCAATGCATGCCGGATGAAGAAGATGCGCTCGGCGTTCGGCACGCTCAGTTTGCGGCTGATGACGTCGCGGGGAAGGATGTCGCGGTCGCCATAAACTTCCGTGCCGATGCGCCAGGGTTTGCCGTCGCCACCCAACCCGCTGCGGCCAATCTCCAGTGAGCGCAGGCATTTTTGCAGGCTCTCCTTGAACGTGCGCCCGATGCTCATGGCTTCGCCCACGCTTTTCATCTGCGTCGTCAGCGTCGGGTCGGCCTGCGCGAATTTTTCGAACGCGAACCGCGGCACCTTCACCACCACATAGTCAATCGTCGGCTCGAAGCTGGCCGGGGTTTCGCGCGTGATGTCGTTGCGAATTTCGTCGAGCAGGTAGCCGACGGCGAGTTTGGCGGCGATTTTCGCGATGGGAAAGCCGGTGGCCTTGGACGCCAGCGCGGAGCTGCGGCTCACGCGCGGGTTCATCTCAATGATGACCATGCGACCGTTGTCCGGGTTGACGGCAAACTGGATGTTCGACCCGCCGGTCTCGACGCCCACGGCGCGGATCACGGCAAAACTCTGGTCGCGCATGATCTGGAATTCCTTGTCGGTGAGGGTCTGAATGGGCGCGACGGTGATGCTGTCGCCGGTGTGCACGCCCATCGGGTCGAAGTTTTCGATGGAACAGATGATGACGCAGTTGTCGGCCTTGTCGCGCATGACTTCCATTTCGTATTCCTTCCAGCCGAGCAGCGATTCTTCGATGAGGATTTCCGAGACGGGTGAGAGGTCCATGCCGCGCTTGGCCAGTTCCTCGAATTCATCGCGATTGTAGGCGATGCCGCCGCCCGTGCCGCCGAGCGTGAACGCCGGCCGGATGATGAGCGGGAAACGGCCGATTTTGTCCGCGACGGCACGGGCTTCGTCCAGGTTGTGCGCGGTGCCGGAAATCGGAACGTCGAGGCCGATGCTGAGCATGAGTTGCTTGAACGCTTCACGGTCCTCGCCCTTGTGAATGGCTTCCGGCTTCGCGCCGATCATTTCAATACCGTGTTTTTCCAGGGCGCCGGAGCGGTGCAGGGCCATTGCCGTGTTGAGCGCGGTCTGGCCACCGAGCGTGGGAAGCAAAACGAGTTTATGGGGTGCTTGTAGCCGCGAACGTGAGTTCGCGGATTTGTCCGCGCTCTTACGAGACGCAGCTACGGAAGCGTCCACTGGCACGCCCAGCTTCTTCATTTCCTCCAACTCGCGCACGATGATTTTTTCGACGCACTCGGGCGTGATGGGCTCGATGTAGGTGCGGTCGGCAAACTCCGGGTCGGTCATGATGGTGGCCGGGTTGGAGTTGATGAGGATGACGCGGTAGCCCTCCTCCTTGAGCGCCTTGCAGGCCTGGGTGCCGGAATAATCGAACTCGCACGCCTGGCCGATGATGATCGGTCCGGCGCCGATGATGAGGACGCTGTGAATGTCCGTGCGCTTGGGCATCTTTCAATTTTCGATTTGCGACTCCGCACGCGCGGAGCGGTGTTGCCGATTTACGATTTGAGAACGACGCCATCGTTTGTCCACCGGCGTCGTCCAAATCACATTCAAACGGCGGAAGATTAAACACGAATTGAACGCGGAGCGAAAGGAAATTGCTGCTCGTAGCGGCGTCTCGGCAGAGCGCCGCCGATCGTTCGATGAGTTTGCGGCGCTCTGCCGAGTCGCCGCTACGCTTGGATCAGGCGGCGATTTGTCCGAGCAAGGGCGGGCGGGTTTCCTTATGCCCCGGCAATTTTTCGGAAACGCTGCTCAAAAATTCAATCTTCACCTTATCGCCATCGAAACGGCAGGTCACCGTGTCGTGATGGGGCGTTTCGTAAAATTGCCAGGTCATTTGAAAAGTGTTTTCGTCTTTCCAGGTGCCGCTGGCCAGGACCTTCGAAACCGGTTCCAAAGCGCCCACGGTCAGCTTCGGCGGAGTTCCGGGCATGTCGGTTTTGCCGTCCATCCATTTTTCGATGCCGCACGTGATGGGATGTTCGCCCCTGGCATCCTTCAAGGTGAAGGTGCAGGAATTTCCCCGAAACTTGAACGACACGCTCTGAACATTTGCGCCGTTCCCGATCTTGAAACTTTTGCCGGAAATTCCGGCCGCGACGGGTGAAGTCGCCTGCGCTTTCGGCGGCAGCAAGGCCAGGGAAGAAAGTTTTTGTTTCAACCGGGCTTGCGAATTTTTTTCCGGCGGCAAAACTTTTTCCTTCATCGCGGGCAAAAGATATTCCCAGATCAAATCAAACTCGCCGGGCACGCTGCCGCTTTCGCCGGTGATGCAAATCACGGCGTCCTGATCGGGCATGACGATGGTGTATTGCCCAAAAGCCCCGTCGGCGCGATAGGCATCATGCCGCGTGCGCCAGAACTGGTAGCCATAACCCTGGTGCCATTCGCTGGTTTTTTTGGCGTCCTCCGGGTCCTGTCCGGGCGCGGCCGGTTGCTGAATCTTGAACGTCGTCGCCTCTTCAACCCAGGCCGCGGGCAAAATCTGTTTGCCGTTCCATGTGCCCTTTTGCAAATACAATTGCCCGAATTTGGCGAGCCCTCCGGTCTGAATGCTCAATCCCCAGCCGCCGGTGTTGATGCCGCGCGGACACGTCTCCCAAGTCATGCCTTCGATTGCCAGCGGCTGAAACAAACGCGGCCCCAGATAATCAATGACCTTCTGCCCGGTCAGTTTTTGAACAATGGCCGAAAGCATGTAGGATGCGCCGCTGTTGTAAAGAAACGTGCTGCCCGGCGGATTTGCAATGGGCACAGCCAGAAACGTTTTCACCCAATTGTCCGTCTTGGTGATGAGCGGCGTCGAATCTTCAGCGTGACCGACCGACATCGTGAGCAGATGTTTCACCCGCAAAGCCGCGAGATTTTCATTGCTGCTGAGGGGCAGATCGTTCGGGAAAAAGGAAATCACCGGGTCCTCCACCTTCAATCTGCCCTCCGTCACGGCAAAGCCAACGGCGGTCGAGGTGAAACTTTTACTGAGGGAATACAGCATGTGATTCAAATCCGCCGCGTACGGCGACCACCAGCCTTCGGCGATGACCTGCCCGTGACGAACCAGCATGAAGCTGTGAAATTCATGCTGGCTTTTTCCGACCGCTTCCAAGAAGTCCAGAATCTCCGCTGACGACACGCCTTGCGCTTCGGGCGCGCTGCGCGGGAGTTGGTGAGGAATGGTTGGCTGCGCCGCGAGGCCTTCAGGAAAAGAGGAAGCCATGCTTAATCCGACGGCGCCGAGGCCGAGTTGTTTTAGAAATATTCTGCGATCGGAGGTCATGGCTTTGAGTAAATTAAAAGTGCCTGTGCCAACGCAATGATTAAAGCCGACCGGGCTGATTGCTTTTGCCAATTTGCAGGCCGGGTTTCTTGCAACTCAACTCCGGCGCGACGCGACCCTGCGACATGCGGTCCAGGCAGCCTTCCATGACGAGGACGCTGTGAATGTCAGTACGCTTGGGCATATTTTGCAGCCACGGATTGAATACGGATTACGCGCCGGGCGAAAGCGCAAAAGGGCGGAAGGCGTGAATCGCAGGGAAATTCCGAAATCCGAATGCCGAAAGAAATCTGAAAACCTTACGCCCGCCTGATCATAGTGGTGACAGCATCATGGCCTTGAACCCGGCCCTCAATGCGGTGTGAAGGCGGGTTGATTGGATGGGTTGGTTTCGTGCGAGGCTTTGCCGGTCATCGGCACGAATCGTACGGGCAACACGGCGCGTTCCTCCAGGCGCCCGCCCTGCTTGTGGAGCAGCACCAGGTTCTGGTCCCAACCCGGTCCGATGGGGATGATCATCCGGCCCCCTTCCTTGAGTTGTTCAACGAGCGGCAGCGGCACCTGTTCCGGGGCGCAGGTGACGATGATCGCGTCGAACGGTGCGGCTTCCGGCCAGCCCTGGTAACCGTCACCGGCGCGCACTTGAATGTTCGTATAACCGAGACGCTTCAGATCGGCCTTGGCGCGCTGTGCCAGCGCGTCAACGATTTCGATGGTATAGACCTCCGCCACAAGTTGTGCGAGCACCGCGGCCTGGTAACCTGACCCGGTCCCGATTTCCAACACGCGGTCCGTCGGCTTCGGCTCAAGTTTTTCGGTCATGAAGGCGACGACGAAAGGTTGGGAAATGGTCTGGCCATAACCGATGGGCAGCGGTCCGTCGTCATAAGCCCGGGGCCGGAGTTCTGCCGGGACGAATTCGTGGCGGGGGACCTTGCCCATGGCGGCCAGCACGCGCGCATTGGTGATGCCGTATCCCAAACTCGATAATTGTTCCTTCACCATGCGCCGGCGCTCGGCGGCGAAATGGTCCTCCTTACCCGCCGGGGTGGCGTTGGTCTGTCCGCGTCCTTCCCGGGGCAGGATTGACAGCGCCATGAGAATGGGCACCGCAATGTTTTTCACGTGCTTCAATGTAATCCCGTTTGCCGGCGCACGCCACCGGGAAAATGACGGGCTGGCAAATCGGTAGTGTCACGACATTTGTGTAAAAGGTTTAAGAGGGTGTAGATCCCAGTAAATGTTCATACGGTCAAAGACGCTAAAAAGGATGCGTTCACAACTGCTGCGGGTGGTGAAGGCACACATCGTCCGGATGCGGCGGCGCACCTCAACGAACAGCCGTTCAATCACGTTGGTCGTTCGCACCCGTTTCCAATGCGCTGGCGGGCAGTCGAAGAAGGCCAGCAGTTCTTCCAAGTCCTGCTCCAGGCAGGCCACGGCTTTGGGCGCTTCTTTCTGCCAGCGCTTTTTCCAGACCCGAAAGCGATGTAACGCCTCGGTCCGGTGCGGGGCTTGATAGATGAGTTTGGCCTGGTCCAGACAAGCGGACTGCGAGGCTTTGAGTTTGTTTTCCAAGTTGCGCAGCTTGTGCGCCCAACAGCGTTGGTGCGCCACGGCGGGCCACAACCGGGCCAGGGCTTTGGCCAGACCGGCGTGACCGTCGGTGACGATCAACTCCAAAAACTCGCCGCGCAGGCCGCGACTCCACAGCCCCCACAAGAACCCATGCCAAGTGTCCTCGGCCTCGGCCTTGACGATCTGGAAGTCAATGAGTTCACGTTTTCCCTCCCGCGAGAGGCCATAGGCACAGAGCGCCATCCGCCGTTGGACCGTGCCCACCAGGCGGATCCGCACACTGACCGCATCCAGGATCAGATAGCGGTAGTGGTCTCTCAGCGGGCGCCGATGCCAGCGGCCCACTGTCGCATCCAAAACTTTGGCCACGGCGCTGACGGTGGAAGCGCTGACGGCTTCTTCCACCAGCGTGGCCAAGGCCCGGCCGGTCTGCCGGGTGGAGACGCCCAACAGAAACACTTGCTTCAAGGCTTCGTTG
>Ga0116127_1002023_pt1 | contig 10689 bp, 9 predicted proteins | sample June2015DPH_16_1_FD_89731 | JGI IMG/M metagenome (GOLD analysis project Ga0116127, IMG submission 89731) | Peatland microbial communities from SPRUCE experiment site at the Marcell Experimental Forest, Minnesota, USA - June2015DPH_16_100 | ecosystem: Environmental > Terrestrial > Soil > Wetlands... | reverse complement strand
CGTTGTCGGTGGCTTGCGCCGTGCCGGAGGCCGGCGCTCCAATCGCAAGCAGTTTCGCACGCTGTGGGTGCGTGACATAAATTTTTTCGAGCGCGAACTGGCGCGGCTTGAGTTGCGGCTCGACGTTTTCGACAAAATGCAGGTAGGCCTTTTCCGCCTCGGCATTGTCCGTGTGGCAGGTCATCGCAATGTAACGGCGGGCGGCTTCCTCGTCCAGTGCGGCGGTGAGTTCGCTCCAGTCGAGCAGCCAGCGTTCGAGGTCGGCGGCGGACTGGCACTGCGCGGCGCGGGTTTCCAACTGGTCGAACAGCGGCGCGATTTGCGGCCAGTCGCCGAGGTCAATGGTTTGCGGAACAAGGGTCCGGGCTTTATGGGCGGGCAATTTACCAAACGGCAATAAATTCATCAACCAAGAGTAGCCGAGCACAAGAAAATTTTCAAAAGAAACAACAACCAGACCAATCAAAAAGCACTTGCTGCACCACGGCGAAATGGATGGCTCTTTCCCATCATCCCCATTTCCCAACGGCTGAACACATCGAACCAGTGACGCGAGGATTGCGGCGGGTTCTAATCGTCCATTTTATAAATGAAAATACTATAGCCGATCTTGGCAACGGGTTTGCGCTCTCGGAACCATGCATACAGGTCCTTGTTGCTCATATAAACTCCCTGAAGATTTGTGGCGCTGATGGCAAACCAACCAAGTGTGATTTTCTTTTTTTCAGGGTCCGGGTTATACAGGATGTAGCTGGGAAGCCAGTCATAGGATATGCCGTATCGGGCCGGTGAATCGGTGCCAAAATAGCTCAAATTAATTCGAGAGATGGCGTGTTGCTGCATGTAACTTTTTAGTCCCTTGAGGTCTTGTCCCCAATCAAGGTTGGAGTCCACCAAATATTTATATCCATTGTCCGAACCGCCTGCCAGTTCATTGAAATAAGCAAGATAGTGCGGGTGTATGTAGCAAGAAGCGCCTACATACCAACCAATCGCCGCAACCGACAAACCGGTCAGCATCTTATTCGACAAAAACGACTGTGCGGCCCTGCTCGCAAACACGAAAAGAAAGGGGTAAATCGGCAAAATGTAGCGTAGTCCTATTGCCTTGTGACTCAGGCTGAAAAAACAAAAAATTGTGGCTGCCGGTAGGAGCAGAAACATCTCATTAATCCACACCCCCTTCGGTATCTTTCCAACAAACAAAACCACCGACATCGCCAGAAAAACCATCGTTGCGATGGGCGTCTTGACAAGGAATACCACGATAAAATAGTACCACCATCCGGTGGTTGAATATTTTCCCATGAGGAATGACCAATGGTCTCCCGCTTTTTCATGTTGATATAATATTCCATCGAAATACGGGTTAAGGTTCATTCCATATCCCAAAAACAAAATCCCAATTCCGATTGCTGCAAACACAAGACAATGACGTGTGTTCAAAGTTTTCTGTTTTATCCCCCATAACCCCATCAATAGAATACACATCGGGAATAACAACACACTGGTAAACTTCGAAAGCAGAGCCAGCCCAAAGCAGATTCCCCCCAGAACCGCATCGCTAATTCGGTTGTCCCGCAAAAGCCTCCAAAAGTAATACAAAGTTATAAACGAGAAGGTGGTAAGGGTAATATCGGGTGTAATTAAACGGGCATTGGCCAGAATATTGGGGCAGAATGAATATAATATCACCGCCAAAATGGCACTCCACTTTCCATAAAGCGAGTAACTCCACAAATACACAAACCATCCCAGCAACACCGCAGTCAACACCATCATGAGGCGCGACAAAATTAGCAACCGATCCCCCTGATTCGCCGGACTGGAGAGCAACGCCTGTCCTCGGCCATTGTCGCTCGATCCAAGAAATTCACGATCGGTTCGTGATGGATAATTCGTCCAAACACTTTGATCCGTCGGGAAAAACAACAGGGGAATATCGTGAATAAAGTATGAAAGTGGCGGATGAAGTATGGTTCCGGGCACATCCCATCGATGGGTCTGCAGAATATATTTGCCGAGGCCGAAATAGGCCGTTTCATCCCAGGTCGACGATTCCTGGATCAGGCTGGTCAGCGCCTTGACAAGGAAGGCCGCCAGACAGACAGCAAGAATGATGGATGGCAGAACTTCTTTTCTCTGCCGGCCTCCACCAGCCCGGGTGGCCGGCGGGAAGGCATTTATTTCATTTTTTTTGCCATGACTGTGGCCGTATTTTCCGGGAACGACGTTATGTTTTCTCATTGGCCGCGGTAAATTGAAAATTTATGGGCGATAAACAAAAAAATCAAACATTGTTCCCAAACGGCAACAAATTCATGCGCGCCAAGGATGGGGAAAGCCGGCGCGATGAAAATGAATTTAGTTTGGTTAAGGTTGTCGTTTGAGTACGACGCCCTCGAACCGCCATTTCTGTCGAAATTCGTCGTAGGACATTCTGTCCAATCCATCCAGCGGATCACCGACGACGACCTCGGAATCGGTGACTTCGAGAACGGCAACATAGTGGTCAACCATGAAAGTGAACTTGATGACCGCCAGGGCAAGCCCGGCATTTTTCAATTCAGAAATGTTCTTGAATGCGTGATATTCAGCGATCAACCCGTCCTTGCCATAACGTTCCTGCAGAACTTGCGCAAGAATGTCCGGCAGCGTGCCGGTCGCAGCAGTGGTATGTGACAGAATCGCAATTTGACCCTCTTCAGCTGGAAATCCGAGTTTGCGAAGGGCGGTCACGGCGGTGGCGGGACCGCAGGTGTAACTGGTGCTTTGCCGGCAGATTCCATCTGGATCAATCTTCGTCTGAAGCCGGGCAAGATAATTTTGGTTGAACGCAGGCGCGAGAAACGGCCAAACGGACATGCCAGAAACAATCGCCGCCATCAGCACACAAATTACGGTGCGATCCCGCTTTCGCGGCAACCGGGAAAGTGGCGTTGTCAAAACCATTGTGGCAACAAAACCAATGACGGCAAATTTCCTGCGGCCCAGCATCAACCACGAAATCGGCGGGACAAACCACGTCGCGGGTTTGTGAATGGCAAAGCCGTAGAGAAGAATCAACGAAAGTGGAATGAAATAGCCAAGCGTCCAATAAGGTTTTTTCAGCCGCGAAAACCAAAATCCCAACCCTGCGCCCGACAAGGCGAACAAGGCATCAGCCAACGACTCAAGCCAGGGAATCATTTGCATTCAGCATAAACGAGCATCCCGCGAGGGAAATGAATTTTGCGCCTTAGAACCTGGTTCTGACACCGCACGCGCGCACGAGGCACCAGCCGCGCAGGGATTCAAAAATAGCGAACAGTCCCGCCACCACAAAAATCAGCCCCAGCCACAACAGAAAATCGCCGGCGATGACAATGCCCGCGATGAGACACAGCGTGCCGATGACGCCGCGCGCCATGCGACCGCGGAAATTAAGGTTGGGCTTGAAGAAGCGGCTCACGGTGAAAAGTTAGCACGATGCGTGCCGAAAACCAACAAGTTCGTTGCCGGAGACTCTGGCCAGCGACGGCAGGTTCCGGCATAATGACGGAGCGTGGATTTACTCAATGAACATTATCTCTGGGCGTCGTGCATTTGGGGCGCGATTGCCAGTGGTTATCTGATTTACGGCTGGCGCCAGCGGGCCACGATACCGTTTGTCGGCGGCGTGGTGATGACTGCCGCATCCTTTTTCATCAGCAGCGCGTTAGTGATGTCGCTGGCTTGTATCGCGCTGATGTTCGCGGTTTACTGGCTGGTGAAACAGGGGTATTGATTCGTCCAGGCAAATGAAAATCGTCAACGCCCGCCACATCGGCCTCGTTCTCGCGCTGCTGGCGCTTGATGCCTGCACCTTCAAACCCGGTCCATCCGTAACGCAGAATTCCCACCCGCAACCGGTCGCGCCGGAACTGCCAGCCGACCGCCTGACGTTGCGGATTCCCGCGGCGGATGCGCACTTCCGTTACGAAGGCCGGTTCGATCTTTCCGATTCGAATGCGCCGGTGATCATCTGGCAGGCCAGCCGGATCAGCCTCGACTTCGAAGGTAACGCGGTCGGCCTGCTCTTTGACAACGCCAAAGGCCAGTGTTTTTTCAACGCGGAGGTGGACGGCTCGAACACGGTCGTCGAAGTCCGGGAAGGAAAACCGGTCACGCCCGCAACGCTCGCGGGCTTTGGCCCCGGGCGTCACCACCTGGTGCTCTTCAAGCGCAGTGAAGCGGACGCCGGCACGGTCCGTTTTCGCGGTGTCGGGTTGACCGGCGGCGCAAAGGCTTGGGCGCCGCCAGCGCCGGTTTACCAGCTCCGGATGGAATTTTTCGGCGATTCGATTATCGTCGGCGCGTGCAATGAAGACGGTGATACCGACCAATGGGACAATCGCCGCACACACAACGCCGCCCTCAGTTACGCCGCCCTGACGGCCAGCGAATTCTCGGCCGATTACCGCAACATTGCCGTCAGCGGCATGGGCATTGCCACTGGCTGGGTTGACCGGAAGGCCGGCGAGGTCTGGGACAAAATCTATCCGAACCCAGCATCGCCGCGCGCAGACCTGACGCAATGGGTGCCACAAGTCATCTTTGTGAATTATGGCGAAAACGACGATTCCTATCCCAAGGCCCACGGACAACCGTTTCCCAAAGGTTACACCGACGGCTACATCGCACTCGTCCGCGCCATCCGCGCGGCGTATCCATCTGCCCACATCGTGCTCCTGCGCGGCGGCATGTTTGGCGGTGCGCAAAGCGAACCCCTGCGCCAGGCCTGGGAATCCGCCGTCACTCCACTCGAATCCACCGATCAAGGCATCAGCTATTTCGTCTTCAAACACTGGACCCAAAACCATCCGCGCGTGGCCGACGACCGCGCCCTGGCCGATGAATTGATCGCCTGGTTGAAGCAGCAACCCTTCATGCAAGCCTATCTCCAGCCACCGGCAGGCTGAAAAACAATTCAAAACCAATGGTGGATCAGCTTGTCGATTTGGACGATTCAGGTGACCGCACTTTTCGCGGCCAGAACCACGCGGTGGCCATGGCCAGCAAGCCGGCTATAGAGAGAACGATCCCCAAGCGGAAACTTCCGGGCCGATAAACAAACCGAACCGTTGATTTTCCGGCCGGCAGTTCGACCGCCCTGAAATTGTAATCCGCCCGCAATATGGGTGCTTTCAAACCGTTCACCGTCGCCGACCAGCCGGGAAAACAGGTGTCCAACAGCAATAGAAAGCCGGGCTGCGGCAGGGACGTATCAATGCTCACTTCATCGGGCTGGTCAGAAACAATCCGCACGGATGAATTCGTGCGGGTCGCCAGCGTCCGGATTCCCGACAGGGCTTTGCCCTTCTCCGGCTCCGCTTCCAACAGGAGAACACGCTCCGGATCGAATGTGCCGGAGCGGACGCTGTCAAGAATGGAAGCCGGGGAATGGTCAACCCGGCAGTCAAATACGACCATGGCCCGTTCCCGGAATGCCCGGTAGCGGTAGATGGTGATTTCGTTGGAATAGACCAACTCGAACAAGCCGGGATCCGGTGCAGCCGATCCGAAAGTCAAAACATATTTCACATTCAGAAGTTGAAACGACTTCGGTAAGGAGGGAGCCAAACTGTAGAAAAAGAAATCGCCGGCCTCGCCGTTAATCAGTTCTTCATAGCGTCGCACGGTCATGAAATCACATCCGCGGGCGTCCCTCAGACCAAATATCTCGGCCGTGTTGGGAACAAGCACTGACTTCTCCCCCCAGACCCTGAAACTTGTGGAGTCCTGCTTCAGCCATTCAATGGCCGGCGTGCTGGGATAATAACAGTCGCGCGGAATCGCGGGATTGTATCCCATCCCAAAAACCAGCAAATCCACCGTCACCCACCCCAGGCCGATGGCCGGGCATAACCAGCGTTGCCGGTTGATAAACCGCAGGAGCAAGGCGACCGATGCCACCAGGCTCCCCGCCAGCATGAGAAACTGCGGCTGAAGAAAAGATCGGTGGGCCGCATCCAAGTGGTTCCATCTCGGACCCGCCCAGTGCCAACACCATAGCAGCACCACACCAATGGCTGTCCAGAATCCTGCCACCACCCAAAACCTCAGACGGCGATCTTCACTCCGATGAAATCCGTCCCAGCCCAATCCCGCCAGCACCGCCAGACTGAAGCCCACCACCATCAGCAGACGTGTTGGGTTGATGTCGCGCAGCACCGGCAACGCTCCCAGAATGGCCGGCAGCGGCGGCACACCATAAATGATCAGCAGGGAAACCAGCGCCGCCGACGCATAAAACATCGTCAACCGGCAACGCCGGCCGACCACCGCATAAAGCGCAAACAACAGGGGTAGAATCCCGACATACCCCGTCCGTTCGTTGAAATTAGGCAGCAATTTCCCGATTCCCAATCGGAGCATCGTCTCCCCAAAGCCTTCGACTGGACTCCCGGACAGGTGGGGAAAGAGGTAAAGGATCAGCGTGTTGGGAAGCAGTCGAATCGCGGTTCGGTGAAAAATATGTGAAGAAGCATCAACCGAGCTGTGGCGGTAATATTCCAGAAACGGCAATAGCTGGGGCGCGGCCAGCAGAAAACCCAAGACCATGGCGCATAAACACAGTCCCATCCGCAGGAACGGCTGATCCATTCGCTGTCCGATCAAGCGGAACAGAAAATAAATGCTGACAAAGATGGTGACCTGGATCGCAGTCGGCGGATGTCCCCCCAGCAGCAGGCAGGCGAAAGCCGCGGCGAAACCAATCCATACCCGCAAGGCCGGCGCACCCGCCAAGCCCGGCGCACCGCTGCGGCCATCCTGGGAGGCTTTTTCGATCAAATACAGCAGCAGCGGCAGCCACATCGCGCAGTTCACGTGCGGATGACCCAGCCAGACGATCATGAAACCGCACAAACTGAACACCAACCCCGAAAGAAACGCGCCGCTGTTGGATGCTCCCAGCCGGCGCAGGTAGAGCATGGTGAACCACCCCGCCAGAAACAGTTTCAAAAATGCCGCCGCCCCGCTCGCGTGGAACGGATCCAAGGGCAGCAGCAGCAGGTTGATCGGAAACAATAGCGCGCCCTCTATCGAACCCAGATTGGGCACCCCACAATCCAGGCAGGGATTCCACAGCGGAAAGTTCCCCTGCAAAAACTGCTGGTGCATGAATTCGTGCTGCGGCACAAAAACAGTGTATTGATCCGACAGCAGATAGTTGGAAGGCAGCTTCGTTCCCAGCCACGGAGGAAAACTGAACACCCCATCCGCCGGCACCAGCCCTTTCCCGCCGAATAATGATTCGTGCAGCAGCACCCCCACAACCACCGCCAGCGCGGCCACCCAGACATAAAAAAAACTCCGCGGCCCGCCCGTTGCGGCAGTCGCGGAGTCAGATGAAACGTCCCGTCCAGTCGCGGGTGATTGTCCGTCCAGTCGGGGTTGGTCGCTCATGAAACGGACAGGCGCACCAGCTTACCGTCCCTTCGGCAATGCGCTGGTGCCGGCATAGACGGCGTTCTTGCCGAGCAATTGCTCGATGCGCAGCAGCTGATTGTATTTTGCCAGACGATCCGTGCGGCTCAAGCTGCCGGTCTTGATCTGACCGCAATTCGTCGCCACGGCGATGTCCGCGATGGTCGCGTCCTCGGTCTCGCCGGAGCGATGGCTGATGACGGCGGTGTAGGCGTGGGTTTTGGCCAGTTCAACGCAATCCAAAGTTTCGGTGAGCGAACCAATCTGGTTCACCTTCACCAGAATCGAGTTCGCCGTGCCGGTCTCAATGCCTTTGCGCAGGAATTTCGGGTTGGTCACGAAAATGTCGTCGCCGACGAGTTGGATCTTGTCGCCGATTTTGTCGGTGAGCTTTTTCCACGTCGCCCAGTCGCTTTCGCCGCAGCCGTCTTCGATGCTGACGATGGGATATTTGGCGACCAGCTTCGCGTAAAAACTCACGAGGTCGTCACCGGTCACAGTTTCGCCGGTGCTTTTCTTGAAGGTGTATTTGCTGTTGCCCACGTAAAATTCCGACGCCGCCGGATCGAGCGTGAGATAGATATCCTTGCCCGGCTTGTAACCCGCGTCTTTGATGGCTTGAATAATGGTTTCCAACGCCTCTTCGACACTGCCGAGCTTGGGCGCGAACCCGCCTTCGTCACCGACGGTCGTGGTCATGCCCTTCTTTTTCAGCACGGACTTGAGCGCGTGAAACGTCTCGGTGATGGCGCGCAGGCCTTCGCTGAACGTCGGCAGGCCGAGCGGCATGATCATGAATTCCTGAAAATCAATCGGCGCGTCCGAATGCGCGCCACCGTTGATGACGTTGGCCATTGGCACGGGCAGGACTTTCGCGTTCGGCCCGCCGAGGTAACGGAACAACGGCTGGTTCAGCCCGGCGGCGGCGGCCTTGGCATTCGCGAGCGAAACGGCGAGAATGGCGTTCGCGCCGAGCTTCGACTTCGTTTCCGTGCCGTCGAGCTTGAGCATGGTGGCATCCACGGTCAGTTGATCGAACGGGTCAAGGCCGATGAGCTTGGGCGCGATGACGTCGGTGACGTTCTTGACGGCCTTCTGCACGCCCTTGCCGAGATAACGTTTCTTGTCGCCGTCGCGGAGTTCGATGGCCTCGTGTTCGCCGGTGCTCGCGCCGCTGGGCACCGCCGCGCGCCCGAATGCGCCGCAACACAACGTCACATCAACTTCCACCGTGGGGTTGCCGCGCGAGTCGAGGATTTCGCGCGCCTGAATATCAACAATTTTGCTCATAATTTATTTTTAAATTCTCCAACTTCAAAATCCGAAGCAGATAGCATAAAAGTTGCGCGCGGCGAGTCAAGGAAGCGTTGACCCGCAAGCCGTGATTGCGCGCAACTTGACACTGCGATAAGCTATAGTAGTTCATATTGTCATTGGCGCACAAAAGTTCATGCGGAAATCTCGCGGACATTTCATTTTCTTGCCAAGCGCCAGAGGACTGGCGCACTCCAAGACGTTTCGCGTATTTCAGGAATCATCGTGTCGCGCGCAGCGTCTTGGACTGCGGCGGCCCTCCGCCGCTTTTCCCAGAGGCATATCAAACTGTGCCAATGTTATCTGGAACTGCTATAGGTTGCATCGTTTCGGCAGGAACGCCGGATTCATCCGGCAGGACATTTAATCACACGTGCCTGCTGCCGCATGAATGCGGCGTTTCCGTCGCAGTGCCCTGGTACGCCCCCTTGATTCATAATCCGCCATTCATTCGTAATTATGTCTTCCTGTCCGTCATCCAACTGGAAGTCGTGGTTCGTTACAATTTCCGTTCCAAAATATACTTCCCCGCCCGTCCGAAGCGGAATAAGGTTTGACACCAGTGAACCCGATTCAACCCATAACAACACCACCCCGGGAAATCAACGTGGTCGAGCCCATCAGCCCGGCGCTGGAGCGGGTGAAGCGCGTGTTGTTCCAGCCGTTCGACCTCGGCAAGTGGTTCGTCATCGGCTTCTGCGCATGGCTGGCTTTTTTGGGGGAACGCGGAGGCGGAGGGTTTAATTTCCACGTGCCGGGTGGCGGCAACAATCACGGCAGCGGCGAATTTCGCCACAATTTCGAGCAGGCCAGGAACTATGTCCTCAGCAATCTTGAATGGATCATCCCCCTGGCAGCCTTCCTGGTGGTCATCTGTTTGGGGCTTTGGCTGCTCGTTCTCTGGCTCAACAGCCGCGGCAAATTCATGTTCCTGCACTGCGTGGCGCTCGACAAAGCCGAGGTCTCAAGACCGTGGAGCCAGTTCGCGCACGAGGGAAACAGCCTGTTCCTGTTCCGGCTGGGGCTGGGACTCATCGGGTGGGTGCTCACCCTGCCACTGGTGGTGTTGATCATCGTGATGATTTTCCGGATGGTGCAGCGCGGCGAGCCTGACGTCGGCGGCATACTCGGCGCGGTCGGCCTCGGGTTGGTGCTGGTGGGGGTGGCCATTATGTTTGCCATAATCCACAAACTCACGACGGATTTCGTGGTACCGATCATGTTTCTGCGGCGTAACCGGTGCTTGAAAGCCTGGCGGGAGTTGTGGGCGCTGCTCTCAGCCAACGCGGGCCAGTTCATCCTGTATTTCCTGTTCTCGATCGTGCTGGCGATGGCCATTGGCTTGATGGTCATGGTGGTCATGTTCGCGACATGCTGTTGCTGTTGTTTGATGCTCCTGCCGTACGTGGGCACGGTGTTGCTGCTGCCGGTCCTGATGTTCAAACGATGCTATTCGCTCTGCTTTCTGGCGCAGTTCGGGCCGGAATATGACGTGTTCCCGCCAGACGCGCCGCCAATGCCGGTCGTGCCGCCAGTGGTGTAAAACGGCTTTGCGATTGCCAAATCGTCGGGCTGAATACGATGTCGCGCTTCACTTCACTCAAACCCGGCCAGCTTTGACTTGTTGGTGAAGTAGAGCAGCCCCAGCAACCGCATCTCAACGGTAGCCGACACTCATGATGAGACAAAGCCAGTAAGTTATTTCCAAAACTTCTTAAGCGGATAGGACAATGCCTCCCGCCAACGGGCAAAGAAATTGGGGGTGGGGGCCGGGGTCATAAGGCGCGTGTATTCGGCAACGCCCACACAACTGCCACCGCACTTGGGGCACGCGCGAAAAAACTGTCCGCCCACCCGGGTGGTTTTCACACAAGCCGTGCAGAACGCGCCGCCGCATGTGACACAACACCACTTGGCGGCAGCCTG
>Ga0116127_1002022_pt1 | contig 10690 bp, 9 predicted proteins | sample June2015DPH_16_1_FD_89731 | JGI IMG/M metagenome (GOLD analysis project Ga0116127, IMG submission 89731) | Peatland microbial communities from SPRUCE experiment site at the Marcell Experimental Forest, Minnesota, USA - June2015DPH_16_100 | ecosystem: Environmental > Terrestrial > Soil > Wetlands... | reverse complement strand
CGCTCCGGGGGCAGTGTCCGGTCGCTCCCCGGTCAGCAAGGCCAGTTCAACTTCCTCGGCCGGGCGGAATTCCCCGCCCAGGTAAGTGCTGATGACGTTCGGATCGCTTTGAATCGTTGCCGGCGAACCTTCGGCGATGACCGTGCCGTTGTGCAGCACGAGGATGTCGTCCGATAAATCCATCACCAGGGTCATGTCGTGCTCGACCAGGAGCACGGTGACGCCGCGGTCGCGGATGCGGCGGATAAGCGCGCCAAGGTTTTCCTTTTCCCGGGTGTTCAGTCCGCTGGCGGGCTCATCGAGCAGCAGCAGTTCGGGATCGGTGGCCAGCGCGCGGGCCAGTTCCACCATACGGCGCTGCCCGAAAGAGAGACCGCCGGCCGGGAACCCGGCGAGATGGGCGAGGCCGACGTAATCCAGTTGCGCCAGCGCGGCTTCGCGGATGGAACGTTCCTCCTTCGGCTGGCCGGGAAGGCGCAGGCAGCAGGCGGCGAATTCCCGGCCCGAGCGGCGATGCCGGCCCACCATCACGTTTTCCAGAACGCTCATTTGGAAGAACAGGCTGGGGTTCTGGAACGTCCGCGAAATCCCCGCGCGGGCGATTTGATACGGCTTGAAGCCGGTGATGGAGCGGTCCTTGAAAGTGACCTGGCCGGCGTCGGCCTTGAGCAGGCCGGAGATGATGTTGAACAGGGTCGTCTTGCCCGCGCCGTTGGGGCCGATGACCGCCTTGATCCGGCCCGGCGTGACCTGGAACGAAACCCGGTTCACCGCCACAAGGCCACCGAAACTGCGCCGGACATCTTTTACTTCAAGCAGCGCCATGTTCGGGTCTCCTTTCCTTGCCGGTTTTGACGAACAACTTTCGAATCCACAGTCCGAGCGGCTTGAGCGGTCCTTCCGGCGCGAGTGAGACAATAAGAATCAGAATCGCGCCGAACACGGCGTTGTCGTAACTGCCGAACAGTCCACGGAGCGACAGGTAGTTCAACAGGGTGCTCATGCCGGTGACGCCCCAGAGACTCGCCATGCCGCCGGATGCCGCGAGCGCGACGTAACGCACCGATTTGAACGCGCTGGCTTCCGACGGGCCGATGCCGCCGGTGTAATGCGTGAAAAACACGCCGGCCATTGCCGCGAGCAGCGCACTCAACACGAAGGCGCGCAGTTTGTAGGCGGCGGTGTTGATGCCCATCGCACCGGCGGCGGTTTCGCGGTCGTGGATGGCCTGCAACGCGCGGCCGACGCGGGAATGGATGAGGTTGCGCAACAGCACGAGCAGCACCAGCACCAGGGCGCCGGCGAGGTAGTAGTTTTCAACGCGCAGGGTGCTCCGGCCCGACACCGTCAGGCCAAAGCCAAGTTTCCATTCCGGCACGCCGTTGATGCCGTCCGCCGCGCCGAAGAGGGCGGTGCCGAGGACGGTTTTGTAAACGATCAGGCCGAAGCCGAGCGTGGCCATGGCGAGGTAATGGCCTTTGAGCCGGAGCGCGGGATAGCCGATCAGGCTCGCGATGACCAACGTCGCGAGCATGGCCGCCAAGAAGGCGGCCCACGGGGAGATGGTGACAATCGGGTTGCCGTAAAGGTCGTCGTTCGACACCAACAGGTGCGTCTGCCGGAGTGCGCCGGCCCAGGCGCCGGCGTTGAAGCGGGAGCAGTCATGAGTCGTCAGCACGGCCGATGTGTAACCGCCGATGGCGAAGAACGCGCCGTGCCCGAGTGACACCTGTCCGGCGTAGCCCATCACCAAGCACAGGCCGATGACGACAATGGCGTAGTAAAGCGACATCGTGAGTTGCGTCAGGCAGTATTCCCTTCCCGCCGCGCTCAGGATGGATTGCACCGCGACCAGCGCGAGGGCGAAGAGCGCGAAGGGAAGGAGTTGACGAAAATGATTCATGGGCTGAAGAACGGGAATAAACCCGAAGACCGAAAGCCGAGAACCGAAAGAAGACCGAAGGCCGAAATCCGAAGTCGAATCGTCGCGCGACCCGGGATCAAATGCCCCGCATTTCGGTTTTCGGGTTTCGGATTTGTTTCGAATTTCGTCATTCGGGTTTCGGATTTTCGCTTAATGCTCCCTCACGCTTTCTCCGCCGGGCCGGCCAAACAGGCCGTGCGGACGGACGAACAAAACCAGCAACAACACGGCGAAGGCGGCGACGTCGTTGTAAGCCGCGGGCAGCCGGCTCACGGCGAACGCCTCCAGAATGCCGACCATCAATCCGCCCACCACCGCACCCATCGGATTGCCCATGCCGCCGAGGATGGCCGCGGCGAATCCTTTGATGGCCAGCGGCGCGCCCATTTCGTAGTGCGTCATGGTGATGGGTGAGATGACGCAACCCGCCAGCGCGCCCAGCGCGGCGCTCAGGCCGAACGACAGCGTGCGCATGTTGGGGATGTTGATGCCCGCAAGCATCGCAGCGTCGGGATTTGACGAACACGCGCGCATGGCGCGGCCCGGCAGGGAATATTTGAGAAAGAAGTGCAGCAGGATCACCGTCACCGCGACAGTTCCCAACACCCACAACACCTGCGGTGAAATCGCCGCGCCGAGAAATTTGAGGGACGACACTTCATTGCCGGTGAAGTAGGGCAGGGAACGGACCTTCTCGTCCCAGATGTGGAGGGCGGCCTCTTGCATGACAATGGAAAGCCCGATGGTGATGATGATGAGGTGCAGCACGGTATGCCGCCGCAGCTTTCGGAAGAACAGGATCTCAAGCAAACATCCGACGAGCGCCACGATCGTCACCGCGCCCGCCACCGCCACGGGCAACGGAACGTAACAGGCCAGCGTCACCGCCACCATCCCGCCCAGCATCACGAACTCGCCCTGGGCGAAATTCAGGACCCCCGTGGCGCTGTAAATCAGGTTGAACCCGATGGCCACCACGGCATAGATGCTGCCCTTGGTGACGCCGGACAACAAATACTGTAATGCCAGACTTCCGTTTTCCATCGTCAGTCCTTCCGGACAAAAGGCCCCGGTCGGTTTCCCGCCGGGGCCTTGGAGGAACCTTCTACCACCGAACCAATCCGGTTATTTTTTATAAATCGTGAACTTGCCGTCCTTGACCGTCAGCATTTCAAACGCATTCAGATCCAGCCCTGTGTGGTCGGTGGCGGAAAAATTGTAAATGCCCGCCGTGCCCACCAGTCCGTGGAGGTTTTCAATCGCGTCCCGCACTTTATCGCGATCAGTTGTGCCGGCCTTCTTGAGCGCCTCGGTCACAATCAAAATCGCATCGTAGGCGTGCCCACCAAAGGTGCTCACATCTTCCTTGTAAGCGGCTTCGTAATCCTTCTTGTAGGTGGCCAGCAGCTTCTTTTGCGGATGGCTGTCGGGCAGTTCATCCACCACCAGCAGCCGGCCCGCCGGGAACAGGATGCCTTCCGCCGCCACGCCCGCCTGCTCGACATACTTGCGGTTGCCGAAACCGTGGCTTTGGAACAGCGGAATGGTCATGCCGAGCTGCTTCATGTTCTTCGCCACGATGGACTGGGCGGGAACGATGGACCAGTTCACCACCGCCTGGACGCCCGGTGTCCCCTTGACCTTCGTCAGGATATCCGTCAGGTCGGTGGCCTGCTTGTCATAGACCTCGTTCGCCACAATTTCGATGCCTTCCGTTTTGGCCAGGTCCTCGAGCTGTTTCTTGCCGGAGGCGCCGAAACCGTCGTTGCCGGTCAGGACGGCGATCTTGCTGATGCCTTTCTCCTTCATCGTGCGGTAGATCCAAGTCGCCGCCTGGCTGTCCTTTTGCGGGGTCTTGAAGACATATTTGGCCAGGGGATTGACGATGGCATCCGCTGCGGCGCAGGAGACGAGGATCATCTGGTTCTCTTCGCAGAGTTTTTTGATCTGCATGGTCTCGCCGCTGGTGGACGGGCCGATGATGGCCAGCACCTTGTCTTCTTCGATCAACTGCTTGGCAAACGAGACGGCCTTTTCCGGGCTGCCGCTGCTGTCTTTGATGATCAATTCGAGCTTCTGGCCCAGCACACCACCCGAGGCGTTGATCTTGTCAACCAGCATCTGTGCCGTCTTCGCCTCCGGCGCACCGAGGAAAGCTGCCGGGCCGGTGACGGAAAAGATGGCGCCGATCTTGATGGGTTTGGGTTCGTCCGCCGCGGAACAGGTTGGGGCGGACAATTGGGCAGCGAGCCAACAGGCGCCCGCCATAATCAGCAGATTTTTTTTCATAAGCTGTTTTTGCCCGATGGATGTCAGGGCGGGCTAGAACGTGTACATAACTTCCGCGCGCAGGAAATCCATCATGCTCCGGCTGGTGTAGTAATCGCCCGGGAAGAGGAATTCGCTCCAGAGGTGGCCGCTCAGATGCTTGGTGAATTTGTATTTGAGGACCGCCTGAAGGTAATGGCCGCGAAAGTCCCCCGTCCCCGTGAATGCAGTAGGCACAGTCGCTTGAGTGGGCACATCCTGATCCGCAAACAACGCGTTATAGGTTAGGCTGAAATTCATGTCCTTGATCGGGTCCACACTCCAAGTCGGGCCAAAACGTATGAGATTGGCCGTTTGCCCTACGCGCGTCTCGTTAACGTAGCTGTAAATGTTGTACATCTCGCTCCACTGCGGCCATCGTCCCCACAGCACGTCGAACATTTCATCGTTCCCCGTTTTTGGATTATCCCCGGAAAGAAACTCAAAAACCATACTCAACTGGTCGTTCATCTCATCCTTGAAGAGGTAGCTGATCTTGCTTTTCACTCCAAAAGCGTTGAGGTCGTGGTAGTTTTCGTCCAACGGGGCCGGCACAAGATTATACTGATATTGTTTCCTTCCGAACTGATACGCCCCCTCCGCCAAATAGTTCCAGTGCTCCTCCACCAAACCCGAAACGCGGCCGCCAAAAGTGTAGATGTCCGCGTTGTCAGAGAATATCGAGGCCGGAGCGTCGTTGAGGGCCGAGTCGTGTTTGTAGATAAAGAAGCCGTCCAAGTTGGCCGTCGGCAGGCTCTTGTTGGCGATCCACAGAACCGCGCCCTTTTCGTTTTGGTCGGTCAGGAGATATGCGTTCGGGTTTATACCCTGTGTGGTGGAGGGGCCTATGGTGGGCAGCCAGGCGTCCGGCCGGCCGTACTGGACAATGCCGATGGCATCAATGGTGGTGTGCTGATCTTTCAGATCGACGGTGACGCGGGCGGAATCGAGGAAAGAGGTGAAGGACCCGTCCTCGGGCGTGCCGTCTCCAAACAGCCAGTTGTCACCCAGGTTAATATCCTGGCGGCCAACCGTCACGGTGGCAGGCAGGTCCAGCGGTTTCTTCCATTGCACGTTAAGGGTGTCAATAATCCCGTAGCGCCACTGCATGCCCGATTTTTCGAAGTATGTGTCCATGGTCGAGTTTTTCAAGAATTCCCGCGGTTCAGCGGCCAGACGGACGTTCAAACTCAGGTCGTTTGTAATGCTCGTAAATACTGCCGGGAAAAAGCTGGCCCCAATCCGGCCACGAAAACGGAAATAGTCCTGTTCATGCACGGGGCCAAACGGCCCGCTGCTGGGGCCAGAACCCAGGCTCAACGCATTATTGAAGTACTCGTTGCGCACCCGCATATCGCCACCCCAACTGAACCAGTCCACCGGGTTCTTGACCTCCTTCGCCCACTGGTCGAAGGCGGTCGGCGGTGGCGCCGCTGGAGTGGCCGCGACCGGTGCGGCCGCCGCCGCCTCGGCTGGCGGGGCAGAAGTTGCACCGGCAGGCGCGTTGGTTTGAGTTTGAGCCAGGGCGGTCGCCGCAGCCAATGCGGCAAGACCCAACGTCAGTTTCAATTTGGTGTTCAACATAAGATTCGGCTTTCAGGTCTGATTTAGGATTGAAGACTTTATTTTAATTTTCCGCTTCCGTGACTGTTTCTGGATCCCGGCGACGCGCCGGTTGCAATTGCGGACATCCAGTTCGCGGAATTGGGATTAGAATTAGAAACAATCCCCGGCGTGTCCAGCCTGCATAAGGCCATTTTTACAGAATGCAGGCAATTTAATGCACAAAATTCCTGCTCGTAATTTTCGGAAAAGGGGCGTCAAAATTGCGGAAAAACAGGTTTTAAGCGCCGGGCTTTGGCCCGGCCCTGATTCCGTAAAAACCGCGCTTGTCATCATCGGCGCTTTTTGTTGCACTCAACCAAACCTTGAGCCACTGCGAAATACATGCCTTCACCCAAACGACAACTTCTGAGCGGCAACGAGGCCATTGCGCTGGCCGCGCGTGATGCCGGCGTGGCCCTCGGCGCCGGTTACCCCGGCACGCCCTCCACCGAAATCCTGGAACGTTTCTCCGAACTGGGCGGGCGCGGCCAATGGTCGCCCAATGAAAAGGTCGCCCTGGAAGTCGCCATCGGCGCGGCTTTTGCCGGCGCCCGCGCCATGGCGACCATGAAACATGTCGGGCTCAATGTTGCCGCCGATCCGCTGTTTACCGTGGCCTACACCGGCGTGAGCGGAGGATTGGTCGTCATTTCCGCGGACGATCCCGGAATGGCCTCGAGCCAGAACGAGCAGGACAACCGTCGGTACGCGGTGGCGGCCAGCGTGCCGATGCTCGAACCATCGGATTCGCAGGAGGCCTACGATTTCCTGCTGGCCGCGTTTGAAATTTCCGAACGTTGGAAGCTGCCGGTGATCCTCCGCGCCACCACCCGCGTCTGCCACAGTTACACCGTCGTGCAGCCGCACGGTCCGGGCGGAACGCCGAAGGCGCCGAAATTCGAGCGCGATATCCGTGGGCGCGTGATGATTCCGGCCAATGCCCGCCCCGCGCACAAACGGCTGCGGCAGAAGCTGGCCGAAATCGAGGAATGGAATGAAACCTGTTCCCTCAACCGCGTTGTGCCCGGTGACAAGAAACTGGGGATCATCACCTCGGGCATTTCCTTCATGCACGCCCGCGAAGCCGCGCCGGAAGCGAGCGTGCTCAAGCTCGGCTTCACTCATCCGCTGCCGATGAAAAAGATCGCCGCGTTTGTCAAAAGCGTGAAGCGATGCATCGTCATCGAGGAGGGCGATCCGTACCTCGTGGAGGCCATCCGCGCGGCGGGAATCAAGGTTGAAGGCAAGGCGGAGATGTACCGTTTTGGTGAACTCAGTGTGCCGCGTGTGCGGCGGATTCTCAATAACGACATCACCCCCGAACTGGCGCAGTCGGCGGGCAAGCCGCCGCAACTGTGCGACGCGTGCCAGTATCGCCTGGTGTTCGAGGCACTTCGCCAGCGCGATTGCATTGTGGCGGGCGACATCGGTTGCTACACGCTGGGTGTGCTGAAACCTTTTGAAGCCATGGATTCCTGCGTCTGCATGGGCGCGAGCCTCGGCGTGGGCCTGGGGTTGCGTCACGTGTTGCCGCCGGAACAGGCGCGGCGCGTGGTCAGCGTCATTGGCGACAGCACGTTCGTCCACAGCGGCATCAGCGGCCTGGTGGAGATGGTTTACAATCCGCCGCCGGACGGACACGTGCTCATCATTCTGGACAACGGCACCACGGCCATGACCGGCCACCAGGAACATCCCGGGACCGGCCGCAAGCTCGACCACCAGCCGACCAACAAACTCGTGCTGGAAGACCTGGCCCGTTCGTTCGGCGTGAAGCGGGTGCACGTGGTCGAGCCGCGCGTCGGTTCAAACGAGTTTGAGCGCACCTTGGACGAATGCCTCGCGAGCCGGGAATTGTGCGTCATCATCGCCCGGCGGCCGTGCATTCTCATCGTCAAACGGCTGCGCGAACTGGAATCGCGCGAGTGCGAAAAGAAGGAGGCCCCATGCGCGGCCGGTTGATCAACGTGGTGGTGGCCGGGCTTGGCGGCCAGGGCGTGCTCAAGGCGTCGGACATTCTCGCCGACGCGGCGTTGCGCGCCGGCTTTGACGTGAAGAAAAGCGAGATCAAAGGCATGAGCCAGCGCGGCGGTTCGGTCACCAGCGACGTGCGTTTTGGCCAGGTCGTGCTCAGCCCCATGGTGCCGCCGGGCGAGGCGGATTATCTGCTCGTGCTCGAACCGACGCAGGTGGACCCGCACAAACATTATCTCAAACCCAACGGGAAGTTGATCACGCCGGACGCGGTCGATGTCGGCAAGCTGCCGAACAAGAAAACACTGAACGTGGCGCTGCTCGGCGCGTTGAGCGTGCATCTGCCGTTGCCGGAAGCCGGATGGCTGGAAGCCTTGCGCGAAGGTTTCCCCGCCGAATTCTTTGACGCCAACCGCCAGGCATTCATTGCCGGCCGCGCCGGTCAGCACCCCTAAAAAACCTGATTACCGCCTATGAGCAAGAACCGCGAAATCCCTCCCCTCCATCCGGCCAGCACGATGGATTTTCTGCCGCCGGCCCAGTTGCGCGACGTGCAATTCACCCGGCTCAAAGTCATGGTCCAGCGCGCGTTCGACCGCGTTTCGTTGTTTCGCGAGCGCATGAACGAACGCAAGCTCAAGCCCGCCGATTTGCGCTCAATTGACGACATCGTCAAACTGCCGTTCACGGTCAAAACGGACTTGCGCGACACGTATCCGTTTGGCCTTTGCGCCAGCCCGATGTCGGAGATTGTGCGTTTTCACGCGTCGAGCGGCACCACCGGCAAACCCATTGTGGTGGCCTACACCCAGGAAGATCTCGACGACTGGACGCGGGCCGTGCTTCGCAGCCTCGCGGCGTGCGGCGTGCATAACGGCGACATCGTCCAGGTCGCCTACGGCTACGGCCTGTTCACCGGCGGCCTCGGCCTGCATTACGGCGCGGAAGCGCTCGGCGCCAGCGTCATTCCCATCTCCGGCGGCAACACCGACCGCCAGATCATGCTCATGAAGGATTTCGGCGTCACCGTCATCTGTTGCACACCCAGTTACTTCCTGCACCTGATTGACCGCGCCGGCGAAATGGGAATAAACATGAAGGAACTGCCGCTGCGCATCGGCGTATTCGGAGCGGAACCGTGGACCGAAGACATGCGGGAGCGCATCGAGGCCGGCAGCGACATCAGGGCGTATGACATTTACGGATTGTCCGAAATCGCCGGGCCGGGCGTGGCCATGGAATGCATCCATCAGGCCGGCCCGCACATTTTCGAGGACCTGTTCTACCCGGAAATCATTGATCCAAAAACACTCGAGCCGTTGCCGGATGGTGAGGAAGGAGAACTGGTGCTGACGACCCTCTGCAAACGCGCCATGCCGATGATCCGCTACCGGACGCGCGACATCACTTCGCTCGAACCCACCCGGTGCGTCTGCGGCCGCACGCTCCGGCGCATCCGCCGCATTGGCCGGCGCAGCGACGACATGCTCATCATCCGCGGCGTCAACCTGTTCCCGTCGCAGATCGAAGCCGCGTTGCTGAAGGTGGAGGGTACGCTGCCTCATTACCAGATCACCGTGGACCGCCAGAAGGACCTCGACATCCTGGAGGTGCAGGTGGAAGTGACCGCTGATGCGTTCAGTGACACCGTGAGCGCCATGGAACAGATGCAAAAACGGCTGGTCCATTCCATCGAAACCATCACCGGCCTGCGTCCGGCGGTGAAACTGGTGGCCCCGCGCACCCTGCAACGCAGCGAAGGCAAGGCGAAACGCGTCATTGACAAACGCATCATGTAACTCCGAGAAAGGTGAAGCTATGAAAATCAAACAACTTTCCGTTTTTCTGGAAAACAAGCCCGGGGCGCTGAGCGCGCCCTGCCGGCTGCTGGCCAAGGCCGACATCAACATCCAGACCTGCTCGCTGGCCGACACCCGCGAGTTCGGCATCCTCCGCCTGGTGGTGGAGGACACCGAGAAGGCGCGGCGGCTGTTGCAGCGGAACGGCTTTGCCGTGAAGGTCACCGAGGTCATCGCGCTGGAGGTGGACGACAAGCCCGGCGGGCTGGCGGCGATTCTCGACGCGCTCGAAGGCACCGGCATCAACGTCGAATACGCCTACTCGCTCACCGGCCGGACCAAGGGCCGCGCGCTGCTGCTGTTTCGGTTCAGCGACCCGAACGCGGCGTTACAGGTGCTCAAGGAGCGGAACATCAACACCGTCGGCAGCGAAGAACTCACCAAGCGGCTGAAAGGGTGACGGAGAAGTGACGAGTGGCGGGTGACGGGGACGGGGAATACGCGTCACACGACACACGTCACGCGTCACACATTTTGCCATGAAAGCAATCAAGGAATTTTTCAAAGGCGACCAGTTTGCCGCGCGCAACAACATCGAACTGCTCGAGGCCGGGAACGGCAATGCCAGGGCGAAAATGACGGTGTATCCGTACCATTTGAACGGCTTGGGAACAGTCCATGGCGGGGCGATTTTTACTTTGGCGGATTTCGCCTTTGCCGCCGCCTGCAATTCGCACGGGACGGTGTCCGTAGCCCTCAACGTGAGCATCACCTTCATGAAAGCCGCCACCACCGGCACACTCTGGGCCGACGCCCGGGAAGTATCCAAGAACTTCAAGGTCGGCTCGTATGCCATTGAAATCAAAGACGACCAGGGCGAACTCGTCGCCCAATTCCAGGGCCTGGCCTACCGCAAGAAAGACCGCTTGCCCTTCGCCCCGCCGGAGAAAAAATAGGGCAAGGGAGTTGACACGGATTGCACGAATTGACACGAAAACAAATTGACAGTATCCGCCAATGGCGTATAGTACTCCAATGGAATTTGTGGAAACGCCGACCTTCACGCGGTTGGTGTTGAAAT